>CABEBC010000349.1_pt1 | contig 14805 bp, 17 predicted proteins | sample 3422291 | NCBI WGS metagenome assembly CABEBC01 (sample SAMEA5534345, study PRJEB31848) | metagenome | biome: tundra; feature: field; material: soil | place: USA | collected 2013-05 | depth 0.45 m
TCGAGGGCATCCACTTCTGCCACTTCGAGGAGTGCGACGTCGTCCGCCACGCCCTCGTCCAGCGCATCGTGAGAGCCTACGAGTCCGCCAAGCCGCAGCAACAGGAACTGCCCCTGGCCCTCGGCGAAGCTATCGAGGTCGGTGTCGAGTCGCGCGAAAGTCATCCGCAGCCGCAGCATCCCGCCAAGCCGCAGTAACCGTGGATCAATTGTGATCACCAGGTTGATTGGAATGCCAGGTCCAAAAAATCGGGACTTGGGGCACCCGGCAGCCTATAGTTGCCGAAAGAAATGCAGAAAGCGTCGTCGACTAGCCGAGTCGCTCAGCAAATGTTGCGGAGCAGGACGAATTCCGATTGACAACAAAAATGATAGGGGTGAATATATCTACTCACTCCCCGATGCCTCCGAACTTGATATGCTTGCCATGAGGGTCTTCCAGTGCTTCGAAGGCAACGCACAATCCTGAAGCTCTTCGGCACGGCGGACTGCCCCGTTCCGGCAACCAAGCTTCAGAAGTACGTGTTCTTGCTTCGTCAGGAAACCTTTCTCGGGCGGGATTCAACTTTCTACGATTTCCTGCCCTACAAATACGGCCCGTATTCTTTCGCAGCCCAACGCGAAGTCGAAGCCCTTACAGCCTACGGCTACCTTGCACCATCTGGTTCATCTTTGGCTTTGACCCCCCTTGGAGCGCGAGAGGCAGTAAATGTGGACAGCGATACAACCCGTGCTGTGCTTACAATCGTGTCCAAGTACGGGAAAATAGGGCTTCAGCCGCTGTTGAAGGATGTCTATGCCAGATACCCTTGGTATGCCCGGAACAGTGAGCTTCAGGAACTTGTTCCCAATGGAGCCAAGGAACCCAAGAAGGCTCCAGTCGCGGTTTACACCATCGGATACGAAGGGCGTTCCGTGGATGGCTTTTTGGACAAGCTACTCCATTCAGGCATCCGTCGTATCGTTGACGTTCGTGCAAACCCAGTATCGATGAAGTACGGATTTGCGAAGAGTTCTCTCTCTGGCCTTGCCGCTAAACTCGGTATTGGATATGTCCACTGTCCAGAACTGGGTATTCCTTCGAATCGCCGCAAGCAAGCTCAGACCGCCGCAGACTTCCTGAAGCTCTTCAATTACTATGAGAGCCAGATTCTGCCAGCACAGGAAGACGACGCAGCAAAAGTGGCGGAGTTGATGAAAACTATGCCCTCGGTACTCCTCTGCATGGAAAGGGAGGCAGTGAACTGTCACCGTGGTCGTCTTGCCAACCGCATCTCGTCCCTTAACAAGCTCGATGTTGTACACCTGTGAGATGCTGGAACACCTGAAGGTTCTCATCACGGTAAAGACTCTCCCGATTCCCTCCTCCAAGTACGACGAGCTTGTTTGCACGGCTGGAGTGACCGAGGACGGGGATTTTGTTCGGCTGTACCCAATCAATTTTCGCGACCTGCCGTTTAGCCAGCAATACAAGAAGTATCAGTGGCTCGAAGTTGATGCCACGAAGCACACCGGGCGTGACTCCCGAAAAGAAAGCTACCGCCCCCAGTGCGAGAGCATCTGTCTCATCGGGGAACCGATGTCAACTGACAATAACTGGGTGGAACGCAGTCGATATGCCTTGGCAAAATGTTCCCAATCAATGGAAGAGCTTTACGCCAAGCAAAATGCCGATAGGACTTCGCTCGGAATCTTCAAACCCAAAGAAGTTCGCGATTTTATTTGGGTGCCATCAGATGCTGACTGGAAGCCATCGTTCAAAGCCGAACTGAACCAGCAGAGACTATGGGAAAATCGCAAGGCCAGCAAAGAGCCTCCCCGCAAGGTGCCGTGGAAATTCCAATACAAGTTTTCATGCGATGACCTTCGCTGTAAGGGGACTCATCAAATGATGATTGAAGATTGGGGAATTGGTGCTCTTTACTGGAAGTGTGTAGATGGTGGTGCAAGCCAAGGCGAAGCCTGTCAGAAGGTGAAGCAGAAGTTTCTTGAACAGCTATGCCCTTCCGACCGGAACACACATTTTTATGTAGGCACAATACTGGCTCATCCGAAGACGTGGGTCATCATCGGCGTGTTTTATCCGAAGAAGATGGTTGCGCCTCAACAGGCTTTGCTGTTTTGACACTTGCCGGGTGCCCCATCCTTTCGCGTACTTTGCGAAGGGTGGGAGACCACGAACCTCGACCGTCCGTCTTCCGCTAGAAAACTTCGCTGTGAGAACCGATGCGCACCAGCCGCAATGTAGAATCTCCGTTTTTTGTAGATAAGAAGCAGGTCGGGCTTCAGGGGTCACTCGCGATGATTCGTATATTCGCCCGTCAACGGATGATCGTGGAATCTTTCCGGCAGGGAGACCACGAACCCCATGGCGCGCAAGCGCCGTCTGCCGCACCGCAGGTGCCGCGGAGCGCCTCCGCCTGGACGGCCAGTCTCAATCGCATTTAGAGCGTGTAAGGAATCCGCACCCCTGGCGTGCCTGCGGGGAAATCACGCGTGTTGCGGGTGATGAGAACCCGGCCGGCGGCTTCGGCGGTCGCCTGAATGATGGCGTCGGGCAGTTTAATCCTGCTGCTCCTGCGCAGCAGGAATGCCCGTTCAGCCACATCGGCGCCCAGAGCCAGGGTATAGAAATTCAGCAGGAACCCACGCGCATCCGCCTCATTGGCAGCGGTTGAGCCTGCCATCACTTCCATCCAGCTGATAATGCTGACCGCGCGGTCCGCATGCCTGTCGCACTCGGCGCGGGCCTGCGGAATGCCGCGCAGGTAATCGATGAGAATGTTGGTGTCGAAGAGAACTGGAGTCGTTACCATTCCGCGCGCATCCTCTCCTGATACGCAACTCCGTCCTCGGGAAAGTCAGACCATGCTCCAAAGGACGCATGATTCATCTTCTGGCGGTGGGGCGCAAGAGAGGTTGCGACAACCTGCCGCACAAACTCGGCACGCGACACGGAAAGCTTCTTGGCCACTTGAGTCAGTAGCTTGAGATCTTCGTCCGGAATATCAATGAGCGTGCGCATAACGCCTCCTGTGATATATAATAACTATATCATAATATGATGCTGATGTATATCGGCAGGTGGCCCGCTCATCAGCCCCGAAGAATCATCCTGACCCCGGAAAAGCTGTGCCCCGTTCATCGCGGTCTTATTGTTCTTATCGCGATGAGCGGGCGGGTTGCCGGGTGCCCCAGGTCCGGGGTCCCCACGGACAGGTCTTCGTCCGTGGGGTGGAGATCCCTCGCATTTGGGGACCTAGGAAACCACGAATCCCATGCGAGCGAATAGCGAGCGTTTGGCCGCATCGCAGGTCATCGCCTGGACGGCCAGTCCTTGCAGATTATTTCACTACTTCGTTGCACAATGTTCCCAGAAGTCTTCCTTAAATCATCGTCCGGCACGTACTTTTCACGCCATCTTCCAGCCAGAAGAGGCCGAGACGGCCCGTAACTCCTTATCCAGGAATATTTTGCAGGGAACTTCATTGTTTTCTATATTTTGCAGCGCAACCCTCCTTGTAACCTCAAGAAAACAAGGATTTTGCGCCCAAAGTATGGGTGGGGGTACCCCATGCTCCAGCTTTGCCCTTAGGGTGGGATAGGTCGAACCCGCGTAGAATGAGAACTACGGGAGCCGCGCACAACGGCCCCGAGTAAGATGATCCTTCTCGACCCAGACCTGGAACCCCACCCCTCGCTGAGATCAAATTCAGCGAAGCGGACGGTTGCCCCCAATAAAAATCTCCGTCTGCCCTCCGCCCGCACGCTTGCACGCTTTCTAACTCAGGCGGAATCTGCTGTTCGCCTCAAGGGTCAAGTTACCGTCCTGCTCACCACCGACGCGGCGATCCGCAAGCTCAATCGCCAGTTTCGCGGCAACGACAAAGCCACCGATGTGCTTTCGTTTCCCGCTGAAGGCATCGGCGCTGAAAAAATCGCCGGCGACCTGGCAATCTCCGTCCCCACCGCGCGAAAGCAAGCCGTCGAGCAGAATCATTCGCTCTCGACCGAAATCAAAGTCTTCATTCTCCACGGACTGCTTCATCTCGCCGGTCATGACCACGAATCCGACAACGGCAAAATGGCCCGCCGCGAACGGCTTCTTCGTGCACGGCTGGGCTTGCCGCAAGGCCTCATCGAACGCTCCACGAAGGTGAAGAAGTCATGACCCCGCTCTTCATTTTCCTCATTGTCTTGCTGGTCCTGGTCGAGACGCTGGCCTCGTACATCAGCCGCGTCTATTCCGAGTTCGGCAAGATCCTCACCGGCGAGATCGAGGAGAACCTCGACGCCTGGGAGGAACTCGTCGAGCCGCAACTGGGCCTCACCCGCGAGCACGCCGGCCTCTGCGCGGCGGTCCTGCAACAGTTCGCCCTGGGCCTGATCGCCCTGGGCTTCGGCGCGGTCCTCTTCGATCGCGCCCCGCTTTTCGCCCGCCCCACTCCCGCCGAGATTGCCCAGGCCGTTCTCGTCCTGGTGCTGGTAGTGGTCTTCTGTAATCAGCTTCTGCCCACGCTGCTTTTCAACCGCACCCGCGGCCGCTGGGTGGCCAAATTCGTCTGGCCCATTCGTTTGCTGCTCTGGCTCATGACGCCCATCACCGTCTTTGTCCGCTTCTTCTTCTCCGTTGCCTCACTGGCCGAGGAGCAGGCAACTCCCGAAGAGGAGACCGCCGACGATGTCGAAGCTTTGCTTGAAGCCGGCGAAGAGGAGGGCATTCTGGAAGAGAGCGATCGCGAGCTGGTTCGCTCCGCCGTCGAATTCGGTGACAAGCTGGTGCGCGAGGTGATGACCCCGCGCCCAGCGATCTTTGCCGTGCCCGCGAGCATCACCCTCGAAGCCTTTCTCGTTCTGCTGCGCGAGCACAACTTCTCCCGCGTGCCGGTTTACTCCAGCTCCATCGACAACATCACCGGAATCGCATTCGCCCACGACCTGCTGCAAATCTCCGACGCCGAAGCACGCGCCCGTACCGTGGCCAGCATTCAGCGCCCGGCGGTCTTCGTTCCAGAAACCAAGCGCGTCTACGAGCTGCTGCGCGAGATGCAGCGCGAAAAGCAGCACATGCGCATCGTGATTGACGAATATGGCGGCGTCTCCGGCCTGGTAACCATCGAAGACCTGCTCGAAGAGATCGTCGGGGAAATCCACGATGAGCACGAAGTTGATGCCGAGCCGCAGCGCGAGCCCGGCGGTGTTTGGCTTGTCCCCGGCAGCTTTCCTGTCGACCGGTTGCCCGACCTCTTTGGCGAGCAGGCCAGCTTGAGCGACCTCGGCGAAGCCTACGAAGCCACCACGCTCGGCGGCCTGGTTAGCGAGATCGAAGGTCGCATTTCCCTTGTCGGGGAAGTAGTTGTCCTGGAAGAGGCGGGCCTCCGCATGGAAATCGTCGCCTCCACCGACCGCCGCGTCGAGCGCCTGCGCGTCTTTCCGCCAGTCGGAAATTCGGCTCCGCCGTTTCCTGCCTGAGCCGTCCGGCCAGTGTGGAATGCCGTAAACTCAATCAGGAGTACTTCCCTTTGAAATCAGGATTTGTCGCCATTCTCGGCCGGCCCAACGTCGGCAAAAGCACACTACTCAACGCCCTCACCGGCGAAAAGGTGGCCATTGTCTCCGCCAAGCCGCAGACCACCCGCAACCGCATCGCCGGGGTGGTCGAGGTTCCGGCGACGAAAGGCGCTCGGCGAGATTCGCAACCAGCGGCGCAGATCGTCTTTGTCGATACTCCCGGCGTCCACAAGCCCGGCTCGCATCTCGACCGCCGCATGTTGCAGGAGGTTTACGAGGCTCTGGAAACCCGCGACGTAGTCCTGGTTTTGATGGACGCCACCCGCCGCGTGCAACTTGAAGCCGCCGCTGAAGATCAGGTGCCTGAGAATGAAGAAGAACGGGTGCCCCAGGTCTCGTCTTTGAGACCTGGGAATACAGAAGCTCCTGCCCCCAAACACGAGCGCACCAACTGGGCCAGCGAGGACGAGTTCCTCTTCGGCCTCATACGCAAGCTCGACTGCCCGGTCTTCCTCGTGCTTACCAAGATCGATCTCGTTGCCAAGGACCAGCTTCTGCCGCTGATCGACACGCTCACCCGCCACTTCGGCTTCGCGCAGGTGATTCCCGTCAGCGCCCGTAAGCGTGATGGACTCGATCTGTTGGTCCGCAAGATTGTCGAGGCCCTGCCCACCGGTGAGCGCTTCTACCCCAAGGAGCAGTACACCGACCAGCCGCAGCGCTTCATGGTCGCCGAGCTGATCCGCGAAAGCATCCTGGTTGAGACTGGCGAAGAGGTTCCTTACGCTTCTGCTGTAGTCATCGAACGCTTCGAAGAGGCTGAGCCGCCCGCTCCACCACGCAAAAAAAATCAAGCGCCCGCCCGCCTCCCGCTCACCCGCATCGCGGCGGCGATCTATTGCGAGCGCGAAGGGCAAAAAGCCATTCTGATTGGCAAAGGCGGTTCCAAGCTGAAAGAAATCGGCACCGGCGCCCGCCGCCAGATTGAATCGCTAATCGGCACGCGCGTCTATCTGGAGCTGCACGTCATTGTCGAACCCGGCTGGCGCGAGTCGCGCAGCTTTGTCGAGTCCCTGAATTGGCGTAATCAGCTTGAGCGCCTGGCCGAAAACAACATCACGGAAAAACCGCCGGACGAAGAAGAGAAACGAAAATAGAAGCGAGGGACTCAGGCTCCCTTTACTGCTCCCCGCCCATTGGCTTTTACCCAGTACATGCGGATGTCGGCAGCGCCGATAACGGTGTGGACGGTTGAGCCGTCGTTGGGCGCGGTGGCCACGCCCACGCTCGCGTTGATGCGCAACTTCAAGCCGTTCTTCATCAGGAATTCGGTCTCCTTCAGCGCGCTGTGCAGCGCGGTGGCTTGCGTCAGCGCGGCTGCCGCGCCGATCTCCGGCATCAGAATGGCAAATTCGTCGCCGCCGTAGCGGAAGCACCAGTCCTCTTTGCGGCTCAACTCCCGCAGCCGGTCGCCAATGCCGGCCAGCAGTTCGCTGCCCACCAGGTGGCCGTGCTCGTCGTTCACGAGCTTGAAATGGTCCAGGTCGAGGAAGGCCAAGCTCACCGGCAGCTTTAGCCGCCCGCATCGCTCCACCTCCCGGCCCAGCACTTCGTAGAGGTGGCGGACATTGTAAAGTTTGGTGCAGTCGTCGGTGATGGTCAACTGCTGAATGCGGGCTACGTCGTGAGCATTCTCGATGGCGATGGCCGCGTGATCGGCCAGAATGTGCAGAAAGGCGATGGTGTAGTCGGTGAGCTGGTCGGCGCGGGGGTTGAAGATTTCAATGACGCCATGCGTTCCCTTGCGCCCGCGCAGGGGAAGAGCGATGACCGAGTGGATCGTATTGAGTTTGGCGCTGTGCTCCTCCTTGACGCGAGGATCGTTCTGGGCCTCGGGAACCAGCAGCGTCTCGCCGTGCTCCACCACCCAGCCGGCAACGCCCTCGCCCACCTTCACGCGCAGACCGCGCAGAGACTCTTCTTCTCTCCCTGCGGCAATCGCATAGTAGAGTTCCTGGCGCGATTCATCCAGCATCAGCAGCGTCCATAGTTCCGCCTCGACGAACCGCTCCATATGCTCCATGATGGTGCGCAGAATCGTGTCCAGGTCAAAGCTCGAAGTGAGCGAGCGCGCCACCTGGTGGAATACGAGTAGGTCGTCGAGCGGGATGCGGTTTGCCGTCTTTTTGGTCATTCTCAAGGCCCAGTGTCAGGAGTGAATTCGCAATTCTTACACGCTTTGGTCTTCACGCGGCAGAAAAATGCCATTGCGCCACCGCGCACATTACGCCGGTCACGTTTTCTCGGGGGAGAGGAACGATCCTCATTCTCTATAAGAACACCTCAGCCGCCAATGCGCACCATCGAGCGGGAGGGCTTCAGAAAATTCGGCCAGCTGATGCAATGTCGTGCTTGCTTGTCTTTGATTGTACGAAAACCAGATGCGGCCAGTTCCCCATTGCCGGCCCAGGCACGCAGACCAGGGAAAATAGCTTCAGGCTCTGGGAGCAGCTCGGACTCAGTCGATTCGCGGCGTGCCCCGGCGGAGAAGAAAACCGGCGACGCCGCAGACGGCGATAACAACCAGCGCAACGGCGAAGTAGAATGCCATGGGATGCGCCCAGCCCGGCGAATAGCTCAGATCCTGACCAACCCAAAGAAGCAGAATCATTGCGATAGCCGCAAACTGCCCGGCGATGACCAGCAAGGTGTGGCCCAGGTCACGACGCTTATCCAGCGCTTCCACCTGGTCGGGGGTCAGGTGCCGCTCTGAGGGGGGAAGCAGGGGATTTGCCATACGGGTTGCTCCTGTTGATATTTCTTGCATCCAGGCAATATTGGATGACCTCCGCGCCCGGCTGCTTACTCTTTCGATTCAAACACAGGTTGCCGCGGCGTGCCAGTGACGGCTCTCCATGGCTCCGGCGCGCAGGCCATTTTAGTTCACAAAGCGAAGCGGATTCGGCGGATAGCCGACCGACTGTCCGTAGAGGGGGCGCTTTTCGGCGGGCAGTTTCAGGGCCGTGGCCACGGCCGTTGCGTCCTGTTGCCCGTGGAGGGCGTAGAACCACGCGTTCAGCCCTTCGGAGGCGGCAAACAGATAGACGTTCTGTCCGATAAAACCCACGTCCACCTGCGCATAGTCCAGCTTGGCGTTGGCCACATAAACCAGTGTGACGGCTGCCTGTCCAGCGGGTGGCGCGCCCATCTTGGCGCGCATGTCGCCCGCCGCCACCGGGCGCAGAAGGCTGGTTTCGGCCTCATAGACGTAAATGCCCTGGGCAAGGACCACGTAAAGCTCAACCTCTTGCTTGTTCATGGCCGAGGGCGCCGTGCGGCCCAGTCCCGGCTTCACTTCGCGGGACCGATTGACGCCAAAAGCTGCCCACAACAAGTTGGAGAGCGTCTGCAGCGGCAGCGGCTTGTCCTGAAAGGCGCGCGTGGTCTGGCGCGCCGCCAGGGCCTGCATCAGGGGCATTCCACCGGTCACCTGAGGCTTGGGCAACTGGACGGGCTTGAGTTCCTGCGCGCCCAGAACAGGCAAGATCCACAGCAAGGCTGTCAGGGCAAGCAGAGCGGCTGAGCGCCTGGAAGTAAATAATGCGGGAATGTTCATGATTCCTCCTCGAAGAATGAGTATTAGGCCGAATGAGGATCAGGCCGTGGGGTGCTGCTGTTCTGGCTCAGTCAGCCAAAAACGCCACCGACTGCAACGTGCTGATCTCGAAGGGCTTGCGGCAGCGGATATTGGCGCAAGACAGTTTTTCATCGCGCCTTACCATGTAAGACTGCGCCTTGGCGAACTTGGCGCGGTCCCGTTCGTCGGCCCCCCGCGGCAGTTGCGCCCGCTTGCGCCGCACCACCCAGGTCACCTTGTACTCGCCCGGCTGGCCGCACTTGGGACAGGTCAGCGTGTGGGCGCGCTGTTCGGTCGTTTCGTTGAAAAAATCACGCTCTTCCATGGTTTTCCAGCTCTCCATCCCGGCGGTAAAACCTGCTCGAGGAACCCCGGCTCTCTTCTGCCCCAGCGACCAAAACCTGAAAGCCCGGAGGGCACTTCCACTCCGGCAGGACTTCCTTCATACTCATACTTGCCATGACGAAACGCAAGCCAGGGAAGTTTTCCGCCACCAAGGCGGTCAAGGCCAACGCTCGGGAGCGTGTGGGCCAGCCCAAACCCGCGCGGGTAATCGACACCGTGCCGCGCACCGGCCGCGTTACCAAGCATAAACCCAAGCTCGAAGAGATCATCCAGCAAGCGGAATCCTGATCTCTTACGGCGGGAAAGGAAGGCCGTAGGGCAGTGGGATGGATGCGAAGCCGGCGCAAGGGAAGATTTATCTTACGGCCGTAAGACAGGCACAGAAAACTTGTCTTACGGCCTCGGCACACTGTAAGGTCCCGGCAGTATCGGCTCGGCGGCCTTGCGGGCCGGCTCCGGTGGAGTATGCGCGTTGGTCATCTTGGAAAAGATGCGGAAGGACACGTTCAGGTCGAGCATTACCGCAACAGGTTTGCCGTCTTTGATCGCAGGCTGAAAGCTGGCTTTGCGGATGGCCGCGACGGCGTTCTCGTCCAACCCGAAGCCGATGGGCCGGCCGACCGCTATCTCGGCCGCTTTGCCGTCCGGTCCGACCACCGCGTGATATTGGGCCATGCCCGCCACGCCATGGGCTTGGGCGAATTCATTCGAATCAGGCTCGAAGGCGGTCAACAGGCGCGCCTTCTGGTCCACTGTATTCTGGCGGAGGATGGACGGGTCTTTGGGCCGGTAGTCTGCCTTGGCCGCCACTGCCTGGTAGTAGAGCTTCCAGAAATCGGGCAGGCTGGCCATCAGGCGCTCGTCGAGTCCCTGGGCGAAAACCTGATCGAATGCGTCCTTGAGCACCTTCGTGGCGTGCGCCGGCAAGATGGTGGTGGTCACGCTTTTGGGGTCGGCCGGGCGTTCTTCCTCGGGCGTGGCGGCGATGGAGGATTTGAGCTGATCGGCCTCGCTCATCTCCTCAGGCTTGGGCGCCGCCGGCGGCGGGGCCGGCTGCGCCTGCTCAGTGGCTGGCGATCCGGCTCGCTTTAAGTGCCAGAATTTACTGACCTTTTCGTTTTCTTCCTTGCCTGTTGTGGGTTTCTTGACGCCCTTGGCTTCTTTTTCCTTCTTGGGTTTCACGACCATTTCCCGGTCGATGGTGATTTTGACCACTTTCTTGTTGGGAGTGATGCGAACCCGGTCAAAAGCGCTGGAGGTGTCCTCGGAGGGCATCTGGCCCAAAAAGTGCAACCCATAGCGGGCGCCTTCCAGCGTGACCTTGTGCTTGCTGACGCGCACCTTGTCGATCTGCAGGCCGCTGAGCGTGTAGGAGCCTTGCGGGGAGCGCCCGATGAGATGGCCGTGCTCATTGAAACTAAGGGAGTTGTCCAGGTAGCCGCTACGCAGGTAGAGAGCCTTGCCCACCAGCAACTGCTTGAGTTCTGCTTCCGTAATGCCGCCGGCGATTTCCGGCGCGGACCCCTGCGGCCCCTGCGGTGGGGCCACCTGCGGTGGGGCCACCTGCGATGGGGCCACCTGCGGTGGGGCTGGCGTTGCTGGAGCCTTCGGGGCTGACGGCTGCTGCCCGGCTTCGGGTTGCTGAGCCGGGGCCGCTGGGGCCGTAGGCTGTTGATTTGTATCGGGTTGCATGGGCTGTTGTGCAGGTGAGGAAATCGCCAACGTCAGAAGGCCGCAGCAGGCAGCGGCGACAAAAGGAGCTAAAGCTGCCAAAACAGAGGAATTAGGCCGAACGAGAGCTGTGAGCATGGGAGAGCCTTTGAGCGACACTCTAACAGAGCTTCGCTCCCGTAGTCGAACAGAAATGCGCTAACGCCCTAAGTGATTGAGTCGCCATAGGATGCGGCGGAAGAGGCCGAGGATGCGGCGGGTGTCGTGCGCGGAGAGCGAGAGCCGGCGGAGGAGCAGGCGGAGGTCGTGGCGGTTGGCCGGCTGCATGGCGCGCGGCGAGTAGCCGACGGCCTGCATGGCCTCTTCGATCACCCCCGTCAGCAGATCCAGACGGCCGGAGGGAGCAGAGGAAGTGACTGAAGGGACAGGAGTTGTGGGCGCGGATTCGGCGCTGCGGATGAGTTCGTAGAGGCAGACGGCGACGGCTTGGCCCAGGTTCATGGAGGGCTGGAGGGGGTCGGTGGGGATCTCGACCAGGAGGTGGCAGTAGGAGAGGTCTTCGCGGGTAAGTCCATGTTTTTCAGAGCCGAAGACCAGGGCCACGCGGCCGCCACGGGCGAGTTCCTGACTGACCAGAGGGGCCAGTTCGGGGAGCTGGATGACGGGCTGTTCGGGATTGCGCCAGGTGAGAGTTCCGGTGCCGACGACCAGGGTGCAACTGGCGACGGCCTCGGCAAAAGTAGCTGATTCTACTGCGTTTAAGAGAAGGTCAGGCGCGCCGATGGCGGAGCGAGCCTCGCGCCAGGTGGGGTCAAAAGGGGCGACAACCGAAAGGCGATGAAGGCCGAAGTTGGCCATGGCGCGCGCCGCCGCCCCGATATTCAAGGGGTTACGCGGGGAGACCAGGACTACGTCGAGCAGGTTGCGTTGGGATTCAGGGAGCACGAAACGATTGTAGTACGGCGGGGATTTGGCGAGCGCGGACAGGCCGGGCAGGGTGTCGTTCGAGATGCACATTCTTGCAAAATTTGGGTTGCAGGGAGGGAAATACGTGCGCATATAAGGACATGAAAATCTGTTATGAAGGCAGTTTTTCTCCATACTTTCGCCTAAAACGCTCTATCTTGTTTTATATGAACATGTTAAGGCAAATTATCCGACAATTATTGCACATAATATTGTGCACTTGACCTAGTCATGACCTAGGTCAAGTTGGGGGACCGGCCGTCCAGGCAGACGGGACTTGCCGTCTAGGCAAACGCCTTCTGCTCGGTGCAGTTGGGACTTGGTGGTCCAGGCAAGGGAACGAAAAACAGGGAACAGGGAGACGAGGAGTCAGCAAGGCAGCGAGATAGGAAATCGGTGAATTCGCAAGTTGGTCGATGCGATTCGGGAGAAGATCAGGGAGGAGGGGGCGGCTGGGTGAGAGAGGAGAATCGCTGCCAGCATCTAATTGCGGTAGACTTCTGTTGACAACCTACATGTCTAGGCTCACTATACGTGTAGAAGGGCAACAGGTGAAGGCAGATGAGTGAGAAGAGACCGGAAGTTCTGCAAGGGACGCTGGACCTGATGGTTTTGAAGACGATTGAAGCGATGGGTCCGCTGCACGGGTACGGCATTGCGCGGCGGATCGAGGATGTGAGCGGCGGCGAGGTGAGCGGCGGCGGGTTGAGGTTGAACCAGGGAACGATCCATCCGGCGCTGGTGCGCTTGCAGCGGCGGAGATGGATCAAGGCGGAATGGGGAGTGTCGGCGAGCAGTCGCCGGGCCAGGTTTTATGCGCTGACCCCGAAGGGGCGGGGAGGAATGGCGCGGGAGACGGCGAAGTGGGAACGGATGGTGGGGATGATGGCACGGTTTCTGGCTGGTGGGAGAAAGAATGGACAAGGGAATAGGGATTAGAAACACAGCGAGTCAGCAAAACGGCGGATCCGCAGGTTGGTCGAGGCGATTCGGGAGAAGATCAGGGAGGAAAAGATTGAGGGGTGAAAAAAGGCAGGGAGTAGGGAGTAGAAAAACCTGACCGCTGGATATCCCAGTTCTCGAAAGTGAGATCTCCACCCCACGGACGAATACCTGTTCGTGGTGACCCCGGATCTGGGATATCCAGTCGCTGGCGGTCTCGGCGAACGCCGTCTGTTGTCGCCAATTGAGATTCTTATACGGGCAAATCGATGAATGCAAGCCGACTTAAACGAAGCCGCTGTGGCGCCGGCCTCACGACGCCACAGATCCTTGAGTCTGGAGTCAGCCCCTGAAGCGCGGACACTTACTCAACGTTGCTGACTTTTCCATCCGTGAAAGTCACCTTCATGTCCTTGTAAAAGAAGATTTCCTTCACTCCCAGCCTGACAATTTTCGCCGGCTGCCCAAAGGCGGAGGTCACTTGATCCTTGGTCTGGCCCAGATCGATGCTCGGCGGAGGAGTATCCGCCGGCGGAGGGGGCGGAGCGATGCCGGGCACTTGGACCACGTCCCCAATAGCAGGCCTTACCCGACCGGGCTGAGCAGGCTCCGGTTGTTCATTTTGACCATCCACCGTCAGCACCTCCGCGATCGTTTGCATGAAGCTATCGACGGGAGGAACTACCTTCTTGATTGGGAAGAGGACCTTCAGGGTCCCGTAATAGCGGATGCCATTGTAGGGATCGCTGAAAAGCGAGAATGTCACCCCGTCTTTCTGCACCGAAATCCCTGTAACCCAGCACTTTTCCTCCGGTACAAACGTGCGCTGCACCGTATTGGGGTTAGTCTCTATCAGGATTGTGCCAAACCCCTGCCCGATACCTCCCATCTTGTAGTTATTTGTGGCCGGCACCGCCGTACCCGCAAACATGACCAGATTCCCCTTGTGAATGGTGACCACATCCCCGGCAGTGACAATATCCGTCATGTCTGCGGTTGTTCTGGTCAGTCTGAACTGCGAGTTAAGCTTTTGTTGAATCGCCGCGATGTCACTCGTCTGACCCGCTAACATAAGACTAACCATCAATGTGAAAGCAGCCAATCCGAATGCACGAAACCACTGCGTCTGAACCATTTGCCTCTTACCTTTCATAACGTGCCGGAGATTATCCAATTAGCCCACTAAATTTATATCGTGGCCCATGCGTTGTCAAACAATAACAAAGTGCTCCCCCGGCAGTTCCTTATTAGCCGGAATTTACCTTTTGCTTTCTCAACTAGGGCCAGAGTACTCCCATTCGCGCCAGCCAGGTCCGTGTTTTGCATTCGCTCCAAGGCTAAAGCCCCCGCATGTGCCCGGCTGGCAGCGGCAGAGCTGTAATTCGCCGCGTGGATTGATTTCAAAAAACTTGTGGCGCGATTAAAACCGCGCCCTTTCAAAGCGCGAAAAGCAAAAGCAGGTCCTTCGACTCCGCTACGCTTCGCTCAGGATGACAAGCGCTAATGAGTGTTGTCGTATCCCACCCTAGCCGCAAAAACAAGAACGCGGCGAGGGTGGGGCACCCGGCTGTTGAGTATTGTGGTATCCCAGGTCCCCAAATGCGAGGGACCTGGGCACCCAGAGTTTTTGGGGATAGGCGAGGATTGAACGCGGATTCTGTCGGGGTTAAAACCCTGACCTACCAGCCGCGTGGGTTGATTTCTGAAAACTTGCAGGGGTTCAACGGCCCTTTT
>CABEBC010000358.1_pt1 | contig 14525 bp, 15 predicted proteins | sample 3422291 | NCBI WGS metagenome assembly CABEBC01 (sample SAMEA5534345, study PRJEB31848) | metagenome | biome: tundra; feature: field; material: soil | place: USA | collected 2013-05 | depth 0.45 m
AGGCGCTGGCGTCGCTACAATCAAAGACGATGATTCAGTACCTTTATCTTGGGCGGGTGGACTACGACGAGGGGCTGCGCTTGCAGGCGGAAGTGGCCGGGCTGGTGGTCGAGGGGCGCGCGCGGAATGTGCTGCTGCTGCTGGAGCATCCGCCGGTGCTGACGCTGGGGCGCAACGCAAAACGGGCGAACATTCTGGCGTCGGATGAAATGTTGAGGCGGCGCGGCGTTACCGTCCACGAGATCAATCGCGGGGGCGACGTGACCTATCACGGGCCGGGGCAACTGGTGGGCTACCCCATCTTCGACCTGCGCACGCTGCACACATTGAGCGGCGGACGGATGGGGCCGGTGGATTTTGTGCGCGGGATGGAAGAGGCGCTGATCCGGTTGTGCGGAGAATTTGGCGTGAAGGCGAGACGGATTTGCGGACTGACCGGAGTGTGGTGCGGAAGTACAGTGAACAGTGGACAGTGGTCAGTGGTCAGTTCTCCGGCCGGGGAGCGCCTTCATGTTCCTGCTGGCTCCGGAGGGGCGGAGAGGAAGATTGGGGCGATTGGGATTCACGTGGCGCGGGGGATTACGTCCCATGGATTTGCGTTTAACGTGACGACTGACTTAAAGGATTTTGATTTGATTATTCCCTGCGGGATTCCGGATCATGCAGTGACGAGCCTGGCGCAGGAGGTGCGGAATCCGAAGGAATTGCCTTCTTTGGAGGAGCTTGCCCGGCAGGTGGCACGGGAGTTTGGCGAGGTCTTCGGCGAGCAGGCGGTGGCGGTGGAGAGCTTGGCGGCGTTGCGGACTCAGGCGGCGCCGTTGCTGCCGCAATTTCCAGCGGAAGATACGCCGCTCCGGGTTCCGGCGGCGGTGGAGCGGTTGAAGGGCGAGGGCGAAGGGCCGGTTCGGGCGTGAGGAACGGGACCGGATAAGATCGTTGACTCCCAGGTCTCAAAAGCGAGACCTGGGGCACCCGAAGATTCAGCTGGCGGATGCGCGGCAATTTATAATCGGCTTGAAGCGGGTGCGCCTCGGAGACTTCCCTGAGCTTGCCGAAGGGTGTGCCGCATCGCGGAGAGATCCCCATGCCAACCGACGTGATCATGCCCCAGATGGGCGAGTCGATCTTTGAGGGCACCATTACCAAATGGCTCAAGAAGGCCGGCGACAAGGTGGAGAAGGACGAGCCGCTGTTTGAGATCTCCACCGACAAGGTAGATGCGGAGATTCCCGCACCCGTGGCTGGGGTGCTCGCCGAGATCAGGATTGCAGCGGGCGCAACCGTCGAGGTCAATACGGTGGTGGCGGTGATTGCTGAAAGCGGCACGAAGGCGACAGTCGCGGCACCAGCAACAATGCCAGCTTCCGTTCCAGCTCCCGCGGCTTCAGTAGTTCGCTCCGCGACGAAGGTGCCGAAGGCGGAGGTGACCGCACCGCAGGCGCCACAGAAGGCGGAGATGGCCGCAGCGCAGACGCCGCAGCGCTCCTCGCCGCTAGTGCGACGCATGGCCAAGGAGAACAATCTCGACCTGAGCCGGATCACCGGCACCGGCTCGGAGGGGCGCATCACCAAGGAAGATGTACTTCGGCATCTGAATGAACGTGGACCGGGCAGCGGAGCTGCGAAGGAGCAGTTTGCCGCAGCGCAGGTGCCGGTGCCGCAGGAGCCTCAGCCGCTCAGCAAGATGCGGGCCATCATTGCGCAGCGCATGGTGGAGAGCATGCAGATCAGCCCGCACGTGCACATCGTCTACAAGGTGGACATGACGCGCATCGTTCGGCTGCGTGAGCGGGAGAAGGCACGCTTCGAGCAGCAGCACGGCGTCAAGCTGACGTATATGCCGTTCATCGCTACAGCGGCTATCGAGGCGCTGGGGAAATTTCCCATTGTTAACGCATCGCTGGTGGATGGGGCGATTCAATACCATCCGAACATTCATTTGGGCATTGCCGTGGCATTGGAGTGGGGGCTGATTGTGCCGGTGGTGAAGCAAGCCGAAAGCCGCGGCTTCGTGGGCCTGGCACGGGCCATCGCGGACCTGGCCGCACGGGCGCGCGCGAAGAAACTGCTGCCCGACGAGGCGTCGGGGTCCACGTTTACGCTGACCAATTCAGGGATTTTCGGCGAGGAGTTCGGCACGCCGATCATCAATCAGCCGGAGTCGGCGATTCTGGCTATCGGCGGCCTGCGCAAGGAGCCGATGGTGCTGAGCGACGCCGAGGGCCAAGACACGATCGCGATTCGCTCGGTGCAATACTTCTGCCTGGGGTTTGATCATCGCACCATTGACGGGGCAGACGCGGGCAAGTTCATGGGCACGTTCAAGCAGGCGCTGGAAGGCTGGGACAAGCCGGTCGGGTAAGGACGTGCTCGATCGTCGAGGCTTGTTACGGTCGATCCAGCAGACCGTCATGAGTCTACTCGCGCGGCGGCTGCCACGGGTCGTAGGTGCCGACGAACCAGGAGTGGCCTTCGGGGTCTTTGACGGAGAAGTCGCGGCTGCCGTAAAAGGTTTCGTGGAGCGGGGTGGTGACATTGGCTCCGGCGGCTACGGCGCGGGCATGGGCTGCGTCGGCGTCAGGAACGACGATGTAGAGCGAGCAAGTCTCAACTCCGCCCAGCTCGGCCGGTGATTTGAGGCCGTGGCCAGACTCGTCGTCCTTACCCGAGCCAAGCATGACCATGCCGTTGCCCAGGGTGAGTTCGGCGTGGGCGATGGTTCCGTTTGGACCTTCATGGACGGCTTTGCGCTCAAAGCCGAAGACCTTTTCGAGCCACTCGATAGCGGCGGGAGCGTTGCGATAGCGATGACCAGGGATGACGGTGCTGTGGGAATCAGACATGGGGAATCCTCCGTGCCAATAGTGCCGCTACCATTCCTTGCGGACAATCGGTTATTCTCTTCGATATGCGTTTGCCCACGGGAGATTCACTCTTAATGCAAATCATGGACGCCGCGTTTGCCGACGCGGCGAAGAGCGCTGGCAAGTTGCTGGTATGCAAGTTGGGCTGCAGCCAATGCTGCCATGGGGCATTTGTCCTTAACCTATTGGATACAATGAGGTTACGAGCCGGGATGGACACGATTCTGGCCTCCGATCCGACTCTGGCCGCACGAATTGAGGGGCGCGCGCGGGCGTGGATTGACGAACATGGGGCGCAGTTCCCCGGCGACCTGGAGACAGGCTTGCTGGGCGACTCCAAATTGGACGAGGAACGCTTTGAGGATTTCGCCAACGAGGCAGCCTGCCCGGCGTTGGACCCGGATACCGGCCAGTGCGACATATACGCGTGGCGGCCCATGACCTGCCGTGTCTTCGGCCCGCCGGTCCGCATGGGAGACGGCGAGGAGCTTGGTCACTGCGAGCTGTGTTTTGTTGGCGCCGGCAAGGAAAAGGTGGTGGCTTGCGAAATGACCATCCCCTATGATCTTGAGGCGGAACTGCTGGACGAAATTCCGTTGAAAGAGAAGACCGTGGTGGCGTTCGCGCTGCTGGAGTAAGGTCGGCGACGTCAGCCCGCGTTACACTGAGGCTTGGACAGCCTGATGAGAACACACCCCTGCCGGGTAGAGATTCGCACCCAATCCCTAGAAGACAACTTCAGGTTTTTATTGGAGTTGGCCGCGCCCCATACGGAACTGATGGCGGTGGTCAAGGCTGACGCTTATGGCCATTCGCTGGAGTTGTGCGCTCCTGCGGCGGTGCGCGCAGGAGCCCGGTGGCTGGGCGTGGCTACAGTCGAGGAGGGGGTGGCGGCACGCGTGCTTTGCCCGGAGGCCGGGGTGCTGGTACTCTGCGGCGCATTTCCAGGGCAGGAAGCGGCGGTGGTGGAGCACCGGCTGAGCGCAGTGGCTTGGCAGCCGTGGCAGTTGGACGAGCTGGAAGGTGCTGCGCGCACGGCGGGAGGCTCGATCCCGATTCACCTGGAGATCGACACCGGCATGAGCCGCCAGGGAGTGAGCCCGGATGGACTCTTGCCGCTTCTGGAGCGCTTTCATGCGGGGTCGCCGCTGAAACTGGAGGGCGTGATGACCCACCTGCTTGCCGCCGATGAGGCGGATGGCAGGGCGACCGAGACACAACTGGTCTTGCTGGAAAAAATGCTGAGCAGGATCGAAGCATCCGGGTTGCATCCGGAGTGGCTCCACGCGGGCAGCTCCGCCACGCTTCTGGCCGGCGACGCCGCGCGAATTGCCGCTCTTGGCAGACGTTATGGAATGAAGACGATGCTGCGGCCCGGCATGGCACTCTACGGCGTGGTACCGCGCTTCAACCCGGAATTCGAGACGGAGACACCGCCGTCCCTTACCTCTGCGCGCGCACGATTGCATCCGGTGCTGACGTGGAAGACGCGCGTGATGGGCGTGCGTGCGGTTCCCGTTGGCGCGGTGGTGGGCTACAACGGCACCTTTGTTGCGACCGAGCCGATGCGGCTGGCGCTGGTGGCCGCGGGTTACGCCGACGGCCTAAACCGTCTGCTCGGCAACCGTTTCAACTTGCTGGTCCGGGGCCAACGAGCGCCGCTGGTAGGCCGCGTCAGTATGGACACGGCGGTGGTGGACGTGACTGAAATTGATGGCGTGGAGCTGGGCGACGAGGTGGTGATTCTGGGCGAGCAGGGCGGCGAAAGCATCACCGCCTACGACCACGCCGAGGCAACAGGGACGATTCCCTGGGAGGTCTTTACGCGGATAGGGGCGCGGGTGCCACGGATTAGGGTTTAACAGGCAGGGAAAAAGGGGAAATTCAAATAGGCGAAAGAAAGGGCGCAGGAGGGTGAATTCTCCTGCGCCTGATTTGTTCATTCCGGTTGGTTGTCAGGATTATTGCTTGACCGGGGGTGCGGGTGGCACCTTGGGCTCCTTCAAGTGGGGTGCTGGACCGATCAGGTGGGGCGCTTTAGTAATGTTCGGAACCTTGTGGTAGGACGGAACATTCGACATGGGCACCTTGGGCTGGTTAGGAGCGACCGGTGCAGGCGCGGACGGGAAGGCCGGACCTTTCTTGATATGCACGTCGCCGTTGCTGGCACTCAGCATGATCCTGGATGCGCCGGAGCCGATGGTGAAGGTGGCCGTCTTGTTCTCGCCCGAGGTTGCGGGGAGGGGATAATCGGAAACGATTTCTCCGTTGTGAGTGCGCACATTCACCGTGGCAGAGGCGTTGGGCGGCAGCGTCACCTCGACGTCGCCCTTGTTGTTTTTCGCGTCCACCGAGTATGCGCCGGCGGGCTCTACCGCGATGCGTCCGTTGCTGGTTTCCACAACGCTGTCGCCATAGACCTGGTTGAGGTCGATGTCCTTGGAGTGCGTCACCACGCGCACCTGGCCCTTGGCCTGGTTGACGCGCAGGTCGCCGGAGTCCATGGTCAGGTCGCCGGGCAACTCCGCCACATCGATGTCGGTCTTCGAGGTGTGCAGATGCAGCGGCCCATGGACGCTTTCCATGTGCACATCGCCGAAGATCTCCCCGCTCTGCGCGACCTTGCCCTTGATTTCAGAGAAGGTGATGTCGCTCAGGTCCCCGTCGGTGGTCACGTCGCCCTGAATATCATGGGCGGAAAAGTCGTGATGGCCATGGGTGAAGTGGGCTTCGACGGGGCCGGTAATGGTGTTGAGCTGCACGTCTCCGCGGGCAGTCACAGTAATCCCCGCTCCCAGCCCGGAGGCGGATACATCGCCCTTGCCGGCGTTTACCGTCACCTTGGCGTTCTTGGGCACGGTGATGGTGAGGTTGATGCGCCCGCTGGAGTTGCTTTCCGACTTGACCAGCACGGTGTTGCCGCTGACGGTCAGATGCGCCGCTTCGGCGGCAAAGATTTTGGCCGCATCGAGGTCCGAGTTGGCGTAGGCCACTGCGTGGGCCTGGACCGTGATGGTGGAGCCGTCGCCGGCGGTAATGCTGACGTCGCCACGCGGGTTCTCGATCTGGATGGCGGAGTTGGCGGGAATCTGCGAGCTGAGCACCTGCTGGTCCATTTCGTGCTCGGGCAGGCCGAAGGAGTTGAAGAAGTCGTTGCCGTTGCCGTTCCAATGGAACCAGGGTTGCGCATGATTCCATCCGGCCGCACAGATGCCCAACACGGCCAGAAAGATGAGAATCCCGATAAAGCTGCCGCCACGGCGCACCGGGGTTTCGCGCTTGAGGTCGATGGCCCACTCGGCCAACAGGGCGAGGCCGGCGCCGATTAAAAGCAGCGGCCACCAGTTGCCATACCAGCTCCAAAAGCGGCCTGCATCAATGCGGCCGGTGAACATCAGCAGAGCGATGACGCCGACGGCAATCAGGATGATAGGGCTGACAATGGAGGGAACACGCGGGCCGTATGCGGCCGCGCGGCTGGCCTTCCAGGCGTATTGCTGGGCCTTTTGCTGAGCCTTCCAGGCCTCGCGCTGCGCTTGCCATGCGGCCTTCTGCTGTTCCTTATAAACCCGCCACTGGGTCTTGGAATCATAAGGCGGATAGGGGGGGATTGGCATGCCTCCTCCTGGATTCGAATTGGGAGGCGTGTTTGGGGGCATATTCGGGGGTGTGCTGCTCATGATTGTTCTCCCTCGGAGTTTTTCTGGAACTCCTGCGAGCTAGCTGAAACGGTGGCCGAGCTCTCGGCCGGTGAAGGCGGCGGAATAGCGCCTGGATAAGAACCAGGGTAGGGCTGGCCCGGATAAGGCCACAGCGGATAGCCGCCCCCGGCAGCCAGCGCCGCGCGCTCGACCAGCATGAAGATGCCGATCATAATCAGCAGCAGCGGCCAGAACCAATGCCAGGGGTGGTTAATGAGGCCTGATGCATGGAGCAGCCAAACTCCTCCGATCAGCAGCAGAATGGCGGGGCCGCGCAGGCGGCGAATCATGATGTAATGGCTCATTTAGGTCCTCCTTTTGAATCTCCGATACGGCGAACGATCAGCCAGACGCCCAGGGCAATCAGCAACAGCGGCCACGTTAACCCAAAGAAGCGGTCGCGGAAGACATCCAGCTGGCCGAGCAGAAACAACAGGCCCAGGGCAATGAGGACGATGGCTCCGACCGGCGCTCTGCTCTGACAGCAGATGGGCGGCGGCAAGGGAGGAACAGAAAAGCCGGGCGGCGGCGGGAACGGGGCCTGATAAGGCGGCGGAGGCTGATAGCCCTCTGCCGGCGGCATTGGAGTACCTTGACCGGCGACGGGTTGGCCGGGATTCCGAGGCCGCGTGCCCAGGTTGAGCAAGTTGCCCAACTCGTTCAGGCCAAAGGGATCAGGCGGCGGCTGGCCATCGCGCAGCGCCTTGGCGACGTGGTAGGCCTCAAAGGACTGGTAGACGATCCAGGCAGCAATGAAAATGCCGAAGATGCCGTAGTAGCCGGCGAGGCTGACCAGTACGGCGAAGACGACCACGTGGATGAACCCCTTGACGAACTGGCCGTTGTACATGGCGCCCACGCCGGGAATCAGTCCCAGCACCGCAGCAGCCGAGGGGTTGGGCCCGCTGACCGGAGGCGGAATAAACGGCTGTTGATAGCTCTGCCATGCAGTCAGGCAAAGCTCGCAGAGAAGCTGCCCTCCGGCCGCGTTACGCACGCAGCCGGCGCAGAGCGCTTTGCCGCAACTTTGGCAATAAGCCGTCGCGGCGGTACCACTGTGATTTACGCAATCCATCTTGTGCTCCTTTCCCATGTTTCCCCTGGGGAGCCGCCGGAGTGCGCGGGCCTGCACTGAGAGGAAGTTTCTAAAAACGCTGAATTGTTGAGAGGTGGTTGAACAACCGGTCCGAAAGCCAGGCTGTCAGGCTGTTGCAAAGGTGTTGCACGCGGACCTCCGTTGCCGGGGGCCTGTTTTGATTGGCCGGGCGTCCGGTCTTGCTGCTTCCGCAAATTGTCTTGGCCTTCATTTTGCTCGCCAACGCCGGTGGTCTGGCGCAGCTCTCGCATGGTTGACTGCACCTCATAGGCCAGGCGCGAGTTGTCGTAGTAGCGGATGATGGGGGTGGAGGCCATGGTGAGCCTTCTCTCCATCATCGATTGCATTGAACTGGGCGTCAGGCCGCTGAGCCGCAGGCTGCTCAGCCGGACGCCGGTGATGTTGAGCGTCATGGCGATGGAAAAGAAGGCCATGGCCGCCGTCATCAACAGACGGGGTTCGGCAAAGCGCTGGACGCGAGCTACCAGGCCGGGGCGCTGCCAAGCAGGAACTGAAACCGGACGGAAAGGAATCACGTTACCGCCGGCGGTCGCCAGCCTGTAACCGGCCTCACGTCCCGGACCGGTGTGGGCCAGTATCTTGTTTAAAAGCCCGGCCGGGACCTCTGGTTCCGGGGAGAGAAACTCCAGCCACTCGCGGCCCCGGCGCGCATCTTCAAAGAGGGCCGAGCAGGCCGGGCAGGCGACCAGATGGGCGTTAAAGACAGCCTCGTCACCTGGCTTCAGCAGCCCGTCCAGAGAGTCCGCCAAAAGCATCTCCCACTGCCCGCAGGCTGGGGAATTCGGATTGAATTTGCGCTCTGCCATTTACATTACCTCCCGTCTATTACGTTCCAGGAGCCTCGCAAGTTCCGCGCGGCCCCGGCTGATGCGGGATTTAACCGTCCCTTCGGGAATTCCCAGTACACAGGCGATCTCCTTGTAGTCCATATCCTGCAAATCGCGCAGAATGACGGCCTCGCGCAGATCAACCGAGACGCGCGCCAGAGCCTCCTGCACCATCTTCGCCAATTCATTTTTGGCTGCTGCTTCGTGGGGCGAGAGGCCGCGGGCCGTGAGCCGGTCGATAGGCTTCAACTCCTCGGCTGCCTCCCTACCATCATCTAATGAAGAAGTTGCCCGCTGGTTTTTGGTGCGGCGGAAGTTGTCCACCAGCAGGTTGCGGGTCAAACTCGTGATCCAAACCTGGAGGGAGCCGCGGGCGGTGTCGAAGCTGGACAGGTTGGAGTAAATTTTGAGGAAAACGTCCTGAGTCAGGTCCTCGGCGTCAGCCGGATTGCCGGTGAAGCGGTAGCAAAACCCGTAGACACGCCGATGCTGCGCGCGGACCAGCTCGGCCCAGGCGCTGGAGTCGCCGTCCATGCAGCGGCGGACGATTTGGGACCAATCGATCTCCAGAGAAGCTGCCTCACTGCGCGCCGGGCGGGCGGCTGGCGCAACTGCCGTGAGCCCCATGGACAGGCTTTTGCCGCAGGGGCGGCTGGCTGGCTGCCCCAGCCCTATCCCGCTCCAGCTTAATGTACCTACGCCTGGCATATTGCGCTAGTACGCAAGAAAAGTGCAGTTGGTTCCGCAATTTGAAAAAGGACGGCTTTTCGTGCTTGGAGGGCATTCAATTTGCGGGTATGCTATATTGCTCGCACCGGGTTCTCGTTATCTCAAAGCCAGGATGCGAGGTTACACTCTAATGCGCATACATACAGCACTTTCGGCTGCTGCCTCATTTCTTTTCTTCTTCACTGTGCCTTACAATGCCCACGCGACCACTCCGAAGGCTTGCGATCTGCTGAACTCTCAAATGGCAGTCGTGCTCGCGGGAGGCCCAGTCACGGACCACATGGATGCAGGCTTCCTATGCTTGTATCCCTCAGACTCGGCTGGAACGCGGGTCTCACTTTCTGTGACCAATGCGTCAGCCTCCGACGCCGATAGTTATATGCAAGCAAAAGGCGGAGCCGGACCGGGAGACGCCTACGAATCGATTCCTGGCCTGGGTGACCAGAATCTATTTGTCGTTGGAGCCAATCAAAAGCATAGCTTCATAGTTTTTTATCACAATAAAGAAGTGTTTCTCTTCGTGCATCGGAAGATGACGCCGGAGCTGAAGGCGGCAATGATTCAGGCTATGAAGGAAATAATCCCAAAGATCTAACCCAGCTTAACGAAGCGCATGGCCGCCGTCAATTTACTGGGAGTGCTGTTCCAACCAGGCGCCGACAATGCGGGCGGCTTCTTCAAGAAAGCTGCGGTCGGCCTCGGTGAAGGCGGCCGGGGTGTGGCTGTCGATGTCGATTTCGCCAACGACTTTTCCATGAGCGCGGATGGGGACGACGATCTCGGATTTTGTGCGGATGGAGCAGGAAAGATAGCGGGGGTCGGCGTGTACGTCGTCCACCACAACGGTCTCTCCGGAGGCCACGGCGGCGCCGCAAATGCCTTCACTGACAGGGATGCGGATGTGCGGTGTGGGCTCGCCGACGAAGGCGCCCAGGAGCAGCGTCTGCGGGTCGCCGGGATCGAGCATGTAGAAGCCGGTCCAGTTGTAATGAGGGAACGCGCCGGCGATGGCCGCGACTATGCCGGTCTGCAAGGCATCCAGGGAGGGCGCTGCGGCGGCCAGCTCGCGGAGGCGTGAGAGCACGGAGAGCATCTGAGGGGTGAGGGCGGGCATATTCATCAATACGGCTGCGAGAAGGCGGGATCGACGGGGTTCTCAAAGAGCGAAGCGTCGCGGGTGACAATGGTCAGTCCTGAAGGAGTGACAAAGTAGCGCCGCTTGTCCTCCACTGGATCGTAGCCGATGACCGTGCCCTCGGGAATGTGGACGTGGCGATCGATAATAGCTCTCCGAATGCGACAGTGCCGCCCGATGTTGACGTGCGAAAAGATGATGCTGGCATCCACGGTGGAGTAGGAGTTGACGCGCACGTCCTGCGAGACGACCGAGTTGGAAACCGTGGCGCCGGAGATGATGACGCCGGCGGTGATGACCGAATCCACCGCCATACCGGAGCGGCCCGGCTCAGCAAATACGAACTTGGCCGGCGGATACTGGCGCACGCGAGTGCGGATGGGCCAGCTCTTGTCATAGAGATTGAAGACCGGCGAAACCGCGCAGAGATCCATGTTGGCGTCGTAATAGGCGTCGAGCGTGCCCACGTCGCGCCAGTAGAGGGCCTGCTGCTTGTTTTCGTCGACGAAGTTGTAGGCCATCATCTTCTTTTTGCCGAGCATATTGGGCAAAATGTCGTGGCCAAAGTCGTGCCTGGAGTCCGGATCCTCGGCATCGGCGATCAGCGCCTTCAGCAGCACCTCTGTGTTGAAGATGTAAATGCCCATGGAGGCATCCACGGCGTCAGAGTTGAAGGGCGAACGGAAAGAAGTGGTGGCGGGCTTCTCGAGAAATCCCATCACCTCACCTGATTTGCCGACTTCGACGACCCCGAAACGGGAAACATCTCCAGGCGCAACCGGCAGCGTGGCCAGCGTGAGATCCGCGCCGGTCTCCTTGTGGTACGCCAACATGCGGTTGTAGTTCATCTTGTAGATGGCGTCGCCCTGGAGAATGATGATGTGCTTGGGCTGTTCGCTGCCGATGGAGTAGATGTTCTGGTAAACGGCATCGGCCGTGCCCATGTACCAGTTTGCGCCGGTGCGTTGCATGGGCGGCATCAACTCAAAGAACTCGCCCAGCTCCTGAGCCACAATGCCCGTCCACCCTTCGCGGATGTGCCGGTTGAGCGAGAGCGCCTTGTACTGCGTGAGGATGAAGACCTTGCGCAGGCCAGAGTTGATGCAGTTGGAAAGGGTGATGTCGATGATTCGGTAGTGTCCACCAAAAGGCACGGCCGGCTTGGCGCGATCACGCGTGAGAGGAAAGAGCCGCTCTCCCGCTCCGCCGGCAAGCAATACTCCAAGTGTGTCTCTCATAGCTACTCAATCCTGCCGGAGCCTGGGCCAGAAAGCCGACCTCCAGTCCAGCATATCCTCCGGGGACACTTTTTATCCAGGCATTACCAAGAGGAGGAGAATATCACATTCCGTTCATTCTAGCTGCTCAACTCGCTTTATCGAAGATGGCTGCCCCAAAGTGAAAACAGGAGCCCCGCCGCCGAATCAGCGTCGCAGAGTCTCCTGTTTTGGTAAGATTGCCGATTGGGTGCGGTGAACTTCTACCGCTTCTTATTGAACTTGTACTCGACACCCACCGAAATGGCGAAGTTGACGTCGTTCTGGGTGATCAGGGGCGCATAGTTGGTGCTGTAGCGGGTGAGAATGGCGTCTGGCGTGATGCGGAAGACCCAGCGCGCCGAGCGGTTCAGGTCCATGTGGCCGCCGATGATGGCCGCCGGGGCAACCTGGTTGTAATAGAAATTAACCTGTTGCGGGGTGTAGCCGGCCAGATGGGCATCAAATTTCGCTCCGCCAAAGAGCGCATGGGCGATCAGAGCGCCGTGCTTGTTGTGCGGGCCCAGCCACTCGGGTCCAGCGGCGAAGAAGACTTCGCTGACGAATGGCCCGTGGAGCGGAATGGAAGTCGCGTTGCCTACGCCGCTGGAGCCCAGATACCAGCGCCCCGAGCCTTCGGCGGCCCAGTGCTTGCTGAACCAATAGGAGCCGGAGAGATCGAGCCCGCCCAGATTGGAGCCTTGCAGCACATTGGCCCCGGCCTTCATGTGGTGGTAGGCCATGCCCAAGGACAGATCGTAGCGGTTGTCGTAGCGCACGCCGGAGAGCGGGTCGCTGGCAATATAGGTGCCATTGCCGGCTGTCGGAGAGGCGGTGCTTTGCGCCTGGGCGCGGGTTCCGAAAGACAAAGCCAGGACGGCTACGACGGCAAGAGCGGCGGAAAATCTAACTGAAATACGCATCCTACTCAGCTTACAGGACGATACCGGCAGGGGACAACGCCAACCGGGCGAGAATTTCGCATTACGGCTGGCAGCGCTCTCTCCAACGCGACCAGACCAGGTAGCGCACGGTCTTCAGGGTTTCGACGGATGCCACGGCCCAGGGGTAGGCAGTGGGCACCGGAGCAGACTCCGGTTCTAGCAGCGGCGCGGCATGGGTGCGCCACTCCAGGGGCATTTCGCTGAAGATGATGCCGGCGCGGGGCAGGTGGCTGGCGCTGGAAACCACCTCCGCAGACCTCCAGCCGTGCGCCTTCATGATCCGCTCGGCGTAGCAGGCGTTCTGGATTGTGTCCATGGCCTGCGGCTCCTCAAAGATGGCCGACTCGGGAATCCCCTGCGCGTGGGCGGTGGCCGCCATCACCCGCGCCTCGACAAAGTGGTTGTGCGCGGCTGCTCCGCTCAGAATCAGCCGGGGCGCCACGCCGCGCTCATATTCATGCACCCCTTCGGTGACGCGGGCCAGCATCTCCGGCGTGGGGTTGCCGTCGCGGTCGGCGGACGTGCCCAGAACGATAATGGCGTCAAAGCGGGTGAGCTGGGTGTTGGAGACAGGGGCAAGTAAGCGGGCAAGCACTCCCCACCCCAACAAGCCCAGAATCGAGAGGATAGCGGCAAGAATCAGCCGCCACCGCCAGCCTGGACGCCAACGACGGGGGGTGCGCTGGTGGCTGGCTCGCCGGGCGGGCTTCCTGCGGATTGGGCGCGTCTTGGGCACAAGCAACTCCCCGCATTCACTGTAACGCGAAAGGCGGAGACGCGGTGAATTCTCCAGTACCTTCAGCCCAGGTTTGCCGGCTCGCCCCAGGCGGATAATACAAACTCGCTCAATGGCTTGCGCGTGCGTGGTGCAATTTCCTGGGCAATCAGTTGCTCTTGGCCGAGGGCGGAGGGTTCGCCCTGGTAGCCGAGGGCAATCACTGCGCCGAGCAGGTAATCCTCCGGGATTCCGAAGGCCTGGCGCGCGGCGGCCTGGTCGTAGCCGGCCATCTGGTGAGAGGTGAGGCCGAGCGCGGCGGCTTGCAGTGTGAGATAGGAGGAGGCAGCGCCCAAGTCATAGAGAGCATGGCGGTTGTCTGTACCATTGAGGCTGAATTTACTGCTCGACACACCCAGAATCAGAACCGGCGCGGCGGCTGCCCAGCCCTGATTAAAACCGATCAGCGTCGAGAAAATCTTCTTATATGTCGAGGAGTTGCGGAGGCCGACGAGAAAGCGCCAGGGCTGCTCGTTATAGGAAAAGGCAGCCCAGCGAGCGGCTTCGAAGACTTTCTTTAAGTCGGCGGGGCTCACGTCGCGGTTGGCAAAGGAGCGCGGACTCCAGCGACTCAGCACGGCCGGCAACACGCCATTGACGGCAGGAGCTTGCTTCAATTGATTGACTTCAAGAGCGGATAAAGTCATGGGGAGAACTCCGTTAGAAAGGGTGAACTGCGCCCTCTTTGATTCCAGACGCGGGGTGAAGGATTCCTGTTTCAGCGGAAGGGCCGGAGTGGGGCAAAACGATCTCGTTTAGGCGGCTGAAGGCGGCAGCGTGGGGGAAGAAGAAGTCGAGGCGGCTGAGGCCGTCCACGGTTTGCCTCAAGAAGGAGGGGGGCAAGATTAAACGGCCGAAGTGGGCCAGAACAAATTGCCAAACGCACTAAATTGTTGATATTGTTATATGTGCTCGAAATGGTTAATAGATCGATGGAAAGTCAAGCTTGGTCAAGGAACATGTGCAATGGCGAAAAATCATATCCCGCGTCACATTGGTTTCATTCCCGATGGGAATCGACGCTGGGCTGTGGATCATGGCCTGCCAAAAGAAGCCGGGTATGCTCAAGGTATCAACCCGGGGTTGCTGCTGTTCGAGAAATGTAAAGAATGCGGGATCAAGGAAACTTCCATCTATTGCTTTACTCAGGACAACACTAGGCGGCCTTCCATTCAGA
>CABEBC010000362.1_pt1 | contig 14307 bp, 12 predicted proteins | sample 3422291 | NCBI WGS metagenome assembly CABEBC01 (sample SAMEA5534345, study PRJEB31848) | metagenome | biome: tundra; feature: field; material: soil | place: USA | collected 2013-05 | depth 0.45 m
GGTCTCAACAAGCAAGCACTCTTGTCTCTGGGACCAGGTCCACAGTCGGCGTTCAGGTTGGAACCCGTCAGCAGCAAATCCAGATCGCCGTCGTGGTCATAATCAATGAAAGTGATTCCGGTGGGCAGGTTCATCGGCTTCAACCCAGCCTCCGCCGTCACGTCCTGAAACTTTCCGTGGCCCAGGTTGCGGAAGAGCAGCACCGCATCGTCCAGCGCGACGGCCAAGTCATTCAACCCATCGCCGTCGTAGTCGCCCACGGCGCAGGCCAGGGCGTGCCCCTTTGCCTTCAGTCCCGCCGCCGCCGCGTCCCACTCTTCAAAGCTGCCGTCGCCCTTGCTGTGCAGAATGCGAATCGCCTGCGCGCCCGTCTGCATCAGCACCAGGTCCATGCGCCCGGAGCCCGTCACGTCCATCATGCAAGCGCCGCCGGTGGTCGTCCACTCCGCGCTCTTCGCACCTAAACTGGGTGCCCCAGGTCTCGATTTTGAGACCTGGGAGACCAAAGGCCTCGCCACCATCTTCACCGGAATCATCGTCTTCCTGCCCGCTTCCGGCTCCGCGACCGGCGTAACGGTGGAGTAGTGCCCCTGCTCGCCGTAGGACAGTCCGATCGGCGCCCCGATCTTGGTGCTGGTCAAATGCTGGAAGCGTTTGAAGTGGTCCTTCGCCTCCGCGGTGCGACCGGAGCGCTGCAACGCGCGCGCCAACTGAAACTCTGCCGAAGCATGCAACGGGTCGATCTCCAGCGCTTTCTGGAAAACCGCAATCGCCTTGTCTGACTGCTTCATCTCCTGGTAGCAGACGCCCTCGAAGTAAGTGGAATCCGCATCCCTGGGATCGATCTTCACCGCCTGCTGGAAGCTCGCCAGCGCCGGCTCCAGCTCATTGCCCGCGTGCTGCGCAAGGCCCAGGTTGTACCACGCCTGCGCGTTGTTCGGCTCCAGCGCAATGGCCTGTTGCAGTGCCTTCTTGGCCTCTTCCAGCTTTTGCTGCGCCATCAGCGCAATGCCCTCATTGAGCGCGGCCTGCGCCAGCTTGGGGTCCTTCTGGAATGCCTCGGCAAACGACGCCGCCGCGCGCTCCGTAAACTGCTGGCTCATCTCGGCCACGCCGCGATTGTTCAGCCGCACCGCCTCGGCGTCAAAGCGCACCTGTGCTCCAGCCGCAGTCGCGGTCGTCATAAAAAGAGCAAGGGCCAACGGACCGGTCATCTTCATAGTTCTCATCCCCAATGCGGCTGGAACAACTTGACTAAAATGTCGCATAACACTTCAGTGTATGCGAGCGGCCAGTCGCGCCGCATCGCAGCAAAGTATGGGCTTTTGATGGCGCGCACGGCCGGGACGCGAGACCAATTATACTTTTGGTGTGCTTCCGACTTTTCAAAACTTTGTCTGCTGCAACTTTCCGGCGCGTTCTCCTCTGCCGCCACCGGCGCAGCAGGCACTGAAAGCGGCGAGGGTCTGCTGATGAGTGAACCCACGAATAAGCGCCGCATCGCCGTAGTCACCACCTCGCGCGCCGACTATAGTCACCTCTACTGGCCGCTGCGCGAACTCGCCGCGCATCCGGACGTGGAACTCGGCCTCTTCACACTGGGAGCGCATCTCGCTCCAGATTTCGGCTCGACCATCCGCGAGATTGAGGCCGACGGCTTTCCCATTCTCTCGCGCATCGAGTGCCTGCTCAGCTCCGACACCGACACCGGCATGGCCAAGACCATCGGTATCGCCATCCTCGGCCTGGCCGACGCGCTCACCGCATGGCGTCCCGACCTGCTGCTGCTCATTGCTGACCGCTACGAGATGCTCGCGCCCGCGTCGGTAGCGCTGGCCTTGCGCATTCCCATCGCCCACATCGAAGGCGGTGAAGTCTCGCAGGGAGCGATCGACGACCAGGTGCGCAACGCTCTCACCAAGCTGGCCCACATCCACTTCACCTCCACCCCAACCGCGCGCCGCCGCGTCATCGCCATGGGCGAAGAGCTATGGCGCGTAACCCACGCCGGAGCGCCTTCACTCGACCACCTGCGCCGCTCCACCCTGCTGAGCCGTCAAGCCCTCGAAGCAAAGCTCGGCCTCACGCTCGCGCCGCCCACTCTGCTCGCCGCCTGGCACCCGGTCACCATTCTCCGCGACACCAACGCCGAGGCCGATGCCCTCTTCGCCGCCCTCGCTCAGGCTCCCGGCCAACTCCTCTTCGTCTATCCCAACGCCGACGCCGGGAGCCTCGCGCTCATCGAACGCACGAAGGTTTTGGTGAGCACCAGACCGCACACGAACATCTTCGTCAATCTCGACGCTGTAACTTACTGGAGTCTTTTGGGCAATGTAGACGTGATGATCGGCAACTCCTCCAGCGGCATTATGGAAGCGGCCTCCTTCGCCCTGCCCGCCGTCAACGTTGGAATGCGCCAGCAAGGCCGTGAGCGCGCCCCCAACGTGATCGACGCGCCTGCCGAAACCGCCGCAATTCTCGGTGCAATCGACCAAGCTCTCAATCCAGAATTCCGAAAAAGTCTGTGCGGCATGGCCAACCCCTACGGCGATGGAACCGCCAGCACCACCATCGCCCGCATCCTCACCACGGTCCCGCTCGACGGCCTGCTCATCAAGCAACCCACGCCGCTGCCTGTCGAAGCCAATCCGGAGCAACCATGACTGCGCGCATTCCGCTCTCCTCGCCGGACATCACCCAAGCCGAGATCGATGCCGTCACCGCCGTACTGCGCACGCCGCACCTCAGCCTGGGCCCCGAGTTGAGCGCCTTTGAATCCGCCCTCGCCGCCTACCACTCCATGCCCCACGCCGTCTGCGTCAGCTCCGGCACCGCCGGACTGCACCTCGCTCTGCTCACTCTGGGCATCGGCGATGGCGACGAAGTCATCGTGCCCTCTTTCGCTTTCGTCGCCGTAGCCAACGCGGTCCTCCAGGTGCGCGCCACGCCGGTCTTTGCGGAGATCGACCCCGTCACCCTGAACTTCGACCCGGTTGCCGTCGAGAGGACCATCTCGCCACGCACCCGCGCCTTGCTGGTCGTCCATACATTCGGTGTTCCGGCGGAGATGGATGCGCTACAGACCATCGCGCGCCTCCACGGCCTAGCCTTAATCGAGGACGCCAGCGAGGCCATCGGCGCTGAGTTTCAGGGCAAGCGCGCCGGCAGCTTCGGCGACCTGGCCGTCTTCGGCTTCTATCCCAACAAGCAGCTCACCACCGGCGAAGGCGGCGCCGTGCTGGCCCGCGATGCCGGCCACGCCGCCCGCCTGCGCAGCTTGCGTAATCAGGGCCGCTCGGGCAGCGGCGATAGGCTCGACCACGCCGAGCCAGGCTACAACTACCGCCTATCCGAGCTAGCCTGTGCGCTGGGACGGGTACAGTTGGGCCGCATCGGCGAGATGCTTGCCCTGCGCCAGGCCGCCGCCCAGCGCTACGATGCGCTGCTTAACTCAATCCCAAGCCTGGAACTCCCGCCGCTCACCCTCCCCAACCGCGTCATCAGTTGGTTCGTCTACGTCGTCCGCCTGCCGCAGCAAGCGAACCGCGACCGCGTGCAGGCCTCTCTCGCCCGCCGCGGCATCGCCACCGGACGCTATTTTGCCCCCATCCATCTGCAACCGGCCTGGCGCAGCCACACCAGCGCTTCTGCGGCCACGCTGCCCATTACCGAATCCATCGCCCGCCGCACGCTCGCTCTGCCCTTCTTCAACCGCATCACCACCGGTCAGCAGGAAGAAGTTGCCGCCGCCCTCAGGGAGGCCATCGGCGCCTGAGCCCCGAAGCGTAAGCCCCCAGCCAGAAACAGTGCCCATTCAGCCTTGATCGTCCCCCTTGTTCGTCCATGGTGCGATATACTCCGGTACGTAGTAGAAAAAGGAGGTTTCACCATGCGTAACCACGCAATTTTGAAGATGGCTGCGGCCGGTGTGCTGGCCGTGACGATGATCGCGGCGCCGGGCTCGATGAAGGCGCAGCAGGGCGGCGCGACGATTCTGAAGCCGGCGGATATGCAGAAACTGCTGCCGGCCAGCGTGTACTACTGTGGGCAGGCGGCTACCACGCAACTGCGCAACTCGGGCGGCGTGAAGTTTGCTGACGGGCACTACGTGCTGGCGACCCTGGTGGACACCTCCGGCTACTCAACCGCTTTGGCGGCGAAGTACCAGGCTTACTTCATCGTCGAGGTTCCCATCAAGTTGGGCGGGCACAGCCTTGCCGCGGGCATCTACGGCGCGGGATTCGTCGGGGACAAGTTCCTGATCACCGACGTGGGTTCTCAAGTCGTGCTCTCGGTGAACGCTGTCGAGGATGCGGGGCTCAAGCGCCCCATGCCGCTACAGATTGTGGCCGACCCGGCCGGCGGCTTCCGGCTCTATGCCGGGCGCCAGTATGTGATCTTCAGCCGGTAGTAGAAGTCGGGCCGGTTGAGAGCCGGCCCTTCGAATCTGCCTAATTTGGTAAGGATTATTTCCTAAGACCCCAGTGCCGGAGACGGAATGGCATTTGCGCTCGTCGTTCGCGCACATTCCTGGTCAGGTCCTTATCCGGCAGCGACAGCCTTGAACGCCTCGCGTGCCGCGGAAATCGTAATGGCAACCTCTTCCTTACCGTGCGCCGTGCTCAAAAACGCCGCTTCAAATTGCGAAGGCGGAAGCCATATGCCCTGGTTGAGCATTGCATGGTGGAAACGGCCGAAGGCGGCCGTGTCGCTCAGCGCGGCCTGAGTGTAGTTGGTGACCGGATTCCCAGTAAAAAACCAGGTCCACATGGAGCCCACGCGGTTAAGCGTGAGCGGAACGCCGGCGCGTGCGGCTTCAGAGGCCACGCCCTCTGCGACAGCTTTTGCCGTAGCTTCAAGCTGCGGGTAAACTTCGCCTGCGTGCTCTTGTAAATAGCCGACGGTGGCGATGCCCGCGGCCATGGCCAGCGGATTGCCGCTGAGGGTTCCGGCCTGATAAACCGGTCCGAGAGGCGCGAGGAGATCCATGAAATGGAGTTTCCCGCCAAAGACGCCCACGGGCAGCCCGCCGCCCACGATCTTGCCGAGAGTCACAAGGTCCGCATCCACTCCATAAAGCTGGAGCGCGCCGCCCAGAGCGACGCGGAAGCCGGTCATCACTTCGTCTGCGATCAGCAGCGCTCCTTCGCGCGCAGTGAGCGAGCGCAATCCGGCCAGGTAGCCGGGAGCGGGTGCGATGCATCCGGCGTTGCCGACGACCGGCTCCAGAATCACTGCGGCGATGGCGCCGGGATGAGCGGCAAAAGCGGCTTCCACCGCGGCGAGGTCGTTGTAGGGCAGGGCCAGCGTCAGGCGGGCAATCTCCTCCGGCACGCCGGCCGAGCCGGGGATTCCAAAGGTCGCGACGCCCGAACCGGCTTTCACCAGCAGCCCGTCGGCGTGGCCGTGATAGCAACCCTCAAATTTGACGATGATCTTGCGTCCGGTGGCGGCGCGGGCCAACCGGATGGCGCTCATGGTGGCTTCGGTGCCGGAGCTGACGAAGCGCATCTTCTCGATGGCCGGAAAGCACGCCGTAACGCGCTCGGCGAGATCCGCCTCCGTGGCCGTGGATGCGCCGAAGCTGGCCGAGTTCCGCGCTGCCCTCTCAATGGCTTCGACCACCGGCGGAAAAGCGTGGCCTAGAATCATCGGCCCCCAGGAGCCGAAGTAGTCGATGGTCCGGTTGCCGTCGGCGTCGGTGAGCCATGCGCCCTCGCCGCGCTCCACAAACGGCGGTGCGCCGCCCACCGCGCCGAAGGCCCGCACCGGTGAGTTCACGCCGCCGGGAAAGAAGCGCTCGGCGCGCTGTTGGAGAGCCTGGGAACGAGTGTGGTTGGGGGCGTGCGTCTGGAAACTCATCGTGGGTTCAGTATAAAGGGGGAGAACGTCGTGCATCAGCCGAATTGAATCTTATGGTTCTGTGTCCGCATCTCGTTGATGATGAATAACATTGCAGAACTCGGTGGCAGGCTGTTGGTCATCTTCGATGGTCAATGCGGACTGTGCAACCGAGCGGTTCGCTGGCTGGTGCGGCGTGACTCTCAGGACCGGCTGCGATTTCTTGCGCCCGAGTCGGAGAAGGTCGCTGGGATACTGGCGAGGCACGGATTCAGCTTGCCGGACGAGAAATTCAGCCCTGACACGATCCTGGTCGTACGGGAGTTCGGTCACCCGTCAGAGCGAGTGCTGGTGCGTTCGGAGGCGGTTTTAGCGCTGTTAGCCGAGCTGCCGCGCCCCTGGCCCACAGTCGAAATCGTTCTGGGCTGGATTCCGCGCCCCGTGCTCGACCTGAGCTACCGGCTCGTCAACCGTTGGCGCTACCGCATCTGGGGGCGGCTGGAGACCTGTCCGGTGCCAACGGCTGAAAATGGGCAGCATTTCCTGTAATATGCAGCCAAATCCTTCAAATGCTGCTAAAATTGATATTCCCGGCCAGCCGCGCCGCTCGATAAATCCATCCCTGGAAAGCCGCACCGTGTCTGACGAATCCAAGCCCAAATCCGCAACCTACGCCGATGCAGGCATAGACGACCTCACTGCCAATCACGTCAAGGAGCGCATTGCGTACTTGGCGCAGAAGACCTTTAATCGCAATGTATTAGGAGAAATGGGCGGCTTCGGCGCACTCTTCCGGCTGGACCTGCAGCGGTGGAAAAATCCCATCCTGGTGAGTGCTGTCAATGGGGTGGGAGCCAAGCTGAAGGTGGCTTTCGAGCTGGGGATGCACCGCAACGTAGGCACGGACCTGGTGAATCACTGCATCAATGACATCGCTGTCCAGGGCGCCTCGCCCTTGTTTTTTCTGCACTACATGGCCGGCAGCAAGCTGGTCCCGGAGGTGGCGGAGAGCGTGGTGACCGGTATGGCCGATGCCTGCAAGGCCTGCGGTTGCGTCCTGATCGGAGGCGAGACAGCGCAAATGCCGGGCTTTCGTGCGGACGGGGAGTACGACCTGGCGGGCTTTATCGTGGGTGCGGTGGACCGCGACAAGATGGTGACCGGCGCGGGAATCAAGGCGACCGATGTGCTTGTCGGACTGCCCTCCACCGGCCTCCACACCAACGGCTACTCGGTGGCCCGCAAGCTGTTCTTCGAGGTGGCCGGTTACAAGCCGGCGCAGTACGTGACTGCCATCAAGGAAAAGGCCGGTGCGGCACTGATGAAGACCCATCGCAGCTACCTTTCAGTGATTCAAAAGCTGGTGACGGCGGGGCTGACGACGGGCATGGCGCACATCACCGGAGGAGGCATCACGGAAAACCTGTCTCGCATCCTGCCTAAGAACACCGGGGCGCAGATCGAGATCGGCTCCTGGCCGGCGATGCCGGTTTTTGAGCATCTGCGCGACTTGGGCCAGGTCTCGCAAGAGGAGATGATGCGCACCTTCAACATGGGCATCGGGCTGATTGTGGCCATTCCGGCGGCTAAATTCACGCGCGCGAAAAACCTGCTGGACCGGGCAGAGGAAAAGTTCTACGTCGTCGGCCGCGTGGTGAAGGGCGAGCGCCGGGTGCAGTACACCTAGGCGCTGACTTTCCTAACCTGCCCTATGCGCCTGTCTGCGTTGTCAAGGGGTTATTTTTCCTGTTTTGTTGCTTTTAGGTCAATATGTGGCAGAAGTTCTTATAATTCTTGCCAATTATATACGAAAGAGTGCCTAGGCTATTAGGTAGCCAGACAAGAGACGGAAATGCCGCGCCCGGCGAATGGGTTCACCCTCCCCCAGCGGATGGGTTCCGGGGCGCGGGGCCGTCTCTAGTCTGTGCCGCAGCGGCTCTCCGCCGCGGGCCTGAGCCGCAACCACGGTGGCGCTCGATTTCGGAGAGATGTGAAATATCGAGACCAGCGGCTGGCCCGGAAGGGCGCTCGCCGATGGTTTCGATTTTTTTGTTGCGCGGAAGCGGTTAGCTTCTCCCGCGCTTTCCAAATCTCAGATTAACCAAGGCGGCCGCGGCCGCCTTTTTCTTTGCAAGGAGCTTTCCGCATGAATCCCATTTCGAATATCTGGAACCATCCGAAGACCTCGGCCGCCGGTGTGTTGATCGCGGTCGTCACCATTGCCGGCGTGCTTTCGCAGCAGGGCATCACGATGGGCAATGTAGGCGCCGGAAATTATGTAACGCTCGCATCCGGCCTGGCTGCGGCACTGCTGGGCCTTCTGGCCCGCGATCCTGTCAGCTCTACTCAGAGCTCCAGTAATGCCACCGCCAGGCTGGGCTGCTGGGCGCTGATCGCCCTGCTGTTGCAATTGCCGTTCGTGAGCGGCTGCAACGCAAGCACCGTGGCGCAGAACATTGTGAACTGGACGCCGGCACTGCAGAGCGCGGTGGCAACGGTCAACTCGACAGCGGAAATGCTTGATCCTGCCGATGCGCCGATCTTTGTTGCGGCAACCATCGGTTTCGATGCCGCCTCCGGTCTGCTCGCGGCCCAGGCCAAGGCGTACCTGGCCAATCCCACGGCCTCTGTGCTAGCGCAACTGCAAGCCGCCGTCGTGGCATTTCAGCAACAGGTGAACGCATCGCTGCTCCAGGCGTCCAGGATCACTAATCCCAATAGCCAGCAGCACGTCCTTAACGCGATCAACGCCGTGGCAACGGTGGTGCTGGCGATTCTTGCGCTGGTGCAGTCGGTCTCGAGCAAGGTCGCGGTAGCGCGTATGGCTTCTCAATCAACCATCAAGCTGTCCATGGTGCGGCCCTACCTGAATGAAGACAAGGCCGCTGTAATGGTAGCCGGCCACTATGGCCAGCCGCTCGAGTGGGCGCGCGTCCAGGTGACGCAGGTCGAACTCAGCACGGCGCAGGCGGGATTCTAGAGCATTTTCATTGTTTCTGTAATGCCCCGCGCCCCATCCTTTCCGTTGCCCGGGGTCCCCATGGACAGGTCTTCGTCCATGGGGTGGTGTTCTGCGGAAAGTGTGGGATACGAGCGGCCAGAAGGCAGAAACAGCCTCTGGCCGCCTTCCGCGGGCGGAAATGGCCCTTCCGCAGTGTGACCTGAATCACGGAGCCGATGGCCCGATTCTCGATAGCCTTGGATAGACGGCGCCGATACCAAAAGCGCCCACACAACCAAGGAGTTTCATATGGCTTACGTTATTACCGATGCGTGCATCAAGGATTTTGTTTGCGCGGCCGAGTGCGCCACTGCCGCCATCTCGCCCGCGGCAGCCGGCGATCCAGCCGCCGCCGGCGTCTCCCAATTGTTCATCAATCCCGATGAGTGCATCGATTGCGGCAACTGCGCATCCATCTGCCCTTCAGGCGCGATTTTTGCTGAAGACGATTTGCCGGCGGACAAGGCGCAATTTGCCGCCAAGAACAAAGCCTATTTCAACTAGGGAACTACTCAACAAATTGAGGTCTTGAAGGCTACGGCTTCAGCGTCCGTGTGTGCCCCCGTGTGTCTTTTCTGCAGGATGAGGCGTAACGGAAAGCGCTGAGGCTTGCGTCGCCTCGCGCATCTGAGAGAATAGTAGGAGTGATTCGAACGCAACAATCTATCCTCCATCGTACGGCCCCGGCCATTCTTGCGGCCATGGCGCTGGCCTGCGCGCCGGCTCTCTGTGCCCAGGGACCGAACCCCACATCTGCCGCCAATCCCTTCTTCGGCAGCGTGACCGTGCGGCCGGTCAGCGATGAGGCGCTCAAGCTCTCGCTGGACGAGGCCATCACGCTCGGCCTCAAGAACAATCTGGGCCTGAAGGAAGCCGAAAACAGCGAAAAATCTCTTCAGGGGCAGAAGAACGAGGCGCTGCAGAACTTTCTGCCCACGGTCACGCTGACCGGCGACCTCGGCTTCCACCAGCAAAATCTGGTTGCGATGGGCTTCGGCCCCGACACAATCAAGAAGTTTTTGTTGCTCTTTCCCGGCGGCGTTATGCCTCCTGGATTCTCTGAGATTACCCGCGACGACCTGACAGAGGGCAAAATCCAATTTGGCCAGATGCTTTTCTCCGGCCCGGTTATCTCGGCCTGGAAGGCGGCCGGCGCGGCGGAACGCGCAGCCCATTTCTCGAAAATGTTGGCGCGTGGTGAAGTAGTCCAGCAGGTGGCCACGGCCTATCTGCACGCCATCGCCGCCGCCAGCGAGGTGGACAACGCCAGGGCGCAGGTGGCGACCGGCGAGGTGCTCGTCCGTCACGCTCACGAAGCACACGTGGCCGGCGTCGTTGCCAATCTGGATGAGTTGCGGGCGCGGGTCCAGCTTCAAGCCGAGCAGCAGGTCCTCATCGCCGCCCAGAACTCCCTGGAAAAAGACCTCATCCTGCTCAAACGCGAAATCGGCATTGACCCCGGCCAGAAGGTCGTGCTCACCGATCCGGCGCCTTACAGCGATCTGACCTCCCAGTCCCCGGCAGAAGTTTGCGCCGTCGCCTACAAAAATCGCCAGGACTACCAGACCCTGCAAAATCAGGTGGTCGAGGTCAAGGCCATCCATGCCGCCTATCGCAGCCAGCGGCTGCCCACCCTCAGCTTAGGCGGCTACTACGGCGTCAGCCAGGTCAGCGGCGCCGGTTCGCACGGAAACTTCGTTGCCCAGGGCAACCTCAGCTTTCCGCTCTTCCGAGAGGCCAAACTGCGCGGCGACACGCAGGTGGCCCAGGCCAAGTTGGACGCCGTCTACGCCCAACTCGCCGACCTCCACGGTAAAATCGACCAGCAAGTCCGCTCGGCGCTGCTCGACGTGAACGCGACGGCCAGGCTGGTCGAAGTCGCCCGCTCCAATGTCGATCTGGCTACCCGCGCCCTTGCCGACGAAACCGACCGCGTCAACGCCGGCGTGGACGATAACCTGCCCCTGGTCACCGCGCAAGCCTCTCTGGCCTCGGCTGAGAGCAACCTGGTCGAAAGCCTCTTCCGCTACAACCTGGCGAAGCTGGCGCTGGCTCGCGCCGCCGGCATCATCGAATCGCAGTATCGCGCCTATCTGGGGCGATAGTCGCAAACGCGAAGACTGAAAGAACAGACTCCTGAGCAGTAGCTTCACAATTTAATAACCCTCGGGCGGTATACTTGCCTTGATTCCATAGTTAACCGCAGCCGCGCTTTACCCTATCGGGCAAGTCAGGCAGCAAAGTATTTAGTGAGGAAAAGATGATTTTGGCAGGAGATGTAGGCGGCACCAAGGTTCACCTGGCGCTGTATGACTTTGTCGATGGAAAACTGGAAACTTCCCGCGAAGAACGGTATGCGGCCAAAAACTACTCCGGGCTGGAAGAGATAGTCAAAGAATTTCTCGGCGCCTCCAAGGTCACGGCAGCCTGTTTCGGCGTGCCCGGCCCAGTGCGCGACGGACGCCTGCGCCTCACCAACCTTCCCTGGACGCTGGACAGCCGCGAACTGTCGGTCAATCTCGGCATCAATCACGTCTTCCTCATCAACGATCTTGAGGCCAACGGCTACGGCGTTGCCGAGCTTTCCGCCGACCAGATTTTCACCCTCAGCGAGGGCGACCCCAGCCAGATCGGCAATCGCGCCCTGCTCGCCGCCGGAACCGGCCTGGGCGAGGCTCTGCTCATCTGGAACGGCCGCAGCCACATCCCCTATCCCTCCGAGGGTGGTCATGCCGATTACGCTCCTCGCAACGAAGACGAGATCGACCTGCTCCGCTTCCTCAAGCAGAAGTACAACGGCCGCATCAGCCAGGAGCGCGTGGTCAGCGGCATGGGCCTCAGCAACATCTACGAGTTCCTGCGCGAGGTGCGCGGCATCGATGAGCCGAACTGGCTGGCCGAGCGCATGGCCGCTCAGGACCCCAACGCCGTCATTACCGAACTGGCCATGGCCGCCAAAAGCGAAATCTGCGAAAAGGCTCTGGATATGTTTGTCTCCGCCTATGGCGCCGAGACCGGCAACCTGGCCCTCAATCTGCTTTCCGTGGGCGGTGTCTATGTCGGCGGCGGCATCGCCCCGCGCATCCTCGACAAACTCAAGGACGGCACCTTCATGAAGGCCTTCACCGACAAAGGCCGTCTCAGCCAGTTGCTGGTGAATATGCCGGTGCGCATCATTCTGGAGCCCCGCGCCGCTCTGATGGGCGCAGCCGCCTACGCCGAAGCTCGTGCCGCCGAAATCAGCGGCATCTCCCCCCGCGCCGCCTCCGTCAAGTTCTAGTGGAGGGAGCAGGGGTCTTTAGACCCCTGATAGAGTGCGTATTATTGATCCGGCCCAGAAGTTTTGAAACGCTGTGCCCCATCCATTACGCGCTTTTTGCGGAATGGGTGGGAGGGAGTGTTGCATTTCTTTGGGGACGGATCAGTAACACGGCCTTCAGGCCCGGGTACTATGAGAAACATGGGCGGGTGCCCCACCCTCGCCGCGTTTTTGTTTTTGCGGCATCGGGGTCCCCTACGACAGGTCTTAGTCGTTGGGGTGATCTAGGGTGGGATAACATGATGCCCATATTATAAGAACAAATAATATTTTCTACCTTCCCAGCGTATAAATCACATTGACCGTCGTCACCACCTCCACCGGCTCGCCAAGCAGGAGGTAAGGTCTGTATTGCCATTGAGAGACCGCCCACAACGCGGACACTGCCAGCGTGGGAGATGGAGCCGAGAGCACGTGTAGATTGTGGATGCCGCCATCTGTTCCGATGGTGGCTTGCAAAACTACCGTGCCGGAGATATGCGAGTCCTTAGCTTCCTGGGGATAATAAGGCTGCGTTTTACGGATCAGCATGCCCAGCATAACTCCCGATGTGATGGTCACCTTGTCGAGTTTCGGAGCAGTCGCATTCGCTGATTTCATGACTTGCGATTTTATAGGTGGCGTCAAGTCAACAGGCGGCGTCAAGGCCGGATCGGATGGAGACAAGCCAGCGATTGTATCCACGCTTGCGGTTAGAATTTTGCGCTTCCCCTCAAAATACACAATCTCGCGAGCCAGATATCTGTTTTGAACTTTGACTATGTGATTGAATTCCATGGTCAGAGTCCCAAAATCGTGACTGGCCCGTAAAACTAGTAATTGCGCATCAAAACAGTAGGTGGGGAAGAGGCCCAGGGGACATCTTTCAGCCCCGGGTAATTAGGCATAAGCGGAATCACCATGATGCAGGGAGACTTGGCGTTCTTCGATCCAATTGATTTGAGCTCCAGGTTGGATTTGTTGGGAGCCAAGTCGGCGTATGCGGGAATCGGCGAGAAGAAAGCGGCCTGAATTTTGTATTCAAAAAACTTGAGAGGCTCGCCGCTGTCCTCATGCGCATGTTTTCCGCCGGCCATGTGCCATTCCGTGTGCGTCGCCCCTGGCCGCGTCCAGGTGCTGCGATAAACCTGTGGCGACGCCCACCAGTATTCGTACGTCCCCTGCTCGCTGGGCTTGCCCTTCTCGTCATAAAGCTGGTAGGTAGCCTTCAGGTGCCAGGGCTTCAACTCCGGCGAAGTGAAGTCATAGAAAGGAGCGGCAGCCGCCATGATTTCGCGAGGGTCTGTCGGCATAGGCGTTCCGGCGTTGGCAGCCGTCTGGGCATATCCCGGCAGTACAACCGCAAGATACAGAGCACAAAAATAGAACAGACGCATGGTGCCGCTAGGGTAACACCTAAGCCGGTTCCCAACTCCCGCTTTTGGGACTTGGCAGACCACCAACCCCGCCCCGCACGCCCGGCATGAACCCCATGCGAGCGAATAGCGAGCGATTGGCCGCACCGCAGGTGCCGCGCAAGCGCCGTCCGCCTGGACGGCCAGTCCCCGCACCGCAGGTGCTTTGCAGATTATTTCCCCACTTCGTTGCACAATGATCTCAGAAGTCTTCCTTCAAATCATCGTCCCGGCACGTCATTTTCGCTCCGTTTTGCAGCCGGAAGCTGCCGGCAGAGGCCAAAACGTCCCGTAACTCCTTATCCAGGAATATTTTGCAGGGAACTTCATTGTTTTCAATATTTTGCAGCGCAACCCTGTCTGTAAGCTCAAGAAAACAAGGAATTTGCGTCCAAAATACGGGTGGGGTACCCGAGGTTCCAGCTTTGCCGGCCTATCAAGACCAACGGGCACTGTAGCCCTTCAGCCGTTCAAGCCTGCACGGAATTGTTCTCTCCAAACCAATGCCTCTTCAGCCACAGCGAAACCTGCACCAGCAGAATCAGTGCCGGAACTTCGACCAGCGGACCAATGACCGCCGCAAAGGCCGCGCCGGATTTCAGCGTGAAGACGGCGACGGCGACCGCGATGGCCAACTCGAAGTTATTGCTCGCCGCGGTGAAGGAGAGCGTGGCTGTCTGCGAGTAATTGGCGCCAACTGCTTTGCCCATCCAGAAGCTGACGAAGAACATCACCACAAAATAAATCAGCAG
>CABEBC010000363.1_pt1 | contig 14292 bp, 12 predicted proteins | sample 3422291 | NCBI WGS metagenome assembly CABEBC01 (sample SAMEA5534345, study PRJEB31848) | metagenome | biome: tundra; feature: field; material: soil | place: USA | collected 2013-05 | depth 0.45 m
AAGGCCTCCGAGCGGGTCTTCGACGCCGCTGTCGAAAAAGCTTACGGCGGCCGGCGCGCCATTCGCTGGTTCGAGATCTTCGCCGGCGAAAAAGCCTTCCGGCGCTTCGGCAACTGGCTGCCAGACGACTCGGTGGCTGCCGCGCGCGATCTGCGCATCTCCATCAAGGGGCCTCTGACCACGCCGGTGGGCGGCGGCATTCGCTCGCTGAACGTGGCCCTGCGCCAGGCACTCGATCTCTACTCCTGCATCAGGCCGGTGAAGTATTACCAGGGCGTGCCCAGCCCTGTGAAGCATCCAGAGCGGGTGGACATTGTCATCTACCGCGAAAATACCGAAGACGTCTACACGGGCATCGAGTTCAAAGAGGGCTCGGCGGACGCTGCCCTGCTGATTGACTTCCTCAACAACAATCTGCTGGCCAATACCAAGAAGAACGTCCGCGCCGACTCCAGCGTGGGTATCAAGCCCATTTCCATTTTTTGCAGCAAGCGCCTGGTGCGTGCCGCTATCAAATTTGCCCTGGAATCCGGTCGCAAGACCGTCACTCTGATGCACAAGGGCAACATCCAGAAGTTCACCGAGGGCGCTTTCCGTGAGTGGGGTTATGAGGTTGCCCAGCAGGAGTTTCGCGCCGAGACCGTCACCGAGCGCGAGAGCTGGATTCTTGGCAACAACGATGCCCACCCCGGCCTCACCGTCGAGGACAACGCCGCCCTCATCGAGCCCGGCCTCGAATTAGGCTCTCCGAGCTACCGCGACTCAGTTTATGAGGAGGTCGAGGGCGTGCTCCGCACCATCGGCCCATCCCACGGCGATGGCGCATGGAAGTCGAAGCTTCTCATCAACGACCGCATCGCCGACTCCATCTTCCAGCAGATCATTCTGCGGCCGGAGGACTACAGCGTTCTGGCGACAACTAATCTGAATGGCGACTACATCTCCGATGCCGCCGCGGCGCAGGTAGGCGGCCTGGGCATTGCGCCCGGCGCCAACATCGGCGACGGCTATGCCGTCTTCGAGGCCACCCACGGAACCGCGCCCAAGTATGCCGATAAGGACGTTATCAATCCCGGCTCGGTGATTCTCTCCGGCGTCATGTTGCTGGAGTTCATCGGCTGGAAGGAAGCGGCACGGCTCATCGAAGCATCACTCGAAAAAACGATTTTGCAGAAGTTCGTGACGTACGATTTTGAACGCCAGACCGCCGGAGCCACCAAAGTCGGAACCAGCGAGTTTGCCACCCGCATCATCGGCAACATGTAAACACAGTGGTCAGTGATCAGTGGTCAGCTTTTTCTGTTCCCTGTTCCCTAGTCCCTAGTCCCTGTTTCAACCCATTCCCCAAGGAGGAATGCAATGCGCAAGAAGGTAAGCATTATCGGCGCCGGCAATGTCGGCTCAACGGCAGCACACTGGCTCATGGCCAAGGAATTGGCCGATGTGGTGCTGATCGACGTGGTGGAGGGCGTGCCCCAGGGCAAGGCGCTCGACCTGCAGCAGGCGCTCCCCATCGAACGATCCGACGTACAAATCACCGGCTCGAATGACTACGCCGACACCGCCAACAGCGACGTCGTGATCATCACCGCCGGCATTGCTCGCAAGCCCGGCATGAGCCGCGACGACCTGCTGCAAACCAATTTCAAGATCATGACCGATGTGGTCAAGAATGTGGTCACCTATTCGCCCGAGTCGATTCTTATCGTCGTCTCCAACCCGCTGGACGCGATGGTGCAGGCCGCTTATCGGCTGTCGGGTTTTAACCGCGAACGCGTCCTCGGCATGGCTGGGATTCTAGATTCAGGCCGCTTCAAGAGCTTCATCGCCCAGGAGTTGAAGGTCAGCGTGGAAAACATGAGCTGCCTCGTTCTGGGCGGTCACGGCGACAATATGGTTCCACTGGTCCGCTACACCACTGTGGCTTCCATTCCCATCACCGAACTGCTTTCCAAGGAGCGCATCGACGCCATCATTCAGCGCACCCGCAACGGCGGCGGCGAAATTGTGAAGCATCTCAAGACCGGCAGCGCCTACTACGCTCCCTCGGCGGCGGCGGTGGAGATGGCCGAGGCCATTCTCAAGGACAAGAAAAAGATTCTTCCCTGCGCGGCTTATCTGCAAGGCGAGTACGGCATCAACGGCTACTTCATGGGCGTGTTATGCAAGCTGGGCGCGGCCGGCCTGGAACAGATCGTCGAGATCAGGCTCAACGATGAAGAACGCGCCGCCCTGAATAAGAGCGCTGCCGCCGTCAAAGAACTCTGCGACGTCATCGGCGTCTAGCGCCCACGCAGGTTTTTTCATCCCTGCGCAGCTTTCCTGTCAATTTGCCATTGACAGCAAAGCCCTCTAACCCGCAGCCTTGAACCCAGACATTCAAAGAAAAGGATCGGTGAAAATGACTTTATTCAAGCAAGCGGCATTGGGTGTGATGGTCCTCATGGCAACCGCCGTCTCTTCAGCGCAACAGAAATTCCCTCTGCGCTCCGGCGAATGGACAGCCACCACCCCAGATCCCACGCCGGACAAGCCGCCCTTCGTCATGCTGTTCTGTCTGAATGACGAGATGTGGACCAAGGCGCTCAACGACAACCCCTCTTGCCAGATCCAGCAACTCAACATCACTCCCATGGGCGGAAGTTACTCCCTGAACTGTCCCATGAAAGCCTTTCAGATGACGGGCAAAGTCAAGTTGACCTTTGACGGAATGACGCACATGACCACCAATGCCTCCTTCGATACCACGGTCAACGGAAAAACAACGCACATGGATTCCACATCCGACTATCGCTGGAAGAACTCCACGTGCAGCCCGAATGACTTGAACCTGAAGGTAAGAGGGACACGATAGAAGACATAAACACAGGTTGCACACGAAGGGCCGCCCGCGAGCGACCCTTTTCGTTTTTGTCCACCCATGGGCTGAGAATAAATGGCCCAAGAACGAAATCACCGCTTCACAAATTCCACCACCTTGGGGCCAATTTGCGCGGAGCACTGAACGGGAGCCAGGTGGCCGCAACTGGGACCAACAACCACAAACTCAGACTGCGGGACCAGCTTGTGCATCGTCTCGCCCTGGTTGAGCGGGATGATCCGGTCCCCGTCTCCCCACACAATCAGCACCGGCATCTTAAGCTGCGGCAGCAGGCTGTCGGTGGCGTCCTGGCCGGTGCGCATGGAATCGAGCGCGCGCTGAATCACCCAGGCGCGTTCTTGCGAGATGCGTAAAAGGTCTCGCGCGACGAAGCCCGGCACCTTAGGTGGATTGGGCATCAGCAGCGCGTTCAGTTGGTCAAGTTCGGCCGGCGTGGTGGGCGTAAACAGCCGTACATCAAACGAGGGCGTATGTTTGATGCCAATGCTGGCAAAGAGCATCAGCCGGCGTACCCGCTCCGGATGCCTGAATGCGACGTGCTGCACGATTCCGCCGCCCATCGACCAGCCGCCCAGGTCCACCTGTTTCAGCCCCAGCGCATCGAAAAAGCCAACCACTACCTCGGCCTCATCGCGCACCGAGTAGGAAAAATCCACGGGTTTTTCGCTGCGCCCATAGCCGGGCAAATCGGGGATATACACGCGGTAACCGGTCTTGACGAGATAGGCCGACAGATTGAGCCACTCTTCGCTATGCCCGCCCAGCCCATGCACCAGCACCACCACCGGGCCGCCAGCCGGCCCCTCGGCAAGGTAATGCACGCGATGGCCCGCAACCTGAACCGAGCGGCTCTCCACGCCCGAATAACACTCGTGCAGATACACCGCTTCGTTGTAGAAACTAACCGGGCGCGCCCAGAAGCCGATCCCGACAACCACAATCAGTCCTGCCACAACACCCAACAACCTCTTCAGGGATTTCATCTTCCCTCCAATTCTTGCGCCTTCTGCCAGCCGGCCTCGATGACCCGCGCGGTGATCGGATCAATCTGCAGCGCGCCGGCCCCGCTCCACTCTTCCCGCTCCACCCACCGCACCGCATCGGCGTCGGAGGCTGCTTGCAACTGGCCGCCCACTACGCGGCACAGATAATCCGCAATCACATAATGGTAGCGGACGCGTGCGCCCTGATCCTCTTTCAGGCGATGAATACGGTCCACCAGTTCAATCAATTCCACAACTTCAACATTCAGCCCTGTCTCTTCGCGCACCTCGCGCATCACGCCATCGCTGAGCGATTCGCCAAGTTCCAGCAAGCCGCCGGGCAGCGTCCAATGGCCTTTGAGCGGCTCGTTTCCGCGCCGCGCCAGCAGCACCCGGCCCGCCTGCACAATCACCACGCCCACGCCTACCAGCGGCGCCAATGGGAACTCTCTCTGCATGATCCTCCGAATGTGTAACCCCTCTACGATAGCGCAACTTTTCACCCGGCGTATCAGCAAATCATCCCCTGGCTGGCCGCCGCCGCCATGGCCCTCAGTTCCGTCAGCGTGCTGGCCAACAGCCTGCGCCTGCGCAGTTGGCAACTGTCCGGCGCAGGAAGCACCCCGGCACGATAAACTAGCTTTAGCCGTGCGCATCCTGACCCGTTACATAACCGGCGAAATACTCTCCCACGCGATGATTGGCGGCGTGATCTTCACCTTCATTCTCCTCATGAAGGAACTGCCCCGCATCCTGGAGATGGTGGTTCACAACAGCTCCAGCTTCAACAGCGTTGTCAAAATTGTTCTCTTCTTGCTGCCCAATTTCTTCATGATCACCATCCCCATGGCAGTGCTGGTGGGAGTGCTGCTGGGCTTGAGCCGCCTGGCCGCGGACAATGAAATCATCGCCATGCGCGCCTCCGGCCTGGGCATCGGATACTTTGTGCGCGTGGCCTCCATCGTAGCCATTTTCGGCACATTGCTGGGATTGTTCAACTCCCTGTATCTGGCGCCGCGCGCCAATCAGGCCATTCTGGCGATGGACAAGGCCCTTGCCATGCAGGCCTCCTACGAGATTGAGCCGCGCGTCTTCGATGAGGATTTTCACAATTTCGTCCTTTATGTGCAGGACGTGCGCTCCGGAACCGGCGCGGCCAACTGGCGGCAGGTCTTCATGGCCGACACCACCGATCCCACCACGCCGCTGGTTACTACCGCCGCCTCGGCCACCGTGGCCAACGATGCCGGTCAGGAGTTGCTTATGCGGCTGCGCGAAGGATCACGCCACGAAACTGTGGCCGGCCAGCCGCAACAATACAACATCTCCACGTTTGACATCACCGATATGCCTTTGGTTGCAAGCCAGCAGAGCGAAGGGCATCTGGGGCGCATGGACACCGCGATCTATGCCTTGTCTATGAACCAACTGAGCGCGCGCACCCACGGTCCGGAAGGCAAACGGTTTCTCATCGAGATGCACAAACGCTTCGCCTATCCCGTGGCCTGCATGGTGCTGATGCTGGTCGCCGTTCCCCTGGGCTTTACCTCGCGGCGCGGTGGCAAGAGTTCCGCCTGGGTGGCTACTCTCGCGCTGGTTGTTGTCTACTACTCGCTCTCCCTGATCGGCATCGCCCTGGCCAGGCAAAACTGGATCTCCGCGTTTCTTGCGGTATGGATGGCCAACCTGATCTTCGCCGCCGGCGGCATTTTCCTGCTGTGGCAGATGGCCTCCGGAGGCCGCTTTCTGAATACCATCGTCACCTGGAGCTCGCGCTTGCAGGATTCGCTGCTAGCCGTTCCGGACAAGCCCGTCTATGCCCCCCTGAGCAGCCTGCTGAGCAGGTTTCAATCGCGTCCCCGGCGAGCCAGGGCCCGCATTATCCTCCCGCGCATTCTCGACAAGTACGTGGTCCGAGAGTTTCTCAAGATCTTCTTTCTGGTGCTGGCCGGCTTTGCCTCGCTCATTCTGGTCTTTACTGTCTTTGATCTGCTCAAAGACATCCTGAGCCACGACATCGGATGGTCCATAGTCGGCCAGTATCTGATTAACCTGGCCCCCAGCATTCTCTACCAGACCACCCCCCTGGCTGTGCTGATCGCGGTGCTGGTTACCTTCGGAGTGCTGAATCGCAACTCGGAGATCATCGCCATGAAGGCCTGCGGAATAAGCCTTTACCGTCTGGTGGTTCCCATCGTTTCCATCGCCGCCATTCTCTCGCTCACCCTCTTCCTCTTCGACCAGTTCTATCTCCCCCAGGCCAACCGAAAACAGGAGGCTCTGCGCAACATCATCAAGGGCAAACCGCCGCAAACCGTTCTGCATCCCGAACAGAACTGGATCTTCGGCCAGCCGAATCCCGGCGAGCCCGACCGCATCTTTTACTACCAGTTTTTCGACGCCGGACGCAAAGAGTTCGCCAATCTCTCGCTCTTCGAGTTCGACCCTGCCACCTTTGCTCTCTCGCGGCGCATCTTTGCCGCCCGCGCCACGTGGGACCCCGAAACCGCTGCCTGGATTTTCCTCAACGGCTGGCAACGCGACATTGATGGCGCCAACGTCAGCCAGTACCGCGAGTTCATAAAGACCTCCTTCGCCGAGATTCACGAAGCCCCCAGCTACTTCCAAAAGGAAAGCAAGAAGGCGCAGGAGATGAACTTCGGCCAGCTCGAGAGCTACATCGGCGATTTGAGCCAGAGCGGCTTTGACACCATGCGCCTGCGCGTCGAGCTATGGCACAAGCTGGCCTATCCACTCATGGCTGTAGTCATTGCGGTACTCGCCATTCCCTTTGCACTCTTTATGGGACGGCGCAGTTCGCTTACCGGCATCGCCGTGGCTATCGCCGTCGCCCTCACTTACATTGTCCTCAACGACCTCTTTGAGAACCTGGGAGGCGTGAACTACCTGCCCGCAGCATTGGCCGCATGGGCCTCGGATCTTCTGTTCGGGCTGGTGGGCGGCTATCTGCTGCTGCGGACGCCGACGTAGTACTACAGAGGGTTTCAGCCCCCTGATAGAAACCTATGCGAGCGAATAGCGAGCGACTGGCCGCACCGCAGGTGCCGCCCCGTACAATAAAACCATGTTTCGTGACCTGGCCCCGCTCTTCGTTTACATGCGCCGCTACCGCTGGGGATACGTGTGGGGCACCCTGTCGTGCATTTGCACCAACACCATCTGGGTCATGTTTCCCCAGGTCATCCGCATGGCCATCGATGGCATTGGCGGCAAATGGGTGATCTATCCCAAGGTCTTGCAGTGGGCCGTCGACACGTTGAGCCATGGTGACACTCGCGCTAAAATTTTGATCTTCGCCGGCCTGCTCGTCCTCATCGCCATGGTCAAAGGCGTCTTCCTCTATTCACAGCGCTGGATTCTCATCGGCATCTCGCGGGAGATCGAGTTCGACATGCGCAACGATCTCTTCCGAAAACTGGAACTGCAGGACTCCGGCTTCTATCAGCGCTATCGCACCGGCGACATCATGGCCCGGCTGACGAACGATCTGAATGCCGTGCGCAATTTACTTGGCCCGGCCCTCATGTACAGCGCTAATACGATCTTCTTCACCGTGGGCGCGCTGTTTTTCCTGCTGCGCATCAGTCCCTGGCTCACCCTGGTGGCCTTTGCGCCCATGCCCCTGGCCAGCATTCTGGTGCAGTACTTCGGCAGCCGGATTCATGACCGCTTCGAGCGCATCCAGGCCAGTTTCTCCGACATCTCCTCGCAAGCCCAGGAAAACTACTCCGGCGCCCGTCTGGTCCGCGCCTTCGCCCGCGAGCAGTCCCAAATCGGCCTCTTCGAACGGCTCAATCGAGAATACATCGCCCGCTCCCTCAAACTGGTTCAGCTCATGGGCATGTTATGGCCCACGCTGGAGTTCGTTCTGGGCATCGCCATGATCCTCACCCTGCTGGTCGGCGGACACCTGGTCATCGCCCACCGCATCACCGTCGGCGATTTTGTTGCCTTCAACACCTACATGGTTCTGCTCACCTGGCCCATCATCGCCGTGGGCTGGGTGGTGAACATCTTCCAGCGCGGCACCGCCTCGGTCAAACGCATCGACGAGTTGATGCGCGCCGAACCTGTCATCGATGACAGCGCCGCCGATCCTGCCATTCAAGCCAACACCGTGCTCGGCGGCGAAATCGAATTCCGTAATCTGAGTTTCAGCTATAACGAGACTCCAGTGCTGCGCGGCATCTCGCTCAAGATTCCCGCCGGCTCCAGCCTGGCCATCGTCGGCCCCACCGGCTCCGGCAAATCCACGCTCATCAACCTGATCACAAGATTGTATGAAGCGCCGGAAGGTTCATTGCTGATCGACGGCCGGCCGGTGCGCGACTATCCCCTGGCGGTGCTCAGGCGCAATATCGGCCTGGTGCCACAGGAAACTTTCCTGTTCAGCACCACCATCCGCGAAAACCTTGCCTTTGGAGCGCCCCACGCCAGCTCTGAAGAACTGCTGGAAGCTGCCGAAGTGGCCCATATTCGCAAAGAGTTTGAGGAGTTTCCCCAAGGCTTTGAAACCATGGTGGGTGAGCGCGGTGTCACCCTCTCCGGCGGGCAAAAGCAACGCGCGGCCATAGCCCGGGCGTTGCTGCGCCGCCCTTCCATCCTTATTCTTGACGACGCGCTGGCCAGCGTAGACACCTACACGGAAGAACGCATCCTGGGAGGACTGCGCGGTTACATCCATGCCGCGACCACCATCATGATCTCTCATCGCGTTTCAACCGTGCGCAATGCCGACCAAATTGCCGTGCTCGACCACGGAAGAATTGTGGAGTTGGGCCGGCACGATGAGCTGCTCGCCCTCGACGGCTACTACGCCGGCCTCTACAGCAAGCAGCAACTGGAAGAAGAACTCACCGTCGCCGGATGATAAAAGCAGGGACTAAGGGACTAGAGATTAGGGACTAGGGATTCTTGATCCGGTCCAGAAGTTTTGAAACGCTGTGCCCCATCCATTCCGCGTTTTTTGCGGAATGGGTGGGAGGGAGTGTTGCATTTCTTTGGGGCCGGATCAGTAGGAATACATCGTAAGGATAGGCTTCATGGCTGTATAGACGAGTCCCTAGTCCCTTCCTTTCAAGCATTCCAAAGAGAAGGAACTGAAGATTCCGAACCGTAATCTGAGTTATCCAACATGCGCCCAGAGGCCATGCCCCTCACCTGCAACGAAGCAGGATTGACTTCGGGATCCCTGGACACCTGACGCCAGGCGTCGCGCACGTTCTTTACACATTGGATGGCATGATCAAACTTCTGCCGCGAGGCCGACTGCGAGGCCTGCAAGATTTGCGCGAAGATCGATGTGTAGAACTCACTGAGCACCTCAGCGGGCCGTCCGCCCACATCCATGCGCAGCCGCGCCTGCAAGTGGATGATAATATCCAGTGCCCGCTTGACGGCGTTCCTGCGAGCCTTCGCGTCGCCGCGTTCCACGGCCGCCGACGCCGCGAAAAGAAAACGCAGAATTCCGTCATACAGCGCCACAACCATATCCACTGCCGAAGCGCCGTCCAGCGCATGTTGCTGATAACTTCCCATCGAAAGAATGCTCCTTAGCCGTTCGTATTTTGGTTGTAGCCGGTGATTGCCCACAATCTCGGCCACCGTCGCGCTCACGTCGAACCCTGTCCCGCTGGCCGGCGTCCCAATACTCAGTCCTACTGTGCCCATCGTCTCCCCGTGATGACTGCGTGCAGCCGAAGAACCACCCAATCTCGAGAAAAATTAAAAGGGACTCATGAACATCGCTTCCAAAGCGCGCAGCTCTGTATGTAGCCATCCTGCGCCGCCACGGCGGTGATAGCCGAGTTCAGACTTGTCAGCGCAGCTAACTCCGCTGGCTCTCCTACTCCACCCCCAGCACCTTGACGATCACCCGCTTCCTGCGCCGCCCGTCGAACTCGGCATAGAAAACCCGCTGCCAGGTTCCCAGGTCCAGCTTCCCGTTGGTCACAGGCAAAGTTGTCTCGTGGTGCAGCAGCAGCGACTTCAGGTGCGCGTCTCCGTTGTCCTCGCCCGTCTGGTGGTGCCGGTAATCGGGCCGCGCCGGCGCCAGTTTCTCCAGCCACTCGCCGATATCCTCAATCAGACCGCTCTCCAGGTCGTTCACGTACACGGCGGCCGTAATATGCATCGGCGAAACAAAGCACAGCCCATCCTTGACCCCACTGCGCCGCACAATCTGTTCTACCTCGTCGGTGATGTGCACCATCTCCCGCCGCTTCCTGGTTTCCATCACCAGGTACTCCGTGTGACTCTTCATCTCCGCCTCCTGTAACCTTATGCCGGATGCACCGCAAATGCCCCGTGCCCCATCCATTCGCCATTTTTCTGGCGAATGGGTGGGATACCACGAATCCCAATCAGTTTTGTGGGTGCCCCAGGTCTCGATTCTGAGACCTGGGAAACGATAAACCACTCACCACCCTTTATCCTAAGTCCAGCCGTGACTTCAACCCAACTCACCGCCGCCCAGCGCCTGCACCGCATGCACGACTGGCTTTTCCAGGCTTACGGCCCCCAGCGCTGGTGGCCGGCCAAAACTCCCTTTGAGGTCATCCTCGGCACTTACCTCACCCAGAACACATCCTGGAAAGCCGTCGAGCGCACGCTCGACAATCTGCGCGCCGCTGATGCTCTCACCGTGGACGGCCTGCGCTCGCTCCCCCTCAGCAAGTTGCAGCGTCTCATCCAGCCCTCCGGCTTTCACACCCGCAAAGCGCCTGCGTTGAAGAAATTTATAAACCTGCTCGATAAGGAGTTTTCCGGCTCCCTCAAGAAACTCGCCGCCGCTCCCACTGCCACCCTGCGCACCCGCCTGCTGGCCCTGCCCGGCGTTGGTCCAGAAACCGCCGACGCCATCCTGCTCTACGCTCTCGGACATCCTGTTCCCGTCGCCGACGAGTATCTGCGCCGCATCGCCGAGCGTCACCGGCTGCTGACGACCACGCCCGGCCACAATCGCAGGGGATACGATTCCCTGGCCGCCCTCACCCGCCAGGCCTTCGCCGCCGATGCTCCCGAAAATCAGGCGCGCCTTTTCAACGAGTTTCATGCCCTCACGGTAGCCGTGGGCAAGGCCCATTGCCGCAGAACCGCACAGTGCGCGGGTTGCCCTCTGGCCGCCGATCCGCATACAGCAGGCGATCAATCGCGGTAAGATTAGTTACCATAGTGAGGGGAGGCAGCAAGCCAATGGATAAAGCCAGCTCGACCATGCAATTAACGCGAGCCGCGGATTATGGAATTCGCGTGATGATCCACCTGGCCACGCTGCCCGCCCAGGAACGCGCGCTGCTGCCCACGCTGGCCCGCGCCACGGGCACCCCGCAAAGCTTTCTTTCCAAAGTTCTGCAATCCTTGTGCCGTGCCGGATTCATCGCTTCCCGGCGCGGACAGGCAGGCGGTTTTGAGATGCTGCCCGCTGGCCGCAAGGCAACGGTCCGCACTGTGATTGAGGCCATCGAGGGGCCCATAAACCTGAACCTCTGCCTGATCTCCGGCGCATCCTGCAAAAGGAAATCCTTCTGCCCGGCGCATCCCGTCTGGGCCAGTGCTCAGGAAGCCATGCTGGGAGTTCTGAACACGGCAACCGTCGCCGATCTGGCTCTTCAGGTGACTACCCCGCAGCTACGGACCTCCCGCACCAAATCGAAACCTGCCTGAAAAGCTGTTGCCGCGCTCTCACCCCAACAACCGCTTCGCCACCTGAATGTACACTTCCACCGCATCCAGCAGCTCCTGTTTCGCCAGCTTCTCAAACGGCGTATGGGCTACGTGAATCGACCCCGGCCCCAGCAGCAGCGGCTCACCCCATTTGGAGAGCTTGGGAATGTCGGTGGTGAATTTGGCGACCATCGTCGGCAGGCCCTCAACGGCGCGCAGGCGGATAAAGGGAATCTCCAGCGTGAACTCCACCTCGGCCAGTCCTGCGGCGACTTCCTTCAGCGCGGCGCGCACCGGCTTCGAATCCCCTACCAGCCGCACCAGCACCTGCGCCTCGGCCTTATCGGCGATGACGTTGGGAGCGTAGCCTCCCTCGATCTGGCCGATATTGAGCGTGCTGATGCCCACGTCTTCAGTGATCGGCAGCGGGAGCTTCAGCAGTTTTCCCAGCACCTTGACCAGCTTATGAATGGCGCTGTCTCCCAACTCCGGATAGGCCGAGTGAGCCATCTTGCCGGTGGAACGGAAGACTGCGCGCAGTGCGCCCATGGAGGCCAGCCCCAGGCGGTTGCCGGTGGGCTCGCCGTTGATGAGGTAGCGGCTGCCCCGGTGCGTCAGGTTGGCAGCCTTGGCGCCGGCTGAGTCGCGCTCCTCGCCGCTGACAAACAACACGCCAATCCGGTATCCCACAGCTCGCAGGAATTCGGCAGCGACCAACTGGGCTGCGAGAATGCCCTTGGCGTCGCATACGCCGCGACCATATAGATAGTCTTCGTCCTCGCTGAAGTGGATGTAGGGCGGCACGGTGTCCATGTGGGTGGAAAAAACCAGATCGGGCGTCTCGCCCGCCGTGCCCGCATAGATGTTCCATCGCTTTCCGGCATCGGAGCTCTCCGGCGGCTGCGGAACGGGAGTCTTTTCCACCGCCCATCCGCGTAGAACAAGATAACTGGCGAGAAAATCGCCTATCGCCCCCTCATGGTAAGTAGTTGACTCAATCTCGCACAGTTGGCGTGTCAACCGGATGGGGTCTAGGGGATCGACCGAAATATTATTTGTCCGGTTATCAGTCATAGCAATGCCAGAATACCGCACACTGCCCGTCACAAGTAGCTTCTAGTCCCGTGACCGCTTGAATTTGTAATTGCTGGAATGTAATTTCGTAATTGCTGGAATGGAGCGCCGGCTTCCTGGCCGGCTGTAGTGCGGGCGTCCTCGCCCGCGCTTGTCCATGATTGATTACTTATTCATGTGGTATAAACGCTAGAAGCTCGTGACGCCTCTCCGCTTCCCCGTGGGAAACCTGCCCCTACGCGTAGAATGGAGTGTGGAATGACCGCCACCACCGCTCGCGCCCAACCCAAAACCACTCCCGCGACAGCCGCTTTGCGCAGCGTGAGCCTGTGCGGTCCTGCCGGTCGTCTGGAAGCTGTAGTGAACGAAGGCGCGCCCCACGCTCGTTTTGCCGCGCTCGTCTGTCATCCCCATCCTCTGGGCGGCGGCTCCATGCACAACAAGGTGGTTTATCACGCCATGAAGGCCCTCAACGACCCGCAATGGGGGCTGAGCTGGCCGGTTCTGCGCTTCAACTTTCGCGGCACGGGCCTGAGCCAGGGAGTGCATGACGGCCAGGCCGAAACCGGCGATGTCCTCGCCGCGCTGGCCTGGCTGGAAAACGAATACCGCTTGCCGCTGGTGTTGGTTGGCTTCAGCTTCGGCGCGATGATGGCCCTCAGCGCCTGTTGCTCCACTTCCCCGGCCATAAAAAATATCCGCGCCCTGGCCCTCCTCGGCCTGCCCACTCACTCTGCCGGACACGACTACCGCTATCCCCAACTCCAGAGCTGCACCATCCCCAAGCTCTTCCTCAGCGGAGCAAGCGACCAGTTCGATCCACACTCGCAGTTGGCAAACATCGCCGCTTCCGCCGCCGAACCCACACATCTGGTGCTCCTCCCCCGCGCCGACCATTTCTTTACCGGTCAACTCGAGCCCATGCAGTCGGCGCTCGCCACTTGGATTAAGGAGCAGCTCCCATGACCCCGGTCACCGATTCCTCTCTCGATGCCCTGCACGCCACGGCCACCGACATATTCACCGGCGCCATCAAGGCATGCAACATCGAATCCGCCTTTGACCGCCGCATTCGCTTTGAGGGCAACACCCTGCACCGCCTTATTCCCGATGGCAGCGGCCCTGCCTCCATCGATCTCAACTGCTATAAGAAAATTTTTGTCATCGCACTGGGCAAGGTTGCTGCCCCCATGCTCGATGTCCTCCTCGACCGCATGAAGCGCCGCAATGGCCTGCGCGGCATCTGCTGCTCCAACCAGCTCCCCGCCCACCGCTCCTGGCGTTTTCGCTACTTCGAGGGCGGCCATCCGCTGCCCAACGAGGAGTCCTTCGCCGGAGCACGCGCCGCTCTGGCCATGCTCAAAAGAGCTAAAAAAGACACGCTCGTCTTCTTCCTCATCTCCGGCGGAGGCTCAGCCATCTTCGACCTGCCTCTGGACCCGCACATCTCCCTCGACGACACCATCACCTTCCACCAATTGCTGCTAGCCTCCGGCGCGCCCATCAGCGAAGTCAACACCCTGCGCAAGCACTTCTCCGCGGTCAAGGGCGGCCGGCTGGCCATCGCCGCTGCGGAGGCCGCCAAGGTCAGCCTGCTGCTCCCCGACGTGCCGTTGCGCGCCCTCGACGCGCTCTCCAGCGGACCCACCTCGCCCGACCACTCCACCG
>CABEBC010000372.1_pt1 | contig 14206 bp, 14 predicted proteins | sample 3422291 | NCBI WGS metagenome assembly CABEBC01 (sample SAMEA5534345, study PRJEB31848) | metagenome | biome: tundra; feature: field; material: soil | place: USA | collected 2013-05 | depth 0.45 m
GGTGGGTTCCAACTCGGCGGCTGCGGAGGCGAGTATGCCAAATCCGATTGTCCCGAACTTCTCGGGTCAGTATGGCAAGACGTCGGTGCCAAACTTCCAGGCGCCGAAGCGTCCGATGGGCAGCACTGGTTTGCAGGTGTCGATCCTGGGCATGGGCGGCTTCCACCTGGGATCCGGCGCGAGCCAGGACGAGGTGAACAACATGGTTGCCAAGGCGCTCGACCATGGCATCAACTTCTTCGACAACGCCTGGGAGTATCACAAAGGCGAGAGCGAGGAGAAGCTTGGGATTGCGCTGAAAGGCAAGCGGGACCAGGCGATCGTGATGACCAAGGTGTGTACGCACGGGCGAAAGAAGGACGTGGCGATGCGCATGCTGGAGGAGTCGCTGACGCGGCTGCAGACCGATCATCTGGACGTCTGGCAGGTGCATGAGGTGGTCTACTACAACGATCCGGAGAAGTGCTATGCGCCGGATGGGGTGCTGGAGGCGCTGACCGCGGCGAAGCAGCAGGGCAAGGTGCGGTTCGTCGGGTTTACGGGCCACAAGAATCCTCTGATTCATCTGGATATGCTGAACCGCGGGTTTGCATTCGACACGGTGCAGTTTCCGGTGAATCCGTTCGATCCAAGCTTCCGGTCGTTTGAGAAGAACGTGCTGCCGGTTGCGGTGGCGAAGAAGATGGCCGTGTTCTCGATGAAGAGCATGGGCGGCTCCGGCGAGGCGATTGTGCATGGCGTGCTGACCCCGACGGAGGCGCTGTCGTATGCGATGAGCGTGCCTGGCGTTTCGACGACCATATCGGGTATGGACTCGATGGCGGTGCTGGATCAGAATCTTGCGATTCTGCATGACTTCAAGCCGCTGGGGGAGAAGCAGATGGCTGAGTTGCGCGAGCATGGGCGGCAGTTCGACGATGGGCGGTACGAGCTGTTCAAGAGCACGATCATGTACGACGGCGACGTGGGGCGCCAGCAGCACGACTATCCGACGCCAGCGGAACTGCCGGCATAGAAGCAGATTCCCTTCGGGAATGACAACCAATGGACAGCGATAGTGCGGGCGAAGCTGATCGTTAGCCGTAGCGGAAGAGGGCTTTGAAGCCGTAGTCCATGTGGGCCTGGATGTGGCAGTGGAAGAGGGTGAGGCCGGGCTGGTTGGCGGTGAACTCGACGGCGGCGCGGCCGTAGAAGGGCACGACGACGGTGTCCTTGATGAGGCCGCTGGTGGGCTTGCCGTTGAAGTCGACGAGTTCGAGTTGGTGGCGATGCAGGTGCATGGGGTGCCGTGAGGGTCTCTTCGACCAACTGCTGGAACCCGAGTTTCTCCAGCATCGTAGCCACCGGAAGCAGCCCTTCGTAGGCCGTCAGATTCCGCGCCTCGAAGTCATAGGGCGTGGAAGCCCCGATTTTATTAGGCTCCGAAGTATCTGCGTAAACCCCTTGATTGACGGGGCTGTTAAGCGTAGTCTGATTTGCATTGCTCACCATTTGGGTGACTCCTGGGAATCGGTCTGCGAAGCTGTGAACTTCGCGTCCCTACTGTTTTAAACCAGAATTCTCAGTTGAATTCCTTCCTGCTGAGCCGGCAGAAGAATCTGAACGAAATGGCAAAGAAAGTCGCAGAGCTATTTGTGGAAGTCCTTGCCGTCGCCGGTGTTTCAATATTCTCAACCATGCTGATGCCGCTTCCGCAAGACATTTGCTGGGCGAAGCTGTTAACGATACTCACAGCCGTTGGAAGCCTTATAACAAACTGGCATCATTACCGCCTGGAGATATGCGATTACGCCTGTTTTCGCATTGCTGGTTGGCGACGAACACCACCGGTCGCAGAAGATGACATGAGGTGCTCTTTGCCTTTTACTGTTGAGATGGGCTGAATATCGTGCAGCAAATCGAGACTCACAATTGCGTCGTGAGTCAGGCTCACTACATCTTGAGGCCTATATCACTGCACTCCGGGTGTTTGCATTGGCAGGGTGTCTTTGGACTCTTCTTTGCGTCTGCACATGTGGTGCTGCAATGCTTCTTGCCGCTCGCGGGCTTACAATTGCAGCCAGGATTTTCGCACTTTTGCTTGGTGGTCATAAACGCTCCTCTAGCCCGAACATGCCTTCGTTCTGTTAAAGGCTCTGCTGTACGTAGAATATTCACGCCGCTCTGAAAGCGTACTCAGGCATTTACAACTTGGCTTGCTGCGTTCTTCTCGGCAGCTCGGACGGGAAACCCCAGGTACACAGGTTGCATGCGATGGTCACGAGCCCGTTCGAAGGAATGCATATAAGACTGCGCTACACGGTTCCAAATCATCTGGCGCCCGTAGATGTATGCGCTCTTGCGCATCGCTTGACGTGCCGCATCGTTATCCAGAAGTTCACTGGCCGCGGCTGCGATAGCATCCGGATCCTCAAAAGGGACCAATGCTCCGCGTCCATCGGCCAGCAATTCGGCCGCGTACCAGTACGGAGTAGAAATGATAGCCTTGCCGGCGCCCATGGCATACGCCAGGGTTCCCGATACAGCCTGTGCCTCGTAACGGTACGGCGTGATGTAAATGTCGGCAGAACCAACCAGCGACGCCATCTCTTCAGGACTGACGAACCGGTTGACGAACAGGACCTGCCGTTCCACCCCAAGCTTCTTTGCCAAGGCCTGCAATTGAAGCCGGTATTGATCCCCCTCGCGGGCCCTGACCTGCGGGTGAGTGGCGCCTGCGATCACGTAGACGACGTTGCTGTGACTCGCCAGGATGTGAGGCATGGCTTGAATCACGCTCTCAAATCCCTTGTTGGAGGACAACAGGCCGAACGTGAGCAATACGGACTTTCCGGAGATTGCGAGTGATTCTTTGTAAACATCCGGTTCGACAAAGGGCAAGTCGGGGATGCCATGTGGAATCAGATCGATCTTCTCGGCCGGGACATTGAACACCTCCTGCAAAACACGCGCGGAGTATTGGCTCATCACGACAAGGCTTTCGGAGCGTGCGGCAATCTTGTGCATCACAACCCGTTGATCCAGATTCGGCTCACGAAGCACCGTATGCAAAGTTGTGATTACCGGCATCTTAAGGTGCTTCAGCAACTCCGTGATGTGGCTCCCGGACTTGCCTCCGAAGATTCCAAATTCATGCTGTAAGCACACCAGTTCGACGTTGCTCGCATTCAAAAAGCCGGCGGCTGCTCTGTAGGACGCGATATCGCCTTCGCTGATCTCGAATCGCACTCGCTCCGGGTATGAGTAGGATGAATGTCCGTCGTTGACTGCTACCACCGACAGTTGAGACGCTCCGTATTCGGCAACGATTGCGTCACACAAGTCAGTTGTGAAGGTCGCAATTCCACACTGCCTGGGAAGGTGGTTCCCAATCACAGCTATCCTGACCGGACTTAGCGGACGAGGTGCCAGTTGAAGGGAGGATGTTGAATCGGCTCCGAATAACGGGTGACGCGCTTCGGGACGGATAAAACGGAGTGAATGTGAATTCAATTTTGTATTTGGAGCGGCCATTCCACATGCCTCCCACGATCTCCAGGTTGTGATTGAAAACAATCTAAGCCCTCATAGGGGCATGGACTTGCTTCGCGATCTCAAGCGTTTTCTCGGAAGCTGCCATCGAGTAGTCCTGAGCCTTTGAGCTAAGCTCTTCAGCGGCTTCATAATCGCCTCGGTGGTGTGCGGCAGCGGCAGCGGTGTGCGCGTGGGCAGCGAAGATATGCAGGTCCGCTGCATTGTCATATTCGCTCTGGGGCATTGTGTCCTCCATATTCCCGGAATCATTCCGCCTATCGTATCTGCAGTCTTCCACGGGTTATTTGAAGGCGCTGAGCAATCGTATACATCACTGTCATGCTGCTCCATTGCGTCCAATGCGACAATGCAGACGGCGGATAATGTGAGACTCGAGAAGAGAATCGCAGAGCCTCTATGTGCTTTAGAATATTGACGCAGCCCGCGCGTGAATGGCGAACCTTGTTCAATTGTGAACAGTTGCATCATGACTGCCGGAGGTATGTTTATCTCACTCGGTTTCGCGTTGCTTGACAACCTTTTACTGAGCCGTCAGCGGGGAGGCAAAGCGTTATTCGAGGCGTTGGCAGCAGGCTCGCGCTATCCGGTGAAGATATTCCCTGACTCATTGGCTCCAGGCGCGAAACGATAAGTCGTTGGCTCCATATACGGAATACTTGATCGAGGAAAGCCGTGATTCAAGATCAATAATACAAAGCTGCTATGAAGAGAACCCTTCTGAGGTAGCTGCAACAGAACAGGTCCTGGTTCTTGGCTGGAGCGAAGTCATACTACCACTTTTCTAAATGCGGAGCAGACCCAAATGAAATCACAAACGCTTAGAGACACTGCAACGGCGCTTTTCGCTGACAACAAAGGGCTGCTCGCGATGGACGAAAGCACTCCGACATGCAACAAGCGATTTGCCGCCTTGGGGATTCCTCAGACGGAGGAGACTCGACGAGCCTATCGTGAATTGATCGTTACTACTCAGGGGCTCGGTGAGAGCATTGGCGGCGCTATCCTCTGCGACGAGACGATCCGGCAGAAAAAGAGAGATGGTATCCCCTTTGTCCAGGTCCTCATCGACGCTGGAATCATTCCTGGAATCAAAGTAGACAAAGGTGCCAAGGAGTTAGCAGGACATCCCGGTGAAAAAGTGACCGAAGGCCTGGATGGATTACGCGACCGGCTGACTGAGTATTCCCGGCTCGGCGCACGCTTTGCCAAATGGCGCGCGGTCATTGTCATCGGCAAAGGCATTCCCAGCTGGGGTTGCATTGAAGCCAATGCACATGCTTTGGCTCGTTATGCGGCGTTGTGCCAGGAAGCAGGTCTCGTCCCTGTTGTTGAACCTGAAGTACTCATGGATGGCGAGCATACGCTGGACCAGTGTTATGAAGTGACGGAAAAAGTGCTGCGAATTGTATTCAGCGAGCTGTTTGCGCAACAGGTCATGCTGGAAGGAATGGTTCTGAAACCGAATATGGTGCTCCCAGGAGCAACCTGTGCAAAGCAAGCAACGGTGGATGAGGTGGCCGATGCCACATTGAGCTGCTTCTTGCGAGCCGTCCCCGCTGCCGTTCCTGCGATTGCATTCTTGTCGGGCGGCCAATCCGCTGAGCTGGCCTCGGCCCGTTTGAATGAAATGAACGTGAGATTCAAATCGCGGCTACCCTGGGCGTTCGCATTTTCGTTTGCCCGCGCCATCCAACAGCCGGCCCTGGAGCTTTGGAAAGGCCAGGAGGCCAACGTATTGGCGGCACAGCAGGTTTTACATAACCGCGCACGCTGCAACCAGGCTGCGCGCCGCGGCGAATACAATGCAGGAATGGAGAAGAGATGACCGGAAGCAAGCACAACCGTGAGGGAAATAGTGGTGAAGACAACGAACCGGACCCCGGTCCTTACTGGAGACGGATGCATCGTGACTGGCGCTTCTGGATAGGCGCAATCTTCATGGCCTCTGCGCTCGCGATTTACGTTCTGAGTGGCGACCTGGCGTGGGTTCCATGGCGCCAACCGCGATAGCGCCTGTGAATTCGATCAAACGCCAGCCGCCAGCAATGAGAGCAAGTTGACAAACGATGGGTCAAATGCCTTTGTATCCCTTGCGCTTCGAGCCAATTTATCAATATCGGCTGTGGGGCGGCCGGCGCTTGTCCGGGCTGCTCTCCGCGCCGCTTCCGGGTGACGGTCCTATTGGCGAAGCTTGGGTGCTCAGCGACCGCAACGATCATCAAAGTCAGGTTGCCAACGGGCCGTTGAAAGGGCAAACTATCGGCGACTTGATGGAACAATTTCGGAAACCACTGATGGGTAAGCTGGCTCCGCGCTTCCGCCGCTTTCCGCTGCTCCTCAAGTTCCTGGACGCACGCGAGATGCTTTCAGTGCAGGTGCATCCCAGCGATGCGCACCCGGACCTGATTCCGGCAGGGGAAACCGGCAAGACCGAAGCGTGGGTTGTGATTGAGGCAGGTAATGGAAGCCGGATCTATGCGGGCCTGAAACCGGGTACGACTGCCGGCAATCTGCGGCATTCACTTGCCATCGGGACAATCGCAGACCACCTCGTGGGCATCGTACCGAAGCCAGGCGACGGCATATTCATTCCTGCTGGAACGGTTCACACCTTGGGCGATGATGTTGTTGTCTTTGAGGTCCAGCAGAACAGCGATGTGACATTCCGCCTTTACGACTGGGGCCATGTCGACGCAAAGACAGGCCAGCCGCGGCCACTCCAAGTCGATCAGGCGCTTGCAAGCATTGATTTTGCAAACTGCAACGGTGGCCTTGTAACTCCCTTTGTGGTGACCACTACGCCTGTGGAGCACGAAAGACTCTTTGATTGTGGACATTTCCAGTTGTGGCGCCTGCGCGGAGAATCGCCGTTTAACGTCGGCGCCGCGGAAATGCCGCACGTGCTCGTTTGCATTGAGGGCTCGGGGTGGCTCGATGGCGGCGGCTCCGCATATGGCGTCAATAAAGGCGAAGTGTGGCTTTTGCCGGCGGTGGTTGGCGCATGTGAATTTCACCCCAACAATGCAGTGAGCTTGTTGGAGATCGCGCTGCCCAAATAGATTGAGACTGCATGAAGACTGAGGTGGATGAATGGTGAAGAAGCTGATTGTCTTTGATCTTGACGGAACGCTCGCCGCAAGCAAATCGTCTCTCGATACTGAGATGTCGTCGCTTCTCCATGACCTGCTCGGTGTCGTCAAGGTGGCTGTCATCTCCGGAGGCGCTTGGCTACAGTTTGAAAAGCAGGTGCTCTCCCATCTTCCCCAGGATGAACGCCTGGCAAGGCTATCTATTCTCCCTACATGTGGAACACAATTCTTCCAGTACGCCGGCGGGTGGAAGCGGCTCTACGCAGAAGATTTCACCACGGATGAAAAGGAGAAGATTGTCAGTTCTCTGAAAAAAGCCATCGCAACCGCGGGCTTCCCGGTCGAAAAGACCTGGGGAGAGACCATTGAAGACCGGGGAAGCCAGATAACCTATTCCGCACTGGGCCAGCAGGCTCCCTTGGAGGAGAAGGAGAAATGGGATGCGGATTTCGCCAAGCGGAAGATAATCAAGACAATCCTCGACACTCTCATTCCAGAGTTTTCGGTGCGACTCGGTGGCGCGACATCCATTGATGTCACCAAGCCAGGCATTGACAAAGCATACGGGATCAAAAAACTGCAAGATACGCTTGGCATTTCTATAAAGGAAATGATTTACGTAGGAGATGCCTTGTTTGTGGGAGGGAACGACTACGCGGCTGAACAGGCAGGTGTCATCTCCATTCCAGTTCGAGGCACCGATGAGACCAAGCGGGTGATCGAAGCGATCATCGCTTGTTTGGACGACGGTCAGCAGACGCGAATCTTTGAAATGGCAAGTGCGACTCTTTGAGGAGTACAGATGAACGAATTCAAGCTGCGCCGCCTGGGGATATTGATGGAGCCGGAACCCGGCAATCCCCTGGAAGTTGAAGGCGTCCTGAATCCGGCTGCCGTTCGCGGCCCTGATGGGGAACTCTATCTCTTTCCGCGTCTGGTCGCGAAAGGAAATTACTCGCGCATAGGGATTGCACGAGTGCGCTTCAATGAAACCGGCGATCCAGTAGGCGTCGAGAGGCTCGGCATTGCACTGGAGCCGGAAGCCGATTATGAGCGGCGGCCCGACGGCGGTGGAGGCTGCGAGGATCCCCGCGTCACGTTCGTGGGGCCTCTTCAACGATACCTGATGACCTACACGGCATGGTCGTCCCATGGACCGCGGATTGCCCTGGCCGTATCGGACGATATATTTCACTGGAGACGTCTGGGGCTTGCTACTTTTGCCTCGGCAGACGGCATCGAATTCGGCAACGTAGACGACAAAGATGCCAGCCTCTTCCCAGCCGTCATTCCCGATCCATCCGGGCAGCCGGAGTTGGCCTTGCTCCACCGGCCGCTGTTTCCAGGCACTCGTCCTGAGGAAACCGCCTGTAGCCCTGCGACCCGCGAAGTGGATATAGATCGAGAGAGCATCTGGATTTCTTACTGCCAAATGACACTTGACCGTAAGCCCTTTCACGCGGGCAAGTTTACCTTTCATCACCGCCTGGCATCTCCAGTCTCGCCCTGGGAACGGCTCAAAATCGGCGGCGGCACTCCACCCATCTTGACGCGGCACGGCTGGCTGATCGTCTACCACGGTGTCAGCGAAATCGATGCGCCTGAAACCGACAGCCACATGTTGCGCTATTCGGCGGGGATCATGATCTTTTCCAAGGAGCATCCGCTCGAAATCAGCTACCGTTCGGTTGAGCCGGTGTTGACTCCGGTGCTCCCGCAAGAACGTGACGGGACGGTCGACAATGTCGTGTTCCCCACCGGTATCGACAGGCGCGACGATCTTGGCACACCCGATCGCTTCGACATCTATTATGGAATGGCCGACAGCCGTATTGGTGTGGCGCGTCTTGACCTGCCGGATCACCTCCCGGCAGGGGCAGATGCCGACTCACCGGCAGCAAAGGTGTAAATCCAGCGATAATGAGGAATTGAAATCTCGAAAGGCCTCTTTCAGCTGGGCTAACGAAAGGATAGTTGATGAAGAAAACGACTGCGATCTCTTGTGTTTTTCTGGATATTGGCGGTGTCCTGCTGACCGATGGCTGGGACCATCTGGCCCGCAAACGGGCGGCGAAGAACTTCAAGCTGGAGTGGGTCGAGATGGAGGATCGTCATCATCTCACATCCGAGATCTACGAGGAGGGAAAGATCACGCTGCAAGAATATTTGAGTCTCGTGGTCTTCCATAAAAAGAGGCCGTTCACCCGTAATCAGTTTCGGCGCTTCATGTTTGCGCAGTCGAAACCTTTCCCGGAGATGATCGCGCTGGTTGCGCAACTTAAGCTCCAGTTGGGGATGAAGATAGCCATAGTCAGCAACGAAGGGCGAGAACTGAATGCGTATAGAATTCGGAAGTTCAAACTGGATCGGTTCGTGGATTGCTTCATTTCCTCTTGCTACGTTCACATCCGCAAGCCCGACGCGGACATCTTCAGGCTTGCTCTGGACATAGCTCAGGTGCAGGCCTCGCAGGCAGTTTATATCGAAAATACTCCGATGTTCGTTCAGATCGCGGAAGGACTGGGAATTCCAAGCATCCTTCACACGGACTGCAAATCCACCCGGGCCGGCCTATATGCTCTCGGACTCAATGTAGCAGATAGTCCTCAATCGCCAGACTTCCCGTGATTCGCGACAGAGTTCCTCCTGGGAAGGTACTGTGCCACCGTAGACGAGACCGAAATCCAGGAAGGACTCGCCATCGTTCAGCGTCAGTTGGCTACACCAGGTGTCTGACCGCGTGATTTCGTACATGGCGATTGGGTGCTGAGGATCCCACCCTAGGCGCAAAAACAGAGGCGCGGCGAGGGTGAGGCATTTTGCGGCACGGCTGAAGCCGTGCCCTTTCAAAACCGGTTTATGAGATAGCTTCTACTCACTTGCCAACGAGAGTCTGCTGTTTAAGATGTTACACGTAGATGGAAGATGCATTCTGCTCTGGGTTCAAGGTGAATCTGAAGTTTCATCACCGGTGGCTGTGAGTGCGCCGCCCTTCACACAATTGCTCCAAACAGCCTTCCGATACCGGCGGTCATTGCCATAGCCAAGCTTCCCCAGAATGTCACGCGTAGTGCGCCGGCCATGATTCCAGCTCCACCCACGCGGGCCGACAGCGCGCCCAGTAGCGCGAGCACCGCCAGCGATGATCCGGAGACGAGTGGAATCAATTCCGCTCCCGGTGCTATTGCTGTGACGAAGAGGGGCATCACTGCTCCGACTGCGAAACTGGCGGCTGAAGCCAGTGCAGCCTGAATGGGACGCGCACGCAGCGTATCGGAGATACCGAGTTCGTCGCGGGCATGTGCTCCCAACGCGTCGTGGGCCATCAGTTGCTGGGCGGCCTGTTTCGCGAGCGCCGGAGCAAGTCCGCGGGTCACGTAAATTGCCGCCAGTTCCTTGTGTTCTCCCTTGTTGTCTGTTCTGAGCTCCGTACGCTCAAGAGCCAGTTCAGCCTCTTCGGTGTCTGCCTGTGAATGGACGGAAACATATTCACCGGCAGCCATCGACATGGCTCCAGCCACCATGCCCGCGATTCCTGCCACCAGGATGTTGTGGTGAGTTCCATGTGCAGCTGCAACACCCAGCACCAGGCTTGATGTTGATAGGATACCGTCGTCCGCTCCCATGACCGCCGCGCGCAGCCAGCCAAATCGTTCCGTGTGATGTTGCTCCTTATTTCTGGAGTGCATTTGAGACCTCTTCAATTCAAAAGAGCAGGCAATGCCCTAGATCCATTTCATCCTCAGCAACCCGACCTTGACCGCTTGCGTGAGGACCGTATAGGCAAGCAGCGTGAGTAGCAGGATCGGCCAGTACAGCCCCGGCAAGTGTGCCAGGCCCAGCGAAGAAGCCAGCGGCGAAAACGGCAGCCACGCTCCAAAGGCCATGATGGCCAAAGTGGTGAGCGTCAGCGGCCAACTCGCACGGCTCTGAAAGAAAGGGATCTTATTGGTGCGAATGACATGAATGATGAGTGTCTGTGTCATCAGCGACTCGACGAACCATCCAGTCTGAAATACGGAAGCGCGGGACGGATCCCAGCACTTGAAGACCCAGAGCATAACGAAGAAGGTCGAATAGTCGAAGATTGAGCTAATGGGTCCGATGCAAAGGATGAACCGCCTTATCTCGCCGATGTTCCAGGGCCGCGGGCGCGCCACTTGTTCTTCGTCCACGGCGTCGTTGGGAATTGGCACCTGCGAGAAGTCATAGAGCATATTGTTTGTCAGAATCTGAATCGGGGCCATTGGAAGGAATGGGAGAAAGGCGCTCGCTCCCAACACGCTGAACATATTGCCAAAGTTGGAACTAGCTCCCATGCGGATGTACTTGAGAATATTGGCGAATACCTTTCGCCCTTCAATGACACCCCCTTTGAGCACCATGAGGTCCTTCTCCAACAGAATCAGATCCGCCGACTCCTTGGCAATATCGGCTGCGGTATCCACCGAAATGCCTATATCGGCTGCCCGCAACGCGGGAGAATCGTTGATCCCATCCCCCATGAACCCGACCACGTGCCCCTTGCCGCGCAGCAAGCGAACGATCCGCTCTTTGTGAGCGGGAGAGAGGCGGGCGAAGAGCGTTGTCTTCTCCGCCGCATCAGCCAATTCGGTGTCGGACATTTTCTCGATATCATCGCCCAGCAGCATCGGGTCGGGGACGAGTCCCACGTCCTTGCACACCTTGCGGCTGATGAGATCGTTGTCGCCTGTGAGGATCTTTACCACTACACCATGTTTGTGCAGCGCCTCGATCGCGGTGGCCGCTGTGCGCTTGGGCGGGTCGAGAAATGCGACATACCCTTTCAACACCAGATCGTGCTCGTCCTCCTTCGTGCAGGTGAGCTTTCCCGGCAATTCTTTGACGGCGACCGCCAAAACCCGGAATCCATCATTACTGAGGCTCGCATACTCGTCCTTCAACCCCTTCATCAGGGCGGGATCCATGGGCGAAAGCTTGCCATCCAACTCGAATTGGGAACACTGGTGAAATATTTCTTCCGGAGCGCCTTTGGTCAGAAGGATCGCCTTGCCTTCAGGACTCTGGATGAGTACGGACATCATGCGCCGCGTAAAGTCGAAAGGAATCTCGTCCAGCTTCTTATACTTCTCGACAAGCGCTTGCTCGTGAAAATCGGAACTATTCAGAATCGCGGTGTCAAGCAGGTTCTTCAAGCCTGTCTGGAAATGACTGATGAGGTAGCCGTCCCGGAGTACTTCATCCGTTTCACGACCGGCAACATTACAGTGACGCTGAAGGACAACCCTATCTTCGGTGAGCGTGCCGGTCTTATCGGTGCATAACACGTCCATGCCGCCGAAGTTCTGAATCGCGTTGAGCCGCTTGACGATGACATTTTTGCGGCTCATGGCCAGCGCGCCCTTGGAGAGGCAGACGGAAACAATCATCGGCAGCATCTCCGGGGTCAGCCCCACGGCCACGGCCATCGCGAAGAAGAAAGCTCCCTTCCAATCATGCTTGGTAAAACCGTTGATGAAGAAGACCAGAGGCACCATGACGGCCATGAACTGAATCATGAGCCACGTAAAGCGACTCATGCCCTGGTCGAAACTGGTTGGCGCTTCCTCCTGCGTGATGGAACTGGCCATCGTGCCCAGATAGGTGTGAACTCCCGTAACGACCACGACTGCGGTCGCCGTGCCGCTTTGGACACTGGTGCCCATAAAGCATATGTTCTTCAATTCTGTCGGCGAGTTTAGAGGCTTGGGATCGGCATCGTGGAACTTCTCCACGGGAAGCGACTCGCCCGTCAGCGTTCCCTGGCTGACGAACAAATCTTTTGCAACGATCACGCGCACGTCGCCCGGAATCATGTCTCCGGCGGAGAGATTAATGATGTCGCCAGGAACCAGGTCGCGAAGCGGAAGTTCACGGGCCTGACCATCGCGAACCACGGTAGCGGTCACGTGGATCATCGCTTTGAGCTTCGCCGCCGCCGCGCCCGCACGGGCTTCCTGCAAGAATCGAAGCGTCACGCTAAGCACCACCATGCCCGCCATGACGCTTCCGGCGCGCGCATCGCCGGTAGCAAAAGAAATGGACGAAAGTATTGTCAGCAGAATGACCAGCGGGTTACGCAGGATGACTAAGAGGCGGATAAACCAGCCGCGCTGTCGTTCTTGGGCAACCTCATTCGGTCCTGACGTGCGCGCCCGCTCTTCTGCTTCGGCTTGAGTCAGGCCCTCGGGAGCCGTGCGCAACGACTGAAGCAGTGCATCGCCGTCCTTCCCGGCCGCGTCGAGGACAGCGGGGGAAACGCGGATGTTATGTTCCTTTGCCTTCGCGGGAATTGGCGATTCATCAGGCGGCGGCAGAGTTCCCACGGCGCTGGCGTTGCTCTGGACAGCTTTCGGGTCTGGTGATGCGGCCGGCTTCTCCACCGCGTGACTCGGATCGGGTGTCGTCATCGATTCTCGGTGATGCGCGGCGCTTGTTCTTTGTGCGGAATGTCGTAGAGCGTGGCGAAGATGAGCAGGTTCTTGTAGCCGGTGAGCGAACCGTCCACAGAAACCGCTTGCGGCACATAGCCGATGGCGCGGCGAACCTCCACCGGCTGAGTGGTGATGGAGAAGCCGCCGACGCGCGCCTCGCCTGAGGATGGCGGCAAGAGCGTGGTGAGCATCTTGATGGTGGTGCTCTTGCCGGCCCCGTTGGAGCCAAGCAAGCCGAAGACCTCGCCGGCATTGGCCGCCAAGGTCAACGAGTCGACCGCCGTGAACGTACCGAAGCGGCGGGTAAGAGTTTCGATTTCAACAACCGGACTAATCACCCCTGAATCTTAAACAACCCAGATGCGTGCGCGCGGTTCACTATTGCACACATTGTTTACTGGCTTGCGTTGAACGCAGGGATGATGATGTTGATTCGCTTATTCTCCGATAGCCTTTTCAACCTTGCCGACAAAGTTCTGAGCTTTGCCAGCGTTTTTCTCGGCTTTGCCATCAGCTTCCAGTTTGGGGTTCTTGGTAAGCTCGCCGCCCTTTTGCTTGATTGCGCCTTTGACTTCGTGAAACTTGCCTGTTGTCTTATCGTCCGTGCTCGGTTTCATCATGATTCTCTCCTCTGTTTGGTGCTGGGTTTGAATTAGTTGAGATCCATCGAGAGTTCCTTGCGCCTTGAATGTCTGCGACCCGGTAAGGACCTCTTTTGGGAAGTTTCCTTGCCTGTGTAGAGCCTTTTATCGACCAGTATCCAACGATCAGGTTGCTGCAAGCTGGTCGGAATTGCTCATCCGGGCGGTGCACTGGCAGGCGGCCAGACCCAGGCTGGGCATGGGGAACGTCTATCTGAAATGCACCAGCCTATAGCATGGAGGCGCAGCTGACCTACTTGATGTGCGGATACCGGTGACCCATTTGATGTCTCAATCACCAGATCATGAGCAGGCTCTCGCAGCGAGGATCTTTCATCCTAATCGCCACGCGATTGCAGCGAGGGTCTTCGATCTCAAGCACCACGCGATTGAGCAGGCTCTTGCAGCGAAGGTCTTCTATCTCGATCACCACGGCATTAAGCGGGCTCCTGCACCGAAGGTCGTCCATCTCAATCGCCACGATCTT
>CABEBC010000374.1_pt1 | contig 14174 bp, 17 predicted proteins | sample 3422291 | NCBI WGS metagenome assembly CABEBC01 (sample SAMEA5534345, study PRJEB31848) | metagenome | biome: tundra; feature: field; material: soil | place: USA | collected 2013-05 | depth 0.45 m
CCTCACAGTCTCACAGGAAACAAGGGGGAATACCGGGAATAGGGAATAGCAAAGCATCGCTCCTCTGGAGATTGTTCATTTGATGATTGTGCGCCGAGTGAGGGAAATTATCTGCAAGGACCACCTGCGGTGGGGCTGGCGGCGCTTGCTCGACCTTGGGTTCGTGGTTTCCCTGGGCTAATAGATGGGATATGGGACGCCGATTGATCAACGAGGCTTTGCGGCAGCACGTGGAAGGTAAAGCGCCGAAGCTGGAAGAGACGCTGCGGCGCGTCTTGCGCGAAGAGATGCGGATGGCTCGCTCAGGGCGGTGCGGAATTCCGAGTCTCATAGACCTGGATCGCAGTTCCTCCTGTTGGAACGATAAACATGCTCCTTGAGCCTAAGCCTGCTCTGGCGTAATCGGCGCGCCGAACTTCGCCTGGCCATTCGGTTGGAATTCATACGAGGCCGTTACCGTGAATTGGGGCTGATCTGACGAGGTGTGGTACGAGAACGAGGTTGTGTGTGTCTCGTTAACGATTTTCGTTTCTTCCTGTTGCACTACTTTATCGCTCATTATCCACCCTCCTATTCCTGAGCGTTCGTGTTAAACTTATCGCGCCAGAGTGGATAGGAGTTTATTAAAAATGTTTGAGAAGGCCTACGAAGCAGCTAAAAGGTACACGCGGCCTGCGATTTTGATCTCACGGATTGAGCGTGGCGATATCGCAACTGGTGTAGGAACATTCATCGTGCTGAATTCGGATGGATGGATTCTGACGATGGCCCACATTTTGGAACCCTTCATTCGTTGGCAGCGTGATAGGGCTGCCCTAAATGAATACGCGCGCCTCAAGCAGGAAATTGAAAATGATGCGTCCCTTTCTCCAGGAAAGAGAAAGCATCGCATAAGTCAGCTCACATATGACTCCAATTGGATATCGCACATTGATATCATTTTGGCTCGAGGGCCCAACGCGCAATTGAACGTGCTGATCGATGGAATGGCCGATCTCGCGCTCCTAAAGTTGCCGGATATTTCCTCGCTCAACATTACCGGATTCCCTGTCTTTGGCGACCCCAAGAAGCCCATTTTCCCCGGAACTTCGTTGTGCCGAATGGGATTTCCATTTCACAACATCGAGGGAGTGACCTTTAACGCTTCAACTGGCCACTTCAATTTGCCTCCCATACCCCCTTTAGCATTCTTTCCGAACGAGGGGATTTATACTCGCGAACAGCTAGTTATAAATGCGCCATCAGGACGGCAGATTCACAACCTTGAAACCTCTAGTCCTGGTCTAAGGGGGCAGAGTGGCGGTCCGATATTCGACACTCATGGGCGCATTTGGGCGCTCCAGAGCAAGACGCTTAGCTTACCTCTTGGCATTTCTTGCAAAGTGAAGGAGGGAGGGAAGGAAATCACGGAGCATCAATTTATGCACGTCGGAGTTGGACCACACGTTTCGCACATTAGGGAGTTTCTCGACCAAAATAATGTCAAATATCAGGCTGCGGAGAATCTTACCTCCCAATGAACAAGATCAAAGCAGACGGTCCGCTTACATGCGCCTGGAAAACGCCTTGATGAGCATACCCAGCAGAGTGAGCACCAGAGCTCCCCAGAAGGCCGGCCAGAATCCTGCCACATGAAAGCCGTGCACCAGCTTTGACGCCAGCATAATCATCAATCCGTTGATGACCAGCAGGAAGAGGCCGAGGGTGAGGATGCTGAGGGGGAAGGTGATGACCTTGATGAAGAAGCCTAGCGTTGCGTTGAGCAGGCCGATGATCAAGGCGGCGATCAGCGCCGGGCCCAGTCCCTGCACGTAGAAGCCGGGCACAAAGTTGGAAACAACCAGCAGAGCAAAGGCGCTCAGGAGCCATTGAACCAGAAGTCTGATCATTGCAGAAATTCTCCTTATCATAGAGATTCTACTTCCCAGGTCTCAAAAGCGAGAACTCCACCCCACGGACGAAGACCTATCCGTGAGGACCCCGGCTCTGGGGCATCCACAATTCTGATGTAAGAGCTAAAAATCTGTACCCTTCAAAAAATTACTCGGCCAATGGCGGCTCCAGTTCCTCGACAGGACGAAGCTCGCCGGTGTGCGGGCCGCCTTTGGCCTTGACCTTGGCTGTCGTCATCACAAAGACTGCCACCACGATGGCCGCCATGCCGGCAAACTCGGCGCGCTCCGGCCGTTCGCCGAGCAGGAAGATGCCCAGCAGAACCGCGACCACCGGGTTCACATAGCAATAGGATGCGACCTTGGCCACCGGCACGTGCTCCAGCAGGTAGACGAAGGCGGTGTAGCCGATCAACGAGCCGCCGGTGATGAGCCAGGCCTGCGAGCTAACCGAAGCCACATTCACGTGGAACTGGGGCCATTGGCCGAGCACGGTGCCCAGCAGGGTGTTGAATGCGCCGGCGATCAGCATCTGCCATGCGGCGGCCACAAAGCTGTTGACCGGCAGGCGCGCGTGGCGCGAGAGGAGGCTGCCCACGGTCCAGGCCAAGGCTCCAGCCAGCAGCGCGCCAATGGCCAGCAGGCGCGCGGAGTCCCCGGCAAAGCCGCTGCGCAGCGAGGGCCACACCAGAGCCGCCAAGCCAACAAAACCCAGCGCCATGCCCAGCCATCCGCGTGCCGGCAGCGGCTCACCTCCCGGCAGCATCATCTCGGCCAGCGCCGCAAAGAGGGGCATCGCCGCCATCAACAGCGAAGCGAGCCCGCTGGTGATGGTCTTCTCCGAGTAGACCAGGGCCACGTTGTTTATGCTGAGCAGGAAGAACCCGACCAGGCCGAGGATCATCATGGTCCGTGGCGGCCACAGGAGGCGCAACCCGCGCCAGCGGCACCAGGCAAGCAGAATCGCTCCGGCGATGAGAAACCGTGTCCCGGCCAACAGCAGCGGCGGCATCAGAGCCGCACCAATGCGGATGGCCGTATAGGTGGAACCCCAGAAAAAGTACACGCAGGCAAAGGACAGCACGATGGAGGCCGTGGAGGCCGCTGTCTTTGCCGGGTGCGGAGAAGAGTTCGCCATGGGTTGATTCCATGCTAATGCCTGGAGGCTGGGCGCAACAGATTTGCTGTACAGAACAAGTGAACATGTACTATCCTCAAAGCAGCGGGGATTTAATGCACACGCGCGCTACACATCGACTGCTTGCACCGGCCACTCTGCGCTGGTCGCGGTTGAGCGCACGCGGCGTCTGCCCGCGGCGACCTCTGCACGTACTTCCCAATCTCTCTCGACCTAGCCTCTTCGGCGGCGACTAGGCCAGCTCCGCCGAAGACTCTCTCCATCTCTATCTCGTCCTGAGGACGAAATGAACTGAACGATCCCACCCCTTTGGGATCCGCGGCTGAGCATCCAACGGATGCCGCGCAACCGTACAACCGAATCCGTCGAGGAGACATGAAGATGACCAAGCAAGAATTGCACGCGCAATACGGGCCCAAACTCATCTGCACGCTGCCCGGGCCGAAGGCCAAGGCAGCCATCGAGGCCGACGACCGGCTTATTTCTCCCAGCTACACCCGCTCGTATCCATTGGTGGCGAAGCGCGGGCGCGGCTGTCGAATCGAAGACGTGGATGGCAACGAGTTTCTCGACTTCGCGGCGGGCATCGCCGTGGCTTCCACCGGCCACTGCCATCCGGAAGTGGTTGCGGCCATCCAAAAACAGGCTGCCGAGCTGATTCACATCTCCGGAACCGACTTCTACAACGAGCCGCTCACGGAGCTGGCGGAGAAACTGTCTGCCATTGCCCCCATGCCCGGCCCGCACAAGTTTTTCTACGGCAACTCCGGCGCGGAGGCCATCGAATGCGCCCTCAAGCTGGCTCGCTATCACACCGGCCGGCAGCACATCATCGCTTTTTTGGGCGCCTTCCACGGCCGCACCATGGGCGCGTTGTCGCTGACCGCCTCCAAGCCGCAGCAGAAAAGGCGTTTTGCGCCGATGCTTCCCGGCGTGACTCATGTCCGCTATCCATACGCTTATCGAGATTGCAACGGCGGCGCGCAGGAAGAAGAGGCATACGCCCTGGGCTGCGCGCGGTTTATCGAAGAGAAGCTCTTCAAGACCATTCTCCCGCCCGAGGAGGTGGCCGCCATTTTTGTCGAGCCGATTCAGGGCGAGGGCGGCTACGTGGTGGCCCCCGACAACTTCATGCGCGAGCTGCGCGGAATCTGCGACCGTCACGGCATTCTGCTGGTGGTGGACGAGGTGCAATCGGGCGCCGGCCGCACCGGCAAGTGGTGGGCCGTCGAGCACACCGGCGTGGTGCCGGACATGGTCTGCATGGCCAAGGGCATCGCTTCAGGAATGCCGCTGGGCGTCTGCATGAGCCGCGCCGAGATCATGGACTGGGCGCCGGGTTCGCACGCCTCCACCTTCGGCGGTAATCCGGTTTCCATTGCTGCTGCCATAGCCACACTGGACATCCTCTCGCGCGAGGGCATGGCCAATGCCGGCCGTGTGGGCGCGTTGATGTTGCAGCGGCTCGATGGCTGGAAGAAAACCCATCCGCTGGTGGGCGACGTGCGCGGGCGCGGCCTGATGATCGGCATCGAGCTGGTGAAGGACAAAGCTACCCGCGAGCCCGCCGCCGCACTGCGCAACCGCGTGGAGACTTTGGCCTTCGAGCGCGGCCTGATGGTGCTGGGCTGCGGAGAATCCTCGATCCGCCTTTGTCCGCCGCTCATTGTCAGCGAACAGGAAGCCACTGTCGCTCTCGATATTCTTGAGGAGGCAATCACGCTGGCGGAAAAGGAAGAACAACACGCCTGAGCCGGTGATTTGCGCCTTTCACTTATTGGGTTGAAAATGGAATGCCATGGGATGGTTTGAGCAGATGCGGATCGGCTGCGAGGAGCGCGTGCTGGCCGGCCTGAGATGGGCAGCGCACCGGCGCGGACCTGCGGAAGAACTGCCCGCCCACCTGACTACCGGCATCGACGGCGAGAACGCGGCCTTTTTCCACCTGCGCCGCAAGGGTTACATCGTGGTGGCGCGGCGTTGGTCGTCGGGCGACCTGCCCGGTGATGTGGACCTGATCGCCTGGCAAGGGCCGATGCTGTGTTTTATTGAAGTGAAGACCCGCACCGCCCGCGACACCAATCCGGCCGAGATCGCCGTCGACTCCCACAAACGCTACATCCTCCGCCACCTGACCCGCCAATACGTTCGCCAGTTGCCGCAGGAGACCGCCCCGCCGGTCCGCTTCGACATACTGAGCGTCTACCTTGTGCCCGGCGAAAAGAAGGAATTTCAGCACTTTGAAGGCGCGTTTGGCTGGAATGAGTGGAAGGATTACGAGAGAAATTAATCTGTAGGTCTCAAGAACAGTGCAGTAACCAATCCGCAGCTATCTATCCTTTTGCGTCCTCGAACTCCTCGTGCCAGGCCATCTGAATGGCTTCCAGCCGCGACTCGTTCGACTTCGCCGGGTCGTCGGCAAAGCCCTCCAGTTCTGTCACAAAGCGGTGCAGGTCGGTGAAGCGCACCGTCAACGGGTCCACGGCAGGAAACTTCTCCTGCAATTGAATGCCGATTTCCTCGGCGTCGGTCCACAGAATCTCACGCGGCATTTAGGTCTCTCCTGATGAACGAGCAGATTTGGCAGGCCTCCCACCCTAGCTGCAAAAACAAGTGCGCGGCGAAGGTGGGGCACCCTTATCCTGTTTTGTAGATTACTTTTCTTCCGCCAAGGCGAGCGGCTTTCCCTCAGTGACATAGTTTCGATTCCATGCGGGAATCTCAACCACGTAATCGCCGGGGCGGGTGATGACGGCCTGGCAGCCCAGCCGCGAATTCAACTGCTGGTCAGCGGCCATGTCCAGCCGGTCCAACTCGTCGTCGTCCGCCGGGGTGAGTCCGGCTTCGCCAGATTTGATCCGCACGTGGCAAGTGGAGCAGGCGCAGACGCCGCCGCAGGCGTGATCGAGAAAGACGCCGTGGTTCTCCGCCACGTCGAGAAAGGACATCGGCTTGCCATGATGCTCGTAGGGCATGGTTCCGAACTCGAACTCGACGGTCTTGCCCTCGGGCAAAAAGGTGACGCGCACCAGCTTTTCGGCGGGAATGTTTTTTCCGATTGCCTCGCTCATATAATTCCGTTCCTCAGCGCTAACTCGCTGACTTGCTGACCCGCTTCATTTAAACTCCGCCGGCGCCATGGCATGCGGCGCGGTGACGGCCTCGGCCAGTTCCTCGCCGGCTGTGTTCATGGTCTTGCCACGCAGGGCGCTGGAGACGGCGGCCTCCATCATCAATTCCGCAAAGCGGCGCGTGGCGTGGTCGAGAATCAATGTTGCTTCGCGGATTGCGGCTGAATTCTCGCTCAGTTTTACTTTGTTCAGGTAGTCGCTGGCCAGCTTGATGGCTGCCTGCTCGTCGCCGGTTAGTTGCATCCACGCCGGATTTTCCGGCGCACGCTCCACCGCTGCCAGAATCGTTTCGGCCTCGTTGTGCGCCTCAATCAACAACCGCTTGGCAAAGTCAGCTTCAGCGTTGTCGAAGGAATCCAGAATCATGCTCTCGACCTGTTCGTCGGTCAAGCCATAGGTCGGCTTCACTTCAATCTGCGCTTCCGTTCCGCTGCGCTGCTCGCGCGCCGTCACCTGCAAGATGCCGTCGGCGTCGATGAGAAATTTCACTTCGATGCGCGGCAATCCAGCGCTCATCGGCGGAATGCCTTTGAGATCAAACCGCGCCAGGGAGCGGCAATCGGCGGCCAGTTCGCGCTCTCCCTGGACGACGTGAATGGCGACGTTGGTCTGTCCATCCACGCCAGTAGTGAAGTGCTCGGTGGCCGAGGCGGGAATGGTCGAATTGCGCTGGATAATCCTTGCGACAGTACCGCCTAGTGCCTCAATGCCCAGCGAGAGAGGGGTCACGTCGAGCAGCAGCATTTCTTCTGTTGATTTGGATGCGCCGGAGAGAATGGCGGCTTGCACCGCCGCGCCCAGCGCGACGACCTCGTCGGGATTGAGTTCCGTGTGCGGGCGTTTGCCGCGAGCGGTGAGGTGAAAAAGTTCATCAACCAATTGACGCACCGCGGGGATGCGCGTGGAACCGCCAACAAGCACCACTTCATCAATCTGCTCGGGAGTAATGCCGGCATCGGCGAGCGCCTGTTTGCAAGGGCCGGATGCGCGCTTGAGCACCGGCTCGATCAGCATCTCGAATACTTCGCGGGGGATTTCTCTCTGGTAGCGGTCGCCATTGGGAAGCTCGATGTCGAAGTGTGCAATCGGTTCGGTGGAAAGCTGTATCTTGATCTCGATGGCGGCCTTGCGCACGGCTTGCACCGCGCCCGGATGCTGCCGCAGATCCACGCCATGCTCGGCGTGAATCTCGTTGAGCGCGATGGCCAGCAGCAGGTTGTCGATGTCGTCGCCGCCCAGATGCGTGTCGCCGTTGGTGGACTGCACCTCGAAGATGCCATCACGCAGCTTGAGAATCGAAATGTCAAATGTGCCGCCACCCAGATCGTAAACGGCAATCGTCCCCGCATTGGCGCGATCGAGCCCGTAGGCAAGAGCCGCCGCAGTCGGCTCGTTGACCAGCCGAAGCACTTCAAGCCCGGCCATGCGCCCTGCATCTTTTGTGGCCTGGCGCTGCGCGTCGTTGAAGTAGGCGGGCACGGTGATGACCGCCTGTGTGACCGGCGCCGAGAAGAAGCGTTCAGCGTTGCGCTTGAGTTGGCGCAGGATGTAAGCGGAAATTTCCGGCGGCGTGAAGCGCAGCTCGCCCAACTGAATGCGCGGAACTTCGCCGGCTTCTGCGTCCCCGGCCAGGCGGAAGGGAAACAGCTTCAGCTCCTCTTGAATCTCTTTGAGGTCGCGGCCCATCAGCCGCTTGACGGAGTAGATCACCCGCTCCGGCGTCTGGATCAGCGCCTTGCGCGCGCTGTTGCCCACGGTGACGGTGGGACGATAGCCATCGGCAGGGATAGGGACTGGAATGGGATCGAGCGCCACCACCGACGGCACCAGATTCGATCCGTCGACGCCAGGAATCACCACCGGCGTATTGCCCTCCATGTATGCGACCAGGGAGTTGGTGGTTCCCAGATCAATTCCGACTACGCGTCCTTCCGCCATGCTGTTCTTTCAAGCTCCCAAAACTTCGTTCACGTCGCGGACCAGATTGCTGAGGTAGCGCCGACGGTCGAGCAGGGCCACCATTCTTTTTTGCGACGCTTGCCGCGTGGCAACGTTTCCCAAATCCCAGGCCTGCCACTGAACGCGCAAATCCTCATCCACTGCTTCCAGCAGGACATCGAATTTTCTCTTTGCCTGCTCCAGGCTAATTTGCAGCTCTGAATCTGCTTCGCCTGTGGCGCGTGCCGCGCGCATCTCTTCCAACTGCATGTTCAGCTCGAAGACCTCTTCCAGCAGATCGGCGGGTGCTCCCGCGCTTTTACCTTTTTGGCGATCATCCTCGGCGCGAAGTTCCGCACCGAGCAGCTTGAGCAGGTATTCGGTGCGACGCAGCGGATCTTTGAGAGTGCGATAGGCGTCGTTGAGCAGCGCCGTGTCGGCCAGACTCCATTGTTTTTCGTTGTCCAGGGCACGAGCAAAGCGGTCGGGATGCAGCTTGCGGCTGAGGCGATGAAACTCGTGCTCCAGCGCGGGCAAGTCAAGATTGAGCTTCGGCTCCAGGCCGAAGACAGAAAAATAATCGCCGCCGGGTGGAGGCTGAATCTTGCTGCAATGCGGGCAAAACAGCGTGGAATCGTTGTGGCCAATGGAACACGACCAACAGGCTATAGGAACCGCGGAATCGAGAACTTTGAACATGGTTTCACTCTTACGAAACTCAAGCTACTACGAGAACGACGAACCGCAGCCGCAGGAGCGCGAGGAATTCGGATTGATGAAGTTGAATCCCTGGCGCATCAGCGTCTCTTCATAGTCTAGCGTCATGCCATGCAAGTAGACGAACGACTTGGGATCGACGAAGACTCTCACACCATCAAATTCATAAATGCGGTCGCGCTCGCGGGGCTTCGAGTCGAACTTGATGGAATACGAAAGCCCCGAGCATCCGCCGCCGATCACGCCCAGGCGCAGTCCGCCCTCTGTGGGCGAGATGCCTTCCTTGGCCAGGGCCGCGCGAATGCGCTTAATCGCTTTTTCCGTCACCTGCAATTCCGCCTGCGCCACATGCGGTGGAGCCAACTGCGGCTGCGCCGCTTGTGATTCTAGCGAAGGTGAAGTACCAATTGTCACGACGTTCGACATAATCGCCTCTTCGTTACAGCGTCGCCGCGGCAGTAACGGCCTCAGCCGTCTCCGTAGCGCCGTTCTTCTTCTTCCAGTCGCCGATAGCCGCGCGAATCGCATCCTCGGCCAGCACCGAACAGTGAATCTTCACCGGAGGCAGTGAAAGCTCCTTCACGATATCAGTGTTCTTGATGCCCAGCGCATCGTCAACAGTCCGGCCCTTGATCCATTCGGTGGCCAACGAAGAACTGGCAATCGCCGAGCCGCAGCCAAAGGTCTTGAACTTGGCCTCTTCGATGACCTGCGTCTCGGGGTTCACGCGAATCTGCAGCCGCATCACGTCGCCGCACTCCGGCGCGCCCACCAGGCCGGTGCCGACCTCCGTCGATGCCTTGTCCAGTTGGCCCACGTTGCGCGGATTGTTGTAGTGGTCAATCACCTTGTCGCTGTATGCCATGTCATTGCTCCTTTGCGGGGGGAAGCCGCGGTGTTCAGCTATCAGCTATCAGCTTTCAGCTTGTTCGTGCCCGCTTCGGCCTTTGGCTGAAAGCTAAGAGCTGAAGGCTGAAAGCTGCTTCTTAGTGCGCGGCCCACTGAATCTTGGTCAAATCGATGCCGTCCTGCACCATCTCGTAGAGCGGTGAAAGCTTGCGCAGGTGCTTGACAACTTCGATGACCTTGTCGGCCACGTAATCCACCTCGGCCTGGGTGTTAAAGCGGCCCAGCCCAAATCGTATGGAGCTGTGCGCCACATCGTCGCCCAGTCCCAGCGCCTTCAAAACATACGATGGCTCCAGCGTGGCCGAGGTGCAGGCCGAGCCGCTGGAGACCGCAATGTCGTTGATGCCCATCAGCAGCGACTCGCCCTCGACGTAGACGAAGCTCATGTTCAAATTGCCGGGCAGGTGATGTTCCATTGAGCCGTTGACGTGAACGTAGTCCAGATTGGCTTCGAGTTTCTCCTTGAGCCGGTCGCGCAAGCCGGATAAAAACTTCGCTTCCGTAGCCATCTCCTGCTGCGCAATCTCGCATGCCTTGCCCAGGCCGACAATTCCGGGGACGTTCAGCGTGCCCGACCTCATGCCGCGCTCGTGTCCGCCGCCGTCAATCTGCGCCGCGATCTGCACGCGCGGATTACGCCGCCGCACGTAAAGCGCGCCTACGCCCTTGGGCCCGTAAATTTTGTGGCCGCTCAGCGAGAGCACATCGATGTTGTCGGCGATCACGTTTATCGGAACCTTGCCCACCGCCTGCACCGCGTCAGTGTGGAAGAGCACACCCTTCTCGTGACAGAGCTGGCCGATTTCCGCGATTGGCTGAAGCACGCCGATCTCGTTGTTGGCCGCCATGATCGTGACCAGGATGGTTTTGTCGTCGATGGCCCGCCGTAAATCGTCCATGTCAATCAGCCCGTCTGCCTTGACCGGGAGATACGTGATGCGGTAACCATGCTTCTCCAGCCGCTTGCAGGTATCCAGCACCGCCTTGTGCTCAGTCACTTGCGTGATGATATGGTTGCCGCGCTCGCGATACATCTCGGCGATGCCCTTGATGGCGAGATTGTTGCTCTCCGTGGCGCCGCTGGTGAAGATGATCTCCTTGGCCGTGGCGCCGATCAGCCGCGCAATCTGCTCGCGCGCGGTTTCCACGGCAGCTTCCGCCTCCCACCCAAAGGAGTGGTTGCGGCTGGCCGCGTTGCCGAATTTGGTGGTGAAGTAAGGCATCATCGCTTCCAGAACGCGTGGGTCCACCGGGCTGGTGGCGTGATTATCCATATAGATCGGCAAAGTTACGCCCTTTGGCACTTCTACCTGACTGGCAAATGAACTCATTTTGATCTCCATCCTTATTGATGCTCTTCCGCACCTTGCTCAGCAAAGCCCGGAAGGGAAAGCTTCTTCTTACCGCGTCAATGAAACCAACTCTTGCGCCTCACGTTCCCTCGCCGCGGGTTGCTCGTGCTCGGCCAGATCCTGAATGCTGATGCTCTTCAGGACTCCGGCAATGGTCTCGTTTACCCGCGCCAGCGGCTCCTTGATGGTGCAGTTCGAACCCAGTTCGCAGCCGGTCTTGCCCTTGGTGCAGGAGGTGATAAAAAACGGCCCGTCGATGGACAAAATGACCTCGTAAGCCGAAATCGAGCGCGCCTCCCTGGCCAGCGCGTAGCCGCCGTTCATGCCGGCGGACGAGCGCAGCAGCCCGGATTTGGTCAATCGTTGCAGGATTTTGGCCAGCAGTTGCGCCGGAATACCGTAGGCATCAGCCACGTCCTTCGCACTCAGTGCAGCGGTTTCCGGGTGCTCGGCGAGGAACTTGAGCGCCATCAGGCCGTAATCCGCTTTTTTGGTCAGCTTGAGCATTGAATATCCGACTTCTTCAGTCCGTATTCAGTATACGACCATTTCTGTCGGAATTACAAGCCCCCTCCGGTATTGCCATCTTTTAGCGTGACAAATGTCACGTCATCGCAGCTATACTGGTTCATCGTTCACAGAGGATTGTAGGACCTCGAAAACGAAACGTTCCCCCGTTTATCCCCGGGCAAGGAACCGGCGGCAAGCCGGTGCACTCCGAAGTTGCAGGTTTGACCTTGCGTAACTTGCTTAAAATCCTAGACTTCGGGAGGATTTTGAGCTTACTGGGAGATTGCAATGAAACGCTCTTCTTCGTGGTTGATTCTGGTTGCCATGCTGTTTACGGTCTCGGTTCTGGCCGCAGCCAATTGCTGGCGGACCAAAAAAATCAACAAAAATCGGTTTCCAAATAGGGGAAAATGCCGATACAATCTGACGAAAGAGCAGTTTATTCCACCGAACCCACAACCAATGGCAACAGCCTGCAAACACCCTAAAGTACGCATCGTTTCCCGGCACGATGACACCGAATTTGTCGAGTGCCAGGATTGTGGCGAGGTCTTTGACTCCGAAGAATTTCGCGACATGGAGATTGAAGAGACCGCCGAAACAGAACCCGGTCTGGAAGTATCCTGACGCCGTTCTTCGTTCCCTGGCTCACCAAGGAGCGAACGATGATACGCGCCAGCCCGGGCGGCTGGAGAAGCGTGGGAACTCGGTCTACCTACTTGACGATGGGTCCGTTGGCGCCGTTGCCATTGGCGCCCACCCGCCTGACCGCAATCCAGGAGTAATGCAGCCCCGAAGCAATGGCGAGCGCCATGGTGGCCCAGAGCGCCCATTGCTTGAAGATCTCCACCCCGCGGACTGCGACGTGATGATCCAGTAACATGGCTTGAAACAGCACGGCAGCCACCGCGGCTATCTGCGCCAGGGTGCTGCCTTTGCCGAAGATGCTGGGGCGGAACTCCCGCCTGCCGACGGTCGCATAGAGAATCGCCGCCACCACCAGGATCCCCACATCCCGGCCTAGGACCATCGCCGTCACCCGCGCTGGAATCAGATTCTTATAGGTGAGTACCAGAAAGAGCGTGCTGAGCAGCAGCTTGTCGGCCACCGGGTCAAGATACTGGCCCAGCATGGTGTACTGCTTCAGGAGGCGAGCCAGCAAGCCGTCCAGCAAGTCGGTGAGTCCGGCAGCCACGAAGAGGCCAAAACTCAGCGCGTAGTGGTTGTCCAGGATGGCGGACACCAGAAACGGCGCCAGGCAGATGCGCGACAGCGTGAGCAGGTTGGGAGCGGTGCGGAATCGGTGCAGTCGTTCACTGGCAGCGTCTGGCATAAAGGTTCCAGGACAACAAACAACGATAGTACAGCATGGCGGGCGTTGCCTGCCTGACTTTTCCCGCCGCCCGGTTCCTGATAGACTACCTGAAGTTGCATTGCAGGCGCGTAGCTCAGTTGGTTAGAGCGCTTCCTTGACACGGAAGAGGTCGCTGGTTCGAATCCAGTCGTGCCTACCATATTTATCAATGACTTACATGAAAGGCATGGAATTTCTCGCCTGGTTAACATCGCCTGTCTCCGTTTTTGCTATCAGCCATAATCGACGGCGTGCGTCCCGGCAGTTATTCCTACCTCCGATCCTCCCAAGAGGATGCAAGCGCGAGCCTTGCCCCTATGACAATCTAGGAGTCTGGAGGAGTTTGCCCATTATGCCGTTCGAGAATCCTGCCGTAATTGACGAATCGCAAGACCTTCACGCATGGGAGGCGGGTGGAGCCGATTCCGCAGAGGCGCTTACCGCCTGGGTCGGAGCGCATCTGACAGCGCATGAGACGGCGTTGGCCGCGCTACTGGCCGTTGAGGGCGAACGCACACCGGAAAACTCTCTACGCCTTTACGATGCAGCCATCGAGCAGCTCAGCCTGGCCGGCGCGCAAGCCGGCATACTGAACTCCGTGGCTGCTGACAAGGCAGTGCGCGACCAGGCGCAGTTGGAAGCGCAGCGGGTGGCACAGGCCGCCAGCGCCCTGAGCCTGAATCGGGCCGTCTACGAAGCTCTTGCGGCTATCGATCTGGGCGATTCGAGCGCGGCTACAAAGCACTACGTCGAGCGCACGCTGCTCAGCTACCGGATGGCCGGCGTGGACAAGGACCAGGCCACGCGCGATCGTCTGCAAAGCCTGCACGATAAGGCGACGCAGCTCTCGCTCACATTCAGCCGCAACATCCAGGAGGGCGCGAAGACCGTTGAGGCCACGCCCGCCGAGTTGGACGGCCTGCCCGCCGACTACCTTGCGCGACACCAGCCGGACGCCGAAGGCCGCGTCACGCTCACCACCGACCAGCCCGATATGCAGCCGGTGATGACCTTTGCCGCGAATGCCGCGCTGCGCGAACGGATGTTCCTGGCCTACAACACCCGCGCCTACCCGGCTAACCAACAAATCCTTCTGGACCTGCTGGCCACGCGCCAGGAGATTGCCGATGTGCTCGGCTTTCGCAGTTGGGCCGATCTGGCCACTGCGGACCAGATGATGGCTTCGGCGGCCAACGTGCGCACGTTTCTGGCTAAACTCAACGAGGCCAGTCT
>CABEBC010000376.1_pt1 | contig 14057 bp, 11 predicted proteins | sample 3422291 | NCBI WGS metagenome assembly CABEBC01 (sample SAMEA5534345, study PRJEB31848) | metagenome | biome: tundra; feature: field; material: soil | place: USA | collected 2013-05 | depth 0.45 m
TGGTGGTCGGTAAACTCCAAAGTACACATGGAGTGGGTGACCCTCTCCAGCGAATCCGATTGGCCGTGGGCGTAGTCGTACATCGGATAAATGCACCATTGGTCGCCGGTGCGTTGGTGCGTGGCGTGCAGGATGCGGTACATGACCGGATCGCGCATATTCAAATTCGGCGACGCCATGTCGATCTTGGCGCGCAGCACGCGGCTGCCGTCGGGGAATTCGCCCTGCTTCATGCGGGTGAAGAGGTCGAGATTTTCTTCGATCGTACGGTCGCGGTAGGGCGAGTTCTTGCCGGGCTCGGTTAAGGTGCCCCGGTGCTGGCGAATTTCATCGGCGGAAAGGTCATCGACGTAGGCCATGCCAGACTTGATGAGTTGCAAGGCCCACTCGTAGAGCTGGCCGAAATAGTCAGAGGCGTAGCAGAGGCGCTCCCACTCGAAGCCCAGCCAGCGGACGTCCTCCATGATGGAATCAACGTACTCCTGCTCTTCCTTCTCGGGATTGGTGTCGTCGAAGCGCAGGTTGGTCTTGCCGCCGAACTCGTCGGCGAGGCCGAAGTCGATGCAGATAGCCTTGGCGTGGCCGATGTGCAGATAGCCGTTGGGCTCGGGGGGAAAGCGGGTCTGGATAACGGCGTCGCCGTACTTTTTGGTGCGCACATCCTCGGCAATCATGTCGTGGAGGAAGTTGGAGGGAGTGGCGGCGGCTTGCGTTTCTGGATTTGAGTTGGTCATAGCTGCAATTCCTTCTGTACGAGGGGCTGAGCTCATTTTATCGACTGAAGGCTGGCTTCGGCTTGGCGGATGCGGGCGAGGCAGACGTCGCGGCCGAGAACGGCCATGGTTTCAAAGAGCGGCGGCGCGTTCTTGCGTCCGCAGACGGCGACCCGGATGGGCTGGAAGGCCTGCCCGGCCTTGAGTCCGAGTGACGCTGCGGCCTGGCGAAGTGCATGGTCGAGCGAATCGTGATCGAAGGCCGTCCCGGCCAGAACTTCTTGAGCATGTTGCAGGACGCGGAGAGCCATAGCGACATCACCACCCTTGGACGGGATCAACTCAGCGGGGTCGTAGGGGGCGAGTTCTTTCACAAAAAAGAAGTCGGCGGCGGAGACGGCGTCGCGCAAGAGCTTGATGCGCTCGCGAATGAGCGGGGTGATGACGAGAAGCTTTTCCGGCGGGGCCTGGAAGCTGGCCTGCTCGAAGAAGGGCTGGAGCAGGCGGCTGAGCTCGTCGACGGGCAGGGCGCGGATGTGCTCGGCGTTGAGCCAGACAGCTTTCGGGTCGAAAGGGTCCTCTTCGGTAAAGTTGATTACGGCGTTGGAGCGATTGACCGCCTCGAAAGTGAAAGCGGCGGTGAGCTCGTCGAGCGAGAGAAACTCGCGGTCGTCCTTAGGTGACCAGCCGAGGAGGCAGAAGAAATTAATGAAAGCCTGCGGTAGGAAGCCCGCGTCGCGATAGGTGGTCACGCTGACGACGGGGCCGTGCTTCCGTTTTGACAGCTTGGCGCCATCCGGCGCAACGAGTAGAGGCAGATGGACGAACTGCGGCGGCTCGACGCCAAGGGCCTCCCCAAACGCTTCAAAGATCAGCAGGTGCTTGAAGGTGTTGGTGAGGTGATCCTGGCCGCGGATGATGTGCGTGATGCCGAGATCGGCGTCGTCAACGCAGGAGGCGAGATGGTAGGTGGGAAATCCGTCCGAGCGCAATAGGGCGAAGTCTTCGACCTCGTCGGCCAGCTTGCACTGCTCGCCGTAGACTCTATCGACAAAGGTCAGGGTACGGCCCTCACCGCGGGGAACGCGGTAGCGGAGGGCGAAGGGCTCGCCGGCGGCGGCGCGGCGGTCGCTCGCTTCGCGGGAGAGTTCGCGCATTCTGGGGTTAAAGAGCCATCCGCGATTCGCAGAGGATTGCTCTTCGCCTGCCGAATGGGCGGGGGTGAAGTCGCGATAGGCCAGGCCCTTGGCGAAGATCGCTTCGGCCTGCTGGCGGTGCAGGGCAAGGCGCTCGGATTGCCTGTACTCTTCGTCCCAGGAAAGACCCAGCCAGCGCAGGCCTTCAAAAATAGATTGGACGCTGGCCTCGGTGTTGCGCTCGACGTCGGTGTCGTCGAGGCGCAGCACCATGGTTCCGTGGTTGTGGCGGGCAAAGAGCCAATTGAAGATAAATGTGCGCGCCCCGCCCACGTGCAGATAGCCGGTGGGCGAGGGCGCAAAACGAACGCGGGGAGTCTTTGCCGAGGAGGGAGTTGAATCAGACATCGTAATTGTATGTTACCAATCGCGACACAGGCAGCGCTCCCTCTTCGGCGGACGCGTCCGTTTCAGGCCTGAGGCGGATACGGCGGCTGCGGCGGGTACGGCGGCTGGGGCGGCTGCTGCCAGGCAGGTGGAGGCACGGGCACAACCTTCCACTCTGCGAAGGCCAATACATAGAGCAGGATCAGCCCGGTTAGCGGAAACAGACAGAGTAGCGAGAGCCACGGCGAAAAGCCGGCCTTTTTGGAAATGAACCAGGTAGGAACGATGAATGCAATGGCTTGAAAGAGATAGATAACAGCATAGACACCAATAACCGCGGCAATGATTGCGCCCATTTGTTGTGAATCGCCTTGCATAGATGTCACTCCAGATGTGAATTTAAACTCGCTGTTACAGTAATGCTAAACGGTAAAGATCGCAATCAGATTCTTACGAATGAAGGCGTCTATCGAGCAGTTCACGACTCTGCTTTCACGCCGCAATATTACCACAACTGTTTTCTAACCCCTGTTCCCTGCCCTACGGAATCTCCTCGGGAACGTAGTCCTGGCTGCCGCGCTTTTTGGGCACGCCATGGACGGTACTAAGCAGGTCTTCGACCACATCTTCCAGTTGGCGCTGGCTTTCGATCACGGCGCTCATTCTCTTCAGGTCCTCGGGTTCGATCACGCGCTCCACCAGGGCGATGGCATGGCACTGGGCGACATGGTCAAGGTTCAGCCCCTCCGGGGTCTTGGCTTTGATGCTTACCTGGTCGGTACCCAGGCCCAGCAGTTCGGCGACGCGGGCGCGCATCTCGCCGGAGACGGGACCGATTTTGGGCTTGGCTAGAATCAGCGTGGTGTCGATGTTCACGATGCGGTAACCGGCGCGTTGCAGCGTCTCCTGGGCCAGGTTGAGAAAGATGGCGGAGTTGGCGTTCTTCCAGCGCGGGTCGCTGGGCGGGAAAAAGCTACCAATGTCGCCGGCGGCAATGGAACCCAGCAGTGCGTCGGTCACGGCATGCAACAGCACGTCGCCGTCGGAGTGGCCGGCCAGGCCCTCCGGGTGGTCCAGCGCGACTCCGCCGATGCGCAAGGGCACGCCGGGCTTGAAGACGTGCGAGTCATAGCCAAATCCGATCCGTGTTTCCATGGTTACCCTGCCTGTTCTTGCTATATTTCCGCTCTTAGCGGGCGCGCCGGCGTAGATAGAACTCGGCCAACTCCAGATCGCCCGACTGAGTAATCTTCAAATTCACCGGAGAGCCGTGGACAACAGCCACCGGATAGCCGGCGCGCTCCATGACCGAAGCCTCGTCGGTGCCTACAAACCCGTCCGTCATGGCCTCGTCAAATGCTTTCCGCAAGAGGCCCACGCGGAAGCCCTGCGGCGTTTGCGCCTGTACGATAAACTCGCGCGGAATGGTGGAGGTAATCAGCGCCCCATGCGCGGTCCGCTCCACCTGCTTGATGGTGTCCACGGCGGGCAGCCCCACGATAGCCGCGCCGTGCTCCAGAACTGCGTCGATGGTCCGCTCGATGGTGGCAGCGTCAATCAGCGGCCGGACAGCGTCGTGCACCAGAACAACATCGTCAGGCTGGGCCGGCAATGCGGCCAGGGCATGAGATACAGACTCCTGGCGGCAGTCGCCGCCTTCCACCACGCGTACTTTGCCGGCAAATCCGTACTCCGCTATCTGCGCCTGGACGCGCTCCATCTCCGTTTTGCGCACGGCTACGTAAATCGCCGTCACTCGCTCCACAGCGGCAAAGGCGCGCAGCGAATGAATCAGGATGGGAATCCCATCGAGGATGAGAAACTGCTTGGGCTGAGGCCCGGCCATCCGGGTTCCCAGCCCCGCAGCGGGTAGAATCACAAAGACTTGCATACGGGATGGAGTATACATCGAAGCGGCTCTGGATGCAGCAAGCATTGTGCGCGGGTAGAGTCTTAGTTTAAACCCGAATGGAGCACGGAGCCGGGGCCTGCTGCTTCCCTGCACCGGCGCGCAATTCCCGATTAGGCGAACAGAGAAAGAGCCTTTTGCAATCGCCAGATGAGATAGGGCAGAGCCGTGATCGAGAGAATGATCAAGACACTGAACAAGCCACTGGGAATCCCGTGAACGGAAGGTCCCAAAGTGAAGTCCATGCGAATATGTCCGAGTCCGCCGGGTACGGCTGAGCGACTTGCTTGAACCTGGCCCGTGCCGGCCATCCCTGCAGTCAAAACCAGACCGATCGTGGGCCAAACCGCCTTGAATCTCTGACGGACAGCAGCAAGCCCGATTCCCCATCCCACGAGAAACGGCGCGCTAAGATAAATCGCCTTGCCTGCTTGAAAATAGAGATTTCCTAAGCCTTCCACTCGGGCTGCGCCAAAAAGGTGTATCGGCTCCCGGCACAAAAATCTGCCACCCTGACCAGAGAATCAACAAGGCAATGAACCAGGCCGCGGAGAGAAAGAGGAGCGGAGCGAGACCAAAGACGGCCCACGGCGCACGAGCGCTCCAAGCCTGGAACTGGCGCTGGCCGATCATCGCTTTGGCAAGATTATCCGTACTGCCGAGACGGATGAGCGCCGCGGATTCGGCTTCCGCCCGGCCGCGGCCCGCGCCTTCCTCTTCGACTCTCAGATCGGCTAGATGGTCGGCAAGCTCGGTGAGATAGCGCCGCACATGCCGGGGCGCGACACCGGCGCGCAGCAGACGCTCGCGAAGTTCATTGAATGGCTTTGGCATGTTCTCCTCCTGTCAGCACGTCCTGAATTGCGGCTGCCAGATTCTTCCAGATTTCGGAAAGATCGGCCAATCGGCGGGATCCGGCAGGCGTTGGGGAGTAATAGATTCGACTGCGGCCGTTGACGATCTTGCGCCGCGATTTGAGTGCGCCATCTTGTTCCAACCCGTGGAGCACCGGATAGACCACGCCTTCGCCGATTGCGATCACCGCATCGGTACGGCTGCGGATTGCCTGAACGATCTCATAGCCGTACATTTCCTCTTTCTGAAGCAGTCTGAGGATCAGGAGCTCGGGAACTCCATTCATGAAATTCGGGTTGGTTTCGCGAGCCGTCATCGAAGACGATAATACCTCGATGTTCGAGGCATTGCAAGGGGAAAAAGAGCCAATGCCTGCGGCGATTCGAGGATCGGCGCCTATCGCAAACCAAAGCGAGACGCCACCCGTGCGACTAGCAATTTAACGGCGCAACCCGGCAAGGCGCAGCATCGCCGCTTTATGATTCAGAAATGAGCAGAATGCCGCCCCCTACGCTGCCAATCGACACCACGCTGCTCAAGCCGGGATTGCGGCTGGCCGTGGGCCTTTCCGGCGGCGCCGATTCCGTGGCTCTGCTGCGCGCTCTGGCGGAGCGAAGTCGGGAGCTGGGCCTGGTGTTGCACGCCGCCCATCTGCACCACGGCCTGCGCGGCGAGGAGGCCGACGGAGACCTGGCCTTTGCGCGTGCGCTGGCGACCGAGCTAGGCCTGTCCTTCCACGAGGCGCGGGTGGATGCAGCAGCATCGGCCAAAGAAAACTCCGAAACCCTTGAGGAGGCCGCGCGCCGCCTGCGTTACGGCTGGTTCCGGCAGCTCATGGCTTCGGGCGAGGTGGAGGCCGTGGCCACCGCGCACACCCGCGACGACCAGGCCGAAACTGTCCTGGCCAAATTCCTGCGCGGAGCCTGGACCGAGGGCTTGAGCGGCATTCATCCGGTAATCGAGTTTCCCTCGGGGTCCATCCTGCGTCCGCTGCTCTCCACTACGCGGGCTGAGATCGAGGCTTATCTCCGCTCGCTACGCCAGGATTGGCGTGAGGACTCATCCAACCGCCACCTCACCTTCACCCGCAACCGCATCCGCCACGAGCTGCTGCCGCTGCTGGAGGGCTGGAATCCGCAACTGCGCGAGCACCTGACGCAGATGGCCACGCTGGCCCGCGACGAAGAGGCCTGGTGGCAAGCCGAACTGGCTCGCCTTGGGCCTCAGATTTTGATGCAGGGCCGCCCGGTTCGTGGTGGAGGCCGAGCCACTGGCGATGGACTGGCTGTTGATCTCTCACGGCTGGCCGCGCTTCCCCCAGCCCTCCAACGCCGCCTGTTGCGTTTCGCAGCGGAACAGTTGGGTGCGGCAATCGATTTTCCCTCCACCGAGGCGCTGCGCAACCTGGCCCTCACAGGCCGCGCCGGCCAAAAGCTTCCGTTGGCCCAGGGGATACGCGCCGAGCGAACCGCGAGGGAGCTGCGGCTTGCAGTTGTGCCTGTTGCGCCAGCCGGCAAGGATACGGCTGAGCCTCCCCCGGAATACACGGTAGCCATTCCCGGCGAAATAGCCGCCCCGGCCTTCGGCCTGCGGCTGCGGATTGAGCGTATGGATGCTAACGGGATTGTTTCAGCTTCCCAGGAAAGGCTACCCGCCGCGGGAGTTGCCACGCTGCGCAACTGGAGGCCGGGAGACCGCGTCCGGCTGCGCTACTCCTCCGCCTCGCACAAGGTAAAAGAAGTATTGGAACGCCTTAAAGTTACCGGCTCCAGCCGAGCTTTGTGGCCGGTCCTGGAGCTTGACGGCCACATCGTCTGGATGCAGGGTGTCGAGTTGGAGCCTGTAACGGGAATCCGCATTGCGTCTGCCAACCTGAAAACCGCCGCAGAATCGGCCCCCTGATTGCTACTGATTTCCCGGCCTGGAGAGTACAATTGAAGTGACTGCTCTTCCGGGCGGCAGTGGAGTTGTGTTTGCCGTCCAGGCTTCCCGTCTTTCCTGTGACTTTGTGGAACGTTTCGGCGTCTAAAGGAGATGCAGGCGGTGCTGGAGACCTGTTGACCGGCTTCTCCGACACTGGAAGAGAGGAATACTGGTGAATTCGACCGTCAAATCGATCGTAGTCTGGGCCTGCATCATCGCCTTCGGCATGGTACTTATCAGCTGGGTGACGAAGAACGCCGGCACGGGCAAAACCGCAGAGATCGGCTACTCGGATCTGTTGGACAAGATCGAGGCCGGACAGGTGCAGGACGCTACCATCCAGGGTAACGACGTTCACGGCCACTTGAAGGGCGCGAAGGATGAGTTCCACACCACGATCTCCGGAAGCACCGCCGATAATCTGGCTAAGGAACTGCACGCGGCCAAGACGCATTTCGAACTGAAGGACCCGCAGAGCAACAACTTCCTGGTGCAGGCTCTTATCAGCATAGGCCCGTTCGTTTTGCTGATCGGCATCTGGTTCTTTTTCATGCGCCAGATGCAGGCCGGCGGCAATAAGGCGATGTCGTTCGGCAAGAGCAAGGCGCGCCTGCTCTCCATGCAGCAGAAGAAGATCACCTTCAAGGATGTGGCCGGTGTGAATGAGGCCAAGGAAGAGCTCCAGGAGATCATCGAGTACCTGAAGGAGCCGGCCAAGTTTCAGAAGCTCGGCGGGCGTATTCCCAAGGGCGTGCTGCTGGTGGGCCCTCCGGGAACCGGCAAGACACTGCTGGCCCGTGCCGTAGCCGGCGAGGCCAACGTTCCCTTCTTTTCCATCTCCGGTTCGGATTTTGTGGAGATGTTTGTAGGCGTCGGCGCCAGCCGCGTGCGCGACCTCTTCGAGCAGGGCAAGAAGAATGCGCCTTGCATCATCTTCATTGACGAGATCGACGCCGTGGGCCGCCATCGCGGCGCCGGCCTGGGCGGCGGGCACGACGAACGCGAGCAGACGTTGAATCAGCTTCTCGTCGAGATGGACGGTTTTGAATCGAACGACGGCGTGATCCTGGTGGCCGCCACCAATCGCCCCGACGTGCTGGACCCGGCGCTGCTTCGCCCCGGACGTTTCGACCGCCACGTGGTGGTGGGCTTGCCGGACGTGCGCGGCCGCGAGGAGATTCTCGCCGTACACGTAAAAAAGGTTCCGGTCTCCGACGACACCAACCTGAATGTGCTGGCGCGCGGCACCCCCGGCTTCAGCGGCGCCGACCTGGCCAACATGGTCAACGAGGCCGCCCTGAGCGCCGCCCGCATGAACCGCAAGCAGGTCACCATGTACGACTTCGAGGTAGCCAAGGACAAGGTGCTCATGGGCGCGGAGCGCAAGTCCATGCTGCTCACCGAGGAGGAGAAGCGGGTGACGGCGTATCATGAGGCGGGCCACGCGCTGGTCTCCTTCAAGCGCGAGCACTCTGACCCCATTCACAAGGTCACCATCATTCCTCGAGGCATGGCCCTGGGCGTCACCGTCTTTTTGCCTGGCGACCGGCACAATTACACCAAGGAATACCTGGAAGCCAATCTGGCCATCGCCTATGGCGGTCGAGTGGCCGAGGAGATTTTCCTCAACCAGATGTCCACCGGCGCGGGCAGCGACATTGAAAGCGCCACCGATCTGGCCCGGCGCATGGTCTGCGCGTACGGCATGAGCCGCCTCGGTCCCCTCACCTTCGGCAAAAAGGAGGAGCAGATCTTCCTGGGCCGCGAGATTTCCCAGCATCGCGACTTCAGCGAGGAGACGGCCCGCCAGATCGACCTGGAAGTGCGCCGCCTGATCGACGAAGCCTACCAGTCGGCCCATGGAATTGTGGAGACGAATGCCGACGCTATGCATCGCATCTCCGCGGCCCTGCTGGAGCGCGAAACCATCGATGCCGAAGAGGTCAGGATGCTCATCGAGGGCAAGGCACTTCCTCCCTTGCGCTCGAATCTGGCCACGCCCTCGGACACCGGCAGCAATGATGTGCAGGAAGTTCTTAAGCCGGAAAGCCGCGGTCCTGGCTTTACGGAAGGCTCGCCCTCGCCGGCATAAACACAGCATAATTCGCGCAAGAAAAGCGGGTCACCCTGATGGGGTGACCCGCTTTATTGACTGCGTACTTAGAAAATCTTGTACCCCACTCCCACGCTGGCTCCGTAAGGCGAAAGCGTGGAGTTGCCCCACCAGGGATAGTACTGGTACTCGATATCCGCCGCCCGGAGGCTGATCCGCTTGGTCAGCTTCACATCCACGCCGCCGCCAAAGGCGAAGGTGGTGAAATTGTTATGGTCACCGTAGCTGTCGAAGTTCATCTTCGAGAAGCCGCCCAGCGCTTTGCCGTACACGGTCGCCTTCCAGAAGTGGTACACCGGGAGCCTGGGACCGATCAGGTAGTTATCCTGGGTGATGCCTTCGAACGCGTTGAAGCGCATCCAGCGGGCTTCGGCCTCGATCTGCACCCAGCGCCTCAGCCTCACGTCCACATAAGCACCCACGCCGAGCAGCGGCTGGTTGCTGGCGCTCGCGAGGACGTAGCCGGATGAGGAGCAACATACACGCGCGTAATCCGGCTGAAAAATCGAAGCCATTCCGCCGGCGGTGATTGAAACCTGCCGTCCGGTAGCGGAGGGAACCACTTGCGCGCCGGCTGTAATAGCACCGGCAAAAAGCAGAATTGAGAAAAAAAGCGAGCTGAATCGTCTCATAAGTTGAAGTCACTTTCAGTCCCGGCACATTTTTGCAGCCGGCGAGAGAGTTAAATCGAACAGGTTTTGGAATTCCCGGACTGGAATGCAGCACACGCGCATTCCGGCCCAGGGATTCCAATCAGGCTATTGCACTGGCGGATGGGATGTGCCCGTGGGCTGCGGGGGCGCATCGCTGGCTGCGGACGGCATCAACTTCGAGGCATCATAGCGCTGCAACTTGAAGAAAATCGGCGTCACTTCCAGCGGCATCTTGTCGCGCGGGTTCATGTAGGGGTAGATCTTCGCGTTGAGCTGATGCACCCGGTCATCCCAGGGATCGGTCTTGAGCCAACTGCCCAGGGGCAAGGCCGGACGCTGGGTCAGGTCGTCCCAGTTCAGCTTGGGCGCCATGTTCTTCAAATCGGCCATCCACGGGGTTCCTGTGCCGTCGGTTTTGTTGAGCAGCGAGTCGCCCAGCTTGGGCGTGTTCAAGGCCTTCAGCACCTTCTCGCGATCCACCAACTGCGCATAGTAGAGACCCGCCGAGGGCAGCCTGTCCTTGTACATGGAGTTCTGCAGATACTCCATGGCCTTCTTGGCGGCCTCTAAATTGTCGTGGTCCGAGTGGTACATGTCGATGCGCCTGAAGGTTGCCTCGTCAGGAAACAGCAGCCGGTCGTTAAAGGCGTAGCGGGTGTCGATGTGGTGGCCCATCACGATATGGGCCAATTCCATGGCGACTACCGAGGCAATCGCTTCCTCGCTGGGCAGGGTGTCGATAAGCCCCTTGCTGATCAGGATGGTGTTTCCGACGGTGGTGGTTTCCACCGTGGTCGAGAGTAGGATGCGGGTATGCACCTGGTCCGTAAAGGCCAGATTATTAGGCACTTGCAGGTTAATTACAATCTGGTCCAGGACCGTGTTCTCATAGCCGCCGGGGGTCAGCGGCGCCACCAGGCCGGCTTCCACCAGACGGTCAATCACGTTGTTCTCAGCCTGCGTAACCCAGGCGCGCGAGGCCTGCAGCGGACCCACATCCTGCGAGTCGTCGCTCTTGTCCACCGCCTCGTCCACCTTCACGCTCACGTTTTCGCTCTCCCGCGTGGGCAGCTTGAGAGAGTAGCCCCAGAAGTGCGTCTGGGCCTTCAGTCCCACCTTTTCGCTTTCGGTGCGCTGGGTCTCTTCCACATAAACGGCCACCGGCAGCCAGATTCCCGGCTGCACGTTCATCCGCCAACTGTCGAAGTGGAAGTAAAAACGCGAGTCGTCCTCACCCCGTGGCTCGGTAAACGTGCCGTTGAAGCGGACAATGTTGCCATCCTGGTCCTCGATCCAGATGCGCCCATAGAACCGGCCCATGCCGGATACCTTGGGTTGCACGTCGTAAACCCAGGTGCGTACCGACCCCAGAAACTCCTTCCGCACATAGCTGAACACATAGTGCTGGTTGTCGAAGCTCCGGGGATCCAGGAACATCATCTCCGTAAACCCCAGCGAGTTGTACGTAAAATGAGTATCCAGCTTCAGAGCTTTGGTGAGCCCGCTAATCGATGCGAGAGAACCCTTGAAAAATTTGTGATCTGATTTGCCTCTATTGGTCCGGGGCTCGTAGCTCTTGTCGAAAAAAACCTTGCCGAAGTCAACGCGGCTCAGCATGTACTCGTCGGAGACCGGCACCTGATAGAGCTTGATGTCCGGCTTGGTGTTCTGGATATAAGTTTCCACCAGGGGCGTGCGCTGCTGAATGTTCTTGATCAGCACCTTTTCCCGGCCAATGGCCTTTTCCACCAGCGCCGCCTGCTCCGGGGTGAGCTGGTGCACCTGTGAGTACTTGGTGGGCTTGGGCGCCTTCTTGCCAAACCCCAACGCAAACGTGCTCGTGGCACTCAGGATAATGAGCAGCAAGGCGGTGGATATTTTCCGAAACTTCATATCAGGCTCCTAAGCTGGGTTCTTCTGCGTCTTCCTCTGGCCGCTAGCGACCTTCCAGCGTCCTGTGGCTATGCAAACTGTTTTCCTACGTTCAATTCCGATGTTACGCCAACTGAAACGTAATGGTAACGTTGGTTGTTTTGTCCACCGCATGGCCATTGCGCGTGGCGGGACGGAAACGAATCTGTTGCGCCACCCGGCGCGCCTCTTCATCCAGGCCATGGCCCAGGCTATGCACGATGCCCTGCACAACGATTTGGCCGTTGGCTGTGAACGTAACCCGTAAAATCACGTCGCCCTGCACCTTGAGCTGCCTGGCTTCGCTGGTGTACTCCGGCATCGGCTTGGAGACAACCACCACGTCTGTGGGGGGTGGCCCAACGTTCAACCGGGGTGCTGTCGCCACGGCTGTGGGTGCGGTGAGAATGCCAGTAGAAGCCACCTTGCCCATGTTTCCCGATGGACCCGATATTGTGGCTGCGGGAACCACGGCCGAGGCTACTTTTCCGCCCGGCCTGCCGTTGTTATTACCGAATTTAGTTCCATCGCCTATACCTGTCGAGCCCACCACTCCGTGGGGCGCCTCGGCACGTCCCTGATTTCCGCCGTATGGATTACCAATGGCCGCCACCGTGGCCGGCCCCTTGGCGTTGGGATTGGGTAGGACGCCAAACGTCTGGCCATAATGCACTGGCTTCGTCGAGGGCTTGCGACTGTTATCTTGCGCCGGCATGGCAGCAGGGGCCAGTACGGCCTTTGGTTGCGGAGCCAGCCTCACATCCAGCTTAGCGTTCTTGATGGCTGGCATCGTCAGCTTGGCTTCAATCTGGACCGGTTTCAAATCCGGCTTGGGTTCCGGCTTCGGGACGTTGATCCGTGGCGCTTCAAACTTCACATCCGGAACCTTCGGCTCCTCCACTGGAGGCGGAGGAGGAATCTTCTCCTTGGGCTTAGGCGGCTCCTTTTTGGCCGGTAAGATCAGCGTTGTCACATCATAGTGATGATCGATCGTCTTTTTGGCCATCGCTCCAGCGTAGAGAAACACGGCCAGCATCAGCCCGTTGAGCACCATGCTGGTGACAAACGAGACGGGGCTTCGCTCGGGCTCGGGGAGTAATCCGAAAGTGGCACGACCAGGAGAAAGATTCTCTGGCATAATCTCAATCCTCGCACACGGCCATAGTAGCCGCGCCGTATCCGGTCGTTAGACCTGATCCAAATTGCCCATGCGTAGACCGGATGGGGAGAAGAGGAAAATCTCTGTTCATACGTATGTGTCGCAGGTGATCCGTAAAACAGTTACGGTCACGGCGTGGTCCCAGTTTGCGAGTATCCTCACAATATGGACTGCATGCCGGCTGGAACCTGAACATTCGAACACTCAAATGCGCATCCAGGGCATCCAACAAAATGTCATTCCTCCTTGCAAAAGGATCATCGCTCCCGTGCTTCTCTGCATGGCGCCCGAAACAGCCATTCTCGCCCCAGCAAGAAAAAATGACATTAAATCGCCGTCTTGGTGGCGACCTGAAGGAGGTCAGTTATCGACCTGCCCAACGCAACCCTGCATATTAGACTCTAGGCTATACCAAAGTGTTTGGGAAGGACGAGTTTTTTCATGAAAGTACTGGTTACAGGCGGTGCGGGGTACATAGGTGGTACTGTTGCGGGTTTGCTGGCTGAAAATGGGGTCCAAACCGTTGTTTTTGACAACCTGGGCCATGGCCGGCGCGACCTTTTGCCCCCCGGCGTCGAATTGATCGAGGGAGAGCTGGCAGACCGGCCCGGGCTTGAAAAAATCTTTACCACTGCCAAAGCTCAGGGAAAACCCTTTGACAGCGTCCTCCACTTTGCCGCCCTTATCGAGGCCGGCGAGTCCATGATCCATCCCGAACAGTACTTCCGCAATAACACCGCCTCCACACTCGCCCTGCTTGAGGCCATCCTCGCCCACGGCCCCCGCCGGCTGGTCTTCAGCTCCACCGCCGCCGTCTACGGCGAGCCGGAAGTAATTCCAATCAAAGAGGATGCGCGTCTGCAGCCAACCAACGTCTACGGCGAGTCCAAGCTACTGGTCGAGCACATGCTCGACTGGTTCCAACGCATTCACGGCCTGCGCTGCGCTTCGTTGCGCTACTTTAACGTAGCCGGGGCCCCAGAAGGGCCGAATGGCATCACCCGCGGAGAGGCTCATGAGCCTGAAACCCACCTCATTCCCCTGGTTCTTGACGTCGCCCTCGGCCGCAGGCCCTCCATCCGCATCTACGGCGACGACTACCCTACCACCGACGGCACATGCATCCGCGACTACATCCACGTCTCCGACCTGGCCGATGCCCATCTGCTCGCCCTCAACGCCCTCGAAGCCGCACCCGCCGCCAAGAGCCGCCTTATCTTCAACCTCGGCAACGGGAAGGGCTTCAGCGTCCGCGAGGTCATCGAATCAGCCCGCCGCGTCACCGGCCACTCCATCCC
>CABEBC010000380.1_pt1 | contig 13828 bp, 7 predicted proteins | sample 3422291 | NCBI WGS metagenome assembly CABEBC01 (sample SAMEA5534345, study PRJEB31848) | metagenome | biome: tundra; feature: field; material: soil | place: USA | collected 2013-05 | depth 0.45 m
TCGTTGGGGACCCCGGAAAAGTCCGGCGATGCGCCGAATGTTTTGTGGCGCAATAACGGCAACAAGACGTTTACCGAATGGACCGAGCCGACCGGACTGGGCGGCAGCGGGAAAACTGCGTCTGCCATTCTCACCGACTTCAACAACGATCGTGCTGTGGATTTGGCGGTTACCGGCAATGGACCTGCGCCGCTGATTTATGTGAATCCGCGCGAGGGAAAGTATCCGACGCAGGCGTTGTATGAAGACGAGAAACTGCCGCCCACCGTGGGCATTGCGGTGCTGGACTACAACAAGGACGGCTGGATGGACATCGCCGTGACGCACGCCGGCGCGCCGGGGCTGACGCTGTGGCGGAACGTGGAAAGCGAGAACCACATTGGTCGCCGCTTCGAGCGTGTGGAGTTGCCGTTGCAGGGAGCCTTGCGGGGATGGGGCCTTACGCCGGTCGACATCGACAATGACGGATGGATCGATCTGGCGGCGATTGTGGAGACCAAGGCTGGCCCTCAAGTGCGCGTCTTCCGCAATCGCGGCGATGGCAGCTTCGAGGATGTGAGCCACGTGCTGGGCCTGGACAGCGTGAAGCTGGTTGCGCCACGCGGGCTGATTGCCGTGGATGACAATGGCGCGCCTGATTTGATTGTGACGCAGTTGAACGCGCCGCCGGTGCTGTTGCGCAACGTGGGCGGCAACAAGAATCATTCTGTGCGCCTGGACTTGACTGGCTTTGCGGACAACAAAACGGCGCTGGGCGTGAAGGTGGAGGTCTTTGCCAGCGGGCATTGGCAGAAGTGGGAGCTGGCCGGAGCGTCGGGCTATCAGACGCAAGGGCCTCCGCAAATTCTCGTCGGCCTGGGCGATGCGGAGGGAATTGATCTGCTGCGGATTCTTTGGCCCACGGGCGTGTTGCAGGACGAGATCGATTTGCCGCATCAGCCGGTGATCGCCATGAAGGAGGCCGATCGCCGCGGCAGTTCGTGCCCGGTTCTGTTTGCGTGGGACGGGCATAAGTACAAGCTGGTCACGGACGTGATCGGCGCGGCGGTGGTGGGCCACTGGTTCACGCCCACGCGGCGCAATATTCCCAACCCCGGCGAGTGGATCAAGATTGACGGCGACGCGTTTGCGCTGGTGAAGGGCAAGCTGAGTTTGCGCTTCATGGAGCCGATGGAGGAGGTCAACTACATCGATCAGTTGCGGCTGGTTGCGGTCGATCATCCGGAGAATGTGGAAGTCAATCCCGACGAACGGTTCCTCGACGATCCGCCGTTTGCTTCGGGACGCGTGGTGGCCACGGCGGGTGCGCGGCTGCCGGTGGGCGCGTGGGATGGGGAGGGCCGCGATGTTCTCGACCAGATAAGCCGGCGCGATCACAAGTTCGCGAGTGGCTTCACGCCGCTGCCCTATGACGGCTTTGCGAATCTGCACGCCCTGACACTCGATTTGGGTCCGCTGGACGCGCAGTCCCCGCTGCGGTTGCTGATGACCGGCTATGTGAACTACTTCAGTGCGACTTCTCTGTACGCCGCGTGGCAGGCGGGGATCACGCCGATCTCGCCTTACGTGGAAGTACAGGCGCCGAATGGCTCATGGCAGCGGATTGCGGACGATGTGGGTTTTCCCGCGGGACAGGAGCGCACCATTGTTGTGGACCTCAGCGGCAAGCTGCCCGCGGGGGCGCGGCGCATCCGTCTCGTCACCAATCTCGAAATTTACTGGGACCAGGTGCTCATCGACAACAACGCCGAGGGCGAAGCGCGCACAGCGGAGCTGCCACTGGCGCTGGCAACGCTGCATTTCCGCGGCTACCCAACGCAGATTGAAGGCGCAAGCCCCGGCGACCTCGACTACGACTATGACCGCGTGAGTTTGACGGGGCCGTTCCAGCGGCAACGGGGAAGTTACACGCGCATGGGCGACGTGACGGAGCTGCTGAAGAGCATCGACGACCGTTATGTGATCTTTGGCAGCGGCGAGGAGATCGCGGCGGAGTTCGACGTGACCAGGCTGCCCGCGCTCGCCGCGCACTGGAAGCGCGACTACTTCTTCTACGCCAATGGATTTGTGAAGGACATGGACTGGTGGGACGCATCGCCCTTCACCGTGGCGCAACTGCCATTTCATAAAATGAGCGCTTATCCGTATCCGGAGAGCGAGAAGTTTCCCGACGATGCGGATGCGCTGGAGTACCAGTTGAATTGGAATGATCGCTTTGATTCGGGCGAGCCGGTGCGGTCGTATCGCTTCGACTACCGGCAAATGCCGTCGACTCCGGCAGACGACAATGCGCCTGCGACCTCCTGCGGTGCGGCAGACGCCGCTTGCGCGGGCGACAGGACAGAGAAACCATGAACGATATTGTTCTGGCGTCGGCGGTGCGGCAACTGGAGCTTTTGCGATCCAGTAAAATCTCCGTGATCGAGTTGGCCGAGGCGCACATCCGGCAGATCGAGCGGCTGAATCCGCGGTTGAATGTATTTGCCGACTTCGATGCGGATGGGGTGCGCGCGCAGGCGCGAAGGCTTGATGAGCAGCCGGCGCCGCGCGGGCCGCTCCACGGTCTTCCCGCCACCGTGAAGTCTTGCATTGCGACGGCGGGCTATAAGTGCGAAATTGGAAGCCTGCTGCATGAGGGCGATGTGCCGCGCGAAGACGCTGTGGTGGTGGCGCGGTTGCGGGCTGCGGGCGCGCTGATTCTGGGCACGACCAACTGTCCGGAGTTTTTGATGGCCTACGAGACGGCAAATCTGCTGCACGGACGCACGCGGAACCCGTGGGATTTGGATCGTACGCCGGGCGGATCGAGCGGCGGCGAGTCGGCGGCCATTGCCGCGGGGCTTTCGGCGGCTGGCCTGGGCAGCGATAGTGGCGGATCGGTGCGTGTGCCCGCGCACTTTACCGGCATCTGCTCGCTCAAGCCTACGCCGGGGCGGATTCCGGGACGCGGCCATCTGCCGCCGTGTGTGGGTCCGTTCTCGACGTTGGGCGCAATTGGGCCGATGGCGCGCACGATGGCCGATGTGGCGCTGATCTTCCGCACGCTCAGCGGCCAGGACCCGCACGATCCGGTTAGCCCGCCGATTGCGTTGCGTGAGCCCAACCTGGATGAGCTGCGCACTTACACGATTGGGTTTTTCGAGGATGATGGCCTGGTCCCAGTTACGCCGGAGACCCGCTCTGCCGTGAACGCGGCGGCCGACGCGCTGCGCAGTGAGGGCTTTCGTGTGGAGCCGTTCCGGCCGCGCACGCTGGAGTTGCTGCGCAAGCTTTGGTGGAAGTTCTTTGTGCAATGTGGGGCCATGTTTTATGAGCCGGAGATTCGCGGCCGGCGCGAGCAGTTGAGTCCCATCTTCAGCGAGTTTCTTGGCTTTGCTGAAGCCGTGCCGCCGCTCACAGCGGTTGGGTTGCTCGACGCGTGGGCCGAAGTGGACCTGCTGCGCTCCAAGACGCTGGCGGAGATGAGCAAGTATCCTGTGCTGCTGTGCCCGGTGGCCAGCATTCCCGCCTTCCGCCATGGGGCGCGGACCTGGGTCATTGAAGGCCACGCTGTGGACTATCTGGACGCCGTGCGGCACACGCAGTGGTTCAATGTGTTGGGCGCGCCGGCCGCGGTGGTTCCCGTGGGGAGTTCGCCGGAGGGGTTGCCCATCGGCGTGCAGATCGTCGCCCGGCCCTTTCAGGACGAAACGGCGCTGGGCGTCGCGGCGGTTGTGGATGCGGCCTTTGGCTATCGCCCGCCGCCCATGGCGCGAACGGAATAACTGCTTTCCCGTCAAGTTCATCCGTCACAGACAATCGTTTATCTTCTCGATAAAAGCGTGTTGGCGGGCGCGCGAGCCGTGCTCCGTCTCCACCTTTCGATGGAGGCGCGGCTCGGCTGATTGCAGTATGCTGGGCCTTCCCAGAACGGAGCGCAGACGGTGCTTGAAAACTGGCATGAGCAATTTGCCGAGACTCCCGATTGTCTGAAGAGCGCCCTGCGCCGGCAGACGGTCGTGCGGGTGCTGGACCTGGAGATCGGCGGCGACGAATTCATCACCATGGCTGGACCCTGCTCGGTAGAGACCGAGTCCCAGTTGATGGCGACGGCCAGCCATGTTCGCCGCGCCGGAGCGCGCATTCTGCGCGGAGGCGCCTTCAAGCCGCGCAGTTCTCCTTACGCATTTCAAGGGCTTGGCCTGGAAGGGCTGAAGATGCTGGCCCGCGCGCGGGAAGAAAGCGGCCTGGCCATCGTGACTGAAGTCATGTCGGAAGAAGACGTGCCGCTGGTGGCCGAGTACGCCGACATTCTGCAGATCGGCTCACGCAGCATGGAGAACTACTCGCTACTGGAAGCGGCGGCGCATTCCGGGCGGCCAGTGCTGTTGAAGCGCGGCATGGTGGCCACGGTGGCCGATCTGCTGCGCTCGGCACAGTGCATTCTCGACCACGGCAACCCGCAGGTGATTCTCTGCGAGCGCGGCATCCGCACCTTTGAAACGGCGATGCGCAACACTTTCGACGCGGCCTCCATTGCGTTGCTCAAGCAGGTCTCGCATCTTCCGGTGATTGCCGATCCCAGCCACGCGGCAGGCCATCGCGACCTGGTTCCCGCGCTGGCGCGCATTGCGGTGGCTGCCGGCGCGGATGGCTTGCTGGTCGAGGTGCATCCCAATCCGGACAAGGCGTGGAGCGACGGCGAGCAGTCGCTGGACTTTGCGGGGTTCGACGAGATGATGGCCGATCTCGATCCGTATCTAGCTCTCAGGGGGCTGGCGCCGCACGACCGTGAACTTTCGCAGCGCGAGCGTGGACGGCCGCGATGCGAGGCGGTGGGGTCTTATTCCATGGAGGCTGTTGGATGAGATTCCCGGCCAGATTCATGAGGGCTGCCGCGTCGATTGCCCTGCTGCTTCCGGTTTGCGGTTTTTTGCCCGACGCGGCGCAGGCTCCATCCGCGGACATCATCGTCACCGCCGCTCCCGTTTACGAGCCGCTGGCTGCCTTGCGCGGAGGGGAGCGTTTTCCCAAGGGCGCGCAGCTCTTGTTAGTTCATGCAGGCAAGGCAGAGCCGCTGGTGACAGGCTTTGCAGCTTCCGCTGACGCCAACATTTCGTTCGACGGCAAGACAGTGCTGTTCGCGGGCAAGCAAGCCGCGAGCGATCCGTGGCAGATATGGGAACTGACGCTGGCCGGCCGCTCTTTGCGCAAATTGATTGCGGGCGCCAGCGATGCGATTCGCCCGTTCTATCTGCCCGCAGGCCGCCTGGTTTATGCGCAACGCACGCCGCAAGGGTTTCAACTTGAAGCTGCCGGCAATGCTGCTTCATCGGCCTGGGATCCGGTGGATTCAAACGCCGGTTCGGCGTTGCTCGCGCTCTCTTATCTGCCGGCCAGCGTAATTCCCGCGGATGTACTGCTTGACGGGCGCATTCTCTTCGAAGCCGGATTCCCCCTCGGCACAGGCGCTACCCCCGAATTGTTTCTGGTATATTCCGACGGCTCGGGAGTGGAGTCGTACCGCTGCGATCACGAACGGGCGCGTTGGGGTGGAAGGCAGTTGGCCTCGGGTGACGTGGTGTTCACGCACGGAGATTCGCTGGCGCGTTTCACATCGCCGCTGGCAACTGAGACTCCCGTTGCCGCTCCGCACGCCGAGTACGCGGGTGCGATTGCCGAGACGGCCTCGGGAGCATGGCTGGTGAGCGCGCGGGCCGTAGCTGGCGCGCATTATGTGCTGAAGCAGTGGAAGCCGGGCAGCGCCGCACTGCAAACTGTCTTTGCCCAAAGCGGCGAGGATCTTGTCGAACCGGCCTTGGTTGCGCCGCGCACCAGGCCCCATCATCATCCCTCGGGGCTGCACGATTGGGATTATGCCAACATGCTTGCGCTTGATGCGCGGCAGTCGCGTGAAGGCGACCTTAAATCTGCTCCCGCATCGGTGCGGTTGGAGACGCTGGACGCCCAAGGCCACATGGTGGTTACGGGCACGGCGCCGGTTGAGCGGGATGGTTCATTTTTTGTGAAGACTCCTGCCGACAAGCCGATTCGTTTTGCGCTGTTGAATGCCAAGGGCGCGGTGGTGCGGCAGGAACACGGATGGTTCTGGATCCGCAGCGGCGAACAGCGCATCTGCGTGGGCTGCCATGTGGGGCCGGAGCGCGCGTCGGAGAATCGCGTGTCGGCCGTGCTGCTGCGCTCCACCACGCCGGCTGATCTTACCGGCGCGAATGTGCCGGGCGCCGCGCAGCAGAAATCGCCGGGGTCCCCGCGGACAGGTCTTCGTCCGGGGGGTGGTTCGTCGGGGGACAACTGAGATGGATTATCGCTTTCTTTTTTTATTCGGCGCTGTTTCCCTGGCGGTCGCGCAAACTGCTCCACTGCCGCCTGCGCAGTCCGCTCATGGCGCGCAAGCGCCGTCTGCCGCACCGCAAGTGCCTGCCACACCGCAGGCGCCTGTCATTCGCTTTGAAGACGCCAGCGATAAAGCGGGCATCCACTTTACGCACAGCTTCGGGTCGCGGCAGTTGGGATCGCTGCTTGAAGGCACTGGCGCGGGCTGCATCTGGTTCGACTACAACAACTCCGGATTGGAGTCTCTCTACGTGGTCAACGGGCGGCCTCTGGACGACTCCATGCATCCCTATCCGCTCAAGGAAAAGCCCGCAACGCCGCCGCACAATCATCTCTATCGCAACAACGGCAACGGCACCTTTACCGACGTAACGGAGAAATCGGGCCTTGATCCGGAACTGTATGGAATGGCCGTGACGGCGGCGGACTATGACAACGACGGCTTTGTCGATCTGCTGGTCACTGGATACGGCAAGACGATTCTTTATCACAATGACGGCAACGGCCACTTTACCGATGTGACTGCGAAGGCGGGCATCAAAGTGGATGGCTGGGCCATCAGCTCCACCTGGCTGGACTATGACAAGGACGGATGCGTCGATCTGTTCGTGGGCCGCTACGTCAAGTTTGATCCCAAGTATCGCGCCTACTACGCGGCGGACAACTATCCGGGGCCGCTGGACTACGAGGGCGAAACCAACAAGCTCTATCACAACAACTGCAACGGAACCTTTACGGATGTTACCGATAAGTCGGGCATCGGCGCCTACGTGGGCCGCACCATGGGCGTGACCGCGGCGGACTTCGATAACGACGGCTGGGACGACATTTACGTTGCCAATGACCGGACCGAGAATTTCCTGTTTCATAACAAGCACGATGGAACCTTCGAGGAGATTGCCAACGAGACGGGCACGGCCTACGGGCAGAATGGCGAGTCTACTTCATCGATGGGCCCGGTCTTTGCGGACTTCGAGGGCCGCGGAGTGCTGGACCTGTGGGTCTCCGATGGCCACTATAACCGGCTGCTGCATAACACCGGCAAAATGAGCTTTGAGGACATAGGCGCGTCCAACGGCGTCTCGCAGGCCAACGCGCAGTACGTAAGCTGGGGCACGTGCGTCTACGACTTCGATAACGACGGACAGCTCGACATTCTCATCTTCCACGGCGGGCTTATTCATTTAATTCCGCAGGAGCACACGCTGTTTCGCGGACTTGGGCAGGGGAAATTCGCCGATGTCTCGCGCGATGCCGGCCCGGTGATGAGCGAGCGCACCACAGCGCGCGGCGCCTGCTTTGCGGACTACAACAACGACGGAAAAATCGATGCGTTTGTCGTGAACCTGGGCGGCAAGGGAACGCTGGTGCACAACGTCTCTAACAATACCGGCCACTGGATCGAGATCAAGCTCAAGGGCACAAAGAGCAATCGCGACGGCATCGGCGCGCGCGTTGAAGTCTTCGCCGCGGGCAAGCGACAGACGGCGGAACGTGTCGCCGGCTCGGGCTATCTTTCGCAGAACGATGAGCGCCTGCACTTTGGCCTGGGCACGGCAACGACGGTGGATAAGCTGATCATTCACTGGCCTAGTGGAATCGAGCAGACGCTGGAGAAACTGAGCGTGGACCGTGTGCTCACCGTGCAAGAGCCGAAATCAGGAGACGCTAAGTGAATCGGCGCATACAAACCGCAGTGTGCACGGGGCTGACGGCGCTGGCCGTGGCGCTGCTTGCGGTTGCGTTCATCCTCGCCGGTTCTGCGCAGTCTCCACAGGCCTCACAATACACGGCTCCGACGCCTGAGAACAGCACCTTTCCCGCGCCCACAAGCCTGAACGTGCTGCCCAAGAACCTTACTGGGCAGCAGGTCCACAACATCATGGAACAGTGGGTAGCTTCGCTGGGCGCCCAGTGCAACTCCTGCCACACTGAGAATCCCAATAATATCGGTCCCAACGGCCGACCGCGTCTCAACTTTGCCGACGATTCCAAGCCGATGAAGGCGGTTGCTCGCACCATGTATTCGATGACCGAAAGGATCAACAATGATTACTTGGTCAAGATCAACAGCTCCGGTGCTCCGGTGACCTGCGGCACCTGCCATCGCGGCCGACTTAGTATCAAGCCATTCGTCACCTCCTCCGATGTGGCGCCACCGGTAACCAGGAGGTTGCCGGGATCCGGGAAACAGCCGCTTCCGCAAGCGAACGCCAGCGATGCCGCGGACTACGCTTCGCCGCTTGAGGTTCTGCTCTCGCCCGATGGCGCGCGGCTGTACGTACTCTGCCAGCAGAGCGAAGAGGTGCGAGTGCTGGATGCGACGAGCTTCGCGGTGATCAAGAACATCGCCGTGGGCCGCGTGCCGCGCGGGTTTTCGCTGTCGCCTGACGGCGGGCGTCTGTTTGTGACCAACACATGGGACGACACGCTCTCGGTGATCGACACGCAGACGCTGGCCGTGACGGCTACATGGCCGGTGGGCGCGGAGCCGTCGAGCGTGGTGGAAGATCGCGCGGGCAAGCGGCTCTTCGTGGCCAATCGCATCTCGAATGATGTAGCCGTGCTGGACGCAGCGACAGGCGTGGAAGAGAAGCGGCTGCTGGCAGGGCGCGGTGCAAGCTACCTTGCGCTCTCGCCCGACGGCAGCAGGTTATACGTCACGCATGTTTACCCGAATCCGCCTCAGGGTCGGATCGACGTGGATAATCGAGCCAGGCAGGAAAACCGGATGGCGCCCGAGTCGGAGATTACGGTGATCGATACGGCGCGCGCGGTGGTTGTGGATCGCATATCCTTGCACGGTGTCGCTGGCGTCTTTCATCTGGCGTTCTCATCCGATGGACGGCTGGGCGTGGTGGCCGAATATCACCCCAAGAATCTTGTGCCGCTGGCGCATCTGGAGCATGGCGGCTACTTCGTCGATACACTCACTCTCTTCGGCGCGGATGTGGGCCAGCCGGTCGAGATTCCGCTGGACGAGTTGGAGCGCTACGCATCGCGGCCCTTCGGCGTAGCGATTGCGCCGGACAAGTCGCGCATCTACGTCACCTGCGAAGGCTCCGAGATGGTCACCGTAATCGATGTGCCGCGGCTCTTGCATTTCATCCATGCGCGGCCACGCCCCGCGTCCGGCTCCTTTGCCTACGACCTTGCCGCCAGTGCCAACTACGTGATTGCCCACATCCCCGTGGGGCACGATCCGCGCGGGCTGACGCTGAACCGCAACGGCAGCAAGCTGTTCGTGGCCAATCGCCTGGAAGACACCATCAGCGTGGTCGATACTCGCGGCAATCGCGTGGCTTCCACTATCAAGTTGGCCGGGCCGAAGACCGTCTCGGCGATTCGCCACGGCGAGCAGACTTTCTATACCTCCCGCTACGGATTTCAAGGGCAGATCGGCTGCGCCAACTGCCATATCGATTCCACCTTCGACGGCATCACCTGGAACCTGGAACCCGACGGCTTTGGCCGCAACATTGTGGACAACAAGATGCTCGAGGGCATCAAGGACACAGAGCCTTACAAGTGGAACGGCGGCAATCCCAACATACCAACGGAGTGCGGCCCGCGCACGGAAAAGTATTTCTGGCGCTCGGAGCAATATGACAACCTGACGCTTGCCGACCTGTCGATCTACATTCGCGGTTTGGAGCCGCGGCCCAACCGCTGGAAGCTACCGGGGCGCGAGATGACGCCAGCGCAGGAGCGCGGCAAGGCGATCTTCGAGCGCGCGCAAGACAAGTTCGGTAAGCCAATTGCGGAGTTGAACCGCTGCTCCTATTGCCACAGCGGCCCCAAGGGCACCAACCAGAAGCTCTTCGACGTGGGGACGCATAAGCCCAACGACAATGGCAGCCTGCTTAAGTCGGCGACGTTGACCGAAATTGCGCTCACCGCGCCCTACCTGCACGACGGCTCGGCGCGGACGCTGGAAGAGATTTGGACGGTCTACAACCCCGACGACAAGCACGGGCGCACCAACGATTTGACCAAGGACGAACTCAACGACCTGATCGAATACCTGAGGACGCGATGAAAAAGTTGTGCTTGATTGCATTGCTTCTGGTTGCAGGAACGCCGGCATTTGCGGCGCCAGCGGCGTCTGCCGCACCGCAGGTGCTGCCGCGCTTTCGCTTTGAGAACTTCACTACCGCCAACGGCCTGCCTGACAATCACGTGTTTTCCGTGCTGGTGGATGGAGACCGCATCTGGGCGGGCACGGAAAACGGGCTGGGGCTCTACGAGAACGGCAAGTGGAAGACGTATACCACCAAGGATGGCCTGGCGCATCGCGCCGTGCTTTCACTGGCTCTGGATAGCCGCACGGGCGACGTGTGGGCTGGGACGATGGGCGGATTGAGCCGCATCTCCGGCGGGCGCATCGACAGCTTCACGCAGTTGAACTCGGGACTGAGCAACGATGTGGTCTACGGCGTCAGCGTGGAGGGCGAGAACGTGTGGGTAGCCACAGCCGCCGGTGGCTGCCGCCTGAATACCCGCACCGGCCAGTGGACGCTTTACAACGAGCGCAACACGCCCATGGTCGAAATATGGGTTTACGGCGTCTCTGCAACGCCCACCAAGGTTTATTACGCCGTGTGGGGCAGCGGCCTTTTGGAATACGACCAGAAGACCGGACGCTGGGATAAGTACGAGGACCCCGACGGCGAAAACGAGATTGTACTCTTCAAGGACCAGGGGCTGATCCACGAGATTGTCACTTCGGTCAGCTATGTGGATAACATCGTTTGGGCGGCGACTTATTTCGGCGCCAGCCGCTACGATGGCCGCTACTGGCACAACTTTCTGACGAAAGACAGCGGCCTGCCCTCGAACTTCATTAACTCAATCAAGGGCGTGGACGCCAATCGCGCCTGGTTCTGCACCGATAAGGGGCTGGCCTACTATGACGGCGTGAACTGGGCCGTCTATCGCCCCTCGCTCAAAGACGGCAAGCCGGAGATGACGGTGCGCGACGCGCAAGGCACCGTAACGCCTGTAGCGGTCATCACCGCGCCGGCCCACAACTATGTTCTCGGCATCGACTTCCAGGGCGACGACATCTGGGTTGCAACCGCCAAGGGTTTGAGTCACGGGATTCATCAAAAACAATAAGAGCATAAGGAGAGACACAATCATGAATGCATTTGCGGAAATTCTGGAGACCATCGCGCACGCGCCCATCAAAAAGCGGGCGATGACCAATCACGGCGTGCTCAATGAGGCATACGCCTACGCCAAGCCGAGTTCGTTCTCGCGCGGCATGAGAATCGACATCGGCGGCGTCGCCATCCTGCTCATCTCGGGGACGGCGTCGATCGACGAGCACGGCGTGAGCGTCCACATCGGCGACTTTCCGGCCCAGTTGCGGCGGACATTCGACAACATCACCGGCCTGCTGGAGGCCGAAGGCTGCACCTGGCACGACATCGTGCGCACTAGTTGCTACCTTCGGGACATCGATCGCGACTACGACGTCTTCAATGCGGGGCGCACGGCGTTCTTCAAGGAGCAGGGGCTGGATCCGTTGCCCGCTTCAACCGGCATCCAGGCGCATCTTTGCCGGCCTGAGTTGCTGATCGAGATCGAGGCCATCGCCATGTTCCGCACCGATCGGGCAGCGGCAGACAAGGAGTAGTTCTCATGCGCAAGGGATGGTTGTTGGTGGCAGTCTGCGCGCTGGCCGCGGCCTGCGCAGCTCAGCTTGCCGCGCAGGATTCGAGTTCATACTCGAAGCAGGAAACTGTGCAGGCCGCGGACCAGAACACGAGTCCGATTACGGTCACGGGCAAGGGCACGTGCGAGTGTGGCGCACATCCTCCAGGACCGCCGAAGGATCGCGTGGTCGTGCCTTATGCCGGCGAGCCTGCCGACCTGAGTCCCTACGCGAAGTTTGCGGCGCCCTACGACCTCAACTACACCCATCCCAACATCTACTCCGGCGCGGCGCGGGATATTCCCGAGCCGAAGAATCTGACTGAGGTGCGCATCGGTTTCTTCGGGCCCATCGAGCACAATCCGGAATCGGTCTTCGGGTTGCGTATGCTGCACGGCGCGCAGTTGGCGGTGGAAGAGGCCAATGCCCACGGCGGCTACGGGGGCAAGCCCTTCCGTCTGATGCTGCACAACGATTACGACAACTGGCAGGCGAAGGCGGTTTATGGCGAGGACCGGCCCACGGACCCGGCCATCTGGGGCTCTGCCTCCAATGAAGTGGTGAAGATGGTCTACGACGACCAGGATTGGGCGATCTTCGGCTCCATCAGTTCCGAGTCCACTCACATCGCTCTGCGCGTGGCTCTGCGCGCGGAGATTCCCATCGTCAACTCGGCCTCCACTGATCCCACCATTCCCGAAACTTACATCCCGTGGTACTTCACCACCGTGCAGGACGACCGGGTGCAGTGCCTCACGCTGGCCCGCCACATCTTCACTGAGCTTGGACTCAAGCGCGTGGCGATCTTTCGCGTAAACAATCGTTATGGACGATTCGGCGTGCTCAAGTTTCGCGATGCCGCCCGCCGCCTGGGCCACCCGGTGGTCATCGAGCAGAAGTATCAGGCCGGCGACACGGATTTCACGCAGCAACTAAAGGTGATCCGCTCCTCGCGCACCGACGCGATTGTTTTGTGGACCGACGAGACGCAAGCGGCTTTGATCTTGAAACAAATGCGCGCCGCGGGGATGAAGCAGCGCGTCTTCGGCGCTTATCGCACGCTGGGACCTACTCTGCTGGCCGAAGCAGGAGACGCTGCCGAGGGATTCGAAGCCGTGTTTCCTTACAATCCCACGCGCAACGATCCGCGCTGGCTGGACTTCAATCGCCGTTTCGAGACCCGCTTCCACGAGAAGCCGGAGCAGTTCGCCTCGCTGGCCTATGATGCGATGAACGCGCTGCTGGATTCGATCTGCAAGGCGGGGTTGAATCGCGCGCGAATTCACGATGCTCTGGCCGGCATCGAAGAATATGACGGCGTAACCGGGCACATGATCTTTGATCCCAACCAGAAGAATGTCGCGCCCATGTACTTGGGCACGGTGCATAATGGCGCGATTACCTACCGCGTTGCCACAATGGAGAAGGCACCTCAAGCGCAGCAAGCTCCTGCCCCGCAAGCTGTGACCTCCGCACCGCAAGCGCCGTATGCGCGCGTGGGTGAGGATGGCGTGGATTATGCCGGGCCGCATCGCGCAGACGTTCCGGCTGGTCCGGTGCACGTGGTTCTCTTCGGGCCGAAGGCGGCCGAGATTGCGCAGTCGCCGGAGATGCGGGCGGTGTTGGCGTCCGCCGCGTCGAAGGGCCGCGAGTGGAAGCTCAAGCCGGTGGCCAGCGATCAGAATTGGGGCGTGGCTTCAACTCAACTGGTCCACGCGCTGATGGAAGAGCACGCGCTGGCGATTGTGGCGCTGGATCGCAACGCCGCTCACCTGGCCGAGCAACTGGCGCTCAAGGCTTTTGTTCCGGTGGTCGCGCTGAGCAGCGACAAAG
>CABEBC010000389.1_pt1 | contig 13561 bp, 13 predicted proteins | sample 3422291 | NCBI WGS metagenome assembly CABEBC01 (sample SAMEA5534345, study PRJEB31848) | metagenome | biome: tundra; feature: field; material: soil | place: USA | collected 2013-05 | depth 0.45 m
AGCCAGATGCGCACGCTGGACGAGAACCAGACCCTGCGCCGAGCCCTGGCTCCGGAGGGCGATAGCGTGATGTACCAGGGACGGTTGGTCCACGTGGCCAGTTGGGCAGCGCGGTTCCTATTTACCGGCGAGCAACTGAATCAGCCGGTCAGAAATTTGAGCGGCGGCGAGCGGGCGCGGGTGCTGATTGCAAAATTGATGCTGGAGCCGGCGGACGTGCTGCTGCTGGATGAGCCGACCAACGACCTGGACATTCCAACGCTGGAGATTCTGGAAGACAATCTGCTGGAGTTTCCCGGCGCGCTGGTGCTGGTGACGCACGACCGCTACCTGCTGAACCGCGTTTCCTCGACGGTGCTGGGCCTGGACGGCCGCGGGCACATCGGGAGATTTGCCGACTACGCGCAATGGGAAGACTGGCTCGAGGAACAGGACGACCTGGCGCAGAGCAAGACGGAACGCAAGGCCGACGGCTCCAGATCCGCACAGCGGACAGGCAGCGAGCAGGCGCAAGGCGCGGGAGCGAAGAAAAAGCTCTCTTACCTGGAAGCCCGCGAGTTTGCGGCCATCGAAAAGAAGGTTGAGGTCTCCGACGCCCGGCTTGCCGCCGCTCACGAGCGCGTCGAGCATTCTGAGATTGCCACCAACGCTGCCGCTCTTCAAGAGGCGCTGAGGGAACTGGACGCGACACAGCACGAAAACGATGCGCTCTACGCACGATGGGCGGAGTTGACGGAGAAGGCGGGCTGAAGCTCGGTCTTAGCGCTCGCCCCAGCTCAACTTGCTGCGCAGCGCCTCAAAGAAACCGCCCTCGCTCATGCGGACAAGGTTGACGGTATGCGCGGACTTGCGGCAGCGAACCTCATCGCCGATGAGCAGCTCGATACCTTTCTGGCCGTCCACGGTGAGCAGCGCCGGGTTAACGATGCCCTCGACACGGACGCAGAGTGAGGCGTCGCCGCGCATCACGATGGGCCGGAGCGTGAGCAGATGCGGACAGATGGGCGTGACTACCATCGCGTCCACATCCGGGGTCAAGATGGGGCCGTTGGCGGCCAGCGTATAGGCCGTGGAGCCGGTGGGGGTGGAGACGATGACGCCGTCGGCGCGGAAGCGGGCCACGCTCTTGCCATCCAGTTCGACGGCAAAGTCGCCCATGCGGGCAATGTCTCCCTTGGAGATGACCACCTCATTCAGAGCCTCATAGCCGGAGCGCATCGCGCCGCCTCGCCACAGTTCGGCATGCAGCATGGCGCGCGTATCGAGAACATGACAGCCATCGCGGCCGCTGTGCCAGCTCTCCAACGCAGGATAGAGATCGGCCAGGCGGACCTCGGTCAAAAAGCCAAGAGAACCCAGGTTCACGCCAAGGATGGGAGTGCCGGTGGAGGCAAAAATACGTGCTACGGACAGCAGGGTCCCGTCCCCGCCCAGGACAATGACCAGCGCAGGCGCCTGTACCGGCATCCGTGCACGGTCCATGGCCGGCGCTGCCGCTGTGTACTGGCCACCCTCCAGGTCCAGCAGCGGTTCATAGTCGTGCTGGCGCAGCCATGCGATCAGCTCCGGCAGGAGCCGGGCCAGCTCTTTCTTCTCGGGTTTGCAGACAATCGCGACACGAACCATGCGGCTTTTAGTGTAACGGAAGCGCTGTGGCGGAGCCAACTCAGCCTGCGGTGGGGTCAATCTGTGCCGCTAATTCCGCCGCGCGTAGAGCAGAAACTCGCGGTTGCCCTCCGCGCCGGTGATGGGCGAAGGAATTGTCTCGACGACCTGCCAGCCCAGCGAGCGAACGCAATCGGCCACCCTGTTGACGGCCAACTGATGCGCCTCGGGATCGCGGACGATGCCGCCCTTGCCCACGTGGCCGCGCCCTGCCTCAAACTGCGGCTTTACCAGAACGACGGCTTCGGTGAGCGACGGCGCGGCGGCAAAGACCGGCACCAGCAGCAACGTGGCGGAGATGAAGGAGACATCCATCACCAGCAGCGTGAGGTCAAGAGTTCCTTCCGGGGCTAAAGCCCGACTTTCCTTTTGCGGCATTTGCGGCACGACTGAAGTCGTACCCTGACACTTCTTGCTGCCCATAACGAGTTTTTCCGGAGCCTGTGTAGTCGTGCCCAGACACTTCTTGGAGCCAGAAATGAGTTTTTCAGAGGCCTGGGACGCCAGTGCCCCTGATGCAAAGGCTCCCGGCTCAAGAAAACGCGCGTTGGTGCGCTCTAGCAGGCGGACGCGCGTGTCGTTGCGCAGCTTCATGGCAATCTGGCCGAAGCCGGTATCGACGGCGGTGACGTGCGCAGCGCCTGCTTGCAGGAGGCAATCTGTAAATCCGCCGGTGGAGGCGCCCACGTCGAGGCAGGCTCGGCCCTGGACGGCGATCTGCCAGTGTTCCAGCGCGGCGGCCAGCTTGAAGCCGCCGCGGCTCACGTAAGGCTGGTCTTCGCCGAGCAGACGGATGGGAGCGTCCGCGGGGACGGTGGCGCCGGCTTTCTCCACCTTCTGCTCGCTGACCAGAACCCGCCCGGCCAGGATGAGCGCGCGCGCCCGCTCCCGGCTGGGAACCAGTCCTCGCTCCACCAGCAGCAGGTCCACGCGTATTTTAGTTGTTCCGGCCATTCTCTTTATCGTTTCACATGGCGGCTAAAAAAGCCTCATAGCCTCTTAAGGAGACGCAAAAACAGCCAAAGGAGCCTTCCCTCGCGGGAGAAACCTCTTTGGCTGTCTGGATGGCCTCTTTTCAGGCAAATCCGTTACGGCTGCTTCTGGCAGACTTCCAACGCTGTCTGTGTGCCCGTGGGCGTGGGCTCCACGCCCGGCGGCAGGTTGCAGGGCTGGCCATAACCGGGAACCCGGCTCGTGACGTTGTTGTTTCCCCTGCTGCCGTCCTGCGTGGACACGCGCACATCCACGATGTCGCCTTCCAACAGCACCGTCGTGTCCACAATGTCCTGATCGGTGCGGAGGATGGTCAGGTAGTTAGTGTTCGGCGAACCCACATAGACTTTGCCGTAGGAGGAATTCTGGGTGGAAACCACGGTGCGCGGGTAGCCGGTGACCGGTAGAGTCTTTTCCACCGTGTAGCTGCTCAGGTTGGCGATGGTTACCGACTTGTCTGTCTGGTTGGCCGTATAGGCGCGGCTTCCATCAACCAAAACCGTTACGCTGGCGGGGTTCTGGCCCACCGGAATCGTGTAAGTAGTGCCAAAGGTGGCGCTGTCGTTGCCGTACTCGTCCAGGCTCACGTCGATGACAGTGATCGTGTTGCCGGCATAGTCGGCCACCACCAGCAGGCTCTTGGCGGCGTTGTACTCGGCATAGACCGGGCCGGCTGTTGTGGGCATGCCGCCGCAAGTGTGGTCGGTTGCGTAGTTGCAATTTGGGGGGATGATGCCCGTGGCGGTTAGCGCTGAGGTGGAAAGCGGCAGTGTAGGATGGCAGGTCACAGTCTGTCCGGCCTGGTTGAGGAATGGCGTACAGGCATCAAGCGTGCCAAACTGCGAGTTGATTACCGAGACGGTGTCGCTGCCCCGATTGAGTACGAAGAGCCGCACGGAATCGGCGCTCTGGACGGCATAAACCGGGCACTTGCCCGTTGGAATCGGCGTGTCCGTCGTATAGCTGGCGACCTCGATTGGGGTCACCACGCCGAGTGGTTGGGTGGTGGGTGAGTTATTACACTCCAAACCGGTGGGAGAGACAATGTTCTGGCTCACGGCAAACAAGCGCGAGCCGCGCAGTGGAGGACCCATCACCATTACCGGCGTAGGCGCCAGGGGAATGGAAAGCAGGAGGGTCATGGGGTTCCCGGTGAAAACATCGGCAAGGTTTCCAGTCAGATCCGTAGCCCACAGCCCGGCGGATGGCGAATACAGGTTCAAGGGCTTCGCCGTGCTGGGCAGCGTGCTGAATGTCACGTTCTTGGCCTGCAGAGTGCTGGAAATAGGGATATTGGTCAGGGTGCCGTCGGTGTTGAGGGTGTAGCCGTTGTAACCGGTTTCGTCCAAGGTAAATGCCGTCGGACCGGGACCGATGGGAGCCTGAGCCAAAATTGAATCACCGGCATAGTCGATGACCGTGGTGATGCCGGGCGAGATGGGCGAAGGGGCTGTAACCACCACCGCAAACGACTGCGGCTGAGCTGCGGGGCCACTGGGATTGGTGGGCGTAACCACGGGCCGGTAGTTGTTGCCGCAACCGGCAACCAAGGCAGCAGCCGCAAAGATCGCGCCAGCCTGCACCAACCGCACACGCGCCTGACTAAAATTCATGCGTAAAAGCCTCATTCAGTTCTTTCCTGCTTACAACGTGATTGTAAATCAGGCGACCGGGAGTTGGACGCGACAGGGGTGCGAAAGGGTATCGAAACCGGCTAGACCTATGATTTCCTGGGTGCCGGCCCGCAATATGCTCCACGGGTTACGATGGATGCGTGGCGCGAATCAAACTGATTTGGCAATCGAAACTGGTGCTGTTGCTGGTGCTTCCCTTTGCGGGAGCCAGCGTGGTGCTGCAGGCCCACTGGTGGGCGGTGAACTACTGGCCCACGGCCGCCTGGACGCTGGGTTTGAGCCTGCTGCTGGGTCTGGTGGTCCTCCAACTCGGCGCAGCCACGCCGGGTGGCGCATTTGCCGGCGCCACAATTACCGCCAGCCTGATGTTTTCCACAGCGACCTTTTTTATTTCCGAGATGATTCCTTACGCCCCCTGGCACACCGCCTTGATACCGGTGCTGGCGGTTTTTTTGCTTGCCGATATCTCAACGCGCCTGGGCCGGGAGCAAAAGTTGCGACTGGGCACGGCGGAACTGCGTGAAGGGAGAAGCGCGTCGCAGGTGGCCGCCAACCTGGGCGTGGCCGGGCTGGTATCTGACGGACTGGCGCAGACGTTGCTGGTTGACAGCAACTGGTTCTCGCATGCTGCTCCGACCCTGTTGTTAGCCGCAGGCCTCGCGGCGCTGGCCGAAGCCGCGGCGGATACAGTCTCCTCGGAGATTGGCCAGATTCTGGGCGGACGACCACGGATGATCACCACCCTGCATAGGGTCGATCCGGGTACGGACGGCGCCATCAGCCTGGTTGGGACACTGGCCGGGGTGTCCGCTGCGGGGATTGTGGCGGCAGTTGGAAGCTGGGCGCTGGGCGGCGGTGCGGCGATATTCTGGATCAGTTGCGCGGGCGGGGTCTTCGGCCTCTTCTTCGACAGCCTGCTGGGAGCAACGCTGGAACGGCGCGGCTGGCTGAACAACGACGCGGTCAACTTTTTGTCGACGGCCAGTGCGGCGGCCTTCGCACTGGGAGTGCTGGCGGTGTTGCCGCATCCCTGAGTGGGGTGATCGTATTTTTGAGCCGTGGAATACAATGAAAGCAAGAACGGAGAACTGGCCATGCAACTGACCGTCCCCCCCGAACTTGAAACGCTCATCAACAAACGTCTTTCCAGCGGCGGCTATATAAACGCTGAAGATGTCTTGCGTCACGCACTTGAATCCCAGGACGCCGAAGAAAGCTGGACCGATGAGGAGCGCCGGGCGTTATCGGCTCATATCGAAGAAGGCTATCTACAGGCCGAGCGCGGCGAACTGATCGACGGCGCTCAGGCCCATCGTGAAATTCAGGCGATGAAAGACGACTGGCGTTTATCCAAGCGATGAACGGTTATGTTCTTACCCCCCGTCTACGGGGCTTCAGGAAGGGTGAGTGCGTTACATCCGTCGAGATCGAAGACATACTTAAGGAACCTGTCTCTTTTTTCTCTGGGGAGCTTGGTCACAGCATCAAAGAACTCGGTATGTTTTGCTTTGCATACTTTCTGCATTTGCAGCGCATAGTCGCTGTGCGGGTCCTGGACTGAGATGATGGAATAGGCAACGTATTCCGGAATTTTGGCGGGCACCATCATCACGGCCCTGGTCAGATCACGCGGCAGGCGTTCTTCCAACTGAGCAAGCATTTTCATCTCGTGATAAGACTCCGTCTCGCAATGATGCTCGCCAAGGGACATCAACATTTGTTGCTGTTGCTCGTCTTTGGGGATGAGATTCAGGAGCAGAACAGCTGCATCCTGCCGCTGGGGAGCCAGTTCGATCAGTTTCGCCGCATAGACAACCTGTGCGCGGTAGCTCTCTCCTGCGTTTTCCTTATTTGCGGCCAACTCCGCTGTCGAGATGGCGCGCGCCATCTTCGCTATGGCATTGATCTCGCCGCAGTTCGGTTTCGGCGCTGAAAACAACTTGCAGGGCGCTAACAGGAATGAGAGTGCAACAACACAGGTTGCAATTTCGCGCATCTTCATGGTGACTCTCCCGGCAGTTGTCCGCATTCGGTCGGCATGCACCGATTCTACCGCCTCAACCAAAGCTCCGCATCAGTGCATACGCAAGCGCCAAACGGAATAGCTGAGAATTTCGTGGGCGATGCGCTTGAACCCTGACCCGGTTTCTCCTGTTTCACCCTCGACGGCTACGTAGGGCCGGGGCGAGGTAAGCACATCCAGGCCCTCAGCGGCGCAGATTTCATGGATGCGGAACATATGCGTTCCGTCGCTGACGATCACTAGCCTGTGCAGGCCGTTGGCGCGTGCGATCACGCTGACGCGGCGAGCCGACTCCTCGCTGTTGCGGCTCACGGTTTCAGCGATGATGGCTTGCCGGGGGACGCCCATGCCCATCAGGTACTCGCGTCCCACCGCACCTTCGTTGTACTGGTCGCCGCCGTTCCCGCCCAGGGTGATGAGCAGCGGAGCGATGCCGTGATGGAAGAGCGAGAGGCCGTGGTCCAGGCGAGCGCGGTAAACCGGGGAGGGCCGACCGTCGTACTCCGCCGCGCCGAAGACAACGATAGCATCCGCGTGAACTGCCTGGGCAGATTGGTCAACTTGGGCAACCTGGGCAGCTTGATCCAGGACTGCATAGCGCTCTATCTGCGCGTAGACCCAGCGGCACCAGCCCATCACCCCGATAGCCATCGCGAGCACCAGCAAGAGCGCGATGCGAAGTATCCATTTACGGCGTTTTGGCTCGAACTGGAGCTTCATGGGTGAACCTTTCAGTGCAAGGACTAGGGACTAGAAAATAGGGAATAGTGATTCCACGGTCAACAATCTCGACGCAAAGGCCTCAAAAGTCCGTGCCTATTCCCTAGTCCCTTTCTTCTGTTACCTCTGCAACGCGGCGACGATCTCGTGTGTCGGAATGGCGCCCTCGCGCAGAATCTCCCAGCGCCCATCGCCCAGAGTGAGATCGACGATGGTGGTGGGCTGCGCCTGGCCGGTGGAACCGCCGTCGATGATGAGCGGAATTCGATCGCCGAGCTGGTCGCGAACACAGTCTGCATTGCTGCACTCGGAGGCCCCATGCAGGTTGGCCGAGGTGGCGGCTATGGGCAACCCGAAGCGCTCCACGACGGCGCGGGGAATGGCGGCATTGGGCACGCGCAGGGCCACGTTGCCTGTATTCGCCGTAGAGCGCAGCGGCAGTTTGCCTCCTGCTTTCACGATGATGGTGAGGGGACCGGGCCAGAAGCGTTCCCCCAGCTTGTCCAGCAAGGGATCGGTGTCGCGGGCCAACTCATACGCCTGGGCCAGGGAGGCAATCAGCAGGGACAGGGGGTTGTTCTTCTTGCGGGTCTTGATCTGATAGATCCGCTCGACCGCATGGAGATTCACCGGGTCGACAGCCAGGCCGTAGAAAGTGTCGGTCGGTAGTGCGACTACATCGCCTTTGCGCAGACAGGAGACAATATAGTCGATCCGGTCCGGCTGGGGTTCATCGGGATGGACGTGCAACATCTCCGCGAACAAGGAGGTCGACCTCGTTTTCCGAGTATTGCGATGCCATAAAAACGGAAACTACCGCGGCGCCGGCCAGGGTGCAGGCCTGGCTGCGATTTCCGTCCGGTCACATCCGCGCAAACAAGCTAGAATCACGCTAGAGAAAGAACAGTTTGCCCCGGTATGCCTATTCGCATTGTACAGAGTAAACAGAATTCGCGCCTGAAGGATTTGCGCCGCGCGCTGGCCCACCCCGGCCGCGATGCAAGCGGTCTGGCTGGCATAGAAGGTCCGAATCTGCTGGAGGAAGCTCTACGCGCCGGCCTGCGAGTAACGACCGTCTTTGTGGCGCAAGGTTCGGAGCAACTGCTGGAAGGGTTTGCGCTGCCGGCGGAAACCGAGGTTCTGCTGCTGCCCAGGGAACTGCTGGACTCGGCTTTGGCCACCGAGACGCCCCAGCCGGTTGCCGCCCTGATTGAGCCGCCGGCCTGGAGCTGGGCCGACGTGCTGGGCGGCGCGAACAAGACCGCTCCGCTGATTGTTGTGCTGGCCGGATTACAGAACCCCGGCAACCTGGGAACGATTCTGCGCTCGGCCGAGGCTTTTGGCGCCACGGGCATCCTCAGCCTGCCCGGAACCGTGAGCGAGTGGAATCCCAAGGCGGTGCGCGCCTCGGCAGGCAGCGTCTTCCGGCTTCCACTGCTGGCCGTGAGCGCGGAAGATTGTTTTACTCTCTTGCGGAAGGCGAGCGTAAAAATTTGGACGACCGCCGTACACGGGGCGGAGGCGGCGGACTGCATCGATCTGAGAGGACCAGTGGCGCTCATGATTGGCAATGAGGGCAACGGCGTGCCGCAGGAGCTGGCTGCCCAGGCCGATGGAGCGGTGACGATTCCCTGCCCTGGCCCGGTGGAGAGTCTGAATGCGGCCGTCGCCTCCAGTGTGCTGCTCTATGAGGCTTCCCGGCAGAGAAGGAGCGCGCGATGAGTCTGTTTGATGGCGAACAGGAAGGCCCCAGTGGCACGTTGCGCACCGCGCCTCTGGCCGAGCGGATGAGGCCGCGCTCTCTGGAAGAGTTCAGCGGCCAGGAACACCTGGTCGGCGCAGGCAAGCCTTTGCGCGTACAGATCGAGCATGACGGACTCGATTCTTCAGGGTCCGGGTCGATGATATTATGGGGTCCGCCGGGGGTGGGCAAAACCACGTTGGCCAAGATCATCGCCGAAACCACCAAGGCCACCTTCATCGAGTTTTCCGCCGTGATGAGCGGCATCAAGGAGATCAAGCAGGTGATGGTGGAGGCGGCGCAGGCCTCGCGGATGCACTCGCGAACGATTATCTTCATCGATGAGATTCACCGCTTCAACAAGGCGCAGCAGGACGCATTTCTGCCCTACGTGGAGAGGGGCGCGATCCGGCTGATCGGCGCAACCACGGAGAATCCCTCCTTTGAGATTATTTCGGCGCTGCTTTCACGCTGCAGAGTTTATGTGCTGGAGCCGCTCAGCGAGGAGCAGATCGTCGCGCTGCTGCGGAGAGCCCTGGCAGACAAAGAACGCGGCCTGGGAGCGATGGAGTTGACCGCAGACGACGATGCGCTGGAAATGATTGCCGGCTACTCCAGCGGCGACTGCCGCAACGCCTACAACACGCTGGAAGTGGCCGCGCAACTGGCACTGGAGCCGAATCGTGCGGCAGGCAAGCTCATCGACAAAAAACTCGCCGGCGAAGCGGTACAGCAGCGCGTGCTGATGTACGACAAATCCGGCGAGGAGCACTATAACCTGATCTCCGCGCTGCACAAGAGCGTGCGCAACTCCGACCCCGACGCCGCGCTCTACTGGCTGGCACGGATGTTCGCCGGCGGCGAAGACCCGCTCTATCTGGCCCGCCGCATCGTGCGCATGGCCGTCGAGGACATCGGCCTGGCCGCACCCGAGGCGCTTAATCTGACTCTCTCCGCCAAGGAAGCTGTTGATTTTCTCGGCTCACCGGAGGGCGATCTGGCGCTGGCCGAGGCGGTGGTTTATCTTTGCCTCGCGCCCAAGTCGAACTCGGTTTACACGGCCTACAGCGCCGTCCAGCGCGAGGTCGAAGAGACCCGCCAGGAGCCGGTGCCGCTGCACCTGCGCAACGCGCCGACAAAACTGATGAAGGAACTCGACTACGGCAAGGGCTACCGCTACGCCCACAACGAAGAGGGTAAGGTCGCCGAGATGGATTGCCTGCCCGAATCGCTCAAGGGCCGCAGCTACTACCACCCCACGCAGGAGGGTCGGGAAAAACTGCTGGCGCAGCGCATGGAAGAGATCCGGCGGATTCGGGCGGCAAAGCGCGGCAAAGCTTGAAACTGCGCCCAGATGACACGGATTTCGTTTTTGTAGGCAAATTGGCCAAAAAGTCGCGCAAAGTGACTAAATAATTGTTAGAGTGTAAGCCATGCCAGTCGTCTTTCATCATCGCGGTTTCAAGTTTTTCTTCTATTCCAATGAAGGAACGCCGCGCGAGCCAGTTCACATTCACGTTGAAAAAGACAATGTGGAAGCAAAATTCTGGCTGGAACCGGAACTCCGGGTAGCCTACAATGATGGCTACGACGCACGAAAGCTCCGCGATCTGCTGGAGATCGTCGAAGACAACAAGGAACGTATCGAAAGGGCTTGGAATGAATTCTTCCGTTAAGGCAACGCGTGTGCATTTCGATCCGGATAGCATGTGGGTCGATCTGAGCGACGGCAGAATCCTCGCCGTGCCGCTGGCTTGGTTTCCCCGGCTACTCCATGCCACTGCGGAGCAGCGAGAGCAGCTTCGCATCAGCAGCCGCGGCCTGCATTGGGAAGCTCTGGACGAGGACATCTCCATCGCCGGACTTCTGGCTGGCGTGGGCGACCAGACCACAAGCCAAAGAACAGTTGCCGCCTGAAGCTACCCGTTAGCAGCCCGAATCGCTCAAGGGGCGCAGCTACTACCACCCCACCCAAGAGGGCCGGGAAAAACTACTAGCGCAGCGCATGGAAGAGATTCGGCGGATTCGCGCTGGGAAGCGCGGCGGAAGCTGATTCGATTCAGCGCGCCGTCTTTAGCATCTTGCTCAATTCATCCATCACAATCCTCTGCGTGAGCACCTCTGGCAGGAGTCGTGGGCTGCTCTCTCCCGGCGCGTAGAGCGCATAAGCAGGGACGCCGCTGCGGCCCAGAGCTGTGAGGGCTTGCGTGATGGCCTCGTCGTGGCGGGTCCAGTCGGCGCGCAGCAGGGCTACGTTGGCGGACTGGAAGGCCTGTTGCACCTCAGGCCGGTTCAGAGCGACGCGCTCGTTCACCTGGCAGCTCAGGCACCAGCTTGCGGTGAAGTCCACAAAGACCGGACGGCCCTGAGACTGGTAGCGGCTGAGAGCATCGGCGGACCAGGGCTGCCATCCGTTGGCGGCAGCGGAGTTAAGAATTGTGTTTCCTGGCTGGATTGCTTTTCCGTTGGACTCGCCCACCAGCTTTTGGCCGAAGACTGCCACAGCGATGACTCCCAGCAGAATCAATGCCGCCACAACCGTAGCCCAACGCCGAGCCGGCCAGCGGCCCAGGAACCATCCGGCAACGGCCAGCAGCAGGAAGCTGGCCAGCAGCGCGGCCAGCACACCGGCTCCGTAAGCTGCAGCCAGCACCCAGGCCAGCCAGATGACGGTGGCGAAGATGGGCACGGCGACGGCCTGGCGCAGCACCTCCATCCACGCGCCGGGCTTCGGCAGGATACGCGTCCAGGCCGGTTGCAGCGTGAGCGCGACATACGGCGCGGCCAGACCCAGCGCGAGCGCCGTGAAGACGGCAAAGGTGACGATTGCAGATTGAGCAAGCGCATAGCCGATGGCCGCTCCCATGAAAGGCGCGGTGCAGGGAGTGGCCACCACAACCGCCAAAACACCCGTGAAGAAGCTGCCCGTGTAGCCTTGCTTCTGCGCAAGAAAACCACCCGCAGAGGTCAACGTGAGGCCGATCTCGAACTGTCCGGCCAGCGAGAGGCCGAGGAAGAAGAGCAGCCCGGCCATCAACGCCAGAAAAACCGGCGACTGAAACTGGAATCCCCAACCCAGCGTGGCTCCTGCAGCGCGCAAGCCCAGTAGCACGCCTACCAACGCCCAGAACGAGACCAGAATCCCCACGGCATAGACCAGCCCATGCGCACGCAGCTTGTGCAGTTCCCTGTGGCCCGTGTGAACCAGCGCCAGGCCCTTCAAGAACAGCACCGGAAAGACGCAGGGCATGAGGTTCAGCAGCAAGCCGCCGAGGAAGGCGAGGCCGGTGGTGCGCAGCAGCACACCAAGAGCGAATGTTGGCGCCGCGGCCGACGAAGTCTCCATCCGCGCCACCCCGAAGGACACCTCACGCGTCGCGGCAATCTCGTAGTTCCTCCCTCCGCTCAGCTCAATGACGCCCTTCAACTGAGCCGGATTCGCGGTGAGGAGCGCGTCTTTCTTGAGGTCGAGAATCAAGCCCGTCGCTGTGGGCGTGAGTTTTTGCGGGGCAGGATTGTCGAGAATGTCCTGGTCTTCGGGGAAAAACGCAGCCTCAGTTTCCTTCTGGCCGGTTTCGACGACGAGGCGGAAGCCTTCTGGCGTGGGCTGAAATACAGCTTTGTCGTCTTTCGGAAGCGAATCGGGCCACGCTTTGAATGCTTTCCAGATCCCGCTATCCGGCGCGGCGGCGTGCAGTCCAGTACTTGAGCGATCAACAACCGACCTGTGCAATTCCAGATCTGCCTTGCCAGGGATGCAACTCGCGCGACAGACGAGCCAATCGACATGAGCGCGAAGAATCACCGGTCTAACTGGCACGGATTTGGCGACATCAATATTGATTGGGAACAGGACCTCGTCTTCATAGCCGAAATCCATTAACGGCCCAAGGGGCAAGCGCTTAGGAGCGGGAAACTGCATCGGTCCGGCGGTGATTCCAGCAGGCAGGGTCCATCGAATATGTGGCGGCTCGCCGGCATCGCCCGGATTCTTCCAGTAAATGTGCCAGCCCGTCTCCAACTTGAAATAGAGAGCCGCCCTGTTGGAATCTGGGCGATCAAGGTCGGTATTCATAGTCGTGATTTGCACATGCACATGGGGCGCGTCGGCGGAGTTCGACACCGCGTGGGCGGGCAGGGCGACGACGAGCAGCAACGGCATCGCGATAATCAATCGGAAGTTAGGCATGCAGAACAAATGGTACTCCTCAACAGTTGGACACAGTACACCGGACAATGGACTCTCAAGGATGGGGCAAGGCACGCTGCTTCAAAGCCTGCCCCACCGCAGGCGGCTACACTTCCAGATCGTCGCCAGCGTCGGCAGTCACAGCGGTGCCACGGCGCTTGGCCAGCAGATAGCCGCGCAGAAAGGGCTCCAGATAGCCGTCCAGCACCTTGTCCACGTCGCCTACTTCGACTTTGGTGCGGTGGTCCTTGGCCATGCGATAGGGTTGTAAGACATACGACCGAATCTGCGAGCCGAAGTTGATGTCGAGCTTTGAGTCTTCCAGTTTCTTGCTCACGGCGCGCTTCTTTTCCAACTCGTATTCATAGAGGCGCGAGCGCATCATCTTCATGGCCTTGTCGCGGTTCTTATGCTGGCTGCGCTCGTTCTGACAGCAGACGACGATGCCCGTGGGCAGGTGGGTCATGCGCACCGCGGAGTCGGTGGTGTTCACGTGCTGTCCGCCCTTGCCGCCGCTGCGGTAGGTATCGATGCGCAGGTCGTCGAGCTTGAGGTCCACGTTGATCGTCTCGTCGATTTCGGGCGAGACGTAGACG
>CABEBC010000390.1_pt1 | contig 13560 bp, 13 predicted proteins | sample 3422291 | NCBI WGS metagenome assembly CABEBC01 (sample SAMEA5534345, study PRJEB31848) | metagenome | biome: tundra; feature: field; material: soil | place: USA | collected 2013-05 | depth 0.45 m
CGCCGGGGTGCGGCGAGTGGTTTACGCCGGGTCGTCCTCGGCCTACGGGGACACGCCGACGCTGCCCAAGCACGAGCAGATGCTGCCCAACCCCATCTCGCCTTATGCCGTGGCCAAGCTGGCCGGTGAGCACTACATGAGCGCTTTCGCCCGCGTCTACGGCCTGGAGACGGTGACGCTGCGCTACTTCAATGTCTTCGGGCCCTACCAGGATCCGACTTCGCATTACTCCGGGGTACTGGCCATCTTTTGCCGCCGGATGCTGGCCGGGGAGCAACCCACCATCTACGGGGATGGAGAACAGAGCCGCGACTTTACCTACATTGACAACGTGGTGGAGGCCAACCTGCTGGCTGCCTCCGCACCGGCGGAAAAGGTTTCGGGCAGGATGATGAACCTGGCCACCGGCAGCCGCATCACGCTGAATGAGACCTTTGCGATGCTGCGCGAGCTGACCGGCTACAAAGGTCAGCCGGCTTACGCTCCGCCGCGCGCCGGCGACATCCGCGACTCGCTGGCCGATATTCGCCTGGCCGGGGAGCTGCTCGGCTACGAGCCTATCGTCGATTTCCGCGAAGGCATGCGGCATACAGTGGAGTGGTACCGGAACGGCGGCGGGGGGGAGTGAAAACCGGGCAATGCGGCGACTTTTCCACATCCAGCTTTCTCCGGTCATGGAATCTATTGACGGATTGATTCCAATCAAGCACACTTTCGGTGCTTACCTTTGCAGCATTGTTTCGTTTTGAATCCCAGGTCTGCCTCTGCCTAATGAATGTTGGGAGGGAGGTTCCCTGCCTGTGCCGGAAGTAAACGACGTTTCTTATGATTCGCCCTACGATCCTGTTCAGGGGGCCCCTGCGCGGCCCGGCCACGGCGCGCGCAACTCCACACGAACCCTGCGCGAGCTGTGGGAGGTGCTGGTTCGCCGCCGCCGCCTGATTGGCTGGGTGGTGGGTGGATTGCTGCTGGCCTGCCTGCTGTATTGCCTGATTGCTCCCAATCAATACGAGGCCAGCGCCAAGGTGGCGTTGCGCACCTCGCCCGCCTCGGCGCTCAGCCTGGAGACGCCGGAGCAGTTTGGCTCGGCCTCCATTCTATCCGCGCCGGTGCAGCAGGAGACGCTGGCGAACGTCTTCCGTAGCGACTAACTGGCCTGGAAGGTGATTACCGGCCTCAATCTCTACCAGGCGCCGGGGTTCAGAGGCAGATTTGCCGGCAAGTTTCCGGATTTTCGCCCCGATGCGCCGGCTGCCGATGCCAAGGAATGGCTGCTGGAGCGCTTCCAGCGGCGGCTCAACGTGCAGACTTTGCCGCGCACTCTGCTGATCGAGATTCGCTTCCGATGCAGGGACGCGGCCCTGTCGGCCAGCGTGGTAAACGCCTTGATTCGCGCCTATGGCGAGCAGGAAAGCAATGTGCGGGTGCAGGCCACCGCTCAAGCCGCGACGTGGCTGGAGAGCCAGCTCAAGGAGTCGAAGGCCAGGGTGGATCAGGATCAGCAGCGGCTGGCGGCCTTCCAACGCGAGCACGGCTTGCTGACCACACCGGAGATGCTGGCCAACGGACAGCCGGGCGAGACCCAGCACACCTCGGCGGTGCTGGAGATTGATGAGCTGGGCCGCCAGTTGGTGGCGGCCTCCACGGACCGCATCCTGCGCGAGGCCCAGTACCACGCGGCTCTGCAAGGCGACCCGGAGCTGGTGATCGCCTCCGACCCGCGCCTGCAGGCCGAGAGCGGCAACTTTGCCACCGCCCTGCTGCAGCAGATTCACGCCCGTCACAGCGAACTGGAACAGGAACAGGCCCAGCTCAACATTGAACACGGCCCCAACTTCCCCCGCGCGGTGGAGATTCGCGTGCTGTTACAAAACCTGGACCAGCAGAAAAAGGCCGAGGACACCAAACTGGTGGAGCGTTTTCGCAGCGCATGGCATACGGCCGCCGACCGCGAGCAACTGGTGCGTAAAAATCTAGAGGAACTGACTACGGAAGGCATGAAGGCCAATGAAGCGGCCACCAAGTACGCGACGATGCGCGAGGAAGCCAACGCCAGTCATGAGATCTATGTGCGGGTGCTGACAAAGGTGGAGGAAGCGGGGCTGGCCGCCGGCATCTGGAATTCCAATATATCGGTGGTGGACTATGCCCGTCAGCCAGACAAGCCGGTTGCGCCCGATTTACCACTTTACATGTTGATTACACTTTTTGCCGGCCTATGGCTGGCGATTGGAGGCGCGTTCCTGATGGAGTCGATTCATCCCTCGGTCCTACGTGCGGGCATGGTCGTGCTGGCGGTCATGATGGCTGGCGCGGCGATTCACGCCCAGGCGCCCACGCCCAGCACCTCCGGCCTGCCCACGGGAGTGGTGCGGCTGCCCGCCACGCCTGATCCTCGAAATCTGCCCAATCCCAAGGAGGCGCCGCTAACCTGGGGCAACCCAGGGCAGGCCGGCGTGCCGCCGATGGCCGGCACACAGTCGGCCACCCCGATGCCCGCGCCCATCGCTCCCGGAGACTTTCTCGATATCAGCGAAGTGCACACCCCGGAGTTCCATTCCGTGGTGCGCGTCTCTCCTTCGGGCACAGTGACGCTGCCCATGATCCATGAGGTGCAGATTGGCGGAATGGACGAGCAATCCGCCGCGCGCCATTGAGACGGCGCTGGTGGCCCAGGGAATGCTGCTGCATCCGCTGGTCTCCGTGCTGGTGACCTCCTATGCCGGACAGGACGTGAGCGTGCTGGGCGAGGTGGTGCATCCCGGCGTCTATCCCTACACGCTGCATCACCGGCTGCTGGACCTGATCTCTGCGGCCTCCGGTCTGGCGCCGAACGCGGGACGGCTGGTGAACATCTTCCATCGCGACTACGCCAAGACGCCGCATCCGGTGGTGCTGGACCCTAGCGGCATCGACACCGCCGCCGATCACAATCCGGAACTGGCCCCCGGCGACACGGTGCAGGTGAGTCGCGCGGGGCTGGTTTATGTGGTGGGCGATGTGCAGCGCCCCGGCGGGTTTCCGGTCGATCCGGCACAAGGGCTGACCGTGGTGCAGGCGCTCTCGCTGGCCTGGTGTCCGACGCAGAACGCCGCCATGGGTAAGTCTTTGCTTATCCGCGAGCAGAAGGGCGGGCGAACCCTCACCAGCCTCAATCTGTAGCGCATGTTGCACGGCCAGGAGCCGGACCAGCCGGTCCACGACCGCGACATTCTCTACGTGCCCGACTCGACAGCCAAAAACATTTGGAACCGGACCGTGGAATCGGCCATTCAATCGGCGATTGGGGTCACGATTTACGCCGGCCTGGTTTATTCGCAGAGGTTCTGAGGATTTGATGAGGTTGGGCGGATGCATACAATTATGGCATCAAATGATGCTATAATCGATGCGTGGAGGTTTTATGAGAACAACGCTTGCGCTCGACGATGAATTGGTACATACAGCTCAGGAATTCACAGGCGTAACCGAGAAAACTGCTCTCATTCGGGAAGCTCTGAAATCCCTGATCGAGCGGGAAAGCTCCCGCAGGTTGGCTGCGCTGGGTGGCACCATGCCGGAATTGACAGATATTCCACGCCGACGGGTGGAATAAGTATGATTCTCGCGGACACAACGGTTTGGATTGACCATTTTCGTTCAGATAATGAGGAGATGCGCAGGCAACTGGACAATTTAAATATTGTCATTCATCCGTTTATCATTTCGGAGCTTGCCCTTGGATCGCTGCGAGAGCGCTCGAAGACGCTCGCATGGCTGGACCGATTGCCACAAGTGGGGATGGCGCATATCCGCGAAGTGCGGCAGATGATTGAGATGCGCTCCCTGTGCAACCGGGGGATTGGCCTGATCGATGCATACCTGATTGCTTCCATCTTCATCCATCCGTCCACATTGTTGTGGACGAAGGATAAGCGGCTCCGCGGCATTGCCGAAGAGCTTGGCATTGCCGCAAATCTTCCCTGAGAGGTTTCGTGACATGCGCCGCATCGCCTGGGTTCTGTTGCTGCTGTTCGCCTTTGCGATTCCCTGGGAGTACTCCCTGGAGCTGGGCGAGCCGCTGGGCAACATTGCGCGGGTAATGGGCCTGCTGTTGCTGCTGGTGGCGATTCCGGCGGTTCTTCAGGCTGGCCGCATACGATCTCCGGGAGTGATGCAGGGTCTGGTGCTGGCCCTCTATCTCTGGTTCTGCTGCACCTACTTCTGGACTATTGTGCCGCTGGTGACCCTGGCCAGAATGCGCGGCTACTTCCAGGAGATGATGATTGTCTGGCTGGTGTGGGAGTTTGCCGCAAGCGCCGGCGACCTGCGCGCTCTGATGCGGGCCTATGTGGCCGGCTCCTGGGTGCTGGCCGTGCTGACCCTGGCCAGCTTTGTCTCCGCGGATGCGATGGCCGCTGAACAGGTTCGCTTTGCCGCCGCCGGACAAGACCCCAACGACGTGGCCCGTTTTCTCAACCTGGGTTTTCCGCTGGCGGCGCTGTTGGTCAATAGCGAACGGCGCTGGCCGTGGCGGTTGCTGGCGGCTGGCTACCTGCCGCTGGGGCTGGTTGCGGTGTTGCTCACCGCCTCTCGCGGAGGGTTTCTGGCGGCCGTGGTGGCGCTCACGGGCAGCGGAGTTCTGCTGACATACGGCCATCCAAAGAGGGCGCTGGCAGGAGCGCTGGCTTTGCCGCCGCTTGTCGCGTTGCTGTGGTGGATTGTTCCCAGCGGAAGCTATGAGCGGCTAGCCACCATTACCGAGCAGCTTCAGGGCGGCGGCCTGAACCAGCGGTGGAACATCTGGACGGCTGGCTGGCATGCCTTTGTGAAGGCGCCTTTGTTCGGCACCGGGGCGGGATCATTTGTGAGCGCGGCGGGCCTCGCGCCCATCGACACGGCGCACAATACGGCGCTGTCGATTGCCGTTGCCGGCGGACTGGTTGCTCTGTTTCTTGCCACCGCCATCGTGACTGTTGCAATTTGGTCGATCACGCAAACGAAAGGACCGCTTCGCTGGGCAATGGCTCTGACGCTCGTGGTCTGGGGCATCACCGCGCTGGTGGCTACCGTGGAGAAGAACCGCACCACCTGGTTGCTGCTGGCGCTGATCGCGCTGGCCGGACGGCTGGGGGTGGAAGAACCGGAAGAGGTGGCGGAGTGCTTTCCAGAAGCTGTGCCACGCCATAAGTTCCAGGCGGCCACAGGGCCGATCCAATAGACTTGCGGTTTGAGAGTTGTCCATTCGAGCAGAATGTTTCCGTTATCCCAAATCACGAAGCTCTTCCAGGGCGGCAGCGTCAATCGGCGCATTCTGAGAGCGGCGGCGTCGGTTACAGCGGCGGGGATTCTGGTCAAGATTGTCGCCACCTTCAAGGAGTTCACCGTTGCCGGGGTCTATGGCCGCACGGACGCCATGGACGCATTCCTTGCAGCCTTCCTGATTCCCAACCTGCTGATTAATTTGATTTCGGAATCGATGAACCAGGCGCTGGTGCCGACGCTGGTGCGGGTGCGGGAGCGCGAGGGCCACGAGTGCGCGCAGCAACTGCTGTCCAGCTCGATGTTGTGGGTTTGCGTGCTGTTGACTGCCGCAATTGCCGTGATGGCTCTGACCGCGCGCGGCTTCTTTCCGTTGATCGCCTCGCACTTTCCGCCGGCAAAGATGGACCTTGCCATCCGGCTTTTTTATGCGCTGCTGCCGGTGGTGCTGATTACCGGCATCGCCACTAACTGCACCGCCGTTCTGAACACCTTTGACCGCTTCGCCTGGCCCGCGCTGGCGCCGGTGGCGACCCCGGTTCTCATCATCGTTGGAGCGCTTACGCTGAGCGGCCGATACGGAATCTGGGCGATGGTCTACGCGACGCTGGCGGGAGCGCTGGTTCACGCGGGGGCGGTGGCGTGGATGATGGACGCGCGCGGCTACCGCTTCCCCCTGTGGTGGCGCAACAGTATGGGCCGGTGTTGCTGAGCGGTGTGGCGGCCTCGGGCGGGCTGCTGGTGGATCAATCCATGGCGGCGATGCTGCCGGCGGGAAGCGTCTCCGCGCTGGCTTACGCCAACCGCTTTGTGAGCGTGGTAATTACGCTGCTGGCGGGGGCGGTTTCGTCGGCCGTGACGCCGCATTTCTCACGCATGATTGCCCACCGGGACTGGGCCGGATGCCGTCAGACGCTGCGCACCTGGGTGCGGCTGACGGCGCTGGTCTCGACGCCCATCGCGCTGGCGCTGATTGCCGGATCACATTGGCTGATTCGCACGGCCTTCCAGCATGGCGTCTTTGGGCCGCAGGACACGGCCCTTGTCACCCCGGTGCTGGCCATGTACGCCATTCAGATTCCGTTTTTTGTCTCCAGCCGCGTATATTATCGTTTTTTAGTTGGCCTGCGCCGCAGTGATTTAATTTTCTATTGTGGCGCACTGAATCTGATCCTTGATGTAATTCTGAATCTGGTCCTCATGCGCTGGTACGGTGTGGCCGGAATTGCGCTGGCTACATCGCTGTGGACCGTGAGCACGTTTGTTTTTCTCTGGTATTGGACTCGGAAGCTCCTCCCCGAAGAGTCTCAAGAACGGGCATGAAGTCGAAGCGGATTCAACGATGGAAGCCGGCATAATTCTCTACGGTTCAAGTCCGCTGCTGGAGTTTGTGGCGCTGGAGGGGCCAGCGCTCTACTGGCTTACTGCGAGAATTCGATCGATCAGGCGTTCATAGGCCTGGATAGCGCGGTCGATGCGGAAGGCGTCGATGAAGGAGTGGGCAAAGCGCTCGCCCGGTCGCAGGACGCGAAGAGCGGCGAGCACGGAAGCGGCCAGTGCGTCTTCGGAAAGTGTGGAGGCCAGCCACACTCCAGACTGATCGCGTAGCAGGTCCACGACGCCTCCGGAGGCCGGCAAAGCCACGATGGGGAGTCCAGCGGCAGCCGCCTCCAGCAGGGCATTGGGCAGGCCTTCGTGCCGCGAGGGAAGCACAAAGAGCGTTGCCGCTGGGAAGAGCGTCCAGGGACGGTCGATGCGGCCTGCAAAATCTACTGCGGAATCGAGTTCCAGGGCGTGGCATTCAGCCTTCAGCGCGGCCTCCTGCGGCCCTGCGCCGGCAATCAGCAGGCTGGCCTGCGGAAACTCTCTCCGGACCGAAACCATGGCTTTCAACAACAGATCGAAGTCCTTTTCTCTTGCGAGCCTTCCCACGGCGAGCAGATGCGGGCCGGGGCCGGTCTGTGGGGCCGAATTCAGGCCGCTGGAAGTTCGAATCTCCTCCACATCCACCGGGTTGGGCAGCACCGCCAGCCGATTCTCCGGAACTCCCAGCTCCAGGGCCAGGTCCGCGGCCATCGACTTCGTCTGGCAGATTACGCCGTCTGCGCGGCGGTAGAGCAGACGGTAAAGCAGGCGGGTATACCAGGGCACTCCGCCGAAGGCCAGGGTGGCGGAGATGGTTCCGTTCTGGCGCACCAGGACGCGGGTTCCACGAGGAAAGAAGGGGCGCAGCAGCAGGACCAGAAAATTAAGGTGAGCCATTCCGGAGAGAATCAGCTCCGGTTTCAGCTGACGAACCAGCCGGAGCAGCCGGAAAACACCGGCGCGCACCCGGCGAGCGCCCAGACAGTGGACATGGACCGAGGCCGGCAGCGTTATATCTAAATTTGTTTGCGTGATCAGTCCCAGGTGCAGTTCGTATTTTTCCTTGGACAGGCCTCTGGCCAGAAGCGCCGTCACACGCTCAGCGCCGCCGCCGCCGAGATGGGGAATCAACAAGAGAACCCTGGGGCGTGGATTCGCGGACATGGGGAAAATCCTCAAAATCTCAGTGAGTATAAAGCAAGCCCTCTTCTTAATCTGAGCAAATGCGCATTTATTCCAGAAGAATATTTCCTCTTGACAAAGTAAACCACATTAATGTTTCCTATGAGTACTGGATTTGCTTATCTCCAAGGAGAGACCATTTTTTGGCTTCTTCTGCGTTGTCACGAGGAGAGCGGCTGAGACGGAGATCGGGAGTGGACGTTTTCGCGCCGGGGATCACCCGGTAGAGCGTTCAATTGGCAAGAACTCCTGAATCCGTAGAGCGCCTTTCCTACCGCGTTTCCGATCTATGTTTTCGGGACGCGAAGGCCCTTTTTGGGGAGTGGCTCGTGCCTAAACGCAACGGAGATCATGCGGATTCTATTTTTTGCGCCCATTTTTAAGGGTGAGCAACCGCATCTTGCCGGTATCCGCTCGCTGGGCGGAACCGTCCCGCACATCGCAACGCCCCCACATCGTCGTCGGCATCACGAGTCCGCAGACCTGCCTGGTTCTTGGCGGCCGCCTGCGCACTCTGCGCGAGGCGGGATTTCGGGTAACGCTGGTTTCAAGCCCCGGCGCATTGCTCACACACACGGCCGCACAAGAAGGGGTTGAGTCGGTTGCGATTCCCATGCGGCGGGAGATAGCGCCGTTGGCGGATCTTGTGTCGCTGGCGCGTCTGTGGTGGCTGCTCTACCGGCTCAAGCCGGAGATGACGGAGTTCAGCACGCCCAAGGCCGGGCTGCTGGGTTCGATGGCCGCCCTGCTCTGTGGTGTGCCGACGCGGGTCTATTTTCTGCGCGGGCTCAAACTCGAGACCTGCACGGGAGTCAAGCGCCGCATCCTGCTGGCCGCTGAGCGTCTGGCCTCGGCCTGTTCTCATGTGGTCCTGTGCAACAGCGACAGCCTGCGCAACCAGGCGCTGGCACTGCGCGTGGCGCCTGAAGCCAAGTTGCGCCTGCTGGGCAGCGGCAGCAGCAACGGCGTCGATGTGGAGCGCTTCTCGCCGGGTCCGGGCATCCTGCGCGCCCGGCTCGGCCTTCCCCCAGATGCGCCTGTGGTCGGCTTCGTGGGCCGCTTGACCCGCGACAAGGGCCTGCCGGAGTTGGTTGAAGCATTCGACGCAATTCTGGCTGCCAGACCGCAGGCGCATCTGCTTCTGGTGGGCTGGTTTGACGCCTCCGAGGATGCGCTCGACCGCGGACTGCGCTCCCGCATCAAAAACCACCCACACATTCACATGACCGGGTTCGTTGCCGACACGGCGCCCTATTACCGCGCCATGGACGTGATGGTTCTGCCCACCTGGCGGGAGGGTTTTCCGAATGTCGTTCTGGAGGCCGCGGCCAGCGGAATTCCCGTGGTGACCACCTTATGCACCGGCTCCCGCGACTCCGTGGTGCCGGAGGTGACTGGGTTGCTGATACCTCCCGGCTACCCGGTCGCCATCTTCGAAGCCGTGCTGCACTTGCTGCGCAACCCGGAACGCCGCAGCCGCATGGGAGAAGCAGCGCGCGCATGGGTACTGGAGAACTATGTGAATGGCCGCGTTCTGGGACTTACCGTGCGCTGCTACAAAAGCCTTCTTGACCGGAATCGGCCAGTGGACTCAAGAAGAGTGCCGGTCTCGGTGGGTTCGGTGCTCAATCCGATCTAAGTGTGAAGTTTCAGGGTTGCGACTGCGGCCCAATGGCATTCACGGGCGCGCTGATTTCAGCGGGAGGCGCTTGCAGCGTATGCGCGCCGGATTCGGCCGCTTGCAGCACACTGTTGGGCGCAATTCCAAGCACCAGCGTGGCCAGAACTGCCATCGCCAGGGCTGCGCCGACGGCAATGCCAACCCGCGGCGACACCTGCGGTGTGGCGGACCTTCCGTCGCTATCATCGTGCACTGGACGCTGAGTAGAAACCAGAGCCAGGCGCAGATAGTAGGCGGCGGCCAGGCCGGAGTTCAGCAGGCCGATGATGGCCAGCCAGATGGCTCCGCCGCCCACCGCTGCGGCAAATGAATAGAACTTGCCGAAGAATCCGCCGGTGAAGGGAATGCCGATCAGCGAAACCAGGAAGAAGATCAGCAGGCTGCCGAGCAGGGGCGAGCGGTAGATGAGCCCGCGATAATCGTTGATGAGCGGCAGCTTCTCGTCGTATCCGCTGACCAGTGTGACGACGGCAAAGATGCCCACGTTCATGGCTGCGTAGGCCGCGGTGTAGAAGCTGGCGGCGGCGATGCCGCTGGAGCCGAGCCCGGCGAAGGCCGCCAGCAGGTAACCGGCATGGGCGATGGCGGAGTAGGCCAGCATGCGCTTCACGTTCTGCTGGCGCAGCGCGGCCAGGTTGCCCACCGTCATGGAAAGCACGGCCACCACCCACAGCAGCGGCTGCCAGACGGGGCGCAGCGTGGGCAGCATCTCATAGACCACCCTGAGCAGCAACGCGAAGGCCGCGGCCTTGGGCGCGGTGGACATCAGCGCCACCACCGGCGTGGGCGAGCCTTCGTAAACGTCCGGCGTCCACACGTGGAAGGGCGCGGCGGAGACTTTGAAGAGGATGCCGACCAGCATCAGCCCCAGCCCTGCCAAAATGAACGAGTGATTTTGCGCAGTGGGCACAAGGCGGGCGATCTCGTAGATTTGCGTGGTGCCGGTGGCGCCGAAGATCAATGCTATGCCGTAAAGCAGGAAGGCAGTGGCAAAGGAGCCGAGCAGAAAGTACTTGATGGCTGCTTCCGGTCCGCGGGCAGTGTGCTTGCGGTAACCCGCCAAAATATAGGTGGCGATGGAGGAGATTTCCAACGCGATGAAGACCAGCAGCAGCTCGACCGCGCCGGTGAGCAGGCACATGCCCACCGCGCCAAAGACGATCAGCGCGTAGAACTCGCCCTGATGATGGCTGCCCTCAGGCAGAGTATCGAGCGAGAGCAGCAGCGCTACCAGAACGATGCCGCAGATGAGCACGTGGAAGAAGACCGTGAAGGCGCTGGTTTCCACTGTGCCGGAGAAGCCGGTTCCCATCGGCAGTGAAAGCTGCCAGAGGCTGGACCAGAGAGCGAAAGTCGTTCCGAAGGCGGCGACCCAGCCCAGCGAACGGCGCGCCCAATGCGGAGGGATTGTTGCGTCGAGCAGCATCACCAGAACGCCGGTCAGCGTGAGGACGACCTCGGGAAGGATGCGATAGATGTCGGGAACAGGATTCATCGCTGGCCCTCCCCTTGAGACAAAGTTGTAATGGTCTGCACGTGCACAGGCGGAGGATGCGCGCCGGTTGCAATGGTTGGCAGCCAGAGCATCGGCGCCACTCCCATGACCAGCATCAGCGCGGTCAGAGGCCATAGCACGGCCAGTTGACCTACGCGCAAATCTTCAGGCGGCTTCGATGTGGCCAGCGCGCTCTCCGGCCCGAAGAAGAGCCGCTGAATCAGCCAGAGCATGTAGGCCGCGCCCAGAATCACGCCCAGCGTGGCGGCGATGGCCCAGCCCTTGCTGACGCCGGTAAAGGTGCCGAGGAGAATCAGGAACTCGCCGATAAAACCGCCCAGCATGGGCAGGCCGATCATGGCGAGAGAAGCGATCACAAAAAATGTTGCCGTGCGGGGGAGTCTGGCGGCCAGGCCGCCGTAGGCGTTGATCTGGCTGGTTGCATAGCGGTCGTAAAGCACGCCCAGCAGCAGGAAGAGCGCGCCGTCCACTACGCCGTGATTGAGGATCTGATAAACAGCGCCCTCCCAGCCAGTGAGCGTGAGACCGTAGATGCCCAGGGTGATGAGGCTCAGATGGCTGAGCGCGGCAAAGGTCATCAGCCGCCAGAAGTCGCGCTGCACTAATGCGAGGCACGCGCCGTAGAGAATGCCCACGACGGCGAGGCCCACCAGCACCGGAGCCACGGCCCGCGCCTGCACGGGAAAGAGTCCGATGTGGAAGCGCAGCATGGAGTAGAGGCCGAGCTTGCCGGCGACGACCATGGCCAGAGCGACGGGCGCTTCACTGAAGGTGTCCGCCAGCCAGCCGTGCAGCGGGAAGACCGGAACCTTGACGGCAAAGGCGAAGAGAAATGCCAGAGCCGCCCAGTACAACGGACCGGCGGGAAGAATGCCGCTGGCGATGTTGTACTGCAGCATGGTGAAGTCGAAGCTGCCGGTCTGCGCGTAGAGCCAGAGAATCGCCACCAGCAGCGGCGCGGAGGGGATGAAGGTGAAGAGAAAAAACTTGAGCGCGGCTTTGGGGCCGTCCTTGCGGCCGTACATGGCGATGAGAATTGCCATGGGCACCAGCGAGAGCTCCCAGAATCCGTAATAGACCATCAAATCCAGCGAGAGAAAGACGCCCAGCATGGCCGTCTGCTGAATAAGGAAGAGCGTGAAGAAGAGCTTGCGCCGCTCGCGGATGGCCTTCCAACTGGCCACCACGCCGATGGGGGCGAGCAAGCCAACCAGTACCACCAGCCACAGGCTGAGCCCATCCACGCCCACGTGGTAGTGGATGGAGGGGCTCTGTATCCACGGGAGGTCGATTACAAACTGAAAGCCGGATTGAGTTTTGTCAAAGTGCGCGGGCAGGTGCAGCGTGAGGCCGAAGGTGGCCAGAGTGGTGAGCAGCGCGATCCAGTTGGGCAGCTTGAAGCGGTCGGGGACGAGCGCCACCAGCACCGCTCCGGCCAGCGGAAGCAGTAGGATCAACGTGAGAATCGATTGGTTTATCTGGTTCATTCTCTCAATGCCCCGCCATGCCAAGATGAATTGCCGGAAGATTGGCCAGCACCGTTGTCCACGGAACCAGCAGGAAGAGCAGCACCGCCGCCGCGCCCGCGGCCAGCCACGCCGCATAGGAGCGTAGGTTGCCCGATTGCCAGCGTTGCAAGATCGCACCCGCAAAGGTGGCGATGCCGCCGAGCAGCCAGGCAGCGCCGCCCAGGATGCCGAAGTCTACCATCCACTCCAGGAAGAATTTCGAAATCGCAAGTAGCGGCTTTACGATCACAGCGCCGTAGAACTCGTCGACATAAAACTTGTTGGCCAAGAGCTTGTAGCCGGCAGGCAGGGCCGCGGCGTACTGAGCCGGGCGCTCCGGCTTTCGCCGGTAGAACTTGTCGGCGATCAGCCAGCCTTCCAGCGCGACGGCAACGGCCACGATGCTGAGAATCAGTTCTAGCCGCCAGTTGCCGGCTTCGATGGGCAGAATGCCGACTGAAGGCGCAAGGAAAGCGCCGAAATGCTCTATGCCGATCCAGCCTCCGCAGACTGAGAGCAGGGCAAGAATGACCAGCGGGCCGCGCATCGACCACGGACTCTCATGCGCATGGCCCTGCGGGCTGCGGGGTACTCCCAAAAATGTCATGTACCATAAACGGAACATATAGAAAGCCGTTAAAAGCGCCGTCAAAAGGCCGACAAACCAGAGAATTTTCCCACTGGTTCCCAGCAAAAAGGCCGCGTAGAGGATGGCGTCCTTGGAAAAGAATCCGGCGAAGGGAAAGATTCCGGCGATGGCCAGAACGCCGACCGTTGTGACGGCGAAGGTGACCGGCAGCTTTTTCCTGAGACCGCCCATCTTGCGCAGGTCTTGTTCGCCTCCGATGGCGTGAATCACCGAACCCGCCGCCAGGAAGAGCAGCGCCTTGAAGAAGGCGTGGGTCATCAGATGGAAGATGGCCGCCGAATATGCCGCCACTCCGCAGCCCAGGAACATGTAGCCGAGCTGCGAGATGGTGGAGTAAGCCAGCACGCGCTTGATGTCGTTCTGGACAAGAGCAATCGTCGCGGCGAAGATGGCCGTGGCCGCGCCGACGGTAGCCACT
>CABEBC010000391.1_pt1 | contig 13544 bp, 11 predicted proteins | sample 3422291 | NCBI WGS metagenome assembly CABEBC01 (sample SAMEA5534345, study PRJEB31848) | metagenome | biome: tundra; feature: field; material: soil | place: USA | collected 2013-05 | depth 0.45 m
CCAAGTCCACCAGCGGTGCAAGAAATCCGAATGGAACCCCAAGTCCAGCAAATGAGCGGCTATAGCGCGAGAGGTACGCTCAGGTGCCGGTCGGTCGGTTGCAATAGCGCGCGACCACCTTTCGAGGTAGAGGGCCGAGCTGCGCTCGACAATCTCCTTGATGGCCTCATACTCCAGACCTTCGAAGGGGAGCTCATTGCGCGGCTCCTGGTTTATCAGCAGAAGTCGCTCCAGCGTGGCTCTTTCCTGCGGCGTGCCCATCCCGGGATCATCGTGCAACTGCCGGAGCGCTGTAATGACCGCTTCTTTGGTAGTCTTTTCAGACAGATGCCCTTGGCTTTGAGCTTCCCCGGCCTCCAAGACTTCCCGCAAGGCCAGAATCGTACCGGCCCCCCACAGGGACCGATTCCAGTGCGTCCGAGAACTGAAATAGTCGAGAAGGCGAGCGCAAATCAGCTGCTCATAGGCATTGACATCTGAGATCATTTCCTGGATTATAGATGCAGGACTTTGATCCGAGACATAAATGGGGCACGTCCTTTCAACTCAATCTTCGGAGCGACGCGAAAGCACAAGCCCCTTTTCCCATCAAGAGGGCACCTGCGGGTGCCCTCTTTTCGTGAGATAAGCTGGCACTGCCTTGCTCAACGCGCCAGAATTCGTCGATAAATTGCCGAAGGAAAAACTGTCAGGATTTACGGGCTGTAGTCGATTTTGTAGCTGTCAAAGCACCCAAGAGCTACAAGGATCAACAGGGTTCGGGCCACAGGCGCTAAGCTGCTCTATAATAAGCACTTATTTCCAACCAATTTCAACAGGGTTCCATAAACGATCTGATCTGTTTTGTTTTCTGACGAGCCAGCACTGCAGGACCTAATACACGTGCTGACCGCAATCCGAGGAGAATGCATCCGATGTTCGAAATCTTCCACCTGCCGGTCGCGCGCAGCAGCCAGGGCCTAGCTAGAGCACCGGTTTGTCGGGCGGAAGCGGCGGCAAATCACCTAACAAGAACCCCCAAGCAACATTGCATAAACAGGGGCAATTATGGGGGCATCTCTCGGAAAGTGACTAGTTGTTCATTATTGTTATCAATACTTTATGGATAGTATTCGGTAGGCGCCTCGCCTACCACTTATATCAGTCGCAACGTGTCGTTCGAAGCACACCCTTTTGAGGGCTTTTGGGCGGTAAACGTGCGCATATAAGGACATGCTTTTCTGCTATAAAGACGCGCTTTCCCCCTCAAAAGGCACTTTCCCCCACGTTTTCGCCTAAAACGAACTATCTTGTTTTTTATGTATAGGTTAAGGCGAATTCTATGCAGGAAATTTCAAGGACTTGACCTAGTCTTGACCTAGTCGTATCAGGGGTCAGGGATCAGGGGTCAGGGACTAAGAAATCCGTGGAAATGTTCCACGTGGAACATATTCATTCTGTTGAGGTTATCCCTTTGTTTACCACATAATTAACAGCAAAGTTTTGAAAATAAATCAGTAGTTCTCCAGGGAAGGCTCGGACGACTTCCTTCCAGGAGGTTTCTGTTGACAATCAACATGTCTCGGTCCAATGTACGTGTAGAAAGACAACAGGTGGACGCCGATGGGTGAGATGAGAGCGGATCGCTGCAAAATGGACGAGGTGAGATTGGAGCGCAGACAAATAGGCGAGAAGAGACTGCCGCGCTGACAAATGGGCGAGATGAAAGCGGATCGCCGCAAAATGGACAAGACGAGGCTGGAGGTTCTGCAAGGGACGCTGGACCTGATGGTTCTGAAGACGATTGAGGCGATGGGGCCGCTGCATGGGTATGGCATTGCGCGGCGGATCGAAGAGGTGAGCGGCGGCCCAGGAGGTTTCTGTTGACAATCAACATGTCTCGGTCCAATGTACGTGTAGAAAGACAACAGGTGGACGCCAATGGGGGAGATGAGGCCAGAGGTTCTGCAAGGGACGCAGGACCTGATGGTTCATGTAGAAGAACAACAGGTGGAGGAAGATGGGCGAGAATTGATTGGAGGCTTTACTGGAAATCTCTGCAAACGGGGAAGAAATTGCAACTCGCAGATGACTAAATGAGTTTGAGCTTTGCGGGTTGGCAAGATAACACCGGAGGCTTTGCAAAATGGGCGAGAAGAGATTGGAGCGTTGATGATGGGCGAGATGAGGCTGGAGGTTCTGTAAGGGACGCTGGACCTGATGATTCTGAAGATGATTGAGGCGATGGGGCCGCTGCATGGGTACGGCATTGCGCGGCGGATCGAAGAGGTGAGCGGCGGCGAGGTGAGCGGCAGCGGGCTGAGGTTGAACCAGGGAACGATGCATCCGGCGCTGGTGCGCTTGCAGCGGCGGAGATGGATCAAGGCAAAATGGGGAGTGTCGGCGAGCGGACGGCGGGCCAGGTTTTATGCTCTGACTCCGATAGGGCGAAAAGAGATGGCGCGGGAGACCGTGAGTTGGGAACGGATGGCGGGGATGATGGCGCGGTTTTTGGCGGGCGGGGCAGAGGACAGGGAACAGGGACTAGGGACTAGGGAATAGGGACTAATGCCCAGCCACCTGCGGTGGGGGGACTTGCCGTCCAGGCGTACGCCTTCGGCTCGGCTCAGGGGAGGCTTTCGGCAGGGCGGCAAGGCAGGCTCATGGTTGCCCGGCAAACACTTCCGACTAGCCGACTCTTCGTTACAAATTCAGCCTTCGATGAGTGACTCGGAGATTTTGCGTAAAGCGAGGTGAAGTCTCCCGTCATCCTCTCGTTCCACTGGCCGGTAGCCGTCTACGCCTTGTGGCCAATCTCCCGGGAGTTCCCCCGGCTCGCCAAGGCCGAGAAACCAATAATCCAACCGCGCCAATTGCATTTCAACCTGCTTGAAGCTTTACACTTGAGCGATATGCCAGGTAGGCCAACTGAAGACGGTGATCCTAAACGTTCCAATGTGCGGGGACGGCCTCTGCTCTGGTTGAGCGGGGCTTGGGGTCTGCCGCTTCTTGGGCTCTCATTTTGGGCTTTCTCCGGATCCGCGTCCGACAAGATCGCTGTTGTGATTTTTTTTATCCTGGCAGCGCCGCTTCCTGCGCTCGTGTATGCGCATCGACAGCGAGGGCGTCTGGTGGCGCAGGCGGCGAAGGCAGAGGAGGACGCCGCCCAACTGAAGTTGCAATTGGAGACCGTCCGATTTCGCACCTCTCGTCTGCGCGAGGAGTTGCAGGCCGCTGACCGCCAGGCGCGCCTGAGCCATCAACTGACGCTTCTGGGCCAGTTCACGGCCGGCTTCATGCACGAATTCAACAACCCTCTGGCGATTGTGGCGGGACGAATCGAGGTACTGCTCGAGGAGCGCAAGGAGGATGCCACCCTCTGCGCCGATCTGGAGCAGATGCTCAAAGAAACGCGCTACATGGGCCAGATCGCCACTACGCTCTTGCAGGCGCTACGGCGGGAGCGCGGCGGAGAGGTCTTCGACGCATCGGTTCCGCAGAAGGCTTTGCAAGACGTGCTGCAGGCGCTCGAAGCCCAGGCAAAGAGCCAGGGAGTGAACCTGGTAGCGGAGATCGCGGAAGCGCCGCGCGTGGATGTGCCGGAGCACGTGGTTGGTGAAGTGGTGCGCGGCCTGCTGAGCAATGCGCTACAAGCCCTGAAGGGACGCGAGGAGGGCAGGATTTGGGTGCGTCTGGAAGCCTATCGCACGGCGGGCGCCAAGGTAGTGGCGCGGATCGAGGACAACGGGCCGGGCGTGCCGGAGAGCATTCGCACACATCTTTTTGAGCCATTTGTCTCGCAGAGCACGGGGCGGGAGCGGCTGGGGTTGGGACTGTTTCTGGCGGCCAGCCTGCTGGATATGTATGATGGCCGCATCCGCTATGAGACGAGGGAAGGCGGCGGGGCCAGCTTCGTGGTCGAGCTGCCCCCGGCTCGTTTCACGCGCGGGCAGCCCTACCACTGGTTTTCCGGAGGAACGACGGAGTGAGCCGCATTCTGGTCATCGACGACGAACGAGCGCTGGGCGAAAACATTGAGCGGATGCTCCGTCTGCCCGGAACTACGGTTGCGGTCTATACCGATCCGGTGAAGGGGCTGGCCGAGTGCCTGGCCAACCCGCCCGACCTGGTGCTGCTCGACGTACGGATGCCGGGAATCAGTGGCGAAGAGGTCTTTGCGCGGCTGCATGAAGTACATCCGGGACTGCCTATCGTCTTCCTCACCGCCTTCGGGTCGGTCGAAAGCGCGGTCGTGGCCATGCGTAACGGCGCCTACGATTACCTGCAGAAACCCTTCAAGCGCGAAGACCTGCTGCTGGTGGTCAAGCGGGCGCTCTCGCATGTTCGGCTGGAGCGCGAAGTGGAAACACTGAAGGACCGCCTTGAGGCTCTCGGAGAAACCGATGCGGTCCAGACGCGCAGTCCCGCGATGCTGGATCAGATGGAAAAGTGCCGTCGCGCGGCGGCCACCGACGCAACGGTGATGATTCTGGGCGAGAGTGGCTCCGGCAAGGAGGTCATGGCGCGGTTCATCCACAACCAGAGCCGGCGCAAGGATGGGCCCTTTATGCCGGTCGAGTGCAGCACCATGCCGGGGTCGCTGATCGAGAGCGAACTGTTCGGTTATGAGCGCGGCGCGTTTACCGGCGCGGAGCGCACCAAGAAGGGACTGATCGAATCGGCCGACGGCGGTACGCTGTTTCTGGACGAGATCGGCGATCTGGGCGTGGAGTTGCAGACGCGGCTCTTCCGGTTTGTAGAAGAACGGGCCTTGCGCAGGCTGGGCGGCCTGACAACGGTGAAGGTGGATTGCCGCATCCTGTGCGCCACCAACCAGGACCTTGTGGCCAAGATCAAAGCGGGAACCTTTCGCGAAGAACTTTTCTACCGACTGAGCGTGGTCACAGTCAAATTGCCGGCTCTTCGGGAACGACCCGAGGATATTCCACCCTTGGCGCGATATTTTTTAGAGCGCTTCTCTCGCCGCTACGGTAAGAGCCTGTCGGGTTCGCCGCAGTTCTACGAGGCATTGCTGAGAGAGCGCTGGCCGGGCAATATCCGTCAGTTGAAGAACGCGATGGAGAGGCTGGCGGCGCTGCATCCTGGGGGCGTGCTGGGTCCGGGAGATTTAGCCGAGGACTTTCCGCCCATGCAGGCCGCTGTCTCCGGCCTGTCAGCGCTTACCTGGAAGGATGCGCGAGAGCAGTACCTGGCCAGCTTTGAACTCTCCTATGCGCAGGCTGTACTGGCTCGTTGCGCTGGAAACGTCAGCGCCGCCGCGCGCCAGGCCGGCGTGGACCGCAAGACATTTTATTTACTACTGAATCGAGATAGAAACGAACGGAATGGGGAATCTGTTCCCCATCTGGGATCGGAATGCGAGGAATAATTTCCCCAGATTCCGAGGAGCTTCGCTGCAAGTCTTAGATTTAAGACAATCCGCACTTTGGCCTTCAGGGTGCTAATGGAAGTTGCAGGGAGTTCCCGCACATGAAACTCAAGACCCTCAGCGCAATATTGGTTCTGCTGGTGTTTGGCATGATCGTGTTGATGCCCAGGCAAGCGAACGCCATTCCGGCGTTTGCCCGCAAGTACGGCGTGAAGTGCTACACCTGCCACACGGTTCCGCCGGCGTTGAACAAAAACGGCTATATGTTCAAGCGCCTCGGTTACCGCATGCCAACGGATGAGATGGACGGAACCAAGCCGGCGCCCAAGATCATCGAGATGGACAAGGACATGAAATTCAGCATCATCAACTCTATGGCGCTGATTCTGCAGGCCAGCGTTACCAACGAGAAGACCGTTGCCGATAAGGGCAACACCACTTCGGCTTCCCCAGCCACCTCCTGCGGCAGCAGCACGTCGTCGAGTTCCTCCTGCTCCAGCTTCAATCTGGACGAAGCGGCGCTGTTCATGGCCGGGCCCATCCCGGAGACCGGCTTCTCCTACTTTGCCCACTATGAGCTTTACCAGGGCGGCAGCAACAATCTGGAGCAGGGCTTCGGCGTTTGGACGGGCGGCCGCGCTAACAACAGCTATTTCATCAAGGCCGGAGAAATGCATATGCAGGAGGGCGAGGGAACACGGGCAGCCATGTTCTATAACCTCTTCGCCGACCCCGCCTATACCCTCGCCAACGTCGATCCAATCCTTTTTTCTCTCGATCAGCACCCTGTGGGCGTAGACGTTGGCTACACGCACGCTTCGAATTACTTCAAGAATATCTTTGCCGTTTCGGCCAAGGTGACCAACGGGTTGAATACGGACGGCAGCGAGATTCTGGACTCCTCGACCAAGAGTTCCAAAGATGTTTGGGCTGACGCGGATTACTGGTTTGGACCCGACGGCGGCGTTACGGTGATGTTCTACCGTGGGACGAAGGACCAGGTCCAGACTCCCACCAACGAAAATCCTCCGTTCACCTACCGGGCAGGCATCGACCGGGTTGGCGTCTTCGGCAATTATCTTTTCTTCGACAAGCTGGACATCCTCGGCGGCTATATTCGCAGCCAGGATGACTGGCATCCGCCGAATGGCGGACCGAACTCGCACTACATCTCCAACTCGGTCCGTGGAGAGGCGGATTACTACTTCAAGCCAGGAACGGTGGTGATGGCTCGCTACGACCACACGCTGCAAACCATAGCTTCCAACCCGACGATGCACACGCAATCCTGGGGCATCGGAGGCGAACGCGCTCTGACCAAGCTGGGCAACGTGGTGCTGCGCGCCGCTTATAACCAGGAGCACGATGGCGACCCGGTGGCCCTCGCGGGCACTACCGACAAACGTTTCAAGATGGATATCCGGTACATGTGGTAAGGAGAGACAGAAATGAAGAAAGCAATTCGCATACTGACGATCTCAAGTTTGCCGTTTGCGCTTTTTCTGGCGGCGCAGAGCGGTAGCAACGTAACGCTCCCCCAGGACAAGGGACCCGACAAGGTCAACGTCTCAAGCTATCCCGCAGAGCAGCAGAAGGGGTACAAGGTTTTTACGGAAAAGTGCTCCAAATGCCACACCATTGCGCGGCCCATCAACACCACGATGACCCCGCCGGAGTGGAGCCGCTACGTGAAGCGCATGATGCACAAGCCGAACTCGGGCATCAGCGACAGCCAGGGGAAGACAATCTACGAATTTCTGGCCTACGACCAGGAAACTCGCAAGGACAAGAACCTGGCGGCGTTCTACAAGTCGCTGAGCGATGAAGAGATTGAGAAGTTGAAGGCTCAGCAGCACTAGAGCTTTGTGCCGCTCTGGCGCTTTGCCCGAATGGCTCAGGCTGCATTGCCTTCCACCCCGGTGAGTACCAGGCCCGCTCACCGGGGGCCTTATCTTGCCGATGCCGTTACCAACGGGCAGCGGCTTTGGATACCAGTTGCTCAAACAATCACCAGCATGGGGAATCCATGAGATATTCCATCACCGTCCCGGACCAGGAGTATTTCGACAAGAATATTCCCTGCCGCTCCGCCTGTCCGATTCATACGGAATGCGGGCGTTACGTCCAGGCCATTGGAATCTCCAAGGATGAGGAAGCGTATCTTCTGGCCCGCGCGCCCAATCCCTTCGCTTATGTGCTGGGCCGCATCTGCGCGCATCCCTGCGAGGACAACTGCCGACGCGGCAAGATCGACGAACCCATCGCCATCTGCGCTTTGAAGCGATATGCCACCGATCGCCATAACCTGGGCATGGGCCACGATCCGGCGCGCAAAAAGCTGCCCGCCCCGGCCAAGCGCGGCAAGAGCATCGCCGTTGTGGGAGCAGGCGTCTGCGGCCTCACCTGCGCGCATGACCTGGCCCTGCTGGGCTACTCGGTCGAGGTCTTCGAGTCCGCTCCGGTCCCGGGCGGAATGCTCTATCTGGGCATTCCGCAGTTCCGCCTGCCGCGCGAGATCATCAAGATGGAAGTCGACAGCATTCTGGCCATGGGCGTCACGCTGCACACGCGTGTGACGCTGGGCCGGGATCTTTCCTTTGCCGATCTGCGCGCGAAGTTCGACGCGGTTCTCCTGGCCACCGGTCTCAACAAGGGCCGCGAGTTGAGCATTCCCGGCGCACATCTGGCCGGCGTGTACAACGGCATTGATTTCCTGATCAACGTCAATCTGGGCTTCGAGATTGATCTGGGCAAGCGTGTTGTAGTGGTCGGCGGCGGCAATGTGGCCATCGACGTGGCGCGCGCCGCTGTCCGTTTGGTGCAGGAGACCTTGAGCTTTCCTGAAGCAGAGCAGGATGAGGACGCCAAGGGCCTGCAGCCGGCCTTCGATGCGGCCCGCATGGCCATGCGCTCCGGCGCGGAAGAGGTGGAACTGGTCAGCCTGGAATCGCGCGCGCAGATGCCGGCTTGGAAAGGCGAGGTGGATGAGGCTGAACACGAAGGCATCGCCGTGGAAAACGGATGGGGGCCCAAGGAGATTGTCGGTGAAAACGGCATCGTTACCGGCCTCAAGGTGCGCCGTTGCCTGACGGTCTTCGACGAAAACGGCCGCTTCAATCCCGCCTTCAGCGACGAGGAGAAGATCATTCCCTGCGACAGCGTGATCCTGGCCATCGGCCAGCAGGCCGATCTCTCCTTCTTGAGCGGCGAAGAAGACGTGCAGGTGACGCCACGCGGGATTCTCAAGATCGACGAGAACCTGATGACCACCGCTCCGGGCGTCTTTGCCGGCGGCGACGTGGCCTTCGGGCCACGAGTTTTAGTCGAGGCCGTGGCGAACGGCCACAAGGCGGCCCGCTCCATTCACGTCTTCCTCAGCGGCAAGACGAAGAAGACGGTACTGAGCCGCTTCCGCATTCTGCCCAACTGGGAGATGCCGCGCGGCTTCCTCACGACGCCGCGGCAAAAGATGCCGGTGCTGGCAGCCAACCGGCGCATCGGTATCGCCGAAGTGGAGCTGGGCTTTGACGAGGAACAGGGCCGCGCGGAAGGTCTGCGCTGCCTCAACTGCCAGGTGAATACAATTTTTGACGGATCGAAGTGCATCCTCTGCGCCGGCTGCGTGGATGTCTGCCCGGAGAGCTGTCTGCACCTGGTGGATCTGGTGCAGGTGAGCGGCGATGCGCGCTACGACGCGCTAATTCAGCATCGCTATGGAGTGGCTGCCGCAGAACTCGAAGCCGGCCAGGCGGGCGCGATTATCAAAAACGAGGAAAAATGCATTCGCTGCGGCCTCTGCGCCGCACGGTGCCCGACCGGGGCGATCACCATGGAAGCCCTGGAACAGCAGGAGCGGGAAGTCTTTGAGTAGGGGAGCAAAGGGAATGAATCGACGAGATTTTTTCAAGATCAGTTGGGGGACTGTCGCTCTGGCCGCCCTGGTTTCGGGGGTAGGAGTCAGCCTGGCCGCCGTGGTCAGGTTTCTCATTCCGAGCGTGTTTTATGAGCCGCCGCAATCGTTCAAAATCGGCAGCCCCGCGGATTATCCCTTCGGCCCCCCAACCTTTCTCGTCGAGGAAAAGATCTTTGTCTTTCGCGACCGGGAGAAGGGCTTCGCGGTGGCCAGCGCGGTTTGCACGCACCTGGGCTGCACGGTGGCGCATTTTTCCAGCGACCAGCGCTTCCATTGCCCCTGCCACGGCAGCGTATTCGCCGCCAATGGTTCGGTGCAGCATGGCCCCGCGCCGCGCGCCCTGGATTGGTTCGAGGTGACGCAGGCTCGCGACGGGCAGCTTAGCGTGGACAAGGACAAGGTAGTTCCACCCACTTATCGGCTGATGGTGTAACGATGAATCTGATCCGCGAAATCTGGCAATCGATCGTGCGGCGGGATCCGCTCACCACCGACAAGGGAAAGTCCGAACTGGTCTTTCTCAACGTGTGGCTGCATATCCATCCGGCCAAGGTGAAGAAAGAGAATCTGAAGTTCAGGCATACCTTCTACCTGGGCTTTATCACCTTCTTTCTCTTTCTCATCCTGCTGACCACGGGAATCGCGCTGATGGTCTATTACCGGCCCTATCCGCCGCAGGCCTATCAGGACATGAAGGACCTGCAGTTTGCCGTCTTCATGGGGCCTTTCCTGCGCAATATGCATCGCTGGGCGGCGCACGGCATGGTGGTTTGTGTCTTTCTGCATATGTGCCGGGTCTTCTACACCGGCTCCTACAAGAAGCCGCGCCAGTTCAACTGGGTGATCGGCGTGCTGCTGCTGCTGCTCACGCTGGGCCTCTCCTTTACCGGCTATCTGTTGCCGTGGGATCAGCTCGCCTATTGGGCCATCACGGTGGGAACCAACATCGGCAGTTATGCGCCTCTGATCGGCGGGCAGGTGCGTGAATTGCTGCTCGGCGGCCATAGCGTAGGCGAGGGAGCTTTGATTCGCTTCTATGTTCTCCACGTCGCCGTGCTGCCCGCAGCCATGATCCTGCTCACTATCGTGCACTTCTGGCGCGTCCGCAAGGACGGCGGCCTCTCGCGGCCTCTGTGGAAGCTCAAGGGGAAAACGGAAGCTCTGGTCACCATCGGCGCGCCCGCGCAGACGGCTTCCATGCCAGCCTCCTCCGCCTCCAAGGACAAGACCTATGGCCTGATGGAAGTGGTCAGCGGAAAGCCCATCTTCGAGACCATGACTCCCGAAGAGGAAGAGGACACGGTCTTCTCGTATCCCTATGCCTTTGTGCGCGAGGCGGTCGTGTTGATGGCCACCGTCACCACCATTATGACCATGTCGCTCTTTCTGAATGCACCGCTGGAGGAGCTGGCCAATCCGGCCAAGACGCCCAATCCAGCTAAAGCGCCGTGGTACTTTCTGGGCTTGCAGGAGCTGGTCAGCCACTCCGCGCTGCTGGGCGGCGTCGTTGCACCGGCGGTGATGGTGCTCCTGCTGCTGGCCATCCCTTACCTGGACCGGAATCCCAGCCGCCGTCTTGCGGATCGCAAGCTGATTCTCTGGCTCTTCACCATATTTGTAGTCGCCAACCTGGCCTTGATCGTCGTGGGAACCTTCTTCCGCGGACCGGGCTGGGCGCTGGTTCCACCATGGGTTCATGTTGTCGGAGGTGCTGAGTGATGGAACGCAGACTACAGCAACTCTTCTTTGCGCTCAGTCTTCTTGCGCTGGCTCTGATTCTGGCCGCCGCCTGGCAAGCCAACACGCCATCGTGGAAGCGCTATCAACGCAGCTTCCTGCAGCTTGAGGCGCAGGAGGAGCCAAACGCGATTACCAAGGCCGCCGTTCTGGCCACGCCGCCCGAGATACACCAGGTTCTGCTTCCCGGCTTGCAGCGCGTAGACCGCTGCACCACCTGCCATCTGGGCGTGGAAGACCCTACAATGAAAAACGCGCCCGAGCCCTTCCGCTACCATGCCAACCTGGGTCCGCACAGTCCTTCCCGATTCGGCTGCACCATCTGCCATGGCGGTCAGGGCCTGGCGACCGACAAGGAAAGCGCCCACGGCAAAGTCGATTTCTGGCCCAACCCACTGCTCTCCAGGGACTACATTCGCGCCTCCTGCGGCCGCTGCCACAAGGAGGGCGATGTGCCCGGCGTGCCGGAGTTGACCGAGGGCCACCGCCTCTTTGAAACACAAGGCTGCCGCGGCTGCCACAAGCTTAATGGCGTAGGCGGAAGCATCGGCCCGGATCTGACCGGAGAAGGCGCCAACCGCCGTTCTCCCGAGTGGCTGGCGCGCCACTTCCTCACGCCCAACGCGGTCTCCGCCGGATCTGCGATGCCCAACTTCCACTTCACGAAAGATCAGGCGCGCGATCTCACCTATTACATGCTTTCGCTCACCAACGAAGAGATGGGAAGCTTCTTTTCCAGCCTTCGCCTGATTCCCAGCCCGCAGTATGGCCGGCAGTTGTTTGTTGAAAAGAACTGCATCTCCTGCCATGCCATTGGCGGCATTGGAGCAAAGACCGCTCCTGACCTGCTCGGCGTGACCAAGCGCCATTCGATCGAATGGATTGACGAGCAGTTGGTGAACCCCGAGCTGGTCTATCCGGGAAGCGCCATGCCGGAATACGATCTTGAGACCAACGCCCGTAAGGCGCTGGTGGCGTATATGGCATCTGCCACGGCGGAGGATGCGCAGTTGATCCTCTCGCGCAAGATGCGGAAGATGACCCCGGAGGATATTGCCATCGAAGCCGGCAAACAAAACTTCTCCCGCTTCGGCTGCGTGGGCTGTCACGGAACGGAGCTGCAAGGCGGCGTGGCCAATCCCAACGCCCAGGGCGGCCAGGTGCCCTCGCTGCTGCACGTCTCCGATGACTACACCAAGGACGAGGTCATCGCCATCATTCGCAATGGCCGTGTGCCTCCGCTGGACAATACCGCCGGACCCACTCCTCCGCTCTATATGCCTTCGTGGAAGAACGTGCTTAGCGATGAAGACATCAATCGGATTGCCGACTACCTCTGGTCGAAGCAGCAGAAGGCGAAGGATGCGTGGTAAAGCATCGGAGAAGATCAATCCAACCGGCAACGAGGTTTCAGTGAAGGCTTCTCTCCTCTTTCTGCCTGCTGCTATCGTTCTGCTTGCGGCGGCCGCCATCGCGGCCGCCACGGCTGCTCAAACTCCCAACGGCCCGCAGAGCGCCGACGCTGTGCCACCGTGGGCGCGCACAACGTACCAGACAACGTTCTCGGAGATTCCTCGACCCCAGCACGAGCCGTGTCGGCTCACCGCGCGGAATATACGGCCATGCTTTAGTTCAGCAGCGGCTAGCCATTGGTCCACTGAATCCTTCACCCATGCCGGCATCGGGACCGTTCGGACATGGCCGCCTTTTCCAATCAGATCGACGATTGCCCAGTGTCCCTGACGAATCTGAATGTCGTCGATGTTTAAGGCTGCGAGTTCCGCTCGTCTCAAACCACAGCCAAGAAGAATGGAAATCATCGCAAAGTCACGCTTGTTTCTAAGCCCATCGCCGTCAGATTTGTCGACGAGTAATTGGGCCTGATCAATATTCAACCAGTTGCCAAATCGCTGGCCCAGATGCTTGACTCCCTTCACACGCCGGATACCTGCCGCCAATTCGGGGCTCAGGAGACCGGAATCTGCCGCTTCATATGCAAGGCGCCGCACGGCAGCGAGCCTCTGGTTGATAGTTGCGGATGCCAATCCTAGGCTCTCCAAATAGAGTCGGAATCTGAGTACGACGGTACGATTGAGCGCGAGGCGTGGCTCCGAACAGTACCAAGCGATGAATTGGTCCATCGCAAAGTGATAGTTGCGTCGTGATTGTGTAGAGCTCAGGCTGTTGAGTACGGATGCTTTTGCATGGTCGAGATCCGGCAGGCGGAGGACGATCTTCCGATAGTTTGGCTTTGTTTTCTTTCTGCGCATACAAACGGCCTCCTTGCCGCAAGTATGGCAGCCTTTTCAATGTCAATTCCGCGCCGTAATCAACTCATCCCGATGGTTGATTCAAAACAGCTTAGATGAAGTCACTTTAGGAGTTCAGGCTGTCGTCTGTTGGTAACAGCCCAATGCGCTCATTGAGCGCGTCTTAGGGTTGATCGCAACGATTATTCCTCGGAAACGCCGATATAGCCTGGAGTATATCTTGGTTTATGCATAATTGCCAATGGATGAATCGATG
>CABEBC010000395.1_pt1 | contig 13465 bp, 9 predicted proteins | sample 3422291 | NCBI WGS metagenome assembly CABEBC01 (sample SAMEA5534345, study PRJEB31848) | metagenome | biome: tundra; feature: field; material: soil | place: USA | collected 2013-05 | depth 0.45 m
ACTTCACCTTCACCCGCGGCGCGCGCCTCATCACCGGCGACCAGAGCCTCCCCGGCTGGCAAGGCAAGATAGACGCCGGACCCGGCGGACAACTTGACCCGCCACAATAGCGGTGTACACATGCAGCGGGTGCCCCATAAAAAGGCCGCGCAATCGCCCCACGATGCCCCAGGACGCGCCGCCAGCCTCGGCGTGATGGGTTTTTCCCTTATCTCTTTCCCCAGAATGCCTCAGAGCCGGTTCCGGTCCGCCAATCGAGCGAAGAATCAGCCGTTTGCGACTTAATTGACTGTAGTCACTTTTGTAGATACCTTGAATGGAAAACAATGGCAATTGGTAGGACTTTACTTTCTCAGAAGTAGCGCTGGAAGCCCTGTAAACATTGACTAGAACGCACATCATGGTATCTGGTAGCAAATGAACGTATTACCGCAAGGCCGCGACTGTTAACCGAATGGTTTTAGGTTCGAGTCCTTCCTGAGGAGCCAATTAAACTACAGAGAACAACGTCGTTACGCCGGTGCGGAAATTGGCAGCTCCGGTTTTTTGTGCCAAATGTCCGTGAAATGTCCGCGTTTTCAAAACAGAGGTCATTTTTTACTCCCTACCATTTGCCGAATCGCGACCGGTTTTTGTTGCCGTTCGGCATTGGCCGCAAGGTAGTTTTAAGTACGCTCCATGGCGTTGATAGGTCCCGGTATTTTTGAACCATTACGAATGTTAGTCTTCGACCATGACTGAGCCCGCGAGGGCGGAGGATTTTTGCCGATGAAGAAGAAGCGTTTTTCCGTGAAGCAGATTGTTGGGGTATTGAAACAGGCCGAGATTGGGGTACCGGTCGCCGAGCCGATCCGGAAGGTGGGGATCTGAGAAGGCGACAGTCCGGAGAGCGCGTCCTATGGTGATTAAAGGCGCTTAGGAGCCTTTAGGCGCAACAGATTCGGGGTGGGGGAGACTCCCTCTTAGTTCCCGGCAGTCCAGAGCTGCTGCCGGGCCTTGTAGGAGCGCCGGTTTGCCGGGCGGAAGCGGCGGCAAATCACTTTGTAGGAACCCAGGCAACATTGCATCAACAGGGGCAACTTTGCGGGGCAACTCTCGAACGTCGAATCAGACTTGTTCTTTTTTATCAATGTCTTACACTGACTATTCGGTAGAATTGCGGGGAATCTGTTTTCAAAATGGAGATTCCGGTTTATGGCACCTAAAACGTCTCACCGCGAGTTTTTATCAGCCGGATTGATGCTGCCGGTTGCATGTGCAAGCTCCAAGATGGGTTTCTGGAATCCGGCGGAGACAGCCGAGGCGGGGACTGCCGGTTCAGCAGTGAAACTCGACTACAAAGTACTGGGCCGCACGGGGCTGAAGGTGACCACGGTGGGATTCGGCTGCATGATCACGTCGGACGGCAGCGTGATTGAGCGCGCCGCCGATGCCGGGATCAACTACTTCGATACTGCGCGCGGCTAATCCACCGTCGGGGCAGGGAATTGGCTGAAAATCATACCGGGGAAAATACCGGGGACTCTTGACAGTAAACCGAGGTAATTGAGGGCATCGAAGTGTTTCGTTAACCTCTTATTTACTGTGAGTTTGTGAACTCCAAAGGCAAATACAGTAACCAGCAGAAATTGGCTTCCGTGCAACTCTTAACCGACAGGTTGTAGGTTCGATTCCTACCGCGTCCACCATAAAATCAAAGACTTAAAGATCTTTCTAAACTGAACTTCACCGCATTTGGAACTGAAACTCTGTTTCAGCAGTGGGATCACCCAGGCGCGCCCGACAATGCTGCCCGTGCCGCGAAAATTGGAGAACCGTGCTGTGGCAGAGGGAGCAATGGGCCACTCTTCCGGATATACCGTGGGTCGGCATCGTCCTCACCATGCCGGGCGTCTTTTGGCCGGTTTTCAAGTCTCACCCTTATCTTGCAGCACGATCTGCCGGCACTGGGTGCTGCAGTAATTCACCAGTGGGCGTGGAACCGATACCGGGTACGCTTGTGCGAGATCGTCATACAGCAGACCTTTGGAGGGTGTCTCAACCACAATCCGCACCTGCACATGATGTTTTCCGAAGACGGGTTGAATCCTGCCGAATGCCGCTGAGTGAGATCACTGAAGTTCGACCGCAAAGAGATCATGGAGCTGTGGCGCTTTGCCGTCACCTCATATCTTTGGAAGGCGCATCGCGACGGACTGCTGCAGCAATCTTCCCTCCCTGAAGAGTTCAACGACGTTATCCTTGAACAGGTGCGGCCGGACTGGATCATTCACATCACCCGGAGAATGTCCAAAGAGCACTTTCTGAAAATATGCCGGACGCTATATTCGCCGGCTTCCCATCTCCCAGAAGAATATTCTCCAAGTAACGGAGCAGGAAGTCGTTTACATGGTCAAAGACACACGAACGAAAACCTACGTGGAAGCCCGCAGCACGCCGGCCGAGTTTGTTGCCATTCTCTCGCAACATGTGCTGGACCGGTACCAGCACTCCATGCGGTACTTTGGTCTTCTGGCGCCACGGACGAAGAGGCTGACCTCATCTGCAGTGTTTGCGCTACTTGGCCAGCAGCCACGACCCAAGCCACGGAGACCGCGTTGGGCTGACTCGGTGAAGAAGAACTTTGGGGTTGACCCGCTCATCGACGAATTCGGCAATCGGATGCATTGGGTTGGGCGTCTTCAACCGGTAGCAATTGAAACAAAGCCGCCGGCCGAATAGGGGAACTGCGAGTCCGACTCACGCCGAGACGTTCTGCGTCCGATCGCCTGCAGGTAGACCGGGCCCTCAAGTAGAACCATTTATGCAAGGTCTTGTCTCTTTGGACACTGCATCTGCCCGAAATCGGCGCTTCTCCTACCGTTGAGAGAAATGCCAGCCTTCTGTTCCTCCGCAAAGCCTCCCTGCTGGCCAAAGTAGGGCGCTTCCAGGCTTGACGCCCGCCTCTTAAAACACGATCGAACTTGCGTACCAGCTGCAGATGCGCGCCCCCGCATGCGGCAGCACATGTGCTTTGGCCCTGCCGCGGCAAGTGCAGCCCACGGCAGTCGACTTCTGGGTCGCCTTGCCAAGTCCGTCATCACCTCTTGTTGCCACGATCCTGATCAGTAGGATTTTGTTTTTATTTTTCCAATAAGTCAAGGGGCACTGCGTAGTGCTTCTCTCGCAGAAGGCAGATCGGGTTTTGCTCTGTGCAACGGAGGTCACGAAGAAGGCGCCAGAGTCGAGTCCTCTTCCCCCTGACCCAATGATGCGAAATACCCTGTTTGGTCCTCTGTTCAACCAATCGGACCTCCGTCGTCGGGGCCGCAGTCGCGCCACGATGTGAATTGCCACGCATTTTCAAACCAAGTTCCGCATCATTGCCGGAAGAATTTCAGAGTACGATGAGTGTCGGACACATCCCAATACTCGATCAGTCCAATCACATAAATTCGCTTCGACCCATTTGCAACAGCATCGATTGTGGCCCGATCGACTCTCCATTTATGCGTTTTGTCTGTCTCAATTCGGGCGTCAAATTCAATCGCCTTGCCGTCTGGCGGAATGACTTTTGGCAAAAGGATTTGCGACGTAATGGCCGTTTTTTTAGCGTCCCAGCCAGAGTGTTCTACGCAAGCCAAGCAAAGAGCTGAACCAATAAGCGCATTCGTCGATCCGTGATTGGTTATCTTGAGTTTTGTAATCCAGAAATCATTTGACGAAGGCGGCATGTTGCTTTTCGGGTACGGGTTTCCTGGAGGCTGTGGCCCATCCGGCAGGAAAGAATCTATATCGACCGTCAGCCTGGCTCGTTCTTTACTTACAAACGTGTCCACTTGTCTCTTTACTGTTCTGACAGTATCATAGGCAATCCAAATACCCAAAAATCCAACCAAGAAAAGACCAATGCTAGCACAATAGGCCACCCAATCGTACTTGTCTCTTTCGGGAATCCGTTGAATCGTGACGTTCGCGGTAGGGAGTTTGCCTAAAAATATGATATTTTCTTTGTCCTTGATTGCTTTGCAATCGGAATCATTCTTGAATTGATTGCTCTCACAGTCCTTTGTGATTACATACGTGATCTTTGGCAGGGCGGATTGTTATTCGTCATTAGTCTCTTTTTTGGGATTGTTGGCGAGCTGATTCCCATGATTGGGTGTCTGCCCTGGGACTGGTACAGGTGTTTGTGTGACGGCTAGCAGTACAGCGAGAATCACCAGCTTTTTCCACATGATTCCGAAATTGTACAACAATCTGAGATTGAGGCCGTGGTTTTCAAATTAGGACACTACCAACATTTGCGGTCGAAAAACCGGGCGATTCGCTGCCGTGCTCGCTTCGCCCGCCTCATCGAAAGCTCTCCAAGTCGATTTCTCCGACACCTGTCCATCCTCCTTTGTCCTCCGCGATTAGGTTTACCGGCATTGCGATCAGTCGTTCAGTTTGCCGGCAGCGGCAACAACGCGATCCTGCGTAACATCGCCGCGAATCGCCCTCGCGCGAGGTGTCCTTCCGCCAGCATCATCCAGTAGTACCGCGCATGCCTAACGCTGGCACACGGAAACCTCAACATTGCAGCTATCAGGGGCAATCTGCAGCCTGTTTGCTGGTCGTAGCTGAAGAAAAAGTGGGTGCCGCCGAGTTCTGGTCGGAGCAAAGTCGATCTATGGGTACCCGGAAGGGCATTCTGACCGACCAGAAGCGTGCAGAATGCCAATAAACCTGCGAATGGGCTGGTAGCGTTTGAAATCAGAGGCCCTCAAGCCGAGGGATCAAGCCGTTGTCGCTGCCGCAACAGCCCTCCGGCCTCCACAAGCCTGACTCACATTACCCCTGGTGTCAGCAATGTTGGGTCTGGGCCTATCCGTGCGGTTTTGACGGCGCTCGACTCTCTCGCGGGGTATACAGTCCGGGGCTGTCGGAAGTTAAAATGGAAATCTCGGCTTAAAGGAGAACTGCAAATGGCCAAAAGCAGAAAAGCGACCGCAACAGATGCAGACATCTGCATGAAGCTTTACGAATTGCGCCGCGAAGCGGAAATGCGCAAGGCGCGTAACTTTGTCAACTTTCAATTCCACTCTCAGGGCGTCAATGACGTCCTCAAACTCATGCAGGCGACGGGGACGAAGGAGAACGCTTGGGCACGGCAGGTTTTTTCCTTCTGGGAGAATGCGGCCTCTCTCGTCCTGAACGATATTGTCCACCCCGGTCTTTTCTTCGCGTGGAATGGCGAGATGGTATTTGTTTACGCCAAATTCAAGCCTTTCCTGAAGGAATTGCGGCAAAAGATGGAAAATCCCGCTTTTTTGGCTGGCGTGGAGAAGGTCGTGAGCAACTCGCCAGAGATGCGCAAGCGGGTGGATATGATCCAGAAACGGCTGGCTAAGATGGCCGAGAAGGCTCAAGCCGCCAAATCTTGAGGGCGTTGACAGAGGCAGGGTAAGGGGTATGGCAACGATTCGACAAAATGGGCCATTTGGCCTTAACCGATGGAGATCGTTTGTTTTAGGGTGAAACTGTAGTCGGGCAGGGGCGGTTTTTGTGTCGAGGTTGAGGGTCGAAAAAGACCGCAGTTCCCGATGTCCAGGAGTCAGCGTTCCGTTGACCTTCAACTGGATGACTGCGGATGAACTTTGTGTTCCGAACACGACGACAGATTCACGTAACGTATTTCTGTGCAATGCGGTGCATTTCTGTGCGTCAAGAAAGGCAGTCCCCTTTGGAGCGAATTCTTGAGGCGAGATGAATTTGACTTATTGTGAAAATGCATTATCGCAGAGCGCCGCGAATCGCCAGATTCAAGCCCACCATTAGGACGGCCGAGGCGGGGATGACCAGCAGAGCCTTCTTGAGCCGCCTCGGGTCGGGGCCGGCGATGGCGCCGATGATGCGCGAACTGACGGCCAGGCCAACCCATCCGCAGGTAATGACGATGCCCATCGCCGTGCCGGTCATGCGCGGAAACGCCGTGCCGACGATGGCCAGGGTGGTGGGAAAGACCGGCGCCATGGAAACTCCGGCAATGAAAACCAGACCAGAGGCGGTAATTGGCTTGCTGGTCCGCAGCATCAAATAGGTGGTCACTGCCATGGCGATGGATGCAGCCAGGGTTACATCGACCGGGGAGACGCGCATGAGAATGGGTGAGACGCCGACGCGACCGATGAGCAGGCCAAGAGCAAAACCGAGGGAAAGAATGTTGAGCGCGCGCGATTCTGGAATTCCCTGGGCGATCAAGTGGCGCGGCAGCCAGTTCCAGACGCCGACTTCGCAGGTGATGTAGAGGAAGAGGAAGAGTCCGAGCAGAAAGAGCAGCGGCTGGCCCAAGACAGGGCCCGCATCCGCAAGAAGGAAGCGCGCGTTGCCGGTGGGCGGAGGCATTGTGGCGACGGCCTGGACTGCCAGCGCGACGACGGTGAGCGTGGCGACGGTGTAGCAGAGGCGAACCCAGTTGCTCTTGAAAAGATTGGCGGAGATGAAGGGCGTTGCCAGTCCGCCGAGGCCAAAGAAAAGGTTGACCAGGTTCATCGCGGTGGCGCGATGCTCCCCGCCAGCGTCGCTGGCAAGCGCATTTGCGCCGGTCACCACAATGCCGCCGCCCACTCCGAGCAGAAACAGAAGGAAGAGAATGCCGCGGAAGCCCGGCGAGCGCGGCAGGGCGTAAAGCGCGATGGCGATGAGCGCGAGACCAAGAATGAGGCCGATCTTCTTGCCTTCGCTATCGAGCAGCGGTCCGACTCCGACCGAGGCGATGATGAGCCCCAGCGCCTGCGCGAAAGCGATAGTTCCGTTTTGCGTGGGGGTGAGGTGGAAGCGATCCGAAAGGTTGGGCAGGATGGTGCCCAGCATGGCGGCAATCATTCCGTAAACGAAGATGGCGACGATGGCGGCGAAGATCAACATGGAGCGGCCCTTCTTTCAAATGCCGATTCAAAGTGCGGGAAGATCGATCCAGCCGCGCGTCCGATGGCTTTCGAGTTCAGCTTTGAGGATGGTTAGTTGCCGCAGCCCGTCGACGAACAGCGGATACTCTGGAGAGATGCCGGGTTCGCTGATCGATGCGTAAAAGCGGCGGAACATCTGCTTGAACGTGTCGTCGTAGCCTTCACTATGGCCACCAGGCAGATCGGCGTAGGCGCGCGCCTCGGGCTTGAGCAGCGCGGGGTCTTTGAGGATGATCCGGTTGCCCGTGTCGCGGTGGCCGATCCAGAGTTCGTTAGGACGCTCCTGGTCCCAGGCTGCCGAGGCTTTGCTGCCGTAGACCTCGATGGCGAGCCGGTTCTTGCGCCCCGCTGCGGCCTGACTGCAAACCACGCTGCCGCGCACGCGCGCGCCTATATGAAAGATCACCGCGCCGTAATCTTCCGTATCGACGGCTCGTTCGATGTAGTCTTCCGGACCGAGCAGCTTGTTGGCAAAGGTTTCGATCGGTCCCTTGGGCTGTTTGCGCGTTTTGTGGAAGATCTGGAGATCGGCGACCAGCGAGGTGACGCGCAGGCCGGTGACGTGCTCGGCCATGTCGAACCAGTGCGAGCCGATGTCGGCCATGCAGCGCGACGGGCCGCCGGCGCTGGATTCGATGCGCCAGTTCCAGTCCGTATCGTAGAGCAGCCAGTCCTGTGAATATGCGCCCTGGACGGAAAGTATCTCGCCCAAATCGCTGGCCTCGATCATGCGGCGTACCTGCTGCACCATGGGGTAAGAACGCAGATTGTGGCAGACGCAGTTGCGCAATCCCTTTTGCGCGGCCACGGCAACCAGTTCCTGGGCCTCTTCGACCGTGGTGGTCAGCGGCTTTTCGCAGACTACGTGCTTGCCGGCTTCCAGAGCCTCCCTGGCCATGGAAAAATGCAGCGCGTTGGGAGTGCAGATGTGGACTGCATCGATGGCTGGATCGCGCAGGATCTCCCGGTAGTCCGCGGTAATTGTGGGGATAGAAAAGCCCGTGCCCAAACGCCGTGCCAATTCTATATTCGTGCCGGCAAGGCCTGCTATCTCAATGGATTCCAACCGCCGCAGTGCATCGAGATGAACACGGCCTACGAAGCCAGTGCCGAAGATTGCCGTTTTGATTGGTTTCATCATGTACCGCCTTCTCCGGCTGCCCTAGACCCACCAGGCAGCGCCGGGCTGCTCACGGATGACGATGCCGTTGAGGAAGCCAGCCGCTTTGGTCAGGCCCTCTTCCGGTGAGAGCAGGCTGTCTTCGTGCTCGATGGAGAGCACGTAGTCGTAACCGAAGATGCGCAGTGTGGAGATGAACTCGCTCCACCACCCGGCGCCGTGTCCATAGCCGCAGGTGCGGAAGATCCAGCCGCGCCGGCGCTCCTCGGTGTAGGGCTGGGTGTCGAGCACGCCGGTGCGCGGCAGATTGGCGGGGTAGAGCTGCGTGTCCTTGGCGTGAACGTAAAAGATAGCGTCGCCAAGGACGCGAATGGCGGCGATGGGATCGATGCCTTGCCAGAAGAGATGGCTGGGGTCGAGGTTGGCGCCGACGCTCGGCCCGGCGATGGAGCGCAGCCGAAGCATCGTCTCCGGGCTGTAGACCACGAATCCCGGATGCATTTCGATGGCGATCTTCACGCCATGGTCGGCGGCAAATTTTCCATGCTCGATCCAGTAGGGCGCTACCACTTCGTTCCATTGCCAGTCGAGAACCTTGAGGTAGTCGGGAGGCCAGGGGCAAGTGACCCAGTTAGGGGCAGTCGAGTGAGGCGAGTCGCCGGGGCAGCCGGAGAAATCCACGACCACGGGGATGCCGAGCCGCTCGGCCAGCAGGATAGTCTTGCGGCTCACCTCGCGATCTTGCCGGGCGCGGGCTTTATCGGGATGCAACGCATTGCCATGGCAACTGAGCGCGCTGATGGCAGCGCCATGATCAGCCAGAAGCTTCTGAAACTCGGCGAGGGCGGAGCCGTTCTCCAGCATGGAGAGTTTGCAGTGCGCATCGCCGGGATAGTTGCCCGTGCCGAGTTCAACGGTATCGATGCCGAGCAATTTGAGCTTATCGAGAACCGCGGCCAGCGGAAGCTGCGACAACAGCGGGGTAAAAACTCCAATGCGCATGATGAGTTCTCTCTCTACGAAATATAACGCAACAGTCCACAGGGCTGTCCAGCGCCGCGTCCATAGGCCGCCCATGCGACGCCCATAACGCTGCCAGCCACCTTGTCCGCGAAGTCCGCTTCGAGGCCGGCCAGCCGCGGAGTTGCACCACCATGAATTGGCGAGAGGTTTCTGGAATAGCCGTTCCAACTTCGGCTTGTGGACACCGGGCAGGCCGGAGAGAGAGAATTGTGCCACGCGGGGGAAAGGCTATGAAGGCATCATTGATGACAAGGCGGGATTTTGTGCGGCTGGGCGCGGGCGCGGTTGTGGCGGGAGCGGCGGTGAAAGCGACGCTGCTGGAGCCGGCGGCATTGGCTGCCCAAAGAGAGGCCGGCGGCCGCAAGATCCGGTTTGCCTCCATTGGAACGGGGATTCGCGGCTGCGACCTGCTTCGCTCCGCCAAGAACGTGCCTACGGGGGTTTTGGTGGGCACGGCGGACCTGTACGATATGCACCAGCGGGCCGGCATAGAGGCCTGGGGAGCGGATGTCCCCACCTCGCGCGACTACCGCGCGCTGCTGGACCGCAAGGATGTGGACGCGGTGATCGTGGCCGTAGCCGATTTTCAGCATCGGCGCGTGGTGCTGGACGCTGTTGCGGCGGGCAAAGACGTGTACTGCGAGAAGCCGATGTCGCACAATGTGGCCGACGGGCTGGCCATGGTGGAGGCGGTCGAGTCCGGCAAGCGCATCTTCCAGGCCGGCAGCCAGCGGGTTAGCAACATCGTGTACAAGAAGGCGACGGAGATTTACGCTTCGGGGCGGCTGGGCGAGGTGCATTATATCGAGGGCCATTCCGACCGCAACTCACCCTCCGGCGCCTGGGTTTATCCAATTCCGCCCGACGCCAGCCCGCAGACCATCGACTGGGAGGCCTTTCTGCGCGATGCGCCGGCGCGGCCGTTCGACGCGGCGCGCTTCTTCCGCTGGCGCTGCTTCAAAGACTATGGGGAGGGCGTGGCCGGTGATCTGTTCGTCCATCTGCTCTCCGGCATCCAGTGCGTCAGCGGCATCAATGCCATTCCCAGCCGCGCCTACTCGACCGGCAGCCTTACGCACTTCAACGATGGCCGGGACTTCCCCGACCTGCTGGCCACGCTCTACGACTATCCGGGCGTGACAGTGAACCTGCACTGCAACCAGAACAACGCGGCCGGCGAGCCGATTATCTTCTACGGTTCGCAGGCCACGATGGTCATCAACGGCAATTCGCTCACCGTGACTCCGCAAGACACCGCGCCGCAACCGGAGGGGTACTCGCTGAATGGATGGACCGCAGAGGCGAAGCGGCAGTATCTGAATGAGTGGCATGCGGCTCATCCAGCGCCGCCCCCCAGGCTGGGCGAGGTGGAGAGTTACGCAGCGCCCCAAGGCTACGACGATACAGCCGACCACCTTGCGAGCTTCTTCCATGCCGTCGAAACGCGGGAGCATGTGGTGGAGGATGAGGTCTTCGGCAACAACGCGGCTGTCGCATGCCACATGGCGAATCACTCTTACTTTCACCGCACCGTGGCGACGTGGGATGCGGCGACCAGAACGATCAAGGGATGAGCTTCGATCTTCCCAAGGAGAACGAGCAAATGAGCAATACTTCACGCAGAACGTTTTTGAAGGCCACAGCAGCGGTTGCGGCGGCGACCACTACGGGTGCTGGACGATTGGCCGCCAAGCCGGTCGACCTGCCCATCGGCCTGCAACTTTACAGCGTGCGCGAGCTTCTGCCCAAAGACTTTGACGGAACACTCGCCAAGGTGCGCGCCGCGGGCTACACGGAGGTTGAGGCGGCGGGCTACTACGACCGCACGGCGGCGAAGTTCCGGCACGCGATAGACCAGGCCGGGCTGCGCTGCGTCAGTACCCATCACCCGCTGAGCGTGCTCAAGCCCCGGCTGGGCGAACTGATCGAGTATGGGCACGAGCTGGGGCTCGGGTATATCGTTTGCTCTTCATCGACGCGCCGCGACCCCACGCTCAAGGGCCCGCTGACTCTGGACGACTGGCGCTGGGCGGCGGAGGAGTTCAACCGCATAGGCGAAAAGGTGAAGGCAGCTGGCATGGCCTTCGGCGTTCATAACCACATTCCGGAGTTTGGCGCCGAGGACGGGGTGGTCTTCTACGACGAACTGCTGCGCCTCACCGACCCGAAGCTAGTGGTCTTCGAGATGGACTGCGGCTGGGTGTTCGCCGCCGGGCGCAACCCGGTGGACTATCTCAGCAAGACGCCGGAGCGCTTCCCGCTGCTGCACGTGAAGGACATGGTGCGCGGAGTGGACGGCACGTTCCACTCGACGGTGATGGGCCGCGGGGTGATGGATTATCGCCCGATTCTGCGCGCCGCCACGGGGCTCAAGCACTACTTCATCGAACAGGAAGAGTTCGATATGGACCCTATAGAGGCGCTCCGCCTGGATGCCGAGTATATGCGCAAGCTGAGTGTGTAAGCCAGGGCGCTCGGACTTATCCCATGCAAGCGGCAGGCCGAGCAGTTGGTTCACAGGCAGGTCTAATAGATCGTCAAATCCGCATGGAGCGGGGTGTTTTCGCTGGAGTCGCCAGCGCGGATCACAAATTTTCCGGGATCGATGGTCCATTTGTGGGCCGTCACGTCCCAGTAACTGAAGGCGCGGGCGTCTAAATTCAGAATCACATGCCGGGTTTCGCTGGGCGCCAGGCGCACCTTCTCAAAGCCCTTCAGCTCGCGCTCCGGACGGCTGATCTTGGCGGAGGGATTGGAGACGTAGAGTTGGGCCACCTCAGCGCCGGCGACACTGCCGGTGTTGGTCACGTCAAAGCTGATCGTGACAGTCGCTCCGGCGGCGGCCGTTGCCGGAACCTCGAGCTTCGCGAAGCTGAAGGTGGTATAGCTCAACCCAAAGCCGAAGGGAAAGAGCGGGTGCTTGCCGGTGGTGGTCCAGTAGCGGTAACCCACCATCAGGCCGTCCTCGTATTGCACGTGGGGAATGACGTAATCGACCGGAGGCTTGTTGTTTTCGGTCACGTGCAGCTTTGTATCCGCGCCTTTGATGGGATAGTAGTATGGCGCCGAGGGGTTTTCCTCCCAACTGCTGTCGAAGCTGACCGGCAGCTTGCCCTCGGGATTGTGCTTGCCGAAGAGAACTTCGGCGACGGCCGTGCCGCCCTCCTGGCCGGGATATCAAGTGTGCAACAGCGCGGGAACCTTGTCCAGCCAGCGCTGGGTGTCCATGCCGCCGCCTGCGGTCAGGGTGACGATGGTGCGCGGATTGGTCGCCGCCACGGCATCAATCAGCGCGTCCTGTCCCCAAGGCAGCGCGAAGGTTCGGTCACTGCCCTCGCGCTCGGTTTCTGGGTTGAAGCCGACGGCCACTACGACCAAGTCCGCGGCGGCTGCGAGGGTCTTTACCTCAGCTGCGATGAGGTCCGTCTCATAGGCGATCCCAAGGCCGAAGCGGACGCCGGGGGAGCGAGGTAGAACCTCAGCCACGACGTTTACGGTCTGGCTGGCATTCAGGTCAAGCGTGGCCGATTGCGGAACTTGACCCTCGATCTCGGGATGGGCCAACACCTGGTTGCCGTCGACCATCACCTTGTATTCGTCGCCACCCCAGCCATGAGAGAACGCCAGAATCAGATACTTGCCGGCCTTCGCTGCCGTGTAGCGGGCGGTGTAGCGGATGCTGCGCTGCGCCTTGGCCTCGGGTTGCCACGACCTCTCGTTCCAGTCGGCGATGTTCGGCAAAGATATAACTTCGGGCGTGCCGGTGAAGTCCTTGCTGGGATAAGTGGCAACTTTCACGCCGTCCTTCCAGTCAGTTTTATGGAAGACATCCATTATTTCTGGCAGGCCGCGGCTGTAAAGCACGCTGACGTGGGGGCCGAGAAGGTTGGCGATGCCGGTGAGGATGCTGACTGGCTCGAAGGCCTGAGTCTCCGCCGAGCCGCCGCCGCTGGTGACCGCCGTATAAGCGTCGGGGCCGATCACGGCGATGGTCTTCACTTTGGCCGGATCAAGTGGCAGCAGGCGCCCCTCATTCTTGAGTAAAGTAAGGCTCTCGCGGCTGGCGTCCAAGGCAATTGCGCGATCAGCCACTGAGTAGGTCGAGTTGGCTGGATCGAATTGCGGCCGATCGAGGAATCCGTAGCGCAGCGCGGTGCGCAGCAGCCGCAACACCTTGTCGTCGATGGTGGATTCCTTCACCTTGCCGTCTTTGACCGCGGCCAGCAGGACTTTGGCGGTCATGAAGCGAGCGTTGGGCATCTCCAGGTCCAGGCCGTTGTTGGCCGCCGCCACTCCGTCATAGGTGGCGTCCCAGTCCGACATCAAAATCCCCTGGAAACCCCATTCGCCCTTGAGCACCTTCAGGTTCAGAAACTCGTTCTGGGTGGCGTGG
>CABEBC010000413.1_pt1 | contig 12733 bp, 9 predicted proteins | sample 3422291 | NCBI WGS metagenome assembly CABEBC01 (sample SAMEA5534345, study PRJEB31848) | metagenome | biome: tundra; feature: field; material: soil | place: USA | collected 2013-05 | depth 0.45 m
CTCAGCCAGCGTGTGCGCGCCGCCGCCTTCGCCTCCCGCGCCCATCGACAGCGCCGGAACCCCCAGCGAAAGCGGAATATTGGCGTCGGTCGAGCCCAGCCGCAGCTCGGTTTTCAGGCCCAGATGACGGTCCACCGCGCGGAGAGCATCCAGCAGCGGCGAGTCCTCGGGAAGTTGCGCGGCGGGCCGGTCGCCAATCATTTCAATGTCAAAATCCAGCAGGCCTCGCTCCTGCCTGCCAGCCGCTTTTGCCTGCGTGTTCACCTGCTCCACGGCATCTTCCACGGCGCGATGCAGCGCCACCTCCAGCCGCAACAGCTCGTCCGCGCTGGTGGAGCGAAAATCAACGGTAGCCTGCGCGCTCTCCGCAATGGAGTTCACGCTGGTGCCGCCGCTGATCGTCCCCAGATTCAGCGTAGTCCGCGGCTCCTGCGGCAGTTGCGTCTGCGTCAGCGCTGCCAGCGCCCTGGTCAGCGCTGCAATCGGGTTGGGCGTTCCCGCGTCGGTAAAGCTGTGCCCGCCCGGCCCGCTGATGGTGATCCGATAACGTCGGCTGCCCAGCGCCTGCGTCACAGCTGAATCCGTGCCCGCCCCGTCCAGCACAATGTGCGCGGCAATCCGTCCGGCGAGCGCCTGCTGCCGGTAGAGGTGGCGCACTCCGCGCAGGTCGCCCTCGCCCTCCTCGCCCACATTGCCCATAAAAATCAGTGCCCCGGCCAACTCCACCTTGGCCACGACAAGCGCCTTCGCGATGGCCAGCATTCCCGCCACTCCGGCGCTGTTGTCGCAGGCTCCGGGAGCCGTGATGCGCTCGCCGTCCACGACCGGCTTCAGCGGCGTTTCAGCCGGAAAAACGGTGTCCAGGTGGGCGGAGATCACCACCACAGGCCCGGTACTCTCCGGCGGCAACTTGGCGGCCGTTAGCCAGCCGAATACGTTGCCCGCCTCGTCGGTTTCCACTCTCTCGAGACCCACCTCGGCAAAGCGCGTCGCCAGCCATTCCGCCCGTGCCTTCTCGCCTAAGAACGGCGCGGGAATCGCCGTCATCTCAGCCTGCCAGTCCATGATTGTCTTGGGATTGCCATGAAGCCAGGCAAAGGCCGCGTGAACCGGCCTTAGCTCAGCCAGCGCCGTCACCTGTGAGAATGCCGAGTTGTTGAAAAATGGTGCCATGCGTTGGCTTCAGAGTAGCAAAGACTGTATGTGATAAGCCGCAAAGTAAAATCTGGCAATCTTGCGGCATTAACCTCCGCTAAGCCTTCGCAACAGGAGTGTCTGCAGATTACGGCGGCCATCGGCGACCAGATGAATCACCACTTCGTCATGTATGACCTCGTAGATCACGCGATACGGCTTGAAGAAAACTTGCCGAAATTCTCCCTCCATGTTGTAAGGGAGTTCAGAAGGCCGTGAGCCGCGGTGAGGAAAAGCCGCGATGGTTTCGGCCGTCTCGCTCAGCCGGTCCAATACATAATCTGCGTTCTCCATCGTGTCGTTTTCCGCAATCCAGTCGTGAATCTCTACGAGATCCTGCCAAGCCGCACTGGTAATGCGTACAGAATAGATCATCTGGTTAGAGAAGCCTCACTGGCCTTCAGTTCCCGGCTGACCCCGTCTCCAGTCGGCTCATTCTTAGTGGATTGGCGACCGCGAATTTTACCGATGACCTCGGCGAGCGGAAAGGTCTGGCCTGCCTCGACCTGCTTCTTACCGATGGCCAGAATTTGCAAGAGCGCCATGGTTTCTTGTGACTTCTCGTAAGAACGAACATCCACCAGCACCGCCCGTGCTTCGCCGTTCTGGGTGATGATGATTGGTTCCCGCTCTTCGGTGATGCGGTCCAGAAGCTCGGCTGCGTGAGCCTTTACATAGCTGATGGGCTTGATCTGGGTTGAATAGCGCATGGGAACCTCCTGAAAAATTCGTTATTAGCCTGAATATAGTCCTTATGGAGGATGAAATAAAGACCATATTTAGTTTTTGTTGACTTACTCCCCCTCCGCATACTCCACCGAACATAGAAACAGCCCCCGCGCCGGAGCCGTCGGTCCTGCAGCAGCGCGGCTGCGCGCGGCCAGAATTCCCGGGATCTCGTCAGCACTGAGCCACCCACGGCCCACTTCCAGCATGGTTCCCACCAGGTTGCGGACCATGTGGTGCAGAAAGCCGCTGCCCCGGACGCGATAAATCAGCAATTCGCCTTCCGGACTCGGGCGCCCTTCCCAAACCGAAGAAAAAACGGTCCGAACCGTTGCCGGCGCGGGCGGTTCCGTTTGAAAGCCCGGCCTGGGGATGGGGCGCTGCTTAGGCTCGGCTTCAGGCTCCAGGCCGCGGCTGGTCTGGTCGGGATCGGTGGCCGCAAAGCTCAGAAAATCGTGCCTGCCTTCAAAGAGCCGGGCAGCCCTTTGCAGCGCCTCCATGTCCATCGGCCAGGAGCAGGCGTAGACGTAGGGAGCCAAAAAAGGCGGGCAAATCGCGCCCCGGAAGACCCGGTATTCGTAGGTCTTGGCCACAGCCGAGTGCCGCGCATGAAATGTTCCCGGCACGATTCTCGCCTCCAGGATGCGAATGGCCGAGGGCAGCGTCCGGTTCAGCGCACGGTGCAGATTCTCCGCCGGAATGGGCGCCCCCAGCGCGAAGCTGGCCACCTGGCCCAGCGCATGAACTCCGGCATCGGTGCGTCCCGAGCCCTGCGGCAGGGGCGATTCCCCGCAAATCCGCCCCAGCGCCGCCTGCACTTCGCCCTGGACGGTTCGCTCCCCGGGTTGCACCTGCCAGCCGCGGAAATTGGTCCCATCATAGGCCAGGGTCAGCTTCCAGGTCTGGAGCACGGGCGCGGATTGGGGGGCTTCGGTCACGGAGGGGGTCTTGATAGTAGCGTAAATGACTGTGTGAGCGAATAGCGAGCGGCTGCCGCACAGCAGGTGGCTGTAAGTTCGGTCTAAGAAGTCAGTGCGAGCGAATAGCGAGCGATTAGCCCCACCGCAGGTGGCGCAGGTGCCTGGAACGAAACAGCCTCCGCGCGCGTATTGTCCCGGTAGGTGGAAGGCTGCATGCCGGGCTGCAAGTTAGAATTGTTAGGTGAAGTCTAGAACCTGCGTCCGGAGAGGTGCTCTGGGCGTCTTTGACAATAGTGCCCACATGCCTCAGCAATTCATGAAGTGGAATCATGTCGTGGAGAGGAACCATGCATTTGTTCGGTATCTGTATCTTTGAGCAGCAGCAGAAGGACGCGGTCAGCCTTCGTAATCAGGCAGGGCGCCGTCAGGTAGGTAAAGGTCTGAGCGCGGTAGCGGCGGTCCTGCTGGCGTGGGCTGTGGGAATTTCATCTGGAGTTGCCCAGCAAGCTCCAGGAGCGGGAGAAAAGGCTCCGGACAAGGCAGCCTCCGAGCTGCCCTCGGCGCCCTCGGTGGTGCTGACGGAACCGGTGAATCTGCGTCCCTCCTTGCGGGATTTTTCCAAGCCCGCGGGCAGGTTTCTGGGCAATCCAATCAATATGTACCGGCCCACCAGCATCGGCAAAGCCAGCTTTGCAAACTCCGTGCGGCTGACTGACCTGGTGAAGGATGGCAAAATCTATCTCAGCCTCTCCGACGCCTTGGCGCTGGCTCTTGAAAACAACTTCGACATCGCCATTGCTCGTTACGACCTGGACATTGCGGACACGGATCTTCTGCGCACGCGCACCGGCCGGGAGCCGCTGGGCGCGCCCTCCGGCCTGATTACCGGCACGCTGGGCGGCTCTCCGACGATTTTGACCACGGGCGGCGGTCCCGGTGGAACCACAGTCGGTTCGGGCGGAGCGGGTTCCGGCGCTGCCGGTTTAGTGCTGACCACCCAGGGCGCCGGCCCCACGCCGGAGTCGCTGGAGCCTTCGGTCACGTCCGCTATCCAGTTTGATCGCGCCCACAGTCCATCCACCAACTTCATCTCCGGCGGCACCAGCACCACCAACACCTACAACTTCGCCTACAATCAGGGCTTTGTCACCGGCACGCAGCTTCAGTTTGGCTTCAACAACACCTACGCCACTACTTCCAATGGCGTCACCCTCTACAGCCCTCAGTTGAGTTCCAACTTCAAGGCCACCCTGACTCAGCACCTGTTGCAGGGTGCCGGCATCTGGGTCAACAAGCGCTACATCTATGAGGCGCAAAATAACCGACGCATTACCGACGCCTCCTTCCGCCAGCAGATTCTCTACACCGTCAACCAGGTGGAGAACATCTACTGGGGGCTGGTGCAGGCCTATGAGGATGTGCAGGCTAAGCAGCACGCCCTGGCGCAAAGCACCAAGTTGGCCAGCGACGACCGCAAGCAGTTGGAGATCGGCACCGTGGCTCAGCTGCAGGTGGTGCAGGACGATTCGAATGTCAACAGCGATAAACAGCTCCTCATCGCCGCCCAGAGCGCCCTGAATTATCAGCAGCAGGTCATCAAGCAGGCCGTGGCCCGCAACCTGAATGATGCTGCGCTGTCCATTGCCCCGGTAATTCCCACCGACCGCGTGACCATCGAGGAGCTTCCCGAGGAGAAACAGCCGGTCGAGGAGTTGGTGCAGGAGGCATTTCAGCAGAGGCCGGAGCTGGAAGAGGCCGTGCTTGCGCTGCGCAACGATGAGATCACCTTGAAGGGCGCGCGCAGAGGTCTGCTGCCCATATTCGACGTCTACGGATACATGGCAGGGCAGGGAATCGCTGGATCCGTCAATAAGGATCTGACCTGTACCTTCTATCCCGGCAATGTTTGTCCAACGGCCCCCGCCACCGGCTATGGAACCGCGCTCAACAATTCTTTCAACAACTCGGCTCCCGATAAAGGGGTCGGCTTCAACATCTCCATTCCCCTCGGCAACAAGTATGCGCAGTCCGTGCAGGCGCGTTCTTTAATGGAGTACCGCCAGGCGGAGTTGCGGCTGGAACAGCTCTACACCCAGATTCGCATGCAGGTGGTCAACGCTCAGTTCGCGCTGATGAACGACCGCGCGCAGGTGCAAGCTGCCACCGCCGCCCGGGACTACAACCGGCAGAATGTCGATGCTGAGCACACCAAACTGCGTCTCGGCGCTTCCACCACGGCCTCTGTCATGCTCCAGGAGCGCGGCCTGGCTACGGCGGAGGACAATCTCATCGCAGCCAATGCCGCTTATGCAAAGGATCGCGCCAGCCTTTACCAGATGCTGGCTTCGACGTTGCAGCACTACGGCATCAACCTGAACGAGGCGGCCTCCGGCGAAGTGAAAACTGCGCCCGTGGTTCCCGGTGTTAGACCTGCAAAGGACACCAAGGAGCCCACAACCGTCCCCCCAACCATACCGCCGGCCAACCCGCCGGCCAACCCGCCGGCCAACCCGCCGGCAAACCAGTAGTCTCTTTGAAAGTTCAGCAACGAAAAGGCCCGGCCATCTGCCGGGCTTTTTCATCTTCTGCGCTGACTTGCTCCCTATCGCTCCGCCACCAAATCCAGCAAATTGAAAAACTCCGGAAAGCTGATAGACGCCGATTCCGCTCCCTGAATCACCGTCTCCCCCTCGGCGCGCAGTGCGGCCACGCTGAAGGCCATGGCGATGCGGTGATCGCCCCCCGAATCAATCGTTGCCCCATGCAGCTTCTGCCCGCCGGGCACATCCAATCCGTCCTCGAACTCCGCAACCTCCGCCCCCATCGCGCGCAGGTTCTTCACTACCAGCGCGATACGGTCCGACTCCTTCACGCGCAATTCTTTGGCATCGCGAATGCGAATGCCGCCGCTGGTGAAAGGCCCAATCGCCGCCAGCACCGGCAGCTCGTCAATCAGTTGCGCCGCCAGAGCTCCGGAAATCTCCGCAGTTCCCATGCCTTCGGCCGGCGCCGTCACCTGCACCGTCCCCACCAGCTCGGCGTTCTTCTCCTCCAGATTCAAAACAGCTACGCGCGCCCCCAGCGCCGTCAGCACATCCAGCAGCGCGGCCCGCGTGGGGTTCATCCCCAGCGCGTCCAGCACAAGATTGGACCCGGGAAACAACGCTGCCGCGCACAGAAAGAATGCCGCCGAAGAAAGATCGCCCGGAACGGCAGCCTCAATTGCGTGCAGTTTCTGTGGCCCGCTGATAGAAATCGAATCCACCGTCCGCTCGACCTTCGCGCCAAAGGCCCGCAAGGCCAGCTCGCTGTGGTCGCGTGTCCTCACCGCCTCGCGCACCGTGGTCACGCCGGGCGTCTGCAATCCAGCCAGCAGAATGCAGGTCTTCACCTGCGCGCTGGAAACCGGCGTCGTATAGTCAATGGCCTTCAGCGCGCCGCCTTCAATCTTCAACGGCGCATGGCCCTCGGTAAGCGTCAGCCGCGCACCCATCATCTCCAGAGGTTTGCGAATCCGCTCCATCGGCCTCCGCGAAAGCGACTCATCGCCCACCAGCGTAAAGCGGCCCTCCTGCGGCGCCAGCAGGCCCGCAATCATGCGCATTGTCGAGCCGGAGTTGCCGCAATCCAGCGGCGCGGCAGATTGCGTCTGGGGCGGCGTCACGCGTCCGCCCACGCCGGTCACCTCCACCGAGCCGTCCTCCAGCCACCGCACCTTCGCGCCCAGCGCCTCCATGCATCTCAGCGTCGAAGCGCAATCGGCCCCCGTAGAAAAGTTGCTAAACCGCGAGGTGCCTTCCGCAAACGCTCCCAGCATTCCGTAGCGATGGCTGATGGATTTGTCGCCCGGCAGGCGCAGGCTGCCGTAGACATTCTTTGCCGGTCGAATGATGCGTTCAGTGTGCAAGACAACTCCGTAGTGTGAATTCAATCCAAGTTTATCAGTGCAGCTTCTAGCACTTAGCTTCTAGCTCTTAGCTCCTTGATTTCTCGGTGAGGGGGAATGAACTGCAAGAATGCAACACGGAGATGAAAAACTAATAGCTAAAAGCTGTCTTCACCTTACTTTGAGCACAATAATCGTCTCATCATCAAACCGCTCCTGCTCGCCCTGAAAGCGGCTCACGTCGGCCAGAATCGCGTCGGCAATCTCCTGCGCGGGTTGCTCGCGGCGGCTGCATAACAAGCTCGACAAACGCTCCTGGCCGTACATCTCGCCCTCAGCATTCTCCGCGTCCAAAATCCCGTCCGAGACAAACAGGACGACATCGCCCGGCTCAGTGGCCATGGTGAGTTCTTCGTAGCTGGCGTTGGCAAACATCCCCAGCGGAAAGCCCTCGGCGCGCACAGTCTCCGGTTGCCCCGAGCGGCAGAAGACTGGCTGCACCGCGCCTGAGTTCGCCACCTGCAAGAGGCGGCTCTCGTCATTCCACAGGGCAAACAGCATGGTCACATACTGCGATTCCAGCTTGCGTTCCTGCAGCGCGTCGTTCAGCAAGGTCAGCATCGCGGCTGGTTCCGGCCGCTGCTGCGCCGCCGAGCGCAGGTTGCCGCTCACCAGCGCCGCAAACAGAGCTGCCGGCGCCGCCTTGCCGCTCACATCGCCCATCACGATGGCCGTGCGCCCCGGTCCGTAATCCAAAAAGTCGTAAAGGTCGCCGCCGATGGTGCGTGCCGGCAAAAAACGCACTGCCATCTCTGCGTTTGCCATCTTCGGCGCGGCCTCCGGCAGCAGCCGCAGTTGCACCTCGCGCGCCATGGCCATGTCCCGCTCCAGTTGCGCCTCCTGCGTGCGCACTGCCTGGTAAAGCCGCGCATTCTCGATTGCGATCGCCACCTGCGCTGCCAGTGTGGTCAACACACGCCCATGCTCCTCGTTGAAAAAGCCCACCCGCGTGTGTTCCAGATCCAGCACGCCGATGATGCGCCCCTTGTGGAACAAGGGCACAATCAGCTCCGAGCGCGTCTCCGGATTTGTTTCCAGATAGCGCGCGTCCTTGCTCACGTCGGGCACGTTTACCATGCGCCACTCGCGCACCGCCGCGCCCACCAGCCCGGTGGCTATGGAAGTGCTGCGCTGCGGCGCTTGCGCATGGCCAAACCGCCACGCGTAACGCGTAATCAGCGTCTCGCCTTTCTCATCCAGCAGCAGGATGGTGAACATTTGGTAGTCAATCAGCCGGCGCAGCAACTGCCCCACCCGCTCCAGCAGAGGATCCAGATCCAAAATCGAGGTCAGCTCCACGGCAATCTCATTCATCACTGTCAGCGTTTGCGCCTGGCGGGAGACGCGCGCATACAGTCGCGCGTTTTCAATTGCCTGGGCAATGCGCGAGGCGGTCAATGTCAGCAGCCGCAGGTGCTCGGGGCGGAAGTAGCCGGCCTGCTCGCTTTCGATGTCCATCACCCCGATCAGCCGGTTCTTGGCGATCAGCGGCACGGCCAGCTCGGAGCGCACCTCGGGATTGACCTCGACGTAGTATTCCGCCGCGGTAACGTCGTTCAGCAGCACCGGCTGGCGTGTCAGCGCCACCTGGCCCACCACGCCTCTGCCCATGGGAATGTGCAGCCGCTCCACCTGTGTGGTGTGCCCGATCTGAAACCTCACCCGCATCTCCCGCGTGCGGTCGTTCACCAGTAAGATCGCAAAAATGCGGTAGGGAATGATGGCAGCCACCAGCTCCGCGGTGCGCTTCAGCAGCGTCTCCAGGTCCAGCGTGGTGTTCAGCGCCTCGGCGAGTTCGTGCAGGTAGGCATAATTCGCCGATTCCAGGCCGATGTTCGCCATGTCTACGAACGCTCCCGGGATTGCCGGATCGGCAGGGCGAGCCTCGCCCTCAAGCTCGTGTTCGTCGCGCGAAGAGGTTGGACCGTTTGGCATAGGTGTCGAAGAAAATCATAACAGTGCAGGGAATAGGTAGTAGGGATTAAGGGTTAGAAAAGAAGTAAGTAGGCAAGCAGACGGAGTCTGGACGGGCAGAACTCTTTGGCTTCTACGGGTTCAGCAAGATAGTAACTTCCCGCAGTCCTAGTCCCTAGTCCCTATTCCCTAGTCCCTCGTCTCACTCCGCTCCCAGCTCCCGCACAATCGCCACTGAGGCGGAAGCGCCGATACGGCTGGCGCCGGCTTCCAGCAATTCCTTCACATTGGCCAGCGTGCGGATGCCGCCCGCGGCCTTCACGCCGCACCGGTTGCCGGCCACGCCGCGCATCAGCGCCACGTCTGCCGCGGTTGCGCCGCCGGAGGCAAATCCAGTAGACGTTTTGATAAAGTCCGCTCCCGCAAGGATGGCCAGCTCCGATCCGCGCAGCTTCTCTTCCACTGTCAGCAGCGCCGTCTCCAGAATCACCTTGAGCAGTGCGCCGTGATGGTGGGCCGCGTTGGCTGCGGTGAGAATGGCGTTCTGCACCGCCTGGTTGTCGCCGCTCTTCAGCAGGCCAATGGGAATCACCATGTCCAGTTCGCGCGCCCCCAGCCTGCTCAGCGCCGCCGCCTCCTGGTGCAGCGTGGACACCAGGTACGCGCCCAGCGGAAAGCCAATCACCACGCCCACCGGAACGCCGCTGCCGCTCAGCGCGTTGACCGCTGTCGAAACCCACACCGGGTTCACCATGGCGCAGGCAAAACGATAGCGTCTCGCCTCGTCGCAAAGAACCTCCACCTGCTTGCGAGTGGCGTCCGGCTTCAGCAACGTGTGGTCGATCACGGCGGCCAGCGACTGCCAGTTCGCCAGAGTTGCCGCGGCGAATGCGGCGGCGTCAAAGCTTCCGTGGTTGAACTCCGTATCCGCGTCCTGATGGGGGGTGGTTATACTCATGGGTCTTGCTCCTTGCCGGCGTCTTGCCGCGCTCAACAGGCGGCTCCACGCGCTCTACCAGCAGTAAGTATAGTGTCTGCCGCGGCGCGGAACAAAACAAATGGATGAAATTTGGCTTGGCCCGTTGCGGAGCTGGCCCGGAATGGGCACACGCGGTTGTCAGGCGGTCGCGCTCCACCCCTGGGGCTTGATTCCGCCACAGGGGTGGAGCGCAGCGCGATTACGACCACTGCAACGTTTGCACGGAATCGGCGGGCAGTTCGACATCCAGCGCCTGCGATCCCAGCACCAATTGAATTCGCTTCTCCGCGCCGCGATTGGTGAGCACCACCACAAAGCTCCCATCCGGATTGCGGAATCCCACGTGAGAGACAGCGCCCTTGGCGGTTTGCGGCGTGTTGTCGGCCACTCCATCGGTCTCAAAGACCTTGGCGCCCCGGCGCACGTGCTTCGAATAATGCGCCAACCCCCAGAACCGCGCCGTGCGCGTGACTTTGTGCGTCGCATTGTCCACCACTACAACGCCGGTCGATGGTCCATAACTGGGCTCATTCGGATCCCGGTGACCGATATAAGGAGTCCCATTTTCGTCCAGGGCCAGATTCCACATGGTGATCGACCGCGACCAGTTTCTGAATACACTGTTGGCCCACTCCGCCCAATAGGCCCAGCCCGTCAGCGGACTATAGTGCGAAGCGCCGCCCAGCTCCGGATCACGCCGCGGCCCGCCCTCGGTAAAGTACGCGCTCTTTTGCGGAAACGCATTATGCGCCTGGGTCATTCCCGTGACCTCGCCCCCATACCCGTGCCAGGCGACGCCGTCGATGAACTCATTGGCCGCCGGATCGCTCAGTTCGGCGATGGCGCGGCCCCACAGATCGAAGTTGTGGTCCAGAATCCAGATTTTGGTGGGGCAGTTCGACTTGCGCAACAGCGGACCCAGGAACTTTCTCACATACAATATCTCATCCTCCTGCGCCCACTGGCAGGCGGGATAACGGCCATCCACGGTGGTATCGACCTCGTTCTGTATTGTGATCGCGTCAATCGCCACGCCTTCGGCCTTGTACGAGTCCAGGAACTTCAGCGTATACCGCGAATATGGCTCCAGCGCGCTCTTGCGGATCGTCCCCCCCAGCATGGAGCGGTTGAACTTCATCCATCCCGGCGGACTCCACGGCGAGGAGAAAAGGAATAACTCCGGATTCAGCTTGCGCGCATCCCGCAGCACGGGAAGAATGTAGGCTTTGTCGTGGTCGATGGAGAACTTCTTCAGATCCGGATCGTCCTCATCGCTGTCGTCGAAGCTGTAGACTGACTGCGAATAGTCGCTCGACCCGATACAGGTCCGGCAGACATTCATCGCCATCTCGCCGGGATCGAAGAACTCGCGCATCAGGGCCGCCCGCTCGTCGTCGTGAAGCTGGCTCAGAATATAACAACTCGCATCCGTCAGCGCCGCGCCAAAGCCCAGAATCTCCTGCCGGGTCGCTTTCGGATTGAGCACAATCGCATCGGAGGCCACCTCCGTCACGGGCTTCCATGCCAGCGGCTCAGACACTGCGTGCCGCCGGTCCCGAAAGGTGCTCCAAACCTTCACTGGCCCTGAAGTCCCCGCACCGGCGGCCCAGGCAGGAATCCGGTTCAATACTGTCAATGCGGCTGCCGTGGCCGACGCCGTCTTCAAGAATCCTCTTCGTGAACTGCTCAACATTGTGCCTTTCTCCTTTGAACTGCCGCGCGCCCTACTCCGGATGGTCGGGCGACATCACGCAGATGTCGGGCAGGTTCCGGTAGCGCTCCGCGTAATCCATTCCGTAGCCGATCACAAACAAATTGGGAATGGAAAAGCCCACGTAGTCCGCCTCGATCTTTTCGATGCGGCGCGATGGCTTGTCCAGCAGCACGGCGATGCGCAGCGACTTGGGCTTCTGCTGCATGAACAGCTTGCGCAGGTAAGAGAGAGTCAGCCCGGTGTCCAGAATGTCCTCCACCATCAGCACATTCTTGCCCTCGATCGGGTGATCCAGATCCTTGATCAGCCTCACCGCGCCGGAAGTCCGCTGCCCCTGCCCGTAGCTCGAGGTGGCTACAAAGTCAAACGTGGCGTCGGCCTGTACAGCCCTCGCCAGGTCGGCTAAAAACGGCGCCGCGCCCTTCAGAACGCCCACCATCACCAGCTTCTCGCCCTTCATGTCTTGGGTAATCTGCGCGCCCATCGCGGCGACGCGTTCAGCAATCTGTTGGCGGCTATAAAGAATCTCAAGACCCTGGTAGTTGTGATCAGCCATGCACTCAGTATCGCCTGTATCCCGCGCCGAGCGACATGCGAGTCTGTGTAAATCCGGGTCATTTCGTTGCAGGGCAGCGTGTTGGGCGTTCCTTCTGCCATCGCCCGTCTATACTTGAGGAGCGATGATTCCTTATTTGCACATTTGGAGTTTCAATTTGCCCACCTTTGGGCTGATGCTCTGGCTGGCTGCCGTCACAGCCGCTTTCATCATGGACCGCAGCTTCCGCCGCGCCAGCGTCACGGCCGATGCCCTGGGCATCGTCGCCGTCACCGTGATCTTCGGCATCATGGGCGCCAAGCTCTGGCACGTCCTCGACACCCCCATTGAGTTTCGCTATCTCGGCTGGAGCGTTCTGTGGCAAAAGGACGGATACGCCTGGTTTGGCGGGCTCCTCTTCGGCATCTGCGCGCTGCTTTTCCAGGGCTGGTGGGCCAAGATTGGCCGCCTGCGGATTTTGGATCTGGCTGCTCCCGCCGCCGCCATCGGGCAGGGCATCGGACGCATCGGATGCTTGCTCTCCGGCGACGGCGACTACGGTATCCCCACCAAACTGCCTTGGGGCATGAGCTTTCCCAACGGCATTGTGCCCACTCCATTAGGGGTTCGCGTGCATCCCGCGCCGCTCTACGAGTTTGCCGCCTATGTGCTCATCGGTGGCTGGCTGTGGTGGAGGCTGGGTAAGTCCCATAGCACCGGCGCCATCGTCGGCCAGTATCTGCTGCTCAGTGGAATCGCTCGTTTTCTAGTTGAATTTATCCGCCTCAACCCCAAGGTATTATGG
>CABEBC010000417.1_pt1 | contig 12665 bp, 12 predicted proteins | sample 3422291 | NCBI WGS metagenome assembly CABEBC01 (sample SAMEA5534345, study PRJEB31848) | metagenome | biome: tundra; feature: field; material: soil | place: USA | collected 2013-05 | depth 0.45 m
GACCAGTGCGTGGTGGGCGTGGGCGGGCCGCACATTCTAGGGCTCAACACCAACGGGGGAATCGAGCTGGGCGGGCGCATGCGGGAGATCGACAATGAGGATGTGCAAAGCGCAGTCAAGCAGGCGCGATCCATCGAACGGCCCGCGGATCGCAGAATACTGCATCTGCTGCGCCGCCAGTTCATCCTTGATGACCAGCCGGGCATCTTCGACCCGATAGGCATGGTGGGCAAGAAGCTGGAAGTAGAGCTGCACATCGCCACCTGCTCCGGCAGCGCGCTGCAAAGCACGGTGACGTGCGCCAACCGGGCCGGGCTTGAGGTGACAGATGCGATTCTGGAGCCGGTGGCTGCCGCCGAATCCACCCTCACGGCCGACGATCGCGAGCTGGGCATTTGCCTGCTTGACATCGGTTGCCACTCCACCGACCTGGTGGTGTTTTATGAAGGCGCGGTAGTCCACACAGCCTCGATACCAGTGGGCGGCCAGCACTTTACCAACGACCTGGCGATAGGCCTGGCGATGCCCGTGGCGCAGGCCGAGGAGCTCAAGAAACTCTACGGAAACGCCGTAGTGACGGATGTTCCGCTGGGCGCGGAGGTGGAGATTGCCAACCCGCAACCGCAGATGTTGAGATTGCGCAGGATGGCCGAGATCCTTGAACCGCGGGCCTGCGAACTGATTCAACTGGTTAAAAAGAACCTGCGCGAGGGCGGCGTATTGGATGCCCTGGGCGCCGGCTGCGTGCTGACGGGCGGAGGATCTATGCTGCCCGGAATGCTGGACATTACCGAAAGTCAATTACGTGTACCGGCACGCACGGGAGTCCCCGTCCGCCTTTCGCAGATGCCGGGCGAGCTGGTTCATCCCAGCCTTTCAGCAGCCATGGGCATGATTTTGTATGCCCAGCGCATGCGAATGAACACCGCAGCACAGAGCACCACATTTCGCTCCAGTTGGCGGAACGTGTTTACAGGCAGCTTTTAAGGTATTGGTGACAGGCAGCAATCAGGAGGGCGAAGCGCCAATGGAACAGCTGAGGAAAGAAGTTGTGGAGATGCGCATTCAGTACCACGAAGAGAGCGTGCGCGGAGCCCGCATCATAGTCATCGGCGTAGGCGGCGGCGGCGGCAACGCGGTCAATCGCATGATTCAGGCGCGCCTGACGGGTGTGGAGTTTATTGCCGCGAACACCGACGCGCAGGCGCTGAAGGTGTCGCAGGCCCCGGTCAAGCTGCAATTGGGCATCCGGCTAACCTCCGGGCTGGGCGCGGGGTCGAACCCCGACCTGGGGCGGCGCGCTGCCCTGGAAGACTCGGAGAAGATCATCGAAGCTCTGGAAGGCGCGGACATGGTCTTCATCACCGCGGGTTTGGGTGGCGGCACGGGCACCGGCGCAGCGCCGGTGATTGCCTCGCTGGCCAGCGAGATGGGCATTCTGACCGTGGCCGTTGTCACGCGTCCGTTTGCATTTGAAGGCAAGCGCCGCCAGCAGCAGGCCGAGCGCGGACTTGAGGAACTGATCGAGTGCGTGGACACGCTGATCGTGATTCCCAACGAGAAGCTGTTGGACGTAGCCAAGGACGCCGGATTTTTCGAGAGCTTCCGCATTGCCGACGACGTGCTGCGCCAGGGTATACAGGGCATCAGCGACATCATCACCATCCCCGGCATCATCAACCGCGACTTTGCGGACGTGAAAACCACCATGGCGGGCATGGGCCACGCGGTGATGGGCACGGCGGTGCGCTCAGGCGCCAATCGCGCCGTGGAAGCAGCCCAGGCGGCCATGGCTTCGCCTTTTCTGGAAGCCGGAGCCATAGACGGCGCACAAGGCATCCTTATCAATATCACCGGCTCCAGCTCACTCAAGCTCTCCGAGGTGAACGAGGCCTCGTTGCTGATTCAGTCCGCCGCCCATGAGGATGCCAACATCATCTTCGGAGCGGTGCAGGACGAGAAGATGGGCGAAGAAGTCAAGATAACCGTCATCGCCACCGGCTTCCGCGACCAAATGCCGGAGCGGCGCGCGCGCCTGCTGACCGTGGAAGATGCGCCGGTGGTTTCAATACCCCTGTCCCCTGCCCCAGTAGCGAAGATCTCTCTGGTTCCGCGCGAGGGCGAGATTCATGAGCCAGCGGCCGCTCCGGTGCTGGCGCCTGTGGCTGTTGCTGTTCCAGCGTCCAAGCTGCCGCGGTTTCTTTCGCAGGACGAAGAAGACGCTGGCAAGTTGGACAAGGTAGACGACTCAGACAAATCTGACAAGTGGGACGAGGATGGCTTTTTCTCCGACCCGGCGCCCTCCGAGTCCCCCGCGGAGTTCGCAACTGTCGCGAAAACACCTGCGGAAACGTTTGAGGCAAACTGGCCTGATGAGATGGAACCGGCAGCAGTTCCGGCGCCGCCTAGGTTTGCCGAATTGGCGGAGGAGCCGGCATACGCTGCTCCACCCAGGGACTACGCTCCAGCGTTCACCCATGAAGCGAGCAACTGGCTTACGCCGGAAGAGCGCCGCGCCCAATCAGACACGACGCCCTTGCCCGAGGCGAACGAAGAAGCGCAGCCGGATCTGGAAAAGCCAACCTTCTTGCGCAACTTACAGCTGTAGGAGGTGTTCAATATGATACTAGCTTCGGAGAGCGTATAGTGCTATATAGCTCTATCAATGCAAGGGTTTTTTTTGCGCCAGCCAGCCGGTGCGCTCTGATTTGCAGTGTATTCATTCGCAACAGAGTTGTAAGTCATGTGCGGAGAGACAGATAAGAGTGATGTACCCGTTAGAACCGTCTTGCAAGGGGTAGACGAATCAAGCTAATGGGAGAGCTGTTCCAGGGATAGCAGGATGGAATGGCGGGTAATACGCCTCCGATCAGGAGACGAACGGTTCGACACTCCGTTAGGAGAGAGGATACCGGCTGGATGAGTTTTCCCCGTATTTGGGCTTATGTATTGGTTTTGATCGGTTTCGGCGTTGGCGCCGGGGTAGCAGCGGCGCTGGACGCACCGCGCCCGATACACCACACCAAAACGACCGACTCCCATCTGACAGAGCCTCATCGCGCCGCTGTCCGTCACACCACAACTCATGCAGCTGCCCATACCGCCAGCCCGGCGGCTCATAAGACCACTTCGGCTCATGCAGCAAAGGCTCACAGCACTGCGCATACCGGAACGACTCACAGCAGCGCCCATGCAACGCCCGTGAGAAACACGGCTCATCGTACCGCAAGAGGTAACGCGAGAGACAACGTGCGCCGCGCGGCCATTACCTCTCGCCGCCATCGCTTTAATGAGCGCTTTACTGCCAGCTCCTTTGCCAAAGGAGACATCTTTGCGGGCGACATTACGGCCGGCGAGGATCCGGTGGTGCGGCAAGCCGCTATCGACGCCATGGGCGACATGAACGGCACGGCCGTGGTCATTAACCCCTCCAATGGACGAATACTGGCCATGGTCAACCAGAAGCTGGCTCTCTCACCCGGCGCCGAGCCCTGCTCCACGATCAAGCTCACGGTAGCTATGGCCGCGCTCTCCGAGGGGCTGGTGACGCGCGATACGCCGGTCAAGCTGGCCGGTTTCCGCATGAATATGACGCAGGCTCTGGCCAAGAGCAACAACCTCTATTTTGAGGAGCTGGGCCGCGAGCTGGGCTTTGAGCGCGTGCACCAGTATGCCAACCAGTTTGGCCTGGGCGAACTGGCGGGCTACAACATCGATGGCGAACAGCTGGGAACGTATCCCGACGAAGCACTTCCCGCCTCGCAGGGCGGCGTGGGCCGCATGTGCAGCTTCGGCCAGGGAGTATCACTGACTCCGTTGCAACTGGGTGCCTTTGTGTCCGCGCTGGCCAACGGCGGAACGCTTTACTACTTGCAGCATCCGACCACTCCGGAAGAGGCCTCCAGCTTTGAACCAAAGATCAAGCGTACGCTGGACATCGCCCGCTACGTTCCCGAGCTGCAGGACGGCATGTCTGGAGCGGTGGAGTATGGCACCGCCCGCAGGCTGAAGGCCAACTTCCACGAGCTGCCGGTGTTTGGCAAGACGGGAACCTGCTCGGCAAATGGCACCCGCTTCGGCTGGTTCGCTTCGTGGGCCGACTCGCCGCAAGGCAGTCTGGTGACGGTCTTCTTTCTGGAAGGCGGACGGCCTACCTTTGGCCCCCGCGCCGCGGAGATGACTGGCGCGTTCTATCAGAATCTCTGGGACAGCAACTGGTTCACAGCCAAGGTCCAGCAGAACACAGCCTCCATCTGGCCAGCTTCCAGCCAGCAAGAACAGGCGCAGCAGTAGAGGAGCGCGTTCCCTGCCCTTCTCCATGAAACCAAATGAGGCCGCTTTCGGGCGGCCTTTTCCTTCTTTTGTCGCAGATGACCTTCCGTCCAACGAGGGGTTCGTGGTTGCCTGGCGCCAGAAACATACGGGCGGAGAACCTGTTCCTGCATCCATGAGATGTGTCATTGTGACCATCCCAGGGAGGCGTGTGTTTATAAGCTGAGCCTTACACTGGCGGTCGCGTCCCTTGCGGAGTGACTGCACACGGCAGCCCTTGCGGGCCTTTGCAGTTTGACCGCCTGGAAGCTGCCCCGACCGCCAGATGTACACAAAACATGAAAAGCGATTGCAAGCCTGACGCATCTATTTGGTGTCTGTGCTGGTGATTGCCGATTTGACGCGGGGCACGGGGCGCTTCAATCTCACGCTGGGCGCGATCAGCACGGCGGTGGGCATCGGCGCGGCCCTGAGCCAGGTGATCGCCGGCAGTATCGTTCACCACGCGGGCTTCCGCGCCGGTTTCCTGTTTCTTGCGGGGGTGGCGCTGGCGGCGTTTGGCCTTTTATATTTCTTTATGCCCGAGACTCGCAATACTCGGCCGGAAAATGCAGGTCTGGCACAATGCGCATCGTAGTTACACTCGCCATATTTGCGGCCATGATCGCCCTGATGGTGGCGCGCCCGCGCCGATGGAACGAGGCGTGGTGGACGATGCTGGCAGCGGCGGCGATGCTGAATTTCGGCCTGGTCACGCCGCACGATGCGCTGGGCGCGATCCTCGCCGGAAAAAATGCCCTTCTCTTTCTTCTCTCGCTTCTTGCGCTGTCCCTGCTGGTGGGCAAAAGCGGTTTTTTCGAGTGGGCCGCGGTTCGATGCGCGCGCGTTGCGAAGGGAGACGCGCACACGCTTTACCGGAACGCGTTTGTAGCCGGCGCGATTATCACGGCGATTCTGTCGCTGGACACCACGGCGGTGATGCTGACGCCCGTGATGCTGGCCCTGGTGAAGAGACTAAAAGTTCCGGCAGCGCCGTACGTGGTGCTGTGCGCGTTCGTCGCCAACGTGAGTTCGCTGGCGCTGCCCATCAGCAATCTCACCAACCTTCTCTTCGCGGATGCCTTCCGCCAGACATTCGCGGCGTTCGCGGCAAGAATGATTGTGCCGCAACTGGTCGCGCTCGCAACTACGTACGCTGTGCTGCGCTGGCACTTTCGACGCGAACTGCCGGACCGTTTCGACGGCGAGTCGCTGCCGGAACCAGCAAGCGTAGTGCCGCATCCTGCCTACTTTCTGGTTTGCTTCATCGTCCTTGCCGTCGTACTCATTGGTTATTTTCTTGCGCCACTGCTGGGGCTTGAACCTATGTATTTGCTTTCGCGGGCTGCGGCGTGCTGGCAATCGCCGGCGCTATGGCCGGTCGTGTGCATATTCGAGCAGTGGGCGAACTCTCATGGGACATCTTCCCGTTCGTCATTGGGCTATTCATCGCCGTGCAGGGACTGGAAAATCTGGGTATTGTCGGCGCGGAAGCCGGGTGGCTGGCGAGCATGAGGCAGGGGTCGCCCGAAAAGTTTCTCGCTGCCGCGGGCGCGACGGCATTCGCCTCGAATATCATGAACAATCTTCCGGCGGCATTGATAGCGCGCAGCGTACTCTTGCGTTCGCACGCCCACATGGGCACGGTTCTTGCCGCGCTGATCGGCGCCGACGCAGGACCGATGATCACTCCTTTCGGCTCACTGGCAACGATGCTTGTCGTCTCTTTTGCGCGGCGGGATGGGGAAGAAGTGCATACCGGGCGGCTGGTGATGCTCGGCCTGTGGGCTGTGCCCGTGATCGTCATCCTGACGACCCTTGCTCTTTCCCTCAGCTTCGCTTTGGTCCGGTAAAGATCAATCCATCCCCGTTCAGCGGCCTAATCCGCCGCGTTGGTATACTAACGATTGGCAAAGCTGGATTTGATGGTCCCTGTGTCAGAGGGCTTTTTGCCTGGCTGCCCGGCCTTTTTCAGGGGAAGGAAAACCATGGGAACACTGCTGGAATCCATACACTCGCCGGCCGATCTGAAGCGCCTGAACTTCACGCAGATGACGGAGCTGGCCGAGGAGATTCGCGAGTTCCTCATCCAGACGCTCTCCAAGACGGGCGGCCACCTGGGGCCGAACCTCGGAGTTGTCGAACTGACCCTGGCGCTGCACACCGTCTTCAACACTCCGGACGACAAGCTGCTGTTTGACGTCAGCCATCAGGCCTACATCCACAAGATGCTCACCGGCAGGCTGGAGCGCATTGGGACAATTCGCCAGCCGGGCGGCCTGAACGGCTTTATGCTGCGCACCGAGAGCGAGCACGACTGCTACGGCGCGGGGCACGCGGGCACGGCGCTTTCCGCGGCACTGGGCATGGCCGTGGCGCGCGACCTGGCAGGCGGCAAGGAGCACGTGATCGCGGTGGCCGGCGACGCGGCCTTCACCAATGGAATTACCTTCGAGGCCCTTAACAACATCGTGGTGCAGACCAAGCGGATGATTGTAGTGCTGAACGACAATGAGTGGTCCATCGACCGCAACGTGGGCGCCATCGCACGCTACTTTCATAAAATTGTCACCACCGAACAATACAAGAGCCTGCACGACTCGGCCAAGCGGATCGTGGAGAAGATCGGCGGCAAAACGGCGGTTGAAGTGGCGCGCCGCGCTGAAGAAGCCGCCAAAAGCATGCTGTGGCCCTCGATTCTCTTTGAGGAGTTCGGCCTGCAATACTATGGCCCCATCGACGGCCACAACCTTCCCCTGCTGGTTGAGACCTTCAAGTTTCTCAAGGCGGAAAACCGCCCCGTGCTGCTGCACGTGCTGACGCAAAAAGGCCGCGGCTACCAGCCGGCGCTGGACGGGCAGAAGAAGTTTCACGGCCTTGGCCCCTACGACCCGGATACCGGCGAAACCAAGCCCGCCGGACAACTCACTTACGCCGAGGTCTTTGCGACGACGCTGGTGCAACTGGCCAACCAGGACGAGCGCATTGTGGCTATCACCGCCGCCATGCCCAGCGGGACGGGGTTGGATTTATTCCGGCCGCATCATCCCAAGCGCTGCTTTGACGTGGGCATCGCCGAGGAACACGCGGTGATTTTTGCGGCCGGCATGGCGGCGCGCGGCTACCGGCCGGTGGTCGCCATCTACTCAACTTTTTTGCAGCGCGCCTTTGACTGCATCGTGCATGATGTGGCCCTGCAAAAGCTGCCCGTGCTCTTCTGCATGGACCGCGCCGGCCTCAGTGGCGACGACGGCCCCACGCATCACGGGCTGTTCGACATCGCCTACCTGCGCGGGATTCCGGAACTGGTTCTGATGGCTCCCAAGGACGAGGACGAGCTGGCCGACATGATGAAGACCGCGCTCGAGCTTCCGGGGCCGAGCGCAATCCGCTACCCGCGCGGCGTGGGCCCGGACGCAGCCCGCAAGCCCGAGCCGCAGGTGATCCCCGTGGGCAAGGCGGAGGTGCTGAAGGACGGCTCCGATGTGGCAATACTCGGCCTGGGCCCCATGATTACGCTGGCGCAGGAGCTGGCCCGCCGCCTGGAGTGCGCCGGCTTCTCTGTCGCGGTCATCAACCCGCGCTTCATCAAGCCGATTGACCGCGAGATGCTCGCCAGCTACGCCGGACGCGTGGCCGCCTTTGTCACCTTCGAGGACCATGTGAAGATGGGCGGCTTTGGCTCGGCGGTGATTGAAGCGCTTGCGGAGCTAGGCAGCGCGGTTCCGGTAGTCCGCATCGGCTGGCCCGACCGCTTCATTGAGCATGGCAAGGTGGAGGAATTGCGCGCCAAGCACGGCCTCACAGTGGATGCGGCTCAGGCACAGGTGCTGCCGCTGCTGAGCAGCCGCCGGCACTCCGCTCTGGCCGGCCGCTAAGAACCTGCTGTACGCACAAATGTTAAAGTGAAGTTGACCTTCTATGTTTGCCACCTCCCAACACGCGCACTTCATCGGCATCGGCGGCATCGGCATGAGCGGCATTGCCGAGATACTTCTCAACCTTGACATGAAGGTCTCAGGCTCCGATCTGCGCCGCTCTGCGGTGACGGACCGCCTGGCCCAGATGGGCGCCACTATCTACGAGGGACATGATGCCGCGAACGTGGCCGGGGCGACGGTGGTGGTGACCAGCTCCGCCGTTAGCGCGGCCAATCCCGAGGTACTGGAGGCGCGCGCACGCAAGATTCCCGTGATTCAACGCGCCGAGATGCTGGCCGAATTAATGAGATTAAAGTATGGCATCGCCATCGCCGGGATGCACGGCAAGACGACGACGACCTCGATGGTGGCCGCGGTACTGGCCGCCGGCGGACTGGACCCGACGATCGTGGTCGGCGGACGAGTGGACGCGCTGGGCTCCAATGCCAAGCTGGGCAAGTCGCAGTACATGGTGGTGGAGGCAGACGAGAGCGACCGCTCCTTTCTCAAGCTCGCGCCGATTTTGGCGGTGGTGACGAATCTTGACCGCGAGCACATGGACTGCTACAGGGACATGGCCGACGTGGAGCAGGCCTTTCTGACATTTATTGACAAGCTGCCGTTTTACGGGGCGGTGACGGCCTGCGTTGACAATCCGCTACTGGCGGCGATTTTGCCTCGCGCTCAGCGACGCGTCTTTACTTATGGTGTGGCGGCGGAGGCCGACTATCGGCTGGAGTTTCTGGATGCGGTGGTGGGAAGCTTTGCGCACTTTCAGGTGATAACCGCGCTGGGGCCGCTGGGGCCATTTGAGCTGCATGTACCCGGACGGCATAATGTGCTCAACGCCACGGCCGCGGTGGCCATCGCGCACCAGCTAGGAATTGACGCGGATAAGATTGCCGAGGGACTGAGCCACTTTCGCGGCGTGGACCGGCGCTTCCAATTGCGCGGCACGGCGCGCGGCGTCACGGTGGTGGACGACTACGGGCACCATCCCACGGAGATTCGCGCCACGCTGGCCGCAGCGCGGGAGTGCGGCTACCAGAAGATTCATGTCGTCTTTCAGCCACACCGGTTCACGCGAACGCTGGACCTGATGGAGCAGTTCAGTGATGCGTTTAGAGACGCGGACACGGTGATCGTGCTGCCCATCTACGCCGCCAGCGAGGAACCCATTCCCGGCGTGACGGCGGAGGGTCTGGCCAGCAGGATTCAGGGGCCAACCGTTCATTATGCCGCGGAGTTTGCCGCCGCGATTGCCGCGGTTGCCGGCCAGGTCCGCGAAGGAGACCTGATCTTGACCCTGGGAGCAGGCAGCGTGAGCCAACTGGGGCCGCAGATATTGGCGGCGCTGGAAGAGGCTTGAGGGAAATCAAAGGCTTCCAGAATCGCTCATAGGTTCATCGCCATTCCTGGTCTTAGTTTGCATTTTTTCTGATATCTAAAACCAGCGCCGCCTCCGTCGAGAGATCATCCACATCATCACCACGGCCAGAAACGCCCCGATCAGCAGCCAGATAAAGTCACTGCTGCTGAAATCCTGCAAGAACCGAAAATTTTACCAGCGCATCAGCGCCAGCGCATTGCTTATCGCAATTCCCACCTCATCCCTCCATGCACCGGTTACCTAGCCCGCCTCGCGCACCTGGACAGCGGTTTCCGGCCCACGGCCACTCTTCCGGCAGCGGGCCGACATTGCCGCAAAGCGCTCTATCAGATCACTCCAAGCAGATAGCAGATCAGCAGTATCACCAGCACTGTGCCAAGGCTTATGCCTGCTCCTCCGCGCGCGCCCCACCGGCCGTAGCCGTAGTATCCTCCGCCTCCGGCGAATACAAGCACTAGAAGAATAATGAGTATAATGAGCATCTTTGATCTCCTTCAATTCGGGTTGCAACTCCATGGGTTATGCCGTCGATAGGATGACGACGTGTGTTCTAGTGCCTGTTGAAGTCTCGATTACCAGTTGCGCAGGTTTTGGCAGCGGGGGTCTTCCATCTCCATCGCCGCGATACTGAGCATGCTCTTGCAACGAGGGTCTTCCATCTCCATCGCCATCCCACTGAGCATACTTTTGCAGCGAGGGTCTTCCATCTCGATTGCGAGGCCATAGCGCAAGCCCTTGCAGCGGGGGTCTTCCATTTCCATCACCACGAAATTGTACCGAGGGTCATCCATCTCAATCTCCAAGCCTTTGGGCAGGCTCTTGCACCCGATCCGGACTGAATCAGGCTTACGCGGTCTGCGGGACGCGGTCTGCTCAATATTGCGCACTTTGGCGTGACTCACAGCCAGAGACACAACCCCTAACCGCCCGTTGTACGATGAGCAGATATAGTTTAGGTGTGGATGGAGGAGCGAAACGTGGCTGGAAGGTGGAGAGTTTTACTTTGCGCGGTGGTGCTGGCGGGGTTGGGTTTACAGGGAGCCCGGGGGCAGTTGGCGTTTCCGGAGGCGGCGGCGCAGGAGAAGCCCAATCCGCTGACCGACTCGACGATGAACCCCGGCAAGATGCTGCTCTACGACCTGGAGGCGCGCTTTGCCAAGGATGTGCTGGCACGGGGCGGGGCGGGCTTTGCCGATTGGTTTGCCGCGGACGGCGTGGCGCTGGGCAATGGAGCGGCGCCAGCGGTGGACAAAGTGGCGATTGCCAAGTCGGCCAACTGGGATCCCAAGGTCTATCAACTGACGTGGACGCCGACCGACGCGATGATGGGGCCATCGGGCGACATGGGATACACCTGGGGCCACTTCGAGGGACACAGTAAAGACGCCAGCGGCAATCCTGTGACGGTGACGGGGCGGTACATCACTGTTTGGAAGAAGCAGGCGGACGGACAGTGGAAGGTAGCGCTGGACGCGGGGGCGAATGAGCCGGTGGGCGCCGGGGGTTGCTGCAAGCTGCCTCCGGGGGAAAGATAGGGAATAGGGAGTAGGGAATAGGGAATAAGACTGTTGAGGTTCGTGGTTTCCCACCCTTTCCGCAATGGACGCGGAAAGGATGGGGCACCCAGCTCGCTATACATTCGCTTAAGTTTCGTGGTACACCCCCACCCGTATTTTGGATGCAAAGTCCTTGTTTTCTTGAGGTTACAGACAAGGTTGCGCTGTAAAATCGTCAAAAAAAAGGAGTTCCCTGCAAAATCGTCCAGGATAAGGAGTTACGGGCCGTTTCGGCCTCTTCAAGCTGAAAAGATGCGCGAAGAGGGCGTACCGGGACGATTGGAGGGAAGACTTCTGAGGATCATTGTGCACGAAGTGAGGAAATAATCTGCAAACACCTGCGGTGCGACCAGAGGCTCGCTTGTCGCTCGCATGGGATTCGTGGAAACCCACCCTTCGCAAAGTAAGCAAAGGCTGGGGCACCCGGCGTTTTGATTACTATATGTCCCCTAGACCAAGTTTCTTCGCAAGGGTTTGAATCTTCGCCCCGATATTAAAGTATTCTGTGACGCCAACGACACCTCCGCAGCTAGCACATTGCACGAATATCAATTTGAAGTTTGATCCGTTCGGTGATGCTTCTTTCGTTTCAAAGATTGTGCTTCCGCACTTTACGCAAGTAGATGACAATGCCATTTCCCCTCCTTTAAGGGTTCAAGCCTCGTGCCTGAAGCCAATCCCAGGCATCTTTTGGTAACCAGCCGAAATATCCATTCTGAACATACCCTTCCATCATTGTGGCTTCGCCTGATGCGGTGCCTCCAACCACTTCCGCACCCTCTGCTGTACGCTGGCGAGATCGGCGGGGGTCAGATGAGACGCGGTGTCGTCTCGAAACTCCGCAACCCGTTTCGGGTTCGGGGCGCTCCACTTGCCAACAGCCGCTACCTCGAACCAGAAATAGGCTTCCGTGTAGTCCTGGGGCACGCCTTGGCCCTTTACATACATTAGCCCCAGGCCGTATTGCGCCGGATAAAAGCCCTGCTCAGCCGCCTTACGAAACCAGAGAGCAGTCTGGGTGTAGTCCTGGGAAACGCCACGACCTAGGAGGTACAAAATCCCAAGTTCGCTCTGTGCGCCAGCATCACCCTGCTCAGCCACCTTGCGAAACCAAAGAACCGCCTGAAAGTCATCTTGGGGTACGCCTTTGCCGTTGTGGTAAAGCAAGCCAAGTTTAGATTGTGCCTTAACAAGCCCCTGTTCTGCCGCCTTACGATACCAATACGCTGCTTGAGCGTAATCCTGAGGCTCGCCTTGGCCGTAGTCGTACGAACCTCCGATGAGGTATTGCATCTCAGCATCGCCTTGCTCTGCCGCCTTGCGACACCGAAGCGCATAAGCATGGTCCTGGGCCTCTTGAGCATAATTACTGATCCTCGCATAATATAGTGACAATCTCAGTCATATGGCAGTAAGCTATAAGGCATGACACGATCCAGTGCGCCGCGCCGTGACTTCGCAGCCATGCAAGAACGCCGCCGCCGCGCC
>CABEBC010000435.1_pt1 | contig 12260 bp, 5 predicted proteins | sample 3422291 | NCBI WGS metagenome assembly CABEBC01 (sample SAMEA5534345, study PRJEB31848) | metagenome | biome: tundra; feature: field; material: soil | place: USA | collected 2013-05 | depth 0.45 m
GCGGCCTTCCGTAAGGGACGGGAGTTCGCGGCCTGGATGGGGGTGGTTCCACGGGAGCACTCAACCGGCGGCAAGCAGAAACTGCTTGGGATCAGCAAACACGGGAATTCCTACTTGCGAAGACTGTTCATACAAGGTGCTCGCGCCGTCTTGCAACAACGCACAAAGCAGACCCCGGCCCTGAGTGTCTGGCTAGCCCAACTTACGATCCGTGCTCACCAAAATGTTGTTGCCGTGGCCTTAGCCAACAAACTGGCCCGAATCGCTTGGGCGGTACTCGCAAAAGAGGAACAATACCGACCTCAAGCCTTGATCAGCCTGGAGGCTGCCTGACTGGCCTGCAGATGACGCCTGGCTGAAGCCAGGCTTGGAAATCGCATACGCGATTTCCACATCTACAGCCCAGCGACTACTACTGCGGAGGATTTGATTTTCTACCAGGTCTGCTGGCGAACAATGAGATGGCTCAACGGTCGAACCCGGCGCTCTCGAAACCTGTGGAGTAAAACAGTCTTCACAAGACTGCCTAGTTTATGAGGAACAGAGCGCAGCGCATTCCATCATGGCCAGGAGGAAACTCTCCAACAAAGGCCGAATACATTTGCGCAGACCAACCTGCCACCTTCACATTTCGCTTGCGGAATGGCGGCGGACCATACATTTACTCCGCCCTTGACACGTCTGGCAGACACAGACTATCTTTGCGCTCAGAACGTAAACAAGGTTTCGCTATCCAAGCGGACTGCCGCTAAGGCTCGGCATCAATCACATTCAGGGGGCAACATTGGGGGCAACTCTATGATAATTCATTCATTGAATCTGCGTTATATATATTATTATGTGCAACATACATTGTCTAATTTGGTAGCCGCCGCCTCCACCATAAAGTATGTGATTCATTCTAATAGACTTAAAAACGCACGCGGCAAACCCAAGCAGGCCATTTCATTATGATTATTCCCGTCCTTGCTCGTCTGCGCATCTCGCGAATATCTTTGGGAGATCACGATAGATGATCGTGTTGTCATCCGCGGAGTATCTACCCTTGCAGTCTAATGCTGAATCTTTGTCTCTGACTTTGAAGGCTTCTGCGTGACCTGGGCCGGCGTAGGCAACTGCGACCGATCCCAACCTCCGCCTAGAGATTCAATCAATTGAACCGATGCCGTCATCTCTTGCATTTGCAGATTCGTCAGAGACTGCTGGTTAGAAAGCAAAGTAGTTTGCGCTATGATCACATCGATGTATGGATCAATGCCCGTTTCGTAGCGCCCTAACTCCAGCTTCAGAAACATCTGTGAGGAGTCGACGGCTTCATGTTGGAACCGTACCTGTTGCGAAAGAATGCGAACGGCTGCGAGCGCGTCTTCCACCTGCTGAAATGCAATCAACACAGATTGCCGATATGCGGCGAGATCCGCGTTGTAAGTTGCAATGTACTGATTTACGGTCGCCCGGCGCAGGCCGCCATCATAAACTGTCTCAGAGACCGATGGGCCAACAGACCAGAAACGGCTGGGCCATTTCAGGAGGTTCTTGATGGCCGAACTTTCCATGCCGCCGGTGGCTGAGAGCGTCAATGCCGGGTAATAAGCTGCATAGGCAACCCCGATTTGCGCATTGGCGGCGGCCATGTTCCTCTCAGCGGCGGCAACGTCGGGCCGCCGTTCGAGCAGTTGGGACGGTAAGCCCACTGGAATAGGCGGCGGCGCGCTCGTTCTGGGTTCGACCGGGATGGAAAACGCCGATGCCGGTTTGCCGATCAGCATGGCAATCGCATGTTCATACTGCGCTCGCGCAATTCCGATATTGATTGCCGCAGATTGCGCGCTCTTCAAAGTAGTCTGCGCTTCGACAACTGAGATTTGGTCGGCTACGCCAGTGTCGTAGGCAGACCGAATAACTTCGAGTGCTTTCTTGTCGGCCTCCACTGTGCCGTTGAGGATTTGTTGCAATGCATCCTGACCGCGAATCTCAAAGAAGTATTGGGCAAGGCTGGCTTGTTCAGTCAGACGTTCATTCTCAAGGTCAGCCGCGTTCAATTGGGCGGTATATTGGCTGGCGCGCACTGTGTTGCGGACTTTGTCCCAGAGATCGGGTTCCCATGAAATATCGCCGGGGAGAGAAAACAACTGAGATTGCTGACCGCCTGATCCGCCGGTGCTGGACGCGGATCCAACGTTGGACGAGGCGCGCGAGCGGGTGTATGAACCTCCTATGCTCACTGTTGGAAAATAATGCGAGCGCGCCTCGCGCACCAGGGTACGCGCCTCCATAAAGTTCTCGAAGGCCTGCCGGATATTCTGGTTGTCGATGTTGAGTTGCTCTTCGAGCGCATTCAATTCCGGCTCATTGTAAATCTCCCACCACTTGCCGCGGAGAGTCGCATCCTGGGGTTGTGCGACGGCCCACCCATCGGTCTCCTTGAACTGTGCGGGAGATTCCTTGTAGGCCGAAGGCGCCGTCATGGTGGGCGGAAGATACTTCGGCCCAACATTGCATCCGGACAGCACCAAACAGATAGCAGCGGCATAAAGCGCCAACAATGTGGCGATTGTCTTCCGTGATAGCGCGGCTGAATTTCTCATATAGAGCTCTCCATAATCATCGTTTGTCAGGATGCCTCCGCGGTTTCCGGGCGTAGAGTAACTGGCTGTCTACCCTTGAAGCGGAGACGCAAGCGGTCAAAGAACAGATAGACGACGGGCGTGGTGTAGAGAGTCAGCATCTGACTGACGATCAGTCCGCCCACGATGGTGATGCCAAGCGGGCGTCTGAGTTCGGAGCCAGTACCAGTGCCGAAGGCCAGCGGCAGCGCGCCAAACAAGGCGGCCATCGTCGTCATGAGGATGGGGCGGAAGCGAAGCTGACAGGCTTCAAAGATAGCCTCGGTGGTGGTCTTGCCGTGCTCGCGCTCCGCAACCAGCGCAAAGTCGATCATCATGATCGCGTTCTTCTTCACGATGCCGATCAACAGAATGATTCCGATGATCGAGATCACATTCAGATCAACCTTGAAGAGCAAAAGCGCGAGCATGGCTCCCACGCTGGCTGACGGTAAGGTGGAAATGATGGTGATAGGATGCACCAGGCTCTCGTACAAAATGCCGAGGACAATGTAGACCGCGAGTATGGCCGTGCCGATGAGAAGGGGCTCGCTGTCCAGCGAGGTTTGATAGGCTTGCGCCGTTCCGGCAAAGAAACCGCGAACGGTTTGCGGCATATTCAGCCGCTGTTGCATCTGAGTAACCAAGCGGGTGGCGTCGCTCAACGACATATTCGCCGCAAGATTGAACGACACAGTGACCGATGGAAATGAGCTGGTGTGATTGATGGTCAGCGGCGTGGTGACCGCTTGCGCCGAGGTGACCGTGGAAAGCGGGACAATGCCTTTGCCCGAAGTGTTGAGATAGATGTTCTTCAATCCATCGGGACTCTGCCAATACTGGGGCGCAACCTCCAACACCACGTAATATTGATTCAGTTGTGTATAGATAAGGGATACTTGCGACTGGCCAAAGGCGCCGGAAAGGGCGCTATCCAACGACGACGGCGTAATGCCAAGCCTTGCCGCCGTGGGGCGATCGTAATTGAGCAGCTCTTCCAAGCCGTTATTCTGCGCATCGCTGCTTACATCCTGGAAGCCGGGGATCTTCTTCATCCCGGCAAGCAGGATAGGGCCCCAGTGCGCAAGATCCGCCACGTTATCCGACTGTATGGTGTATTGGTACATAGCATTGCTCGAGCGTCCACCGATGCGCAAATCCTGCGCCGCCTGAAGGAACACGGAAGCAACTGGCAGCGCGTTCAGTTTGGGCCGCAGGCGATCGATAACGGCCGCCACCGAAACCTTCCGCACATTGAGCGGCTTCAGCGCGATATTGATACTGCCGGAGTTCCCGTTGCCCGTATGGACGATGACATTCGCGACAGCCGGGTCAGCCTGGATGACCTTCTCGATTTGCAAGATCGAGTTGTCCATTATTGGAAACGATGCGTCCTGCGGGCCTCGCGCGTTGCCGGTAATGACTCCTGTGTCCTGCTGCGGAAAGAATCCCTTGGGGATGATGTCAATGAGATAGAAGTTCAACGCAATGGTGAGCAGCAGCAAGGTCAACATGGGCGCCGGATGCTGTAGCACCCAGGTCAGAGTGCGGCTGTAAGAGGAGAGCATCCACGTAAATCCACGCTCGGTTATCCGATACGCGCGGCCATGCTTGATGGTCCTTTCATCCTTGAGCAGATAGGCGCACATCATGGGCGTGGTCGTCAGCGAGATCAGCATCGACACGATAATGGCCGTCGACAGCGTGATTGCAAATTCGCGGAACAGGCGGCCGACGATGCCGGCCATGAGAAGAATCGGAATGAATACCGCAATCAGCGACATACTGATGGATAAAATGGTAAAGCCAATCTCCTTTGAACCCTGGAATGCGGCCTTCATCGGAGGCATTCCTGCCTCACGAAGGCGTGAAATGTTTTCCATCACCACAATGGCGTCGTCTACCACGAAGCCCGTCGAGATGGTCAGCGCCATCAGCGAGAGATTGTCGATGCTGAAGCCGAACAGGTACATGACTGCGAAGGTGCCGATGAGGGAGGCGGGAACGGCTACGGTGGGAATGAGTGTAGCTCGCCAGTTGCGCAGGAAAACGAATACGACAAGAATTACCAGGATGACCGAGATGATGAGCGTACTCTCCACGTCGCTCACCGAGGCACGGATGGTTGTGGTGCGGTCAAGGACAATGGTGGTCTTGATGCCTTGCGGAATTGAGGCTTCAATCGATGGCAATTCCGCGCGGACACGATCGACGGTATCGATGATGTTGGCGCTCGGCTGGCGAAAGATCATGATGGTGATCGACGGCGTGCCGTTCAAGTAACCCGCCGTACGAATGTTCTGCGCTCCATTGGATACGTCGGCTACATCTGCAAGCCTGATCGCGGCTCCGTTTTTGTAACCCACAATCAGCGGCTTATATTGGTCAGCGTGGGAGATCTGGTCATTGGTGACGATGTCCGCGGTGATGTTCCCGTCTATTATCTGGCCTGCCGGCTCATGAGCATTCTGCTGGCTCAATACAGACTTAATATTTTGGATTGTGAGTCCGTGGCTGTTGAGCAGAGTGGGATTTACTTCCACGCGCACAGAAGGACCGGCGCCGCCGCCGACCGAGACCTGTCCGACACCCTCGATCTGCGAGAGCTTCTGCGCAATGATCGACGACGCTTCGTCATAGAGCGTTGGTTTGTCGTACTTATCTGAAGTAAGCCCCAAAATAATGATCGGTGCGTCCGCAGGATTCACCTTGCGATAAGTCGGATTGGCAGGCAGATTTGCCGGCAGGTAAGTGCGCGCCGCGTTGATAGCCGCTTCTACGTCTCGCGCCGCGCCGTCGATGTCGCGGCTCAGATCAAATTGCAGCGTAATCGAGGTGCTGCCCAGCGAACTCGATGAAGTCATCTCGGTGATGCCAGCGATGTGGCTGAACTGGCGCTCCAGCGGAGTTGCGATTGCGGAGGCAGTGATCTCGGGACTTGCGCCGGGCAAACTGGCGGAAACCGAGATCGTCGGGAAATCAACTTGCGGCAAAGGAGAGACAGGCAGAACATTGAAGGCTATGGCGCCCACGAGAATAATGCCCGCCGTCAGCAGTGTGGTGGCTACCGGCCTGCGAATGAATGGGGCGGAGATATTCATCATCCCTCCGCCAGTTGGGGCTCGTTGCCGCTTACGATAGCCTTCGGCGCGCGGCTGAAGCGATGGCCGATGCGATCGAAGAAAACGTAGATGACGGGCGTGGTGTAGAGCGTGAGCACCTGGCTAAGAAGAAGTCCTCCAACCATGGCGATGCCCAGCGGACGACGCAGCTCCGAGCCCATGCCTTGACCCAGAGCCAGCGGAAGACCCGCCAGCAGAGCAGCCATGGTGGTCATCATGATGGGGCGGAAGCGCAGCAGGCAGGCATCATAGATTGCATCCGTTGCGCTTTTTCCGTGCTCTCGTTCGCCCTCCATCGCAAAGTCGACCATCATAATTCCATTCTTCTTCACAATGCCGATCAGCAGAATGATGCCGATAATGGCAACAACGCTGAGGTCCTGCTTGAAGAGAATGAGGGCCAGCAATGCGCCCACGCCTGCCGAGGGCAGTGTGGAAAGAATGGTAATGGGGTGAATGAAGCTCTCGTATAGGATTCCCAGCACAATATACACGGCAGCAAGCGCGGCAAGAATCAACAGGCCCTCATTGGCGAGCGAACCTTGGAATGACGCAGCTGTGCCTTGAAAGCCGTGCTGGACACTGACGGGCATGTTCAGGTCTGTTTGCACCTTCTCGATGGCCGTGATTGCGCCCCCAAGCGCGGCGCCGGGAGCTAGATTGAACGATACAGTCACAGCGGGAAACTGTCCCTGATGGTTGATCGAGAGCGGCTCAATCGTTCTTTCAATATGCGTGAACGCACTGAGAGGCACGGCATTGGAGGATGCAGTAGAGGAGACTGCATTCGCGGCTGAAGAAGCGCTGCTCGCGCCTATATTGGATTTAATTGCATTCGAGGGCGCGCTGAGAGCTGCCGAGGACGGAGTATATGCCACGGCCGTCGTGGTCGCATTTGAACCGGCGGACGATGACCCTGAGGATGCGTAGGAAGAGGAAGCACCCGGCCCAGATCCTCCTGCGGAGGTGTTGGTCTGGATATACAGGTCCTGAAGTTTGCCGGGACTTTGTTGGAAATTCGGATCAGTCTCCAGAATCACGTGATACTGGTTCAACTGCGTGTACATGGTGTTGATCTGACGCTGGCCATAAGCGTCATAGAGCGTGCTGTCGATGGTGGACGGCGCAATCCCAAGCCGCGATGCTGTGACGCGATCAATCACCAGCGAAACCGCCAGGCCTCCGGTTTGCTGGTCCGTAGCTACGTCGGCAAGTTGAGGCAACTGCTTCATCTTGTCGACCAGCCGGCCGGTCCACAGGTTCAACTCGTTTGCATCCGGGTCCTCCAGCGTGTACTGGTACTGAGTGCGGCTGACACGGTCATCCACCGTGATGTTCTGCACCGGGTCCATGTAAAGCACGATGCCCTCGACCGGCTTGAGGCTCGTTTGCAGCCTGCGAATCACATCGGAGGCGCTGATGTTGCGCATATTCAGCGGCTTCAGATTGATGGACATTCTCCCGCTATTCAGCGTCGTGTTCGTCCCGTCCGCGCCAATAAAGGAAGAGAGGCTATCGACCGCCGGATCCTGAAGAACGATGGCTGCCAGTTGCTGCTGCTTCTGCGCCATGGCCGCAAAGGAGATAGTCTCCGGCGCCTGAGAGATACCCTGTATGACGCCCGTATCCTGCGTAGGGAAGAACCCCTTTGGGATGACGATATAGAGGACAATCGTAAGCACCAGGGTGGCGGCAGCTATTAACAACGTGATGGTCTGGTAACCCAGCACAAACTTGAGCGTACGGCCGTAAAAGGCGATGACATTCTCGAAGACGCGTTCCGAGGCCTTGAAGAAGCGTCCCTGCTGTTCTTTGGGAGTCTGGTGAAGAATCCGCGAGCACATCATGGGCGTAAGAGTCAGCGACACGACGGCTGACAGAATGATGGTGACGGCCAGAGTAACCGCGAATTCGCGAAAGAGGCGGCCGACAACATCGCCCATGAAGAGCAGCGGAATCAGCACCGCGATCAGTGAGACGGTAAGGGAAATAATGGTGAAGCCGATCTGTTCCGCGCCCTTCATCGCAGCTTGCATCGGCGAGTCCCCAGCCTCAAGATAACGCGTAATGTTTTCGATCATCACGATCGCATCATCGACCACAAATCCGGTGGAGATGGTGAGCGCCATCAGCGAAAGATTGTCCAGGCTATATCCCAGCGCATACATGACGCCAAAGGTGCCCACCAAGGAGAGCGGCACCGCAATGCTGGGGATGATGGTGGCGTAAACGTTGCGCAGAAACAGAAAGATGACCATCACCACCAGCGCAACGGTCAGCAGCAACTCAAACTCGACGTCGGAGACGGAGGCGTTGATGGCCGTGGTGAGATCGGTAAGCGGCGTGACCTTGATGGATGCCGGCAGGTTTGCCTCAAGCTGCGGCAGAATAGCCTTGACGGCCTTCACCACGCTGATGGTGTTGGCGCCGGGCTGCCTCTGAATGTTGAGGATCACCGCAGGCGTCTGGTTCATCCACGCTGCCTGCTTGTTGTTCTCGATGCCGTCTACCACCTGTGCAACGTCCTTCAGCAGGATGGGCGCGCCATTGCGGTAGGCGATGACTACCTTTCGATAGTCTGCGCTGGTCACCAATTGATCATTGGCATTGATCTGGTAATCCTGGTGAGGTCCGTCGAAGTTACCCTTGGCTTGATTGACGCTGGTCTGTGTAAGCGCCGTGCGCAGATCCTCGAGGTTGAGCCCATAGGACGACAGCGCCGTTGGATTGGCCTGAATGCGCACTGCCGGCTTTTGTCCTCCGCTGATGCTCACCAGCCCGACGCCGCTCAACTGCGAGAGTTTGGGCGCAAGGCGCGTATCCACCAGATCCTCAACCTGCGACAGAGGCATGGAGTCGGATGTGATGGCCAGCGTGAGGACCGGCGCATCCGCGGGATTGGTTTTGCTATAAACCGGCGGCGAGGGAAGATTCGAGGGCAGAAAGCTCTGCGAGGCGTTAATCGAAGACTGAACCTCTTCTTCGGCGATGTCGATGTTTAAGGTAAGGGCGAATTGCAGAACGATGACAGACGATCCGCTGGAACTGGTTGAGGTCATCTGGCTCAGCCCTTGCAACTGGCCGAATTGCCGCTCCAGGGGTGCGGTCACCGTAGTGGCCATCACATCCGGGCTGGCGCCTGGGTAAAAGGTCAGAATCTGGATGGTGGGATAATCGACCTCCGGCAGGGCGGAGACCGGCAACTGAGTATACGCGACGATACCAACCAGCAGGATTGCGGCCATCAACAGCGCGGTAGCAACAGGACGCTGAATAAAGGGCGCGGATGGGTTCACGGAGCACGGCTCCCAATGGTATTTTCTTGTGGCACCTGCTTTGCCACCACGACTTTACTCCCGGCCTGCAACTTGTCGAAGCTGCTCGTCGCCACCACCTCGCCGGGATTGATTCCCGTAACCGAGGTCATGCCGCCGTCCGCAACACCCGTCTTAATGTTGCGCACACTGGCCGTTCCGTTCGCAATCACATAGAGAAACTCCACCTGACCGTTGTGCTGGACTGCCGAGGTGGGAACCAGCGTGACGTCCTTCAACGTATTCACCAACAATCTTGTATTGACAAACTGATTCGGAAAGAGAGCGTTATTCTTATTATCGAAAAGCGCGCGCAACTTGACCGTTCCAGTTGCGGTGTCGATCTGGTTGTCGATCGTCTGTAATTTGCCTGATGCTATTTTGGTAGTTTGGGCGCGATCCCACACATCGACGGGCAACGTATGCATCTGCTTCATTCGCGCCTGCACCTGTCCCAGGCTGTCCTCTGCAAGCGTGAACACCACCGTAATAGGTTGTTCCTGAGTGATAACCACCAGAACGGTGGCGCCGGTTGCCTGCACCACGTTTCCGGGGTCCACGAGACGAAGACCGGCGCGGCCGGCAATCGGTGCGGTAATGTGACAGAAGCCGAGTTGCACCTGGTCATAAGTCACAGTGCCTTGGTCGTTCTTCACTGTGCCCGTGTCCTGCAGTACGATCTTCTCCTGATCGTCCAGTAACTGCTTGTTGATGCTGTTTCGCGACCATGCTGTTCGGTATCGATCCAGATCCATCTGCGCCTGAGCCAGAATGTTGGTGTCGCGTTCCAGCACGCCTTCGGCCTGGACCAACTGTGCCTGGTAGGGTCGCGGATCGATGTCGATCAGCGCACTCCCTTTTCGAACGAATTGCCCCTCGCTGTAATGCACCGCGGATAAGACTCCGTTGGCCTGCGCGGTGACGAAAGTTGTATTGACCGGAGTAACAGTACCGATGGCATCGAGGTATATACCGATGTCACCCTTCGTGGCAGTCACAACCGTGGCAGTGACGGATGGCTTCACGGCAGCCAGCGCGCGCTTGGCAGCCGCTGCCTTGACAGCGTTATTGTGGACAACCATGATAACGATCGCGACCAGCAGAAGTAGAAGCAGGCTTGTCCACAGAATCCAGCGCCTTCGATACCAGGGAAGCGGCTCAGATAATTGATGATCTGCGCCAATGTGCTGAACACCCGATTGATCTTCGTACTCAGACATGCAAGACTCCGCGCCCACGCACATTTGGCAAAGTGCTTCTCGCAGAATCATATATATTCGGAGCAATTGTATGGTCCGTATTGCTCAATTCCGAAGGCATGTCGGATTCTCGGCGATTCTGTGCTCTGCGGCTTCTTGCGGTTCCAAGAGAATTGCCGACAATACGGAAATTTTCCAGAGCCTTCCTGGCCCGACACAGCAGTCCGAACAGTAGGAGCGTCGTTCACCATGAAAATCTGTTACCCCGGCCTACCCCCTGTAAAGTCAAGTCCTAAATGTTCTGTAGATTGCCATTCCTCAGGGTAGTTGGTTCTTGTTCTTGTTGGTTGAGGAGCCAGCTTGCGGAGGGCGTAGCCCGGAGCAAGCTGGCTCCTCAAGCGGCCTGCGCCTGGGACTCGATTTCGGCCCCCGGTTCCTCCTCCATGCGCAGGTAGATTCTGCCCATCCACTCCTGATTTGTCTCCATCAGTAGCGCCGAAACCAGCCGCAAGCACGACTGCTCATGAGGAAATACTCTGATCACCCTCGTCCTCCGTTTCAACTCCTGGTTCTGCCGCTCCAGCATATTGGTCGTGCGCATCCGCTTTTGGTGCGCCTCCGGCAGCGCATAGACGCCCAGTATCTCTTCGCCGTGCTCCTCCAGCAGCCGCGCCACCTTGGGAGCCTTCTTCTCCAACTCCGCGATGGCCGCTGCAAGCGCCGTCTTGGCCGCCTGGCGCGTTGCCGACTCGGTCACCAGCTTCATCAGCCGCAGCACCAGTGGACGCTGCTGCCGGCCGCACAACGCCAGCGCGTTGCGCACAAAATGCACCTGGCAGCGTTGCCACACCGCGCCTTGAAAATGCCTCTCGATGGCTCGCACCATGCCGGCATGATCGTCGCTCACCACATAGCGCACGCCCCGCAGCCCGCGCTGCTTCAACTCCAAGAAGACCGCGCCCCAACTGGCCTCCGACTCCGACTCGGCCACCCAGCAGCCCAACACTTCACGATAACCCGCGGCGCCGATGCCGATCGCCACCAGCACGCCCTGGCTCACCACCGAGCCGCCGCGCCGAACCTTCTCATAGCGCGCGTCGAAGATCAGATACGGATACTCTTCGGTGAGCAGTCGCGTGCGCCACTCGTTGATCTCGGCATCCAGCTTGGAACTCAGCGCCGACACCTGGCTCTTGCTTACCTCCAGGCCGCACAGCGCCTCGGTTATCGCGCTCACCTTGCGCGTCGAAACGCCCTCGATGTACATCTGCAACAGAGCCAGCACCAGCGCCTTTTCGCTGCGTTGATAGCGCTCGAACAACTCCGTCTGAAACTGCCCGTCGCGGTCCTTGGGGACCATCAACTCCAGCTCGCCCACTCGCGTCTTCAACGTGCGCGGCTTGTAGCCGTTGCGCCAGCCGCGCCGCACATCGTTGCGCTGGTAGGTCTCGGCCCCCAGAAAACTGGTCATCTCGGCTTCCAAAACCTGCTGCACGGTCCGCTGAACCAGATCGCGAAGAAAGTCTTCCCCGCCCAACCCCTCTTGCCATCCCGCCAAATTCTCAATAACCTGTCCCTTGCGAGCCATTTCGGTCCTCCTCCTTGTGAATGTCGTTCTGGTAAACAACATCCTAAGGAATCGACCGGGTGGCTCGCGGACGCTCGCCACTCAGACGCTTCTACAGAACTTTACGGACTTAATCCCCTGTAAACCAGATCGTGCGGAGGGCAAATCTTGCGCGAAGTCAAGAACGTCAAAAACTCCGTGTGTGTATACCGTGTGTGGGAACCGCGTTTCTATCGTTTTCAGCGTTTTGTGAGCGCCTAAAATTCTGTAACTTACGTATTTTCAATACCCCTGTATATTCCGACTCCCGCCGCCTCCACTATTAAGTTATTTTATTATCAATATATTACAGTCATTTATTCCTCACATGTACTTGCCAGATATTAATATCCCTATTCAGTGCCAGGCTACACAGCTGTTTGGGCATCGTTCTTGGCGCAAAAAAAGGCGGC
>CABEBC010000440.1_pt1 | contig 12181 bp, 9 predicted proteins | sample 3422291 | NCBI WGS metagenome assembly CABEBC01 (sample SAMEA5534345, study PRJEB31848) | metagenome | biome: tundra; feature: field; material: soil | place: USA | collected 2013-05 | depth 0.45 m
GTGTGGAAGTACTCGCCGCGCGGCTTGTCGGTGCGCTCATAGGTGTGCGCGCCAAAGTAATCGCGTTGCGCTTGCAGCAGGTTGGCGGGAAGCCGGCCGGTTCTGTAGCCGTCGAAAAACGACAGCGCGGAAGAGAACACGGGGGTAGGAACGCCTAACTCCACCGCATGAACCAGCGCCTTGCGCCACGACGCCTGGTACTTGCTGATCGCCGCGGTGAAAAAACTGTCCAGCAGCAGATTTTCAGGCGCGGGTTTCTTGTCGTAAGCCTCTTTGATCTTGCCCAGAAACTGGCTGCGAATGATGCATCCGCCGCGCCACATCAGCGCGATGCCGCCAAAGTTCAAATTCCAGCCATGCTCCTTGGCGGCGGCCTTCAGCAGCATATAACCCTGCGCGTAAGAGACGATCTTGGAGCAGTAAAGCGCCCGCCGCACATCCTCAATAAAGGTAGCTCGGTCGCCGACAGAGGCCTTGGTCGCCGGCCCCTGCAAAATCTTCGACGCTGCGACGCGCTCTTCCTTCAGCGCAGACAGGCAGCGCGCGAAGACCGACTCGCCAATCAAAGTCAGTGGCTGGCCCAGATCGAGCGCGCTGATCGCCGTCCACTTGCCCGTGCCCTTCTGGCCGGCCGCGTCCAGTATCTTATCCACAATCGGCTTGCCGTCTTCGTCCTTCTTGGCAAAGATGTCCCTGGAAATCTCGATCAGGTAACTGTCCAGCTCGCCCTTGTTCCACTCCGCGAAGACATCGTGCAACTCATCGGCAGTCAGGCCCAGGCCGCGTTGCAGTAGGTCGTAGGCCTCGCAGATCAGCTGCATATCGCCATACTCAATGCCGTTGTGGACCATCTTGACGTAATGACCGGCGCCGTTCTCGCCCACCCAGTCGCAGCAGGGGGTTCCGTCCTCTACTTTGGCGGCAATGGCCTGGAAGATATCTTTCACGTGCGGCCATGCTGCCGGGTTGCCGCCCGGCATGATCGACGGACCGCGGCGCGCTCCCTCTTCGCCGCCGGAAACTCCGGTGCCGATGAACAGAATGCCTTTGGCGGCCAGGTCTTTGGTCCGGCGGTCGGAGTCGGTAAACAGCGAGTTCCCGCCGTCGATCACAATGTCGCCCTTTTCAAGATAAGGCAGCACATGTTCAATCGTCTGATCAACGCTGTCGCCGGCCTTCACCATCAGCATCACGCGGCGCGGCTTCTTCAACAGTCCGACGAATTCCTCGACGGAGTGGGCTCCGGCAACCTGCGTCCCCTTGGCTTCGTTCGCCAAAAAGTCGTCCACTTTGGATACGGTGCGGTTGAAGACGGCCACTTTGAAGCCGTGGTCGTTCATGTTGAGGACAAGGTTCTGTCCCATGACTGCAAGGCCTATCAGGCCGATATCACACAATTGTTCCGGCATACTTTCTCCAAATTCTTTCTGAAATGTTTTTACCGCTGAATGCGCGCCGAGCCGCCTTTGGCAAAGGCTCGCACCTGATCCACGGTTGCCATGGTTGTGTCGCCGGGGAACGTGGTCAGCAGCGCGCCATGCGCCCATCCCAGTTTGATGGCCTCTTCCGGCGTCTCCCCGGTCAACAGGCCGAAGATAAATCCCGCCGCAAAACCGTCGCCGCCGCCCACCCTGTCCAGTACATCCAGCTCAGCCGTCGGAGCGGTGTAGGTCTTTCCGTCAATCCACGCCACCGCGCTCCAGCTATGATGGTTGGTCGAGTGCACCTCGCGCAGCGTCGTGGCCACTACCTTCACATGCGGATGCTTCTTCACCACGTTGTCGATCATGCCGAAAAAAACGCTGGGGTCGAGCTTCGATTTTGCCGCCACCTCCGGCCCTGGGATGCCCAGCCCCTTCTGCAGGTCCTCTTCATTGCCCACCAATACGTCCACATTCTCGACGATTTTGGCGATGGTCTCCACGGCCTTCTCGGCGCCGCCGTGAATATTCCACAGCTTCTCGCGAAAATTCAAATCAAACGAGGTGATTGCGCCCGCCGCCTTTGCTTCCTTCATCATCTCCGCGGCCAGCGGCGCAGTGGTCGGCGACAAAGCCGCAAAAATCCCGCCACAATGCACCCATTTAACACCCTTGGCGAAGATCGCCTTCCAGTCAAAATCCCCCGGCTTCAGTTGACCAGCCGCTTCGTTGCAGCGGTTGTAGAAGACCACCGGAGGACGCACCCCGTGCCCCCGGTCGCTGTAGACGGTGGCCATGTTGGGGCCGTTCACCCCGTTGTGCTTGAAGTGCTTGTAGAACGGCTTCACGCCCATGGCGCGCACCCGCTCCGCAATCAGATCGCCAATCGGATAGTCCGACATCGCCGAAACGATTGCCGTCTTCATGCCAAAGCAATCCGAAAGGTTGGCGGCCACGTTAAACTCGCCGCCGCTGACATGAATCTTGCATTCTGTCGCCTTGCGGAAGGGGATGATCCCCGGATCGAGCCTGTGAACCAGCGCTCCCAGCGATAGAAAATCCAGCTCCGCATCTTTGCGGATATTCAATCCTTGACTCATCGGACGTTTACTCCTGTTCCTGAAATGGAATGATGAAAAACTGCAAATGATCGATTGGCTTATCGCCTGATCACCTTTGTACCATGCAATCCGTACGGCAGCTCAGCGTGGATACGAGGTCTGACCACCAGAATACACGCATACCGTATAGCTTGCCAATGAGTGAAGATAGTGGGCAGTGGACCAGTTTGAAGGGTACGGACTTCAGCCCGTACATCAGCCAAGCAAAATCAACTGGGCTTCAGCCCCTGAGGGTCAGATCGTTCAAACTGACCCACCACATCTACCCGCCCTGCCGTGACAATGCCGCCTCTGGCGCGCTACCCTTATTTGTACGTACCCGGCAAATCTAAGGAGCATTCCAAACCCATGCCTATCCAAGCCACCTCCAAAATCTGGCATAACGGCAATCTCATTCCCTGGGAACAGGCCAACATCCACGTAATGAGCCATGTGGTCCACTACGGCTCCAGCGTCTTTGAAGGCATTCGCTGTTACGGGCAACCCAAGGGCTCGGCCGTCTTCCGTCTGCCGGAGCATATGCAGCGGCTTCTGGACTCGGCCAAGATCTACCGCATGGAGATCCCCTACACCCTCGACGAGCTCTGCGCCGCCGTGGTCGATGTGATTGAGGCTAATGAGGTTGCGCCCTGCTACATCCGCCCCATCGTGCTCCGTGGCTACGGCGAAATCGGCGTCAGCCCCAAGGGTTCGCCCATCGAGGTTTACATCGCCAACTTCCCCTGGGGCAAGTACGTGGCCGGTCAGGGCGGCGCCGATGTGTGCATCTCCAGTTGGAACCGGCTGGCCCCCAACACCATGCCCGCCCTCGCCAAGGCTGGCGCCAACTACATGAACTCCCAGCTGATCCGCATGGAAGCCGACATCAACGGCTACGTCGAAGGCATTGCCCTCGACGTCAACGGCCTCATCAGCGAGGGATCCGGCGAAAACGTCTTTGTGGTGCGCAACGGCGTAATTTACACCCCCCAGCTTGGCAACTCGGCTCTCTCCGGCATCACTCGGGACAGCGCCATAGCCATCGCCCGCCATCTGGGCTATACGGTCAGCGAGCAGCCCATTCCGCGCGAGATGCTCTACATCGCCGACGAAGTCTTTTTCACCGGCACGGCCGCTGAAGTTACCCCCATCCGCTCCGTGGACCGCATTGTCATCGGCGACGGTAAACCCGGGGTCCCCGGCGACAGGTCTTCGTCGCAGGGGTGGAAATCCGGCGAAATCACCAGGAAGATCGGCGACGAATTTCTCGGCATCGCCAATGGACTCAAACCCGACCGCTTTGGCTGGCTCACCCCGGTCAAGGTAAACGCCGCCCAACCGGCCAGCGCATAGTTTTTTGCGCTGACCCCTGATCCCTGTTAAAGGATGCGTGCCGCGCGTGAAACCCGACATGAAAGTGTCATTGGCGGGCCTGCAACTGGCCAGCCCCATCATCGCCGCCAGCGGCACCTTTGGCTATGGAATCGAGTTTGAAGAGATCGTCTCCCTCGAGCGCATCGGCGCTTTCGTCACCAAGGGCATCTCTCAGGAGCCCATCGCCGGCAACGCCCCTCCCCGCATCATCCAGACCGCCTCCGGCATGTTGAACGCTATCGGCCTGCAAAACGTCGGCGTTGAAGAATTCATCGCCCGCAAGCTCCCCCCGCTCCGCCGCTACCCCCGCTGCAAGGTCATTGTCAACATCTTCGGCCACACCATAAGCGAGTACCTCGCGGTCATCGAGCGGCTCAACCAGGCCCAAGGCATCGCCGCCTACGAGCTCAACGTCTCCTGTCCCAACGTCCACGCCGGCGGCATGGCATTCGGCTCCGACCCCGGCTCGCTCGAATACCTGGTGAGCCGCGCCAAAGCCGCCTCCAACCGGCCGCTCATCGTCAAGCTCTCGCCCAACGTAACCTCCATCGCCCACATGGCCCGCATCGCCGCCCGCGCCGGCGCCAACGCGGTTAGCCTCACCAATACATTCTTGGCCATGTCCATCGACCCCGAGACCCGCCTTCCGCGCCTGGCCAACGTCACCGGAGGCCTCTCCGGCCCGGCCATCAAGCCCATCGCCCTGCGCATGGTCTACGAAACCGCCCAGGCCGTCTCCATCCCCATCCTCGGCATGGGAGGCATCACCACCCCGGCAGACGCCGTCGAGTTCATGCTCGCCGGAGCCACCGCCGTCCAGGTCGGCACCGCCAGTTTCGCCGACCCCCGCGCCGTCGAGCGCCTCGCCAAGGGGCTCGAGTCCTGGTGCCGTAGCCACGGAGTTAAGCGGGTCTCCAGCCTCACCCGCGCCCTCGAAATCCCCCGCGAACCAGTCATGTAGTTCATGCGCAGTTCAGCCGGGTTTCCCAGAAATGCGGGTGCCCCAGGTCCCTCGCATTTGGGGACCTGGGAATCACAATCCCCAACCGGCCCGACGGAGGGAGCAGTGGGCTTCAGCCTCTCTGCCGGGTGCCCCACCCTCGCCGCTGTCATCCTGAGCGAGCGTAGCGAGTCGAAGGACCTGCGGTTGCTTTTTCGTCTCTTCCCCACTCACATATGACCGGGTGCCCCAGGTCCCTCGCATTTGGGGACCTGGGAAACCATGAACCCAAACCAGCTGGGTGCCCTAGACCGTCGGCCACAATAAATGCCACTTTCGCACAGCGCCGGATGATGATATATCTCCTTATTAGCTATGGCAGAGAACAAGTTGGAAGGAAAGAATCTGATCCACTCTGCGACCGGACCGGCTGGTCCGATCCCGCATCCAGACTATTGCAAGCCTCAATGCTATGCGAGAGGCAAGCGTGGGCCCTCGAGACCTTGTCAATGCAAGGGGTGTCGCGGCGGCGCGCATGGCCGCGGGAAGAAATATGCGTTTGACCACGGCTATCTCAAGCACTCACCACCTGGTACCCGAAAGCCACCGCTTGACCAGGAGTGGCTTTTTGCTGAGGAGCCTCCTACTCCAATTGAGGACGCCGATCAACCTTAATCGAACAGCTGTCTTCGTGATTCGTGAAACGATGCCAGCCCTTCAGGCTACCGGGTGCCCCAAATCTCGCTTCTGAGACCCTGGATCAGCCCTGCCCCTCTTGTGTTAATCTCATCCCAACCCCGTGACCACCGATAAAAACTCGCTCTACTACGGTGACAATCTCGACGTCCTCCAGCGCTACGTCAAGGACGAGTCGGTAGACCTCGTCTATCTCGACCCGCCCTTCAACTCCCGCCAGGACTACAACGTCCTCTTCGCCGAAAAGGACGGCTCCCAGTCCAGCTCCCAGATTCACGCCTTCGAGGACACCTGGGAGTGGAACAACGAGTCCATGCGTGCTTTGCAGCAGGTCATCGAGCAGGGCGGTCGCGTCGCCGACGCCCTCCGCGCCTTCGAGTCCTACCTCCACGGCTCCGACATGATGGCCTACCTCGCCATGATGGCCCCGTGCCTCGTCGAACTCCGCCGCGTCCTCAAAGAGACCGGCTCCATCTACCTCCATTGCGATCCCACCGCCAGCCACTACTTGAAGATTTTGATGGACGCGGTCTTTGGGCCGCAGTTTTTCAAAATGAGATTTCGTGGCGTCGATCATCGGCTCACAGTGATGTGAAGCAGGGTATGCGGCGTTGCGGTCGAGTCCGAGATGTATTGCTGTTTTTCGGAAAGTCGTCGTCAAATATTTGGAATGTCGTCTATACGCCATACACGGAGGAGTACCTCGCGTCCGAATACAAACATATCAATGGAGAAGGCCGACATTACAAAGAAACTGACCTGACAGCCGCACGTCCTGGAGGGGACACCGAATTTCTTTGGAGGGTTAAACGACGGGAAAGGCGTAAGGAGCGTTGGGACGCTGATCTTGAAAATGAATATCTCACCCCGAAGGCTGGATGGGAATACAAAGGTGTCCCTCCTTATAACGGTCGTTTCTGGGCGTATTCGCGTGAGAATATTACGGCCTTTTACAAGTCGGGTCACATAGTTCATCGTGAGACGGGTATGCCACGTCTTATCCAATTCGCAGATGAAATGCCAGGTGTCGCACTTCAAGACGATTGGGACGACATCAATCGCACTGGAGGAGAAGAAGATCTCGGCTACCCCACCCAAAAGCCCGAAGCCCTCCTCGAACGCATCATCAAAGCCAGTTCCAACGAAGGAGATCTTGTCCTCGATCCCTTCTGTGGCTGCGGTACAACGGTGCAAGTAGCCCAGCGCCTCAATCGCCGCTGGATCGGCATCGACATTACGCACCTCGCCATCGGCCTCATCAAGAAGCGCCTCTCCGACGCCTTCGGCCCGGAGATCAAGTCCACCTACGACGTAATTGGCGAGCCGACCGACTTAGCCGGTGCAGGCCAACTTGCCGCCGAAGACAAGTACCAGTTCCAGTGGTGGGCATTGGGCCAGGTGGGCGCGCGTCCCGCCGAGCAGAAAAAAGGAGCAGACCGCGGCATCGATGGCCACCTCTACTTCCACGACGACGAATCCGGCCAGTCCAAGCAGATTATCTTCTCCGTCAAGGCGGGCGGCGTATCCGTTCCCCAGGTCCGCGATCTCGTCGGCGTCCTCACCCGCGAAAAAGCCGAGATCGGCGTCTTCCTCTGTTTTGAGGAGCCAACCAAACCCATGCTCCGCGAAGCCGCCGAAGCCGGCCTCTACAAATCAACCGACAACACCACCTACCCCCGCCTGCAAATCCTCACCATTCAGCAGATTCTCGACGGCAAGCAGCCCGACTATCCCCTCCACCGCCGCGACGCCACCTTCAAGAAGGCCCCCCGCAGCAGACCGGCGGCGGCGGAGAACCTGACCTTGCCATTGCTGCCGGGGGAATAGTTCTAGTCCCATGTCCCTGTCCTCTGATCTCTGTTCTCTGTTCAGCTATTCAAAGCCATCCGTACCAACTGATGAAGCGCTACAATTTGGGGATCCTGATACAGGCGCGGCTTACCTACTCTTTCTCTCTTGTCATCATTCTTTGCGCGTTTGATGTCGAGCGCCTTCTCCCGCTCCGCCCGATGCCCCGCCGCCATCTCGCCCAGCGTTCCCTTGCGTGGCGTCAGGGCGTAGATCAACTCGCAGTCCAGTGCCTCTGCCGCCCGTCGCAGTGATCCCAACTCGATGCGCGACTCCTCCTCAGCCCTTTCCATCCTGTAAACCTCCCGCTCTTGCACTCCCATCCGCCGCGCGAACTCAATCGCCGGCATCCCCACCGCCTGCCGCACCGCCCGCACCCAGCTCGCCATCTCTCCCGCCGCCGCACGCCCCAGCCGGTACCCCGGCAGTGCATCCTCCATCCGCCGACGAATCTGCTCCCGCGCTTCCTTCGCTATCCCCATCTCACACTCCCTTTCTGCCGATCAATCCGGTTCCTATTCCCTGTTCTTCGATTTATTTTCAAACCCTTGCTGTTAATTATGTGGTAAACATGCCAATAAACCCAACAGAATGAATATGTTCCACGTGGAACAATTTGGGTGTCCTGACTCCTGTTCCCTCCCCCCAATTACCTGGTCCCTCGTCCAAAACAGCCCAACTAGACCAGGTCATGACTAGGTTTTTGCCCAAAATATAGCTATTTTTGGATAGCTATGACATCGAGCATGACAGAATTACATGTATTTATATGCACGCGCCAGACGCTCATAATGCCCTTATTTTTCGCCAAAACCGTGTCTCTCGAACGTCTCTGCCACCCGATGCTCGAAATGTGACGCAAATTACGTGTGATCTGCATCTTGACCTTTATTTAGCCCAATATGTGCAACATCGCCCAAAACTGTTGTGACGCTGGTCACAGCCGTCCGTTCTTTCCATGCGTAACTTCCCATTCATCCATCGGGGAACCAAGGGCGGCTCCCTGCGAGGGGGTCCAGGCCGCCACAGTTTCTCGGTTCCTGCACACGGAGCGAGGTAGGCATGGGTCAATCAATTTGGAATTCGATGCAGCAGAAGGGCTACAGCCGCAGGGATTTTCTACAATTCTGCGCTGCCGCCGCAACCGTGGCCGGCCTGGGGAAATCCGGCGTGGCCCAGGTCGTCTCAGCCTTCGAAAAGAAAGATAAACCGGCTGTCGTGTGGATGCACTTCCAGGAGTGCACCTGCTGCAGCGAGTCCTTTATCCGGGCTTCGCACCCCATCGTTCTGGACGTGCTGCTCGACGTACTGAGCCTCAACTACACCGAGACGTTGATGGCTGCCTCCGGCTTCCAGGCGGAAAAGTGCCTGACCGATACCATCGAAAAGAACAAGGGCAAGTACATCGTGCTGGTCGAGGGCGCGGTGCCGACAAAAGATGACGGCGTCTACTGCATGATCGGCGGCAAAACCGCTGAATCCATCCTGCAAACCGTCGCCAGGGATGCCGCTGCCATCGTGGCCTGGGGCAGTTGTGCCTCCAACGGGTGCGTCCAGGCGGCCAAGCCCAATCCCACCGGAGCAACCCCAATCCATAAGCTGGTGAACAAACCGGTGATCAACGTCCCCGGATGCCCGCCCATTGCTGATGTGATGATGGGCGTGATCACTCATCTTCTGGTCCTGGGACAGATGCCCGCGCTGGACTCGCAGGGCCGGCCCAAGGAGTTCTATGGCCGCCGCGTGCACGACACCTGCTATCGCCGCCCCAACTACGATGCCGGCCTCTTCGTCGAGTCCTTCGACGACGAAAACGCGCGCAAAGGCTATTGTTTGTATAAAGTTGGCTGTCGCGGTCCGGTCACCTACAACGCCTGCTCGGTGACCAAGTGGAACGAGGGCACCAGCTATCCCATCCAGTCCGGCCACGGCTGCATCGGTTGCAGCGAGGAGGGCTTCTGGGACAACGGCCCGTTCTATCAGCACTTGCCTTCCTTCCCCGGCTTCGGCGTCGAGAGCACCGCCGATACCATTGGCACGGTGGTCGGAGTTGCCACGCTGGCCGGAGTTGCCGCTCACGCCGTGGTGACCAATATTCGCAAACGTAACGTGATCGCTGAAGTTCACGCCGAAGACCTGAAGGAGTCCTAAGAGCCTATGACACGCATCGTCGTCGATCCGGTAACTCGCATTGAAGGCCACCTGCGCATCGAGGCAGTGGTGGAAAATGGCGTCATCACCGACGCTTTCAGCGCAGGCACCATGGTGCGCGGCCTGGAGAAAATTCTCATCGGCCGCGATCCCCGCGACGCCTGGGCCATCACCGAGCGCGTCTGCGGCGTCTGCACCACCGTGCACGCTCTCACCAGCGTGCGCGCCGTGGAAAATGCCCTGGGAATTACCGTACCGCCCACGGCTGAGCTGATCCGCAATATCATGATGACCACGCAGTACGTGCAGGATCACGTGATCCACTTCTATCACCTGCACGCGCTTGACTGGGTGGACATCGTTAACTGCCTCAAGGCCGATCCCAAAAAGGCCGCGGAGCTGGCGGGGTCCTTCTCCAAGTGGGACAAGAACACGCCCGCCTATTTCACCGAGGTGCAGAACAAGGTCAAGGCCTTCGCAGCCAGCGGCCTGGGCATCTTCGCCAACGGCTATTGGGGCCATCCGGCCTACAAGTTGCCGCCGGATGTGAACCTGATCGCCGTGGCTCACTACCTGGACGCCCTGGTCTGGCAAAAGGAACTGGTCAAGATCCACGCCGTATTCGGCGGCAAGAATCCGCACCCGAATTATCTGGTGGGCGGAGTTCCCTGCTCCATCAACATGAACGAAGTGGCCGCCATCAACTCCGAGCGGCTCAACCTGGTCAAGCGGCTCATCGATCAGGCGGATGAATTCCTCAATCAGGTGTACATCCCCGATCTGCTGGCCGTTGCCTCCTTCTACAAGGACTGGGCCAGCCATGGCGGCGGATTGAGCAACTACCTCAGCTACGGCGAGTTCCCCACCAAGGGCTACAACAATCCGGAGTCGTTCAAGTATCCACGCGGCGTGGTGCTGAATCGCGACCTCAGCCATGTGTACCCGGTCAACGCAACCGATTCGCAGGAGATCAAGGAGTACATTGCGCACTCCTGGTACAGCTACGAAAAGGGAGACAAGGAAGGCATCCATCCGTGGGCCGGCGAAACAAAGATCAAGTATTCCGGACCCAAGCCGCCCTTCGAGACGCTGGAAGGCTACGAGAAGTATTCCTTCCTGAAAACCCCGCGCTGGAAAGAAAATCCAATGGAAGTGGGTCCGCTGGCGCGTCTACTGGTAGCTTTTGCCTCCGGGCGCACGGACGTTCAGGATCTGGTCAAGGACACGCTGGGCAAGCTGAACGTGCCCGTCACCGCGCTCTTCTCCACGCTGGGCCGCACCGCGGCGCGCGGGCTGGATGCCGCGCTGGCCATGATCTGGCTCAAGGAGTACTACGGCCAGTTGATGGAGCAGATCAAGATCAACGAAGTCTCCACATTCAATGGCCAGTTCTGGGAACCCAAAACCTGGCCAAAAGAAGCCGAGGGCGTTGGCCTTACAGAGGCGCCTCGAGGAGCGCTGGCGCACTGGATCAAGATCAAGAACGGCGCCATCGAAAATTATCAGCTCGTGGTGCCAACCACTTGGAACGGCTCTCCGCGCGACGCCAAGGGCCAGCGTTCGTCCTTTGAGCAGGCGCTGATCGGCACTCCGGTGGCTAAGATCAACGAACCGGTCGAGATCCTTCGCACCATCCATTCCTTTGACCCGTGCCTGGCCTGCGCCGTGCATCTGTACGATCCGCAGGGACGGCACCTAGCCCAGGTTTCCTTCGAGTGATGCCCATGAGTACACCGAACATGGTCGCAGGCAGAGTTTCACCGGCTAAGCTTCCGGTCGAGTATCGGCGCATCTACGTGTGGGAACTTCCGGTGCGCGTTTACCATTGGATCAACGCCATCGCCCTGGTGGCGTTGTGCGTTACCGGCTACCTGATCGGCGCTCCCATGCGCGCCTTTTACGCGGCCGAGGCTTACCAGCAGTACTGGTTCGGCTGGGTGCGCTTCATCCACTTCCTGGCCGCTTTCATTTACGTCTTCAACTTCCTGGCGCGGCTCTATTGGGGCTTCGTCGGCAACAAGTACTCCCACTGGAACGCCTTCTTCCCACTGAAGAAGGCGCAACAGCATGAGATTGTCGAAGTCATCGAGGCCGACGTGCTGCAAACCAAGATGCACGGGCCGATTTCTACCGGCCACAACGCGCTCGCCGGTTTCATCTACTTCGGCACCTTCCTTGCATTTACTTTCCAGACCATCACCGGCTTCGCGCTCTACTCCAGCATGAGCAACTCGTGGCTGCCGCGCATGTTCACCTGGATTGTGCCACTGATGGGCGGCGAATCCGGCGTGCGCTTCTGGCACCATGCGTTTCTGTGGTTCTTTGTCACCTTTGTCATCATTCACGTCTATCTGGCCTTCTATCACGACTACATCGAGGGACGCGGCACGGTATCCTCGATCATAGGCGGATGGAAGTTCGAGCGGGAAAAGCGTGATAGAGGGACTAGGGACTAAGGGACTAGGGACTCAGGAATCGCAGTGGGGAAAATATTGACGGAGACGAACGAGAAGACACTGGTGCTGGGCCTGGGCAACGTCATCATGGGCGATGAAGGCGTCGGCGTCCATGTAGTACGAGCTCTGGAGCAGCACCCACTCCCAGCCAATGTGGAGTGCCTGGACGGCGGCACGGGCGGATTCACACTGCTC
>CABEBC010000441.1_pt1 | contig 12149 bp, 8 predicted proteins | sample 3422291 | NCBI WGS metagenome assembly CABEBC01 (sample SAMEA5534345, study PRJEB31848) | metagenome | biome: tundra; feature: field; material: soil | place: USA | collected 2013-05 | depth 0.45 m
GAGCGGGGTGGTAAGCCGGAGCAGGGTGGTAGGCCGGAGCGGGGTGGTAAGCCGGAGCTGGCGGGTGATAAGCCGGTGGCGGTGGCTTGTAGGGTGCACCCAGAGCCGCTGCCACAGCAGAGATCGACAACAAGACTGAAACTAAAAACAAGGAACTACTTACACGCGTAGAACTCTTCATCATCCACCTCCGCACAGCCGTTAGAATCTTTCAAGTTAACGAGATATCAACATTCCGTTCAGGAGTCGAAAATCTCTGTGAATTGAAGATAAACCAAACCGGCATCGAATGACCCGCAAAATCTTCGTTACTTCAGTGGGTCAGTCGGCAGTGTCCAGCCTTCTTTTTCGCCCTTGTTCTGCACCTTCAGCCAGTCGATCAGCGGCTGGAAGTATTCGACGATGGCCGAGGCGTCGGCCTTGTCGGTTCCAGTCATGGCTTTGAGCGCCTCTGGCCAGGGTTTAGATGCGCCCATCTCCAGCATTGCATTCAGTTTTGCGCCGGCCTCCTTTGATCCGTAGACCGAGCAGCGATTCAGCGGTCCTTTGTAGCCGGTGGCCTGGCACATGGCGCGATAGAACTGGAACTGGTAGACACGGGCCAGGAAGTAGCGCATGTAGGGCACGTTTCCCGGAATGTGGTACTTGGCCCCAGGGTCAAAGTCGGCCTCACTGCGCGTCACTGGCGGGGCTATGCCCTGATATTTTTCGCGCAGAGCCCACCAGGCGCTGTTGTAATGCTCCGGCGTCACCTCTCCGGAGTAGACCTGCCAGCGCCACTTGTCGATGAGCAGGCCGAAGGGCAGGAAGGCGATCTTGTCCAGAGCCGTGCGCAGCAGCAGCGGAATATCGGCGCTGGGCGGCGGAATCTGGTCGATGAGGCCCAGTTTTTTCAGGTAATCCGGGGTCACATTCAGCGCAATGGCGTCGCCAATGGCCTCGTGGAAGCCGTCGTTAGCGCCGTTCTGGAAGAAGAAGGGCTGCTTGCGATAGGCCATCTGGTAGTAGTTGTGGCCCAGCTCGTGATGCACCGTGACAAAGTCGTCGGCGGTGGGCTGGAAGCAGGCCTTGATGCGCACATCACGCTGACTGTCGATGTCCCATGCGCTGGGATGGCATACCACTTCGCGATCACGCGGATGAGAGAGCATGGAGCGCTGCCAGAAGGTGTCGGGAAGCGCATCAAAGCCGAGCGACTTGTAGAAGCCTTCGCCGTAGCGGACCAACTGTTGCGAATCAGTGTTGCGCGCCTTGAGGATGGCTCCCAGGTCGTAGGGCATCGGTCCAGAGGGTGGCGCAACCACGTCGTAGATGTTGCCCCACTCCTGCGCCCACATATTGCCCAGCAGGTGCCCTGGAATCATGCCGTCGGGGCGGCGCGCGGCATCGCCGTACTTTTCGATGAGCTTGTGGCGGACGTAGGTATGCAGCTCGCGATAGAGCGGTTCAACCTGGGTCCAGAGGCGCTCGATGTCGGCTGAAAACTCTTCGGGGGTCATGTCGTACTGCGAGCGCCACAGGGCGCCGGTGTCGGCAAAGCCCAGTTCGCGCGCGCCCTGGTTGCTCAATTGGGCCAGGCGCGCGTAATCGCCACGCATAGACTTGCCAACGGCGTGCCAGCCTGTCCACAGCGCCGCCAACTCCTTTGGATCGTGGCTCTGGGTCATCTTGACATTGAGGTCGTCGATGCCCAGGCAGTGGTCGGAGTTGGAGTCCGGACAGAACTTTCCGCGTCCATAGGCGGCGTCGAGTTCGGCGGCCTTCTGGGTGGTTTCGGCGCGCAGCGCGGGGTCGGAGGGCGCGGGCAAGCCAATGCCCAGCTTGAGCAGCAGCATCTTGCGCGCCGCATCGGGCGGCAGCGTGAGCCCGTCAAATTTGCGCGACTCGTAGATCAGCGCGGTTTGCCGCGCAATTGCCCGGTCGTTGGCCTCGGCCACCAGGGCGATGGTGTCGTCGGTGATGTAGGTCTCTTCGACCCACGAGGCGCGGGCTGCAGTGATGCCGATTGCGGCCAGCTCCTTTTCCGCGCTGTCGATGAAAGCCAGGGCCTCGGCGACGGTGGGCTTGGCGGCGGGCTGGGCGGAGGCGTTTTGCGCCAGGGAGGTTGGGACGAACAGAAGCAAGCTGGCCAGCGCCAGCAGGGACGCAAAGATGGTACAAATTCTGTTTTTCATGGCACAGAAACTATAGAACATTTTGCCGAGGTTCTGTAAGTGCCATGATGCGGTACAGGACAGCTCGTTATTTGACGCTAGTTCCCGCTCTTGCCCGTGCCGAAGATTCTTTGCAGCAGGTTGCGGTGCTCGGCGGGGTGGTCGCAGGTTTCCGTAGGCGCGGTGCCGGCCAGGAAGGCCGCATTGAAGCTCTCCGGGCAAGTGGCATCGCTGAGCAGCTTGCTGACCTTGTCGATGGCTACAATGTCGACGCCCTCGGGCGGGGTGAACTGGTTGGTGTCGGAGTACTGCGGCAGCAGGACGGCCTTCTTCATGAACTCGGCCCAGATGGGCGCGGCGGCGTGAGCACCTTCGATGTTCACGTCGGTGTAGTCGTCGTTGCCCACCCACACGATGCACAGCAGGTTTGTTGTATAGCCGGCAAACCATGCGTCGTGGCTGGTTCCGGTCTTACCCGCTGCGGGAGCGAGAAAGCCGCGCGCGCGGACACCGGCGCCGGTGCCGTGATCGATCACGTTCTGCATCAGGCTGGTAGTGAGATAGGCCACGCGCGGGTCCAGAATCTGCTTGGAGTCGTGTGAGTAATCGGCGATGACGTCTCCGGTGGTGGTGCGGACGCTGGCCAGCAACCAGGGTTCCAGGCGCATGCCGCCGTTGGCGAAGACGGTGTAAGCGCCGGCCATCTCCAGCGGCGTTGCGTCATAAGCGCCAATGGCCATGGCGGGAGTTCCGCGCGCGCCTTTGACGCCGGCGTCGCGGGCCAATGCGGCCACGCGCTCGAAGCCCACCATCGAGGCCAGGCTGATGGTGGCGTTGTTGAGCGAGTGCTGCAGCGCCTCGCGCGCCGTCACCATGCCGGAATACTGGTTCTCAAAGTTTTTCGGCGTGTACTCGTAGGGTGTGCCCCCGCCATAGGTAGTTTGCTCATCTTTCAAAATAGTCAGCGGCGAGAAGAGCTTGGTTTGGCCGGGCAGCATGGTGCCCTCGGCGGCCGTGGCAAAGGCGGAAGCATAGACGAAGGGCTTGAAGATGGAGCCGGTGGGGCGCTTGGCCACGGCGTGATTCAACTGCGAGGCGCCATAGCTCCGCCCCCCGACCAGCGCCAGCACCTGGCCGGTGTGCGGATTGAGCGCCACCAGGGCCACTTGTGGATAAATGTAACTCTTGCCCAGCTTCCTATCTCGCGCGTGCAGCTTGTCCACCTGCTCGTCAATCACATGCACAGTGGATTCGACAGCGACCGTCGCCTCGCGTTGCAGGTCGGGATCAAGCGAGGTGTAAATGCGCAGGCTTTCGCGGTTGAAGTCGTGATCGCCCAGCCTCTGCACCAATTGATCATGAACCAGGTCAACAAAGTATGGAGCCTCGCTGGCGTCCACGCTGCCGGGAACCAGGTGCAGCGGCTCCGCTTTGGCTTTTTCCGCTTCGCCTTTGGTGATGGCGCCAATTTCTACCATGGAATCAAGGACGAGATTGCGGCGCTCGATGGCCCGCTCCGCATGACGAAAAGGATTCAGCCGGCTGGGACTCTGAATGATGCCGGCCAGCAGAGCATCCTCAGCCAGGTCGAGCTGGTGCACGTCTTTGCCGAAGAAGGCCTGCGCTGCCTCGCCGAAGCCGTCGATGGAGAAGCTGCCGCGCTGGCCGAGGGGAATCTGGTTGGCGTACATCTCGAAGATCTGTTGCTTGCCGAAGCGGTGTTCCAACTGGAAGGTGATGACGATTTCGATCATCTTCCTCTTGATGCGCCTCTCCGGCGTCAGAAGCAAGCCGCGCGCTAACTGCATGGTCAGCGTGGAGCCGCCCTCGACATAGCGCCGCCCCGGCGTCAGATCGTTGCGAATCGCTCCGACGAAGCGGATGTAGTCCACGCCGCCGTGTTCGAAGAAGCGGCGATCCTCGATGGCCAGAACCGCATTGATCAGATTCGGCGGAAGCTCGCTGTAGGTGAGCAGGCGGCGTTTGGTGCGGTTCACGTCGTCGCTGAGGCCGGTGATCAGCTGCGGCTCCAGTTCATAGCTGGAAAGCGGCTGGCCGTGATCGTCGGTAATCGACTCTACAACCCCGTTGCTGACGCGGATGGTTGCGCCGTCCTGCGCGTGAAAGGACTGCGGGCCGGGGCGCACGGTGATGGTTTGTACGCCCTCCTTATAGGTGCCCAGCTCAGAGGTCTGCGAGGCTCCATCGGCCGAGTAGCCGGCCGTGTGCAATTCGTTGGCGATCAGCCGCACGGTGAACTTCTGCCCCGGGCGCACCTCGCGTGGCGCGGCATAGATCTTGGCGGTGTTGGCAAAGATCGGCTCCTTCAGGCGGTCGTCCACAATGTGCCTATATGCGATGTAGAAATAGCCGAAGATTAAAAAAAACACCAGCGTGACGGCCGCAACAGTAAGCAGTCCCACGCGCAACGCCAGCACTGCCCAGGGATGATTGCCCGGGGGCATTTGAAACCTGATCTTCAATGCCATCGCCGCTCCTTCAAGCTTTCTTCGAACCAAACCGCAAAAATCCATCCACGTCACAGTGAGTCCTCCTGAACTGGACACTCCATCTTAGTGCCATTATTGTGGCGCAAATATGGGAAGCCATAAAGCCATAGCATTTTCAGAGATCGCAATGAAAATGCTTGAAGAGAAAACCTTACGCTCCGACAGCCGTCACCAAGGCATCTTCTTCAACGCGCTCTTTCACCAACTTCACCACTTCCGGAAGCGCGACATCCACGCTGGTTGAAGTCGCGCGCGTCACCAGTTCCACTTTGCCTTCGACGGCTTTCTTGCCCACGTTGATGCGGTAGGGAATGCCCACCAGGTCCGCGTCCTTGAATTTGACGCCGGCACGCTCGTCTCTGTCATCAAGAAGCACGTCCAAGCCGGCTGATTCAAGCTCGCGGGTGAGCTTTTCGCCGGTCTCACGCAGCAGCGCGTCCGTCATGTTTGTGACCGTGACCACCACCGTGAAAGGCGCAATCGAAGCCGGCAGCCAGAAGCCGTTCTTGTCGTTGGACTGCTCAACGGCCGCAGTGAGAATGCGCTCGATGCCGATGCCATAGCTGCCCATGATGGGCGTAATTTCCTTGCCGTTCTCATCCAGCACCCGCGCGCCCATGGACTCGGAGTACTTGTAGCCCAACTTGAAGATGTGGCCAACCTCGACAGCTTTGCCGACAACCAGTTTGCCGTTGCAACCGCTCCTGGGGCAGGCTTCGCCTTCATTGACGCTGCGAATGTCAGCTATCAGGGTCCAGGAGAAATCGCGGCCAGGCACAACATTGCGCATGTGGTAGTCGAGTTTGTTTGCGCCGCAGACCATGTTCTTGCGGTCTTCAAGGGATTTGTCCACGACGACTGTTAAACCGTCGCCAAGCGGCTTTGCTTCCGGCTTGAGTCCGACCGGGCCCAGAAACCCTGCCGGGCCGTTGAAGTACTGCTCCAGCTCCTCGGCCTGCATGGTGCGCAGCTCCGCCGCGCCGATTGCTCCAAGGAGTTTTGTCTCATTGACCTGGTGGTCGCCGCGCAGGAAGGCTGCAACCCCATGCCAGCTATCCGGCTTAGCGGACGGAGCGCCATGCCGCAGCGCCATGTAAGCCACGCACTTGATGTCGGAGGCCGGAGAAATCTTGAAGAACGCGGCCACATCCGCAATCGCTCCGCAGCCCGGCGTGGAGACCAGCTCCGGCTTGCCATCGCCGGTAGGCTCCATCTCGTCAACCGGCTCCAGGCGCGAAGTGGCTTTCTCCAGGTTCGCCGCATAATGGCAGACCGGGCAGCTGGCGATCAGGTCTTCGCCGGCATCGGTGTAGACCATGAATTCCTGCGACTGCGATCCGCCCATGGAGCCGGAATCGGCCTCGACAGCGACGAATTTCAGCCCGCAGCGCGAGAAGATTTTGCGGTAGACGGCGTCGTGCAGATCGAAGCTCTTATCCAGGCCGGCTTTGTCGATGTCGAAGGAGTAGGCGTCCTTCATGATGAATTGGCGCACCCTGAGCAAGCCCGACTTGGGCCGCGGCTCATCGCGAAATTTGGACTGAATCTGGTACCAGATCTGCGGCAACTGCTTGTAACTTCGCAGCTCGTTGCGGGCGATGGAGGTCATGATCTCTTCGTGGGTCATGCCGAGACAAAGATCCGCGCCTTTGCGGTCCTTGAGGCGAAACATGTTATCGCCCATGCCGGTCCAGCGGCCGCTTTGTTCCCAAGGCTCTTTGGGGAGCAGCGCGGGCAGGTAGAACTCTTGGCCGATGCGGTCCATCTCCTCGCGCACGATGGCGATGATCTTGTTGATGGATCGCTGGCCGAGAAAGAGGTAACTGTAAATGCCCGCGCCCAACTGGCGAATGTAGCCGGAGCGGACGAGGAAGCAGTGGCTGGCCACTTCGGCGTCTGCCGGGGCCTCGCGAAGCGTGGGTATGAAAAGTTTAGACCAGCGTTGCATAGGGATAAGTGCGCGCTTTCCCGCCGGTAAGCCGGCGCAAGAGAATGAATGTTCGTCAAGAATCATTCTAAATCTTCCCGGAGTTGGATTGCTGCTGAATGCCTGCCGCGTGCTCCAGATATAATGCGGGGATGGACACTTGCGTCCGCCCGACGGGTCGACCGGCATGAAAAGATTTCCGCGCCTGCTGCGCTTCGGGCTGCCCTACTGGCTGCAAATGCTGGCCGGCGTAGTGCTGCTGGCCATGGTGGGCCTACTGGACACCTTCCGCATCCTCCTTCTCCAGCCCATTTTCGATCAGGTTCTGGACCCCCACGCGCCCGAGGGCCCCATCACGCTGGGAATTGCCAAGAGCCAATGGCACTTTGACCTTCGGCAGGCAATTCCCCATTTTCTGCACATGCACAATGCCTGGACGGTGGTGGCCTTCGCCCTGATCGTCGCCACGCTAACCAAGGGCCTGTGCGATTACACAGGCACTTACCTGGTCAATTACGCCGGCTTCGGCACCATCATGGATCTGCGTAACAAACTCTATGAAGCCACGATGCGGCGTTCCTCCAGTTTCTTTCACAAACACGCCACCGGCACCATTCTTTCTACGCTCATCAACGATGTAGACCGTGTGCAGGTTGCGGTCAGCACGGTCATCAGTGAATTCCTGCAGCAGTTCTTCACCTTCGTCGTCGGCCTGGTCTTCGTTATCAAACTCGGAGGACAGCTCAGTTGGGCGCTGCTGCTGTTTATTCCCTTCGTGATAACCTCTGCGCGAAAGATCGGCAGAGAAGTGCGAATGCGCACCCGCACAGGGCAGGACAAACTGGCCGAAATCCAGAACATTCTTCATGAAACGGTCACCGGTAATCGCATCGTCAAGGCCTTCAACACCGAACTGTGGGAGATTCTGCGCTTCAAGAACGCGGCCCGGAGGCTCTTCCGCGCCAACCTGCGCAGCGTGCGCATTCAATCCATCAGCTCGCCCTTGATGGATTCAATCGGCGCGGTGGCCATTGCCCTGATGCTGTTCATCGGACGCAATGAAATCCTCCATGGCCGCATGACCATGGGCTTGTTCGGCGCTTTCATTATTCTGCTCTTCAAGCTCTACGATCCGGTGCGCAAGTTCGCCTACTTCTACAACAGCTTCCAGGGAGCCATGGGCGCCTCCATGTCCATCTTCGGCTTCTTCGACGCCGAGGACGACATGAAGGAGCGCCAGCATCCGGCTGTACTGAAGGGTTTTCAACAGTCCATCCGGTTCGATGATGTGGGCTTCTCCTACTCCACTGCAGAGGGCGAGCACCAGATTCTGCATAACGTCGATCTCGATATGCACGCCGGCGAAGTTCTGGCGCTGGTCGGCCCCAGCGGCGCGGGCAAAACCACCCTGGCCAACCTGATTCCGCGCTTCTTCGACGTAACCAGCGGTCGCATACTCATCGACGGCCACGACCTGCGCGACCTGACGCTGGCCTCGCTGCGCCGCCAGGTGGCCCAAGTCACGCAGGAGACGATTCTCTTTAACGATACGGTGCGCAATAACATTGCCTACGGCAAGCCCGACACGCACTTGAAACTAGTGGAAGAGGCCGCGCGCAACGCCCTGGCCCACGACTTCATTCTGGGCATGCCGCAAGGCTACGACACGGTGATCGGCGAAAAGGGCTTCCGGCTCAGTGGCGGCGAGCGTCAGCGGCTGGCCATCGCACGAGCCCTGCTAAAGAATGCGCCGGTGCTGATTCTCGACGAAGCTACCTCTTCGCTGGACGCAGAGAGTGAATCCCTGGTGCAGGCCGCTTTGGCCAATTTAATGCAGAATCGAACCGTGCTGGTCATTGCGCACAGGCTGGGAACCATTCGGCGCGCCAATCGCATCGCGGTGCTGGAAGACGGACGCATCACCGCCATCGGATCCCATGAGGAGTTACTGAACACATCCAGCACCTATCAGCGGCTCTATCAACTGCAATTCATGGAAGTGCCGGAAAATAACGGAAACGGAAACGGGAAATAGAAAATGCCGATTTATTCGATGACCGGGTTTGCGCGCGCTCAGGTTCGCGTTAATGACCAGCTTAGCTACGCGCTCAGCGTCAAGAGCGTGAACCATCGCTTTCTCGACGTGCAGTTGCGCCTGCCTTCGGGCCTGGACGCGCTGGAGATGGAGTTGCGCAAGGCGATCAAGGACAACCTGATTCGCGGCCACGTGGATCTGAATCTCTCCATTGATCGCAGCAGCCAGCAAACGGCCGGTTACAACCATGAACTGGTGAACGGCTATCTGGCCGCCTTTGCAGCGGCGCGCGAGGAGCATGGGCTGGGCGGCCAGCCCGACCTGAACGCGATTCTGCGCTTGCCCGGAGCATTGCAAAGCGACAATCGCTCCAACGGCGACGAGGACCAGACCGCGCTGACCGAAAGCGTGCAGCGCGAGATCGGGCCGCTGCTGGAAGATTTGAAGATTATGCGCGCCCGCGAAGGCGAGGCTCTGGAGGCTATTCTGCAGGGCACACTGGATAGGCTGGCGGAAGCTACCAAGGGCGTGGCGGCGCTACGGCCCGAAGTCGAAGCGCGCTATCAAGCCCGGCTCACCGAGCGGCTACTGGCGGCCACCGGCCCGGAGTTCAATCGTCAGAGATTGTTGGAGGAGGTTGCCGTGCTGGTGGAGCGCAGCGACATCGCCGAGGAGCTGGAGCGCATGGCCACGCATATCGGCCACTTCCGTGAACTTCTGGCGGGGAGTGGCGAAGTAGGCAAAAAGCTTGACTTCCTGCTCCAGGAGATGAACCGCGAGGCCAACACCATGCTCTCCAAGACCGGCGGCGCTGGAGGGAAGGGAACACGCATCACCGAATTGGGACTGGCCATGAAGTCGGAGATTGAAAAAGCACGCGAACAGATTCAGAACCTGGAATAACAAGACCGGCAGGGCGTAAACTTCAACAGAAGCGCACAAAGGACAATCGCACCGTGGCAGGAATTCTCTTTATCATTTCGGCGCCCTCGGGCTCGGGCAAGAGCACGCTGGTGAACGAGGTGCGCAAGCAGTTGACGGGAATCGAGTTTTCCGTCTCCTGGACCACGCGCTCGCCGCGCGGTTCCGAGCAGCAGGGCCGCGAATACAACTTCACCAGCCGCGAGGAGTTTGAGCAGATGGTGGCTGCCGGCCAGTTTCTGGAGCACGCCGAGGTCTTTGGCAACTACTACGGCACGGCTCGCTCGTCGCTGGAAGCGGCCCGCCGCGAGGGTAACGATCTATTGCTTGACATCGACGTGCAGGGAGCCGCGCAGGTGCGGGCCTCCATGCCCGAGGCGGTGAGTATCTTTGTTTTGCCTCCCAACCCCACGGTGCTGCGCACCCGCCTGCGCAATCGCAGCCGCGCCGAGGGTGTGGTGAACGAGTCGGAGGTCTACCGCCGTCTGGGTGAGGCCAGCCGGGAGATTGAGAATTATCGCGAATACGGCTATATTCTGGTCAATGACATTCTTGACCGGGCGGTGGCGCAACTGGAAGCCATTGTGCTGGCCGAACGGTTTTATCGCAACGCTGAGCCGATCGCATATCGTTCGCACCGGGTGCTGGAGGTGGCCGCCGGCTGCCTGCAGGTCAACTCCCAGGAGCGTCTGCAACCCGTGCTCGAGGCCTTCGGGATTCTGCATCCCTCCGGCCAGCGGCAATTGAACTTTGAGGAGGACTCCGATGACGATTGAAACCGGCTTCGACTCGAACTACCGCAAAGTGATGGTGGCTGCGCGCCGCGCTCGCCAGTTGCAGAGCGGTTCCCAGGCCTTGATCCCTACTCACTCCACCAAGCCGTGCCGCATTGCCCAGGACGAGATCGACGCGGGCAAGATCGCCTACGTCAAAGCCGATGTGCCGGTGGTCAAGCCGGCGATTGATGGTCCGGATGTTCCCATCCTGGCTGGCTAGCTTTTTCCGCATCTTTCCTGATCCGCGCGGAGTGAAGCAGCGGCTGGTTGAGTCCGGTATTTGACTGTGGAGTAAAGACGTTGGCGCAATCGCTCGATTCCGCAACCCGCCAGGCATTGCAGGATCGTGTGCGCTTCTATCGCGATCTTGGCCTTACCGAGTTTTATCGCCGTCCCGTGGACCAAGAACTCCTGGCCAAATTAGCCGCTGAGGTTGAAGAAGCAGAGCCCGCACCGCAGAGCTTTCACCTGCCCGAATCCCAGCCCCAATCCAAGGAGGTCCAGCCCATTTCGCTACGCAAACCATTTCCCGTCGTCCCCGCAATCGCCCCAGCCGTTCCCGCGGCTGAGCGCGCCGCCGCCATGCAACTTATCCGCGAAGAACTGGGCGAGTGCACCCGCTGCGCGCTGCACAAAGGCCGCAACAAGCTGGTCTTCGGCGACGGCTCTCCTACAGCGCGGCTGATGTTTGTCGGCGAAGGCCCGGGCGCAGACGAGGACGCGCAGGGACTGCCCTTCGTCGGCAAGGCGGGGCAACTGTTGAACAACATGATCGCCGCCATGGGACTGAAGCGCGAAGAGGTCTACATCGCCAACGTGGTCAAGTGCCGTCCGCCGGGCAACCGCGTCCCCGAGCCGGAAGAAGGCGCGACCTGCTCGCCGTTTCTCTTCCGCCAGATCGATGTCGTGCGTCCGGAGGTGCTGGTCGCTCTGGGAGCTACCGCGGCCACATGGCTCTTAGGCACGCGCCAACCGCTGGCCGGGTTGCGCGGACGGGTTCACACCATGCGCGGGACAAGGCTCGTCGTCACCTACCATCCGGCTTATTTGCTGCGCGATCCCCGCCAGAAGAAGGAAGCCTGGGCCGATTTGCAGATTGCCATGCGAGAGCTTGGACTGAAGCTGCCGACAAAGGGCTGAGAAGCGCGACCCGCTGCGCCCTCACCCCTGATCCCGCCATAGGAAGACTCCGCCCAGCAGGCCGCTCTCGTTGGAGACGATGGTGACGTTTTTGGCGGGCTTGAAGAGGATTTTTTTGGTGTTGCCGCCGCCCAGGTAGAGGTGGTCCCAGTTGAAGAGCAGTTCGGTCTGGTGGATGGCGGCTTCGAGGAAGTCGTTCCAGCGGGCCTTGCCGTATTTATCGAGGCCGCGGCGGCCGAGGTAGTCCTCGTAGTTCATGCCCTTCTTGCGCCAGGAATGGAGGCTCAGTTCCAGGCCGGGGACGAGGTGGCCGTTGGTAAAGAGGGCGCTGCCCAGGCCGGTGCCCAGGGTGATCACCAGCTCGACGCCCTGGCCCTGGATGGCTCCATAGCCGGCGATATCGGCGTCGTTGCCCACGCGGACGGGCTTGTTCCAACGCTTGGCCAGCGTGTCCTGCAGAGGGAAGTTGCTCCAGTCGGGATGCAGGTTGGTGGCGAGGATGGTGACGCCGCGCTTGACGATGCCGGGAAAGCCGACCGAGACGCGGTCGAAATCCGGAAACGGCGTGCGGAATTCATCGAGCGCGGAGAGCACGACCCCCGGGGTGGGCACGGCCGGGGTGACGACGCGCAGCCGCGCGCTGACGGAGTTGCCGGCGGCGTCGAGCAGCATGGCCTTCAGTCCCGA
>CABEBC010000445.1_pt1 | contig 11953 bp, 10 predicted proteins | sample 3422291 | NCBI WGS metagenome assembly CABEBC01 (sample SAMEA5534345, study PRJEB31848) | metagenome | biome: tundra; feature: field; material: soil | place: USA | collected 2013-05 | depth 0.45 m
TTTTATTATCAATATATTACAGTCATTTATTCCTCACATGTACTTGCCAGATATTAATATCCCTATTCAGTGCCAGGCTACACAGCTGTTTGGGCATCGTTCTTGGCGCAAAAAAAGGCGGCACGAACGGTCTTGCTGTTCGTGCCGGGAGGCCAGTGACGCAAACTACTTCCAGTAGGGAGGATGCCTCCTCCTTGACTGGAATATATACAGCATAGCATAGGTTCAGAAGATGTCAAATACAAAAATCGAAATTATTTTATAGCCTCCAAGCTAAGACACCTCTGAGTCTGCTCCATGTCCCAGATCGAGACGCAATTGACGCAAACCGCGCGACTGGCCAGCGTCAACAACAGCATAAATCGATATAAGATCTTTTATATCTTGCATTTGCTTAATATTGCACACAAGGTCTCCGGCAATCAACGGCGGTCTTGAGGCGGGGTAATAGCTACCGTTAGGCTTTTTGGGGTTCTTTGGCGGCTCTCAGTCGGTCCTGGAAGACGGTCAAAAATGTTTACCAGGAGGATGCAGTGCCAAAATCCTGATTTCTGGATTACCTGTGGAAATCCGGCTTGCAATAACAACTCAGTGCCATGCGAGTGCCCAGGGCGCTCTCAGAGTAGCTTGTTGACGGCAGACGCAAGCTCAAAATCCTTGGCCGTCAGGCCCCCGGCATCGTGCGAGACCAGCCACAGTCGCACCCGGTTATAGCGAATGTCGATATCCGGATGGTGGCCGGCCGCTTCAGCCTGCTCGCCTACCCGGTTAACGAAGGCCAGAGCGGCAGGGAAATCCTGAAAAGTAAAGGTACGCGTCAACTCTCCCTTTTCGATTCGCCACTCTGGCAGAGCACCGAGATGAGAAGCAACTTCTTGATCGGACAATGTTCGCATCGAATCTGCTCCCATTATGGAATCAACAGACTTCCGCCGTCACCCAATGCTGGCCGCAATCCTACTTCTTTTGTTGGCTGGCGCGTCTGGCTGCGGCCCAGCCTTCCTTGACAACCTGGCGAGCACGGCTCACCGCAAGCGAATCCGAGGGCACGCTTTTGGTGATGCAGGAGCCGGCTCCGATATAGGCGCCATCCCCCACGGCTACCGGCGCCACCAGCGTGGTATCGCTGCCCACAAAAGCATCCTTGCCGATAATCGTCTTGTACTTGTTCACGCCGTCGTAGTTGCAGGTGATGGTCCCCGCGCCGATGTTGCTTCCTGCGCCCACCTCTGCGTCGCCCAGGTAGGTGAGGTGATTGGCCTTTGCGCCCTTGCCCAGCTTCGCCTTCTTGGTCTCGACAAAGTTGCCCACATGCGCATCCTCGCCAATCTCGCTGCCCGGACGCAGATGCGAGAACGGGCCAATCCTGGCTCCATCCGCGACGCTGCTCTCGGCCAGCACGCAGTTTTGGCGAATCAGCACGCCGCTGCCCACGGTGCAGTTCTCAATCACGGAGTAAGAGCGGATCAGGCAATCGCCGCCGATTCGTGTCGCGCCCAGCAACTGCACAAACGGCTCGATGACGGTATCAGGAGCAACCTCGACCTCTGCGTCGATCGTGCAAGTCTCCGGCCGGAAGATGGTCACGCCTGCAGCCATCAGCCGGCTGGCCGACCTCAAGCGCAGCGTGGCGTCCAGCGCCACCAGCTCGGCGATGGTGTTGGCGCCCAGAACTTCGATTGCCTCGGCAGCCTGAATAGCCACCACGCGCTCGCCGGCCTTGCGCAGCAGTCCTGCCATATCGGTCAAAATTACTTCCTTGTTGGCGTTGTTGGCGGTGAGCTTGTCCAGATGAGCCAGCAACGGCGCGGTCTTGAAAGCATAAATTCCAGAGTTTATTTCGCGAATTTTCTGCTGCTCAGCCGTCAGAGCCTTTTGCTCGATGATGGCCTCGACCTCTGGGGCCTCTGGCGATTTGCGCAGAATCCTCCCGTAGCCGGTAGGGTCGTCGGGCGCGGCAGTCAGAATGGTCATCGCCGCCTTCTGGTCCTGATGAAAATGCCAAAGCTCCGCAATCGTCTCCGGCCGGATCAGCGGCACGTCGCCGGAGAGTACCAGAATGTTTTCGTAGCCAGCGATGGCTTTGCGCGCACACTGAATCGCGTGGCCCGTGCCCAGTTGCTCTGCTTGCTCCACGAAGCCAACGCCAGTCGCGGCTACGGCTGCCCGCACCTTTTCGGCCTGGTGACCGATGACGGCGTATATGTCGCTCGGCGTGACAATCTTGCTTGCCGCGGCAATCACATGGGCCAGCAGCGGTTTGCCGCCGATCTCGTGCAGCACCTTGGGCCGCTGCGACTTCAGCCGCGTCCCCTTGCCCGCCGCCATGATGACCATGGCCAGCTTCCCGCCTTCTTGAGCTGCAATTGCTTTTGATTCGCTCACTGTTTCTTCTCCGCTGCTGCCGGATTGCCTGGCATCGGAATGGTAATGTCCACCGCCTGCACCGGCCCCAGTTTCAACTCTTCAAGCCCCGGCTTGATCTCCAGCCCGTTGCCTACTACCAGAATAGCCAGCTTGCCGGGATGAATGTACTTTTTCGCCACAGCATTCAGGTCGGCTACCGTCACCTTTTCCAGCGCGGCCCGGTAGCTTTCCAGGTAATCGGCCGGATAGCCGTAGAACTCCAGGCGCACCCTCATGGCCAGCACCTTCTCCCGCGTGTCGTAGCGAAAGAGAAAGGAGTTGAGGATGTTGTCCTTGGCCCGCGCCAATTCCTCCTCGGTAAAGGGCCGCGTTGTGAGGCCGTCGATCTCCGCGAATGCGAGCTTGGTGGCATCTACGGTCGTGGCGCTCTGGGTCAGCACCATGGCGTGGAATGTGCCCGGATGATCCCAGCCATAGCCGTAGCTGCCGCCCACCGCGTAGGCCAATCCCTTCTCCGTGCGGATCTTTTGGAACATCCGGCTGGCAAAGCTGCCGCCCAGAATCTCGTTCATCACCGCCAGCGCGGGAACATCGGGATTGCGGCGGTCCGTGCCCAGGCCCACAATCCCGATGTTCGACTGGTTCACATCTTCTTTGTTGATGAAATAAACGCCTGGTTTGGGTCCTGCAAAATCATCGTGTCGCGCCGGTGCAATCTTCACCGCCGGCAGTCCCTCAATAGTCTCGCGCAGTTTGGCTTCCATCGCTGCCGGATCAAAGTCGCCGCTGATGGAGACAATCAGCTTTCCGCCAATCGTCCGGTCGTGCCACGCCTTCAAATCGTCCACGGTGACTGCGCCGATGGTAGCCAGCTCCGGCTGCCGGGTATACGGGCTGTTGGGGCCATAAACTAATTTCGCCGACTCCCGGCCGGCAATCCCGGCTTCGTCGTCATTGCGGCGGACAATGCCCGTGGCCGCCTGCTGCTGCGCTAGTTGCAGTTTCTCCGCGCTGAAGTTGGGGTGGAAAAGCAAATCCAGAGCCAGAGAAAGAACCTGATCGGAGTCGCCCTTCAGCGAGTCCCACGACAACGCCGTGGAATCCACGTCGCCGCCAGTTTCAATGTGCGCGGCCTTGGACTCCAGCAGATCATCGAGCGCGTCGCCATTGATCTTTGCGCCGCTGGTCCGCCATGCCTGGCCATAAAGACCAACTAGACCGGCTTTGGTTGGGTCTTCATCGCGCGCGCCGCCCGGAATCAACACCGAGCCGAAGACAAATGGCAGTTCGTGATCCTCCTGCAAAAAGAGAACAATGCCGTTCTTGAGTTCAATGCGTTGTGGCTGGTGGGGCCTAAACTCGTGCAGCTTGGGGATGGGAATCTTCTCCCAGGGCTTAACTTGCTGCGCCTGCATTGCGCCGCAAGAAAAAACAAACGCGCAAAGCGCCACAATTATGAATGTCCCGAAAATGAACGGGTGCCCCAGGTCTCGTTTTTGAGACCTGGGATTCAATTGCATCTGCTCTATCGAAAATCTCTTCATTGCGCGCCTCCATCTTGCTGCGCGGCAGCGGGCTTTTCGGCAGCCGCCGGTGCTGTCTCAATCCATGCCTCTGTCCGGTTGCTCGCAACAAACACCTCATTGGCTACGCGGCGAATGTCTGCCTTGCTCACCTTGTCCACCTTCTCCAGTTGCAAAAAAAGCTCGCGCCAGTCGCCGTAACGAGTCTGGTACTCGGCCAGCGAGTTGGCCAGCCCCTGGTTGTTGGCCAGTCCGCGCAGCAGGTCGGCGCGGGTGCGAGTCTTGAACATGGCCAGCTCTTCGTCGGTCACGTCGGCGGTCTTCAGCTTGTCAATCTCTTTATGGATGGCGTCACGCATCTGGGACGGCGTATGCCCCGGCAGCGGAACAGCAAAGAACGCGAAGAGGCTGGGATATTTTCCACCGGGAAAGGGGCTGAATCCCGCAGCCTCGGCAGCAATATGTTGGTCGCGCACCAGGCTGCGATAAAGCCGCGAGACACGCCCGTTGGACATAATGTCGCTGATGGCGTCGTAGACCGCATCGTCCGGGTTGCGGTAGTCGGGCCGGTGATAGCCTTCAACATAAAAAGGCTGCGTCTGCTCGCGGATCGCCACCGTCTTCTCGGCAAACTGCTTTGGCTCGACGGTGGTCATCTCCTCCGGCTTGGGTCCGGCAGGAATGCGGCTAAAGTATTTTTCCAGCAACGGAAGAGCCTCCGCGGCTTTCACGTCGCCCACCACGGCAATGACGATATTCGCTCCCGCGTAATACTTCTTGTGGAACTCCATCGCCTCGGTGGCGTTGATCTGGCTCACCTCGCTGGGCCAGCCGATGCCGCTGCGGCCGTAGTTGTGCGCCACGTAAGCCGTAGCCAGCAACTGCTCCACAAGCCGCCCGATGGGATTGGAGTCGGTGCGCATCCGCCGCTCCTCATTCACCACATCGCGTTCCTTGTAGAACTCGCGCGGCACCGCGTCGGCCAGCCGTCCGCTCTCCAGCCACGCCCAAAGCTCCAGCCGGTTCTCCGGCATCGACCAAAAGAACACCGTGTTATCGAGCGCGGTCTCGGCGTTCAGGCCCTCGGCCCCGTTGCGCTCCGCCACGTCTGTGAACTGGTTGGGGATAACGTACTTGTGCGCCTCGTCCTGAGCATCCACAAAGGCCTTTTTCAGCTCGGCCAGCTTCTTCTCATCGCGGCCTACGGCCTTCAGGTACTCTGCCTCGTATGCGTTGTTGGCCGCCTCCACCCTGGCCAGCGCAATCTTCTCGGCCGCATAATCCATCGTGCCGATCTCGCTGGTCCCCTTGAAGGCCAGGTGCTCAAACATATGCGCCAGGCCGCTCTGACCCGAGGGGTCGTTCACGTCGCCCGCATCAATAAAGGTGGAGTAGCTGAAGACCGGCGCCTCCGGCCGCTCGCAGATGATCAGCGTCAGTCCGTTAGGCAGAACCTTCGTCGTGATTCGTTGCTCAAAACTCTTCAGATTCTGCGCCTGCGCGACTGCCATTACCATCGCCGCCAGCATCAACGCCCAAACGCCCTTCCAAAGCCAGGGGAAACTTCTGCTTTGCATCCGATCTCCTTCGTCCAGGAACGCGAAACCGCTCTTCACGGGGTCCCCGGCGATAGGTCTTCATCGCTGGAGTGGTCTTCCGCGCTCCCTTTCAAAGTATTGCCCCCGACCGGGCAGGGTCAAACCGGACTCCCGATGCATGGAGGATTCCGGCTTTTTTACTGGCTTGCACTCTGCTGCGCTTCCGTTTCAATGGCGCGCGGGAACAGGATGTTGTTTTCCAGATGAATGTGCTGGTGAAGATCCTGTTCAAACTCTTTCAATCCGTCATAAAAAGCATGAAAGGTCGGACAGGCGTCCGCGGGCATCGTGAAGTTGCCGCTCAGATGGCGAATCTTGGCCAGCAGCTCTCCGGCCGCATCGTGCTCCTGAGTCATCATCTGGATGGGATGGGCCACAGTGCCAAAAAAGGCGGCTGGCTGGGCGGCGCCGTTGGCTCTGGCGCGCTCCAGCTTGACTATATAGGGAAACAGGATTGCTTCCTCCTTGGTCAGGTGCAGGGTCAACTCCTCGTCCAGCGTGGCCAGCGCCGTTCGAATTGTCGGCAGCTCGGCCCTGGTTGCTCCGTGGCGATTCACCACCTTTTGCGCCAGCACGGCCAGCCGAGGCAACTCCCGCTTCACGTAGGTATGATGCGTGGCGACAATGTGGGCGGCGAGCTCTTCCATGGACCTTAGCTGCCAATCTTCAACGGCGGGAGCCGTTGTGCCTGCCGCGGATTCCAGAGCGGCAATCACCGCGTCAACCTCGACCTTGCTGGCCGCGCAGGCCTCGGCAAGAGGCTTGCGCCCCCCGCAGCAGTAGTCGATTCCGTAGTGCTCAAAGACGCGCATGGAGGAAGGCTGTTCGAGAGCAATCTCGCGCACTGTCTGTGTGGTTGGGTTCATTTTGATCTCCTTCTCTTGCAGCATGGAGCAGCGGCGCACCGGCGGGCAGCGACTTTGGTCACTTTTTGCAAAAAGAAAGGATCAATCCAGCACTTAATCCAGCGCAATGAACTGATTCGCCGCCTGATAAAATCCTGGGGTGAGTACTCACCGCTTCGACCTTGTCGCCGTCTTGCAGGGCACGGCATTGCTCTCCAGCCTATCCCCGGAGGAGCTGCACGCGCTGGCGGCTCGGACAGCGCGCAAGCTCTTCAAGAGCGGCGAACTGCTCTTTTCCGAAGGCGAGCCCTGCCATGGACTGCACATCATCGCCACTGGCAAGGTGCGCATCTTCAAGAGTTCAGCCAACGGTCGCGAGCAGGTGCTGGCCGTGAATCACCCTGGCGAGTCCGTCGCCGAACTGCCGGTCTTCGATGGAGGAGTCTACCCTGCCTCCGCGGTCGCTATCGAGGAAACGCAGATCGCCTTCATCTCGCAGCGCGATTTTCACGGCTTTTGCCTCGAACATCCCCAGGTCGCTCTCAAGGTGCTCTCCGTGGTGGGCGCGCGGCTCAGACGGCTGCTCGCCATCATCGAGGAACTGTCGTTTTCCACCATTCGCCAGCGCCTGGTCGCGCTGTTGGTCAAACTTGCCCAGAATGAAGGAACGCATACCGGGCAAGGCATCGAGTTTCAATTGCCTTCGACCCACCAGGAGCTGGCCAATCAGCTAGGAACTGTGCGTGAACTGATCTCGCGCAATCTGATGCGCCTGCAAGCGGAAGGGCTTCTGGAGGTCGATGCCCGCCGCATTGTCGTGAAGGATTTGCGGGGTTTGAGCGCGCTTCTGGATGCCGCGCCTTAGCCAAATCAGATTGATTGCAGCGAAAGAGCTGTTCTTCCTTGACCGCGTGCCGCGCCGTTCCGTATCCTTCGATGGTTTCCGCGTGTTGGATCGCTCCCAAATTCATTCCACGCAGGAGAGACCGCATGAGCACGACTTCCCCGTCCGCTGCCGCTTTGCCGCTTCCCGCGACTACTTTACCGTTGCTGATCCGACGCGCCGCTGTACTGGGCGCCGGAACCATGGGCTCCCGCATCGCCGCCCACCTGGCCAATGCCGGAATCCCCACTCTCCTCCTCGACATGGTTCCGGCTGGCGAGGTCGACCGCAGCCGCCTGGCAAAGGCCGCCATCGCCGCTCTGGCCAAGGCCAAGCCTGCCGCCCTCTATGAGCCAACACTCGTCGCACTCATCACCCCCGGCAACTTCGAAGACGACCTGCCCCGGCTGGCCAACTGCGACTGGGTCATCGAGGCGGTAGCCGAAAATCTGGCCATCAAGACGGCCCTGCTCAATCGCGTCGTGCCCCATCTGGCCCCTCAAGCCCTGCTCACCACCAACACCTCAGGCCTGCCGGTCCAGCAAATCGCCGCCGGACTCACCACCACAGAGGCTTGGAGAATCGATCGCTTCTTCGGAACGCATTTTTTCAATCCGCCGCGCTACATGCGCCTGCTGGAGGTCATTCCCGCCGCCGAAACCGATCCCGCCGTCGTAGCCTCCTTTGTCGCCTTCGCCGACCGCAACCTCGGCAAGCTGGTGGTTCTGGCCAACGACACCCCCAACTTCATCGCCAACCGCATCGGAATCTCGGTGATGTTCACGGCAGCCACGCTGATGCTGGAGCAGGGGCTGACCATCGAAGAGGTGGACGCGCTCACCGGACAGGCTCTCGGCTGGCCGCGCACCGGCACCTTCCGCCTGGCCGACATGGTGGGCATCGACATTCCCGCCCATGTGGCCGCCAACTTTCCCCAGGGCGTAACGCCAGGCGGCTTTTCTCGAATTTTGGAGGAGATGGTCAAGCGCGGTTGGCTGGGCGACAAATCCGGCCAGGGCTTCTATAAAAAGGTCAAAGGTGAAGACGGAAAAGACCTTCGCATGGTGCTCGACCTCGCCACCTACGAGTACCGCCCCGTTGCCAAGCCCGCTCTGCCCGCTCTGGAGATGGCCAAAAATGCCGCCTCACTGCCCGAGCGTCTGCGCCTGCTGCTCGAAAACGATCCCGCCAAGGACAAAGCCGCGGCCTTCCTATGGCCGTTCCTCGCCGCACTGTGGAACTTTGCCGCAGGCCGCATCGGCGAAGTAGCCGGTGACGCCGCCTCCATCGACCGCGCACTGCGCGCCGGCTTCAACTGGGAACTGGGGCCTTTCGAAATGTGGGATGCGGCCGGCCTTGCCTCCACCGTCACTCGCATGAAAACCCTAGGCCTGCCCGTAAGCCCGCGTGTCGAGGCTCTGCTGGCCGACGGGCACTCATCCTGGTACACCGGCGACGGCCGCGCGTGTTTTCAGCCGGAAAGGAACCAGATCGAACCAGTCGCCACCTTCCCCGGCCACGCCCGCATTGCCGATTTCCGCCGCTCCAATGGTGTCGTCCGCTCCAACCCCGGCGCATCGCTCGTCGATCTGGGTGACGGTATCGGCTGCATTGAGCTGCACTCGCTCAAAAACGCCATCGGTGGTGACGTACTCTCGATGGTCTCTGCGGTGCTCAATCCCGCCTCCGACGCGGTGCGCGACTTTGCTGGCTTTGTCATCGCCAGCGACCGCGAAAATTTTTCCGTCGGCGCCAACCTCATGCAACTGTTGCTGGCGGTGCAAGAGGGCGAGTGGGAGGAGCTGGCCGCCGTCGTGCATAGTTTCCAGCAGACGACTGCGGCCATCAAATTCTGCCCCCGCCCGGTGGTCGTTGCGCCCTTCGGCCTGACCTTTGGCGGCGGCGCGGAGATCTGCCTGCACGCAGCCCGCCGTCAGGCCCATGCAGAAAACTACATCGGCCTAGTCGAAGCCGGCGTCGGCCTCATCCCTGGTGGCGGAGGAACCAAGGAAATGTTATTGCGAGCCATCGACGCAGCCATTGCCCTTGCACCCGCCGACCCCCGCGACCCGCCTTCGCGCTTTGCTCAATCGGCGGAGCTGGCCACGGCGCTCCGTCGCTCCTTTGAAACCATCGCCCTGGCCAAAGTCTCCACCTCGGCCGCCGAGGCGCGCTCGCTCGGCCTGCTTGCGCCTTCAGACCGCATCACCCTCAATCGCGAGCGGCTGCTTTTCGACGCAAAGGCCCAGGCCGCAACGCTCGCCAACTCCGGCTACGTGCCTCCGCAGCCTCGCACGCAGATTCCCGCACCCGGCACAGCGGCCCTGGCCACCCTCCAAACCGGTGTCTTTCTCATGGGCGAGGCCGGCTACGCATCCGAACATGACCAGAAAGTCGCTCGCTGGGCCGCTTACATTCTCTCCGGAGGCCGCATCACACCTGGAACCCTGGTCAGCGAACAGTACATCCTCGACCTCGAGCGCGAAGCCTTCCTCTCCCTCTGCGGCGAGCCAAAAACGCAGGAGCGCATCGCCTTCACCCTCAAAACCGGCAAGCCGCTGCGAAATTGATTTTGCAGTCCAAGTGAATTGGGACGATGATAAGCAGAGGGAGTCTTCATGGTTCATGCCGGAACGAGAAAGTTCGCTTGCTTGCTGGGTGTTCTGCTCTGCGCCTGCTCCCTTCTTCCGGCTCAACCGCAGCAGCAAGCCCCCGCGCCGCTCAACGTCTCCGGCCAGATCGTCATAGCCGGCCAATCCATCCCTTACCTCATCCGCCATCTGCCCATCAGCTCATTCCCCAATCTTCCCGATGAGCTTGCCGTCCTGCTCAACCGCCGCGGCTGCCTCATTCCGCAGACCTACGAGGCGCATCATCCGGAGAACGTGGTTCATGCCAGCTTGGAGCGCCCCGGCTCCTCCGATTGGGCTGTCCTTTGTTCGGCACAAGGAACCGTCTCGCTGCTGGTCTTCTTTTCCAGCGACCCGGCCAGGCTGCTGGTGCTTTCAGCCGCGCCGGAAACTGAACGCCTGCAAGCTCACGACCCATCCGGCGTTCTCGGCTTCAACTGGGGCATTGATCCCGCCTCGCCCGAGCAGGTTCGCCAGGCCCAGGCCGGCTTGCTGCGCCGTCCGGCTCCCGTGGATCACGACGCCCTGGCCGATTCGCTCGTCGACCAGCACACGATATACCACTTCTATCTGAAGAACGCCTGGATCGTCCTGGAAATGCCGGAATAAGCATATGCGCCAAGCCACAGAATCGTTAAGGAGTCATTCCCCATGCCGGAACCCGTCATCGTCAGCGCCGTTCGCACCCCGGTAGGCCGCGCCCCCAAGGGCGCTCTCTCCACTACTCGCCCCGACGATCTCGCCGCGCTGGCCATGCGCGGAGCCTTGGATCGGGTTCCCGGCCTCGACCCTACCGAAATCGAAGACGTGATCCTCGGCTGCGCTCAACCGGAGGGCGAGCAGGGCTGGAACATCGCCCGCTTTGCCGTTCTCCGCGCCGGTCTGCCGGTCGAAGTGCCCGGCGTCACCGTCAATCGCCTCTGCGCCTCCGGCCTGGAGGCCATCGTCCAAGCCGATCTGCGCATCCGCACGGGCGGCAACCGCGTTGTCATTGCCGGCGGCGTCGAGTCCATGAGCCTGCTTCCCTTTGGCGGTCTCAAGCCCAGTCCCAATCCATGGCTCGCAGAGCACTATCCCGCATCGCTCCTCACCATGGGCCTCACCGCCGAGCGCGTCGCACGCCACTATAAGATCTCTCGCGAAGATCAGGATGCCTTCGCCCACGCCAGCCATCAAAAGGCTCTGGCCGCGCAGGCCGCTGGCCGCTTCGCCGAAGAACACATTCCGGTGAAGGTCACCTCCGCGATTCCGGGCACGATCGCGGGAAAGCCTGCCATTACCGAATCCAGTTTCTCCGCCGACGAAGGCCCCCGCGCCGATACTTCGCTCGAAGCACTGGCCAAGCTCAAACCCGCATTTCACGTCCAGGGAACCGTCACCGCCGGCAACTCTTCGCAAACTTCCGACGGCGCAGCCGCCGCCGTTCTGATGGCAGCCAACCACGCCCGCGATCTGGGCCTTCGCCCCCTCGGACGCCTGGTAGCCTACGTCGTCACCGGATGCCTGCCTGAAGAGATGGGCGTCGGCCCCATCACTGCCATTCCCAAAGCCCTCAGTCGTGCCGGCCTCACCCTGGCCGACATCGGTCTCATCGAACTCAACGAGGCCTTTGCCGCGCAGACCCTCGCCATCATTCGCACACTGGGCCTCGACCCTGAGCGTATCAACGTCAATGGAGGCGCCATCGCCCTCGGCCACCCGCTCGGTTGCACCGGAGCCAAGCTCACTGCAACCCTGCTCAACGAGATGCGCCGCCGCCAACTCCGTTACGGCATGGTTACCATGTGTGTTGGCGGAGGTATGGGCGCGGCAGCCATCTTTGAGCAGTTGGAATAACTTGGCATTCTGGGGAATAGCTTAGCTAGGGTGGGATAGCTCCGTGCCCCATCCATTCCGCGCATTTTGCGGAATGGGTGGGATACCACGATGCCGACCTTCCACCCTCCCCGCCCTCGCTGTTATTCTCAAAATGTGATCCAGCCCTCAAGACTCAAAATATTTTCTGCCATAGCCCTGCTTCTGGCCGTGGCTCTCTCCGCTTGTCACCGAGAAGAGCAAGCCGTCGTCGGCGTCGCTCAGAACGCCGTCAACGCCGAGCGCCAGGCCC
>CABEBC010000450.1_pt1 | contig 11839 bp, 13 predicted proteins | sample 3422291 | NCBI WGS metagenome assembly CABEBC01 (sample SAMEA5534345, study PRJEB31848) | metagenome | biome: tundra; feature: field; material: soil | place: USA | collected 2013-05 | depth 0.45 m
GAATATCAGATTGATCAATCGTCGCTTATCTCTGACCCGGCCGCGGCTGGCTCTGCCTTCGAGCAAACAAAAAACACTTCACGGTTACGCGGTACTTGACAGGTCATTCCATATCAGGATACAGTCGCGGCGGGTTAGTTGCACGCGACCCAACAACAAGTCTATTCCACGGGGGGAACCTTCAGCGCCCGCCATACAATGGGCGATATACTGGCAGTTGTACCTAAGCCGCAGTTCATACACAGAGGAAAACCCGTGTTCGATTCGGAATTTGAGCGCAGTCTCTTCGACCTGCGCAAGGCAAAACTCGAAGAGATCGTCAAGCTGGGCCAGGCTGCCTATCCCAATCAGTTCCCTGCCTCGCACACCGTTCCCCAGGTTCGCGACCAGTGGGGCGAGGTAACAACGGAGGCTCTCGAAGCCAACCGCGTAACGGTGGCTGTAGCGGGGCGCATCATGGCCATTCGCGCACAGGGCAAGGCCGGCTTCGCAACCCTCCAGCAGGACGGCCAGCGGCTGCAGATCTACGTCCGTCTCGACGCCGTCGGCGAGCAGGGCTTTGCGCTTTATAAACTCCTGGACCTGGGCGACCACATTGGCGCGTCCGGCTACCTGTTCCGCACCCGCACCGGCGAACTGACCATCCACGTCGAGCGGCTGACCTTCCTGGCCAAAGCCATGCTGGCGCTGCCGGAAAAGTTTCACGGCCTGGCCGACGTCGAGTTGCGCTACCGCCAGCGCTATGTGGACCTGTTCGCCAACCTCGACTCTCGTGCCGTCTTCGTCAAGCGCGCAAAAACTCTCAAAGCCCTGCGGCAGTTCTTCGACGAGCGCGGCTATCTCGAAGTGGAAACGCCGATGATGCAGCAGATCGCCGGCGGGGCGGCTGCGCGGCCCTTCACGACGCACCACAACGCGCTCGACCTGGATTTGTTTCTGCGCATTGCGCCGGAGCTTTATCTGAAGCGGCTGGTCGTCGGCGGCTTTGATCGCGTCTACGAGATCAACCGCAACTTCCGCAACGAGGGCGTGAGCACGCAGCACAACCCCGAGTTCACCATGCTCGAGTTCTATCAGGCGTATGCGAACTACCACGACCTGATGGACCTGACCGAGGAACTCATCAAGTTCGTCGCGATGGAGGTGAACGGGACGACAATCACCAACTTCCCCATCCCCAAAGGACCTCGTTCCGGAGAAGTTGTTGAGATTGATCTGGGCAAGTGGACGCGGCTGACGATGCGGGAAGCGATCGTTAAATGGTGGGAGCCTGAATGCACACCGAAGCCGACTTTGACTGATCTTGATCAGCTAAATACTTTTATGCCTTTCCTCAAACAGCTATTAAAGTTTGATCTAGAGAAATTTGTAGATTCTGATCGTGGCTGTAAAGATGAGCTTGATCGCCTTAAGAAACAGTATCAAAACGAAAATATTTCGCTCGACACGATTTCTTCTTTGTGTAAACCCGAAGAGATAGAGCTGTTCAAAAGCTTCAGGCGTCAACATATTCGCTGTTCCAATAGGTCGCTGAGTACTACTGAAGCACACGATTGCGCCGCAGATAATAACGGGAAAGCTTATTCAATCATGTTTGAAACGCTGGCCGAGGAACACCTCATCCAGCCCACCATCATCTACGAGTTTCCAACGGCAATTTCACCGTTATCCAAACAGAATCCAGATAATCCGGATTGGGTTGAGCGCTTCGAGTTTTACTGCGGCGGCTTTGAGTTGGGCAACGCCTTCAGCGAATTGAACGATCCGGTGGAGCAGCACAAGCGTTTTGCTCAGCAGCTTGAGGAGCGCGCCCATGGAGACGACGAGGCCCATCAGATGGACGAGGATTATGTGCGCGCGCTGGCCTACGGACTGCCTCCCACCGCCGGCGAGGGCATCGGCATCGACCGGCTGGTGATGCTGCTGACCGGCTCCAAGTCGATTCGCGACGTGATTCTGTTTCCGCTGATGAGAAAGCAGGGAACAGGGAATAGGGAACAGGGAACAGAAAGCAACGATCAGGGAACAGAACAACCGTGAACATTCTCTTCATCGGCGACATCTTCGGCAGCGCGGGACGCAAGATCGTGCGCGAGCACATCGATCACCTGCGCGAGGCGCACAACGTCGAGCTGACCATCATCAATGCGGAAAACGCCGCCGGCGGCTTTGGCCTGACGCCGCAGATCGCCGAAGATCTCTTTGATCTGGGCGCGGACGTATTGACCACCGGCAACCACGTCTGGGACAAGCGCGAACTGATTGACTATATGAATGCCGCGCCCGCCGAGAGCGATGAGCGCGGCCGCCGCGTGCTGCGTCCTGCAAACCTGCAACCGGGACTGCCCGGCCATGGCGTCTACGAAGGAACCACCGAGAGCGGTGTGGAGTACGCGGTAATCGACCTGCAAGGGTGCGTTTTTATGAATACGACCAACGACCCATTCCACGCCGTGAACGCGCTGCTGGCCGGCATCAAGGCCAAGGTCATCGTGGTGGACATCCACGCCGAGGCCACCAGCGAGAAGGTGGCGATGGGCTGGCACCTCGATGGGCGCGTGACTGCGGTGCTGGGCACGCATACGCACGTTCCCACCGCCGATGAGCGGGTGCTGCCGGGCGGAACCGCCTACCAGACCGACGTGGGCATGAGCGGCCCCTACGACAGCGTGATTGGCGTCGAAAAGGAGTTGGTGCTGAAAAAGTTTCTTACCGGAATGCCCAGCAAGTTCGACGCAGCCAAGGGAAACCCGAAGATGTGCGCCACGCTGGTCGCCTGTGATCCCAAGACGGGGCGCGCCACGAAGATTCAGCGCATCATGCTGGGAGAGTAGCCAAAGATAGGGAATGTTGAACGTTGCAGAAAAACAGAAAGGGCAGCCTATGCAGGCTGCCCTTTGATGGCCCAGGAGAAAGATGGGTCGCGCCGGAGCCTTTCCGGCTCCGGTGCAATCGACAAATTATGCGGTTAACCGGTTACCTTACCGGTGGGTTGGATGCCCGGCAGCCGGTTTGGGGTGTAGAGGGGTACCGGGCTTCCTCTTCTCCAGTTGAATTTCTCCGTCGCGCAAGACGATTTGCGCGGCCGCGGGCGCGGTGTCCGTGGCTGGAACCACCGTAAAGGAGTCATAGGTTCCCACCAGCGCGGTTGCCGGTGGAATCTTGTACCCGAAGCCAGCCGCTGGGATTTCCTTCTCTTCCAGTGGCTTCTTCATGTTGACGATAAAGTCGGCCACCTTGGCATCCTTGGCATCCTGGGTTACGGCGACCTTGATCACCGAGGCATTGGCGTCAACGACGATTCCCGGAACCGGCGTGACCTGATCCTTCAGCACGGCCCAGAGCTTGTCGGCGTCTTCCTTGACGCCGTTGGCCAGAATGAACTCCTTGTCGTCCAGTCTCAACTTCGCCGGGTCGCCCCCCACCAATGCGTCGTGGGCGAACTGAGCCGGCGTCTTAGCCGCCTCAATCTTCAGGGTTCCAGGAGGAAACGTGGTGAGTGCTGCCTGAGCCTTGATGTCGTCAAGACCCTTCAAGTCGTTGCCGTGATATAGCTTGTAGTAGTATTCCAACGACTTTTCAATGGTGGGTTTGGCTGCGGGCGCAACGAAGTTCCACACGCGAGCGTAAAACCAGATCGCCTTCACCAGATCCTTGGAGCCGGGCTGAGAATACGCCTTGGCAAGAAAAAGCGTGTCCTGCAATCCCAGCCCAGACTGGGTCTCAGCATCCGTATACAGCATCAATTCAGCCGTGTATTCGGCGATTGCTGCCTTGAAGTCCTTCTTGGAGATCGCGAGGTCTAACGCGATAGCCGAGTGAAAAACCGGATAGGCTCCAGAGGTCAGCTTCTTCCAGTCGGCGTCAGACATGCCGGCCGGCTTAGCCGCCAGAAGACCTTTGCGGGCAAGCGCCGCTGCATCATCGCAGGTCTGCGCATCGTTGGTTTTTCCGCACTGGGTTTTCTTGAGGAAGACCGAGACGAAGATGGCCTTCATGTTGTTGGGATCCACCTGAAGCAGGCGACTGGCCGCGCTCAGCGTCTTGTCGGCGTCACCCGAACCCTGGTAGATGTCGATCAGCGCATCAAGAACTGCAGCCTTGACGACGCTCTGCGGATAAGCCGTTAAAAAGCTCTCCAGGGCCACAGCTTTGGCCTTTGGATCGCTTAGTCCGATGGCGCTGTTGTAGGAGTTGTACTCTGCCGGATCCTTGATGGTGATTGTCGAATCCTGGGCACGCAGCATGGGCGCCGTAAAAAGACCAAGGCTCGCCAATGCCATCACAGACGCGAAGACTAACTTCTTCATTCAATGCTCCTGGGAACTGCCAAAATAGAGATCAATGCTCAAACGCTCGCTTGCGGAATGCAAAACCTCTGTTTTGGACGGTTCTGCACCGGGCGGCCTGGTAAGCCAAGCCACCTCGGATTCCTATGCGGTCTTGGATGGATTATAGAAAGACCTGCCCCTCGTGACAAGCAGAGTTGTGCGGAAAAGCAATTATTTCTGTGTCAAGCCCGGGCCATGGGAATTCCTGGCTCGGTTGAGCGGATCGGCCAGGAAGGCATCGTGACCCACGCTGGTCATACGCCGACAGGCAGGCAGGACGGATTACAGAGACAAAGCAGCGCACCCTATGGAGGCGAAAAGGGGCATCGGAAGCTGAAATCTTTGCCCTTGTACGATAACGTATTAATTTGTCATAATAAGGAGATGAACGCTCCACGCACCCGCGCCTCCCGCGTCTTTACGATCAGCTTTCCTGAGGAACTGGCAAAACAGGTGGTCGCTGCTGCCACTGAGGAGAGCCGCAATCTCAGCGAACTCTTCCGCGAAGCCTTCCGCACCTATCAGATGGAACGCATCCAGCGCAGAATGTTGGCAACGCGCAGGATTACGGCGGAACGCATCTCTTTGCAATGTCCGGAATACGAGATTGAGCCGTCCGCAGATAAAACTCGCGACGAGTAGTTTCCCAGAGACGTGATTTGGAATGAACTGTTTATTATTCCCTAGTCCCTATTCCCTATTCCCTGTCTTGCTACTCTTCCGCCTTCCACACGCTGGCTCCCGGCTGGGGCAGGCCGATGTGGGCCAGCACGCGGCTGACGAACTGGCGCGCCATCTCGGTGGAGTCGGTGGGGTGGTTATAGAAGGCAGGAATGCAGGGGAAGATGACCGCGCCGGCTTCGGCAGCCAGCGTCATGTTTCTGAGATGAATGCGATTGAAGGGCGTCTCCCTCACGCACAGCAGCAGCGGGCGGCGCTCCTTGAGGGTGACATCGGCGGCGCGGGCAATGAGCGAGTTGGCCAGGCCGTTGGCAATGGCCGCCAGAGTGCCCATCGAGCAAGGCAAAACAATCATTCCGTTGGAGGGATGGCTGCCGCTGGCAATGGCCGCGCCGATGTCGGCGTCGGAGTGCTGCACGGTTTTCCTGGGAGGTGCGCCAAGAAGTTTTTCGAGCAGATCATTGCGCCCGCTCATGCTTAACTCCTCGGCCAGCACGCGCAGCGAGTTCTCCGAAGCCACAAAATGCACCCGCCCCACGCGCTCATCCGCTTCCAGAGCGCGCAGCAGCTCGCGGCCAAAGATTGCGCCGGATGCGCCGGTGAGTGCGACGGTGAGGTTTGCGGCTTGCATCCTTATTCCCCTAAAACCCTGCGGAAGATCGCGTCCACATTGCCCAGTTGCCGTGTGGTTTCGAAGGTCCGCGCCAGCTTTTCCGGGCTGAGCAGCTTGGTAATCGCCGCATCCCGCGCTACTTCATCGCGGAAGACCAGGTCTTCCTTCCATGCCCGCATGGCGTGGGTCTGGACGAGTTTGTAGGCGTCTTCTCGCAACATTCCCGCCTCAGCCAAATCCAGCAGCAACTGGCCGCTGAAGATCAGCCCGCCGGTGCTTTCCAGGTTCTTCTTCATCCGCTCGGGGTAAACCAGCAGCCGGGCAATCAGGTCGGTCATCTTGGCCAGCAGATAGTCCACCAGAATCGTCGAATCGGGAAAGATGATGCGCTCCACCGACGAGTGCGAGATGTCACGCTCGTGCCACAGCGCGATGTCCTCAAAGGCCGCCTGGGCATTGCCGCGCAGCACGCGCGCCAGTCCGCTGATTTGCTCGCTGGTGATCGGATTCTTCTTGTGCGGCATCGCCGAGGAGCCCTTCTGTTTTTCGCTGAAATACTCCTGCGCCTCGCGCACCTCGGTGCGTTGCAGGTGACGCACCTCGACGGCGATCTTGTCCAGAGAGCTGGCGATGATGGCCAGCGTGGAAATGTACGCCGCGTGCCGGTCGCGCTGAATCACCTGCGTGCTCACAGGCGCGGCCTTGAGCCCCAGCCGCGCACAGATTTTCTCTTCGTGCTCCGGCTTCAGATGTCCAAATGTCCCCACAGCGCCGCTGAGCTTGCCGACGCGCATATCCTCGGCCGCCGCGTCGAAGCGGGCCAGGTTGCGCTCCATCTCGGCGTACCAGTTGAGCAGCTTGAGACCAAAGGTCGTCGGCTCGGCGTGGATCCCGTGGGTGCGGCCGATGGTGGGCGTGTGCTTGAACTCCAATGCTCGTCTTTGTAGCACGGCCAACAGCTCCACCAGGCCCGCGCGGATCAGCACCGAAGCCTCTTTCACCTGCAGCGCCTGCGCCGTGTCCACCACGTCCGTCGAGGTCAGCCCGTAGTGCAGCCAGCGCGACTCGGCGTCCAGCCCCTGAGCTTTCAGGCTCTCGGCCACAGCAGTGGTGAAGGCGATCACGTCGTGCTTGACCTCGGCCTCGATCTCCTGAATGCGGGCAACACTGAAGCCGGCCTTGGCGATGGCCTCAGCCGCGGCGGCGGGAATCACGCCGTCTTCGGCCAGCACGGTGCTTGCCGCCGACTCCACTTCAAGCCAGCAGCGATACTTTTTCTCATCGCTCCAGATGCGGCCCATCGCCGGGCGGGTATAGCGGTCGATCAAGGGAGACTCCTTGCCAAAGCCGTATTTGTCGGCTCTACCCCAACCCTTTATTGTACGAGAAATGCTGGATTGTACGAGAAATGCTGGATTGTACGAGAAATACTGGATTGTACGAGAAATGCTGGATTGTACGAGAAATGCTGGGTGCCCCATTCTTTCGCGTTCTGTGCGAAAGGGTGGGAATCCACGAACCCTGACCGGCTCACTCGCTCAGAATCCCAAGCCGCTGGTGCAACTCATCGAAAAGCAGGCCATAGCCCGGCTTATAGGGCTGGAACCACTCGCCGTCGATCACCAATTGCGGAACGGCCCTCTTGCCCACGCGGCGCACCAGCTCGGCTGAGGCAGCCGGATCGGCGTCCACATCGATCTCGGTGTACTCGATGCCGTGGGAGTCGAGAAACTGCCGGGCCGCGCGGCAATCCCCGCACCAGGAAGTGGCATACATTTGCACTTTCATGCGGGTAGTTTACGCCTTATCGCCGTTCGCGGAAGAAATTTCGCAGCAGTTCCGCCGCCTCATCGGCCAGAATTCCCTGCTCTACCTGCATCTGATGATTGAGCTGCGGATGATTAAGCACCGCGAGCACCGAGCCGGCCGCGCCCGCCTTGGGATCGTCGGCGGCATAAACCAGCCTGTCAATCCGGGCATGAATCATGGCCCCGGCGCACATGGCGCAGGGCTCCAGCGTCACGTAGAGCGTGCAGCCGGGCACACGGTAGTTGCCCATAGCTGTTGCTGCCGCACGGAGGGCGACAATCTCCGCATGGGCCGTAGGGTCCAGGTCGCGCAGCACACGATTCTGCCCACGCGCCACAATAGCTCCCTCGCAGACCACGACCACGCCAATCGGCACTTCGCCGGCCTCCGCGGCCAAGCGGGCTTCGGAGAGAGCGGCTTGCATTGCTAGGCGATCGTCGATCATGATTTTGATGTTACAGCGTTTTATTTCATGCCTATTCAGAAACCGAGCAGCCTTGCGGCTAATTTCTGAAGCGAGTACAACGCACAGATATTCGTCCCGGTGGCGGAAAATAAGCATTTTCAGCCAACGCAATGGTTCTATGAGAAGTATAAAACACTCTATTCTTTGTGAATGTTGGGAATCTCTCGCTCGAAAACGCTCCCAAGCGTCTTGTAAATCAGCTTCGCGGCAAGAATACTTGCGGCATGGTTTCCCTTGGGTCTGCACAATTCGACCAGGTCCATTCCAACAATGTTTCGCGAACGGGCGAGATGGCGAATCAAATTCAAAACCTCATACCACTGCAGACCACCGGGCTCTGGAGTCCCAGTAAACGGAACAAGACTGGGATCAAGACCGTCGATGTCAATCGTCAGATATACGTCCTCTGTAAGTGAGCCGACAGCGCGATCCACCCAGTCTGACCGGCCCGTTATGTCCTTGGCATAGAAGATCTGCGTATTGAGGGTCGGAACCGCAAGCACCTCTTCCGTGGAGATAGACCGGATGCCAACCTGAACCGCGGGGCATACTTCCACGATACGGCGCATGGTAGATGCATGACTGAAGGGGGTTCCTTCGTAGGAGTCACGCAAATCGGCATGAGCGTCAATCTGCATGACTGACAAGCGTGGATACTTCTGAAACATCGCCCTGACCACAGGCGCCGAGATAGAGTGTTCACCTCCCAGCATGCAAAGAAACTTGTTTGTCGCTATCAACTCCGCCGCACGTTGCTCGAGAAGCGGCATCATCTCGTCCGGTTCATAATCCGTGTTAATAGCTGGCAGCGTATGAATTCCAATCTGCGCCGTCTCTCCACCAATATCTTCGTCATACAGTTCGATATATCGAGAAGCTTCGATGATGGCAGCCGGCCCCTCACCGGTCCCGGCTCCGTAACTCACCGTTTTCTCAAAGGGAACCGGCCATACCAGAACTCTTGCATTCGCAAAATCTGATAAAGGCGGTTCGAGCCCTAAAAAGTTCATAGGGAATGAGGCTTTTTGATACATGATCTGTCTCCATGTATTTGCGCGTCTTTGCCATGGATCGCTGAACATTCCACCGCAGCCATGCGGCAAGGCCAACCCCATCAGCGGGATTGGCCTCAAAGCTCCGCTGGATGCAATTCCTACTCTTCCAGAATCAGGACGGCGGCGGCAATCGTGGTGGTCCACTTGCCGCGCTTGTCGCCCACAGCCGACTGCGTCACGTTGCTGGTGCGGACAATCTTGTTGGAGATACGGTAAATCTCCTTCTTCTCGTCCCAGCTCTTGTCCGGATCAAAATCCACGTCCAGGGTGGTGGCCAGCATCTCCGCTGCCAGCTCCTCGGCGTACTCGCCGGCCTGCTCTTCGGTCTCGCCAAAGCTGTGGTGCTCGCTCAGGTAGCCGTAGGCATTCCTATCCGCGGGGATAGCCACGCCGATGCTGGAAACCAGCAGCCGGTGTGCTTCACGCGTGGAGTTCTCCGCAATCACCGCAAAAACCACCTCGCCGGGGCTCAGGTATTTAAGGCCTTCCTTGCGCGGAATCAGCTTGCAGTTGGGCGGAAAGATGGAGGAAACGCGCACCATATTGTGCGAGGCGATTCCCGCATCCCGGAGGGCCAGCTCAAAGGAGCTTAAACGCTCCTTGTGTTTGCCTACGCCCTTGGTGAAAAACAGCTTCTTCGGGACCATGCTTTTTCCCAATTTCGATGTGTCCTCCCTGGGTGTGAAAATGGTGGCTCTTATGAAGGGTACCCGCATGAGTTTATCGCATCCGGACGGGCGTCAACAGGATTTGCGGGGAATTTGTCAACCGTTGGCGCGGATCGGCTCGGCCTGCCGAAGGCTGTTCCGGCCAGGACCATTTCGAGCCGCCGCAATTCGAGGAGCAAATTTTCAGGATTCCAGCAGCGGATTGACCCATCGCAGCCCTAGAAACCGGGCAAAACCACGGTCTGTAGTGTGCAGCACCCCGCCGTATTCGATGGTCAGCGCCGCCAGTTGCGCATCGGTAGCGTCCGGTCCTCGCACCTGTCCTTCAACCAGCATCCTCTGGAAGTGGGACCAATGACGCTCTCCGGGAACCAGTAGACGCACATTTTTCAACTCCATCCACTGCTGCACAATGCCGATCGCCTTTCCCATTGGAAAGCGATCTCCAGTCAGCCGGGAGTTGGTGGTAATTCGGATAAAAGCCGAGACGGTCTGCCACGACAGACCAACCAATTCGGTCGAGGAAACAACGTTCCCCAGCCAATTCCGCGCCGCATGGTGCTGAACTGCCTCGGAGTCATAGGCGTAAATCAGCAGATTTGCGTCCGGGATAATCAACGGTGGTACGGTCCTTCCAACTCCTCCAGAAGCTCGGAGATTTTGTCACAGTTCCCGATTCCCAGCGGAAAGGACGTCACGACAAAAGGCTTGGAGACAGCTTTCTCCTCCGCGTTCATCAGGCCGAGGTTGAGCAGCCGGTTGACCGTCCCCTTGAAGGAGTCGCCAGAGCGCCGCTGCTCCTGCTCAATGAGCACAGCAATGTCGTCGTCGATGGTGAGCGTCTTCCGCACATCATGATGCTAACCTCGAAGGCATCATGATGTCAACAACCTGCGGTGGAGCCATTTGCTCGCTGTTCGCTCGCTTGGGATTCATGGTTTCCCACCCTTGCGACAAACAACAAATAAGTCGCAAGGATTGGGCGCCCGGCAGCGAGATTATTCCTGTGTTATATACAATTCATGCGTGATTCCGTGTTGGCATGTGCGTTTTTGATCTGCGCGGCTTTGTCCGCATCTGGGCAAGAGTGCCCGAAATCCAGCGAGACAGGACCCAGTGTCGAATCGGAGGTCCGAACGTTGGAAGGGCAACTGATATTTCACGATGGAATCCGAAAGTGGTTTGAACTGAAATTGGACCAACCGCAATGCGGGCAAACTTCGATCCAACTTGTGCGAGGAGGGGGTTCCTGGACTCCTCATGACGGGGCTCCAATTGAGGTTCTCCGAGGCTGTCGGGTCAGGTCGAGGGGCGCGCTCGGTTTCTCGCCAACGGGTTACTACTCACTCGATATCTCTCAGTCCGTGGAAGAGATTCAGCCGGTAGGCATATGCGAAAGGAAATTGCCGTTCCCCGCCGATTCTAGTGCAACACCAGACAAGACAATTCGCGCATATAGGGTCGAGATGCATGTCGACTATGAGCCTGGAGATCACCCAGTCGTATTTCGCGTGTTGAGTTCAGGCAAAGAGCTGCGGCCTTGGCAGGAGTACGCGAGTTACTTCCTTACAGGTGGTTTTGTCCTTTACGGGTATTGCGGTGAGGGGTTTGTCGTTGACAAAGTCTTCGGAACGCCGCAGGCTACTCCGCAACATTTTGAGGAACCGCATTCTCCAGATGACGCGGCCATATTTGATCCTGAGAGTGCAGCAACAGCCGGCAAGAAAGATCTGCATCTGGGATATACCTGTGTGCGCAATCGCTGAGACCTCCGAGCGGAAGCGGCTCGATATTATTGGAGGATAGTCGACCACTCGGAAACCGCCCCTCAGCCGGAAGATGCAGCATTTCCGGAAACACCTTCCCTAAATTCACCTGCGCCCCATCCCACGCCATTGCCACTCCCAATTTGCAGGTGATAGCCTCTAAACTTACAATATGTGAGGAGGATCACCAAAAAACTAATGCAAGCCACCTATAACGGACTGAATTTGCCGCAAAATGGCCAGCCGATCCATTATCAAAACGGGCAGTTTGAGGTGCCCGACCATCCCATCATCCCCTACATCGAGGGCGACGGCACGGGACGCGACATCTGGAAGGCCTCCGAGCGGGTCTTCGACGCCGCTGTCGAAAAAGCCTACGGCGGTCGGCGCGCCATCTGCTGGTTCGAGATCTTCGCCGGCGAAAAAGCCTTTCGGCGCTTCGGCAACTGG
>CABEBC010000461.1_pt1 | contig 11710 bp, 14 predicted proteins | sample 3422291 | NCBI WGS metagenome assembly CABEBC01 (sample SAMEA5534345, study PRJEB31848) | metagenome | biome: tundra; feature: field; material: soil | place: USA | collected 2013-05 | depth 0.45 m
TTCTAACTTTGCGCTTTCCATGAAGCTGGCGCGCTTTTTCATGTCGAAGCTCATGCAGATCACGCCGCAACGCAAATTCCCCAGCTACACGCGGCCGAATTTGCGCTCGCAGGCAATCACCAACAAAGAGTCGCAGCGCGTGGTCTTCTTTCCCGGCTGTTTTATTCGTTACAACCGGCCCGATCTGGGCAGGGTGGTGATCGATCTTCTTGAACGGAATGGCCTGGTTGCGGAAGTCGCTTCAACGGAGTGTTGCGGAGTTCCTGCCATGGCGAATGGTGCTGCGACGGAGGCGCGCGCTGTGGCTCGCGCCAATGTAAAAGCCCTGGCCCAGCAGGTCGATGCAGGGCTGCGCATCGTGACCGCCTGCTCGAGCTGCGGGCACATGCTGAAGACGGGATTCGGCGGCGTCCTCGAAGACGACAAGGAGTTTGCCAACGTGGCGCAAAAGATCGCAAGCCGTACCTATGACCTTGCTGAGTTGCTGATGGAGCAGTCGGATGCGGGAAAGCTCAACATCAATTTCAAGCCCATCAATCTGCGGCTGGCTTATCATGCGCCCTGCCATCAGAGGTCACAGGGCATCGGACGCCCGTGGTATCACCTGTTGCGCATGATTCCAGGCGTCGCCATCGAGGATATGGATGCCGGATGTTGCGGCATGTCCGGCACCTATGGCTTCAAGCAGGAGAAGTACGCGGTCTCCATGGGGATAGGCAAGGAGTTATTCGCCAGCATCAGCGCGGCGCAGCCGCAGATGGTCGCTACCGAGTGCGCCACCTGCCAGATGCAGATTGAACACGGAACCACCTTCAAGGCCATCCATCCCGCGGAGATTCTGCTGCAGGCCTACGATGAGCGCCGCTCCGGATAGAGACCGGAAATATTGATAGGATGGTTTGGATCAAGAGCGGGAGCGCGGTTTGCAGCGGCATGAGTCAAGCCGTTGATTTTTGGAGCGGGAGACCGGGATCGAACCGGCGACATTCAGCTTGGGAAGCTGACGTTCTGCCACTGAACTACTCCCGCATCCTGTTTGCAATCAACGACATACAGCGTATTTGAGGACTCGTGAACACCACAAAACACCATCGCTGATATAATGGCTGCATCTTCAACACTGGGGAGGGTGGTGAAATGAAAGTCAGTCGTGAGCGGTATCAACATGGCAGTGTCCGTAAAGTTCCCCGCTCCCAAGGGTTTGCTTGGGAATTCAGATTCTATATTACTGCTCCTGATGGGAAACGTAAACTCAAGGTCCAAACTTTCGACTCCGCGAAGTACCCAACCGAGCGTGATGTACGTAAATCGGTAGAGGGTCAGCTTTCGGCTCTCAATGCGGGTACACTCGGGGGCAAGGTTGCCGCAACAATGGGCACCGTCATCGACCGCTACATAAAGGAAGAGTTTCCTTCCCTTCGCCACTCCACGCAGACCACGAACAAGAGCCTCATCGATCTGCACATCAGGCCACGGTGGCAGGATGTGAGGATTGCCGACGTGACGGCACTCAGCGTTAAGCAGTGGGTAGATAGACTCCCTTTCGGTGCCGCGTCAAAGGTGAGGGCACGGAACATGGTGTCCAAGCTGCTTGACCTCGCAATGCTGTGGGAGTACATTCCGGTCAATCGCAACCCGATGGAACTCATCCGGGTCAAGGGCAGTACGAAGCGTCAGAAGCAAATCACCATAATCACCCCAGCACAGTTCAAAGCGTTGGTTGATGCTCTGCCGGAGCCTTACAACCTCATGGTGCTGGTGAGCGGGTGCCTTGGACTAAGGGTGAGCGAGACGCTTGGACTCAAGTGGTGTGACTTCAACTTCGCTGACTGCACGTTGGCGGTCAACCAAGTGTTCACCCACGGCAAGGTGCAGGATCTACCCAAGACCGACGCATCAGGTGGGGAGCTTCCGGTTCATCCCAGGCTATGCGGGATTCTCGCCGAGTGGAAGAGCCGACAGAAGCATGAACACTCGTGGGTGTTTGCTAGTGCCAAGACGGGAAGTCCATACAGTGATGCAACCATCCTGAACAAGTACCTCAAGCCAGCAGCGAAGAAGTTGGGCATCAAGGGGCTAGGATGGCACACGTTCAGGCACTCATACAAAACATGGATGGCGTCAGCGAAGGTTGAACCCGCTCAGATGAAAGACCTGATGCGGCACAGCGATATTGCCACCACGATGAATGTCTACGGAAAGACGCTGACGGAGGAAATGCGAACCGCAAATCTACTAGTAGCCGGTCAGCTATTGTGACCCTGTAGCCATTCCATCAGCATCTTCTTTGAGAATCGCCACTCTGAGCCGAGCCGTCGATGCGGAACACCCCACTTGACGGCTCTCTTGCGTAGGGTCACTGGATGCACCCGCAGAAGAGCGGCAGCTTCGACTACGTTCAAGATTTCATCCACGTATTCCATTCGCTGCCATCTCTCCTTTCTCATCTATTTATGTTTGTGTGTTGCAGCGGGTGGACATCCGCCGTCTCCTTCATGTTGAACCCGGCCTCCACTTCCGATGATGAAAGGCCGGGATCAATCGTCACGGAAGGAGTCACCGTGACGTGCTCTCCGACGCGTTAGTCGGAGAATCTCTTACCCGGGCTGACCTTGAGGATTTCAGCGATATTCGCGACCGTGTAAAACGTTTCGTCCATTGCTCTTGGTCCTAATGTATGAAGATAAGTACCCGCACCATGCCGGGCATGTTCCGCACGCACAGAGTCAAATACTCATAATTCGAGCAAAACGAAAGGCCAAAAGTGACATTTCTTTAGGGCCTGTACCTGGCTGGTGGAAAAATGATTCTTCAACAATTATGCCGAAAGAGCAGTCCTGTCAGAAGAGTACCCAGAGAAGGCTTTGCTAAAAGCAGCTGCCTTCCTTTGTAGCTTTCCATCCATTGCTCGTCCTCCTTCTCATTCTTTAGATTGTCCGCTAGGGGAAGAGTCCAAGAAACGGATCAAGTCCTGAAATCCAAGGGCGAGTTGATTGTCCTAGGGAGGCGTGTAAGGCGGCTACAATATCGACAGAATGAGTACGCCGAGATCAACGACTGAGCGGACGAACCGAAAGGCCATTAGCGAAGCCCTCCTGGCAGAGAGGCTAGGGCTCAATGATCCCTGGATCGAACGCTGGGAGGAGAATGGCGCCTGGCGTGAAGAGTCCTGCGCGCCGGATCAGCTTCCCGAGTTCCTTAATGAAACGTTGGAGGTGGACGAGGTCGCCACGGTAGAGCGCAAGGTCGACCAGCTTGTTGCAGCAGGATGCCAGAGGCCTGTCGTCTACTTCTGCCTCCAGCAGTTGAGCCTGGCTTCAGAGTGGCTACGGTCTGGAGGTTATCTCAAAGGTGTGCAGGCTAGGCAGGGTGAAGAGCTCGATACCCAGAAGCAGAAGAGGCCAATCGCAACTCGCGAAGACATGGCTACGGTCGCCAGCAGCGCGCGTGCTGCAGTACAGCAAACACTCCACGCCAATCGATAAACCTGCGCCGGCGCATCGCCAATCAAGCTCCTCTCAACTTCCCGAAGCTGATCCGCTTCTCCAACTTCTACTCGGCGCCACCTGGCCACAATCTCACCTTGCTCTTGTACGAAGGAGTCGTGGATTTGTTCCGATACTATAGCGGCTCTTCGCGTATGTATCCCAGTGCTTTCCAGATAGATATTTACCGTGTCGAGAATCTGGCCACATAGCTCGTGCTGCTCCAACAGGTGTCGGAAGCGCAGGATCGTAGTCTCGTCGAGCGCCGCGGCTATGCCCAGATCGACTCCGGCAAAGCGCGCAGGGCTGCAGCGTCATAGATAGAAGGCTTCCTCTATGCCGGGATCGGACAGGTTGAACCACTGCTGCAGAAAATAAGTCCGCAGCGTGATCGCGAGGCCCACTGGCTGTCGGCCGTTGCCCGCCTTGGGGTAACAGGGCACAATCAACGCTTCCAACGCGGACCACGGAACTACCGTCTCCATCGTGTTGAGAAACTGCTCCCGACGGCTGGGCCGCGCATACTTCTCAAAACTCGCCTGATTCGCAAATGTTATCTGTCGCATCGCTCTCCACATCCACTTACTATTTTATGCAAGCAGGGCGCGGACGGGTGACTTGATCAGAGGTTCCTTAAAAGGTGCTGAGCAACCATCTATAGCTCACGAGTTATTAGTACTAGCTCGTGAGGGAATTACCATGCGGGAATATGTCGAGCAGATAAAACGACAGAGTAATAGTGTAAGTCGATTTACATCAACTCTCAAACTCAGAGGTTTGGCGTGTGGAGCGCGGCAGTGGAGAGAAAACTCTGAAATCCTACAAATTACAGAGGCCGATGCCTGTGCGTTGAAGGAATGGGACTGGAGTCTGCCACGGCGAGAATTCGGCGTGAGATACGAGCTGAGAGCGTAAAAATAATTATTATCTTGAAAAATAGTTATGAGCAAGTATAGTTCTATATCTAACTATGCTTGTATGCTAGACCCCTATCATTATTGGCGATTCTTGACTTATATAACTACTCCAACTTGCTTTTGAACTATAGTAGCGGAAAGTCTTGATTGGTGCGACCCTATAGATAGGACGTTCACCGATCAACATTTCCGACTGGCTAATTGTCAAGAATCATCGTCGGTAAGTGGGTTGAAAGGCGACCGATGATTCCGAAAGCATGCAGCATGCTGCATGTTAATTTCATAACGTCCACTTAGGAGAGTAACAATGATAACAGATATTGTGGTGGTGAAACACACGACCGAGGTTATTGATAAGTTGGTCGCAACGTATTCCAAACTCGACCAGGCAGCAACGGCTGCAAAGTGGAAAGAATTGGATGTGGCAGTCGATAAGTCGATTGCTGGAATTGATAAAGGATTTTCGGGGCTGGGCAACAACTGCATTAAGGTGCGGGCGTTTCTCAGTCAGAAAGAAAACCCGGGGCGCAAGGCAATCCTTGAAAGCATTATTGGTTTTCCTGCCGACCTGACATGGACAAGTTTCCTCACCGACGTGGCAGGGAAGTTGTGTATGAGTCTGCGTAATCTCCAAGATAAGTTGCAGGGAATTGAACTTGGTGTGACTAACGGCCAAGGCGCTTCATCCGTTTTGCGGGCAGAGAAGAAGGAAGCAGAACGCCAGAAGCAGTTGGCCGCAGGTGCGGCAGCCACAACAGCAGCGTTGGAGATTAATGATACGGCCAGCGAGTGGGCGGGGACCGGCGCGACCAAGGTTTGGAAGCCGGGTGCCGTCAACGCATTGGTCGCAGCGGCGACGGCGGCGAACAACGTGGTCGAGGCCGTGGACGCTGGGTTTGACCCAGGGCCTGCAATCGCAAACCTCAAGAACAACACTATCAGCGGGCGCAAGTTGAACGCCATCCTGCTGGCCGTGGACACCGAAGCCAAGGCCAAGGATGCGCCCGCGCCCGCCGACTCAATCGGCTGGAAGGCGCAGTTGGTCAAGCTGCTGGATGCGCTGGATGCAGACTGCATGACTCAGCATCTCAACAAGCGGACAAAGGCTGTGATTTCTGAAGTGGAGGGACTGGTCAATCCAGTCCCTGCCGTCCCTGATGAAGCACGCGAAGCCAAGGCCAAGGAGACCAAGAAGAAGACCAAGGCACCCAAAGCTGGTGAACTCGCCACGCTGTGATCAGGATTATTTTTTCCTGATCACCACTCCAGAATGTGCGTATTGAGATAGGTAAGAAGAAATAGGAGAAGCATAGTATGAACGAGCAAGAGAAGCAGAAGAAGTTGCTGGACACCTTAGAGGCGATGTTCGCTTCACTCCCCAAGGGTACCGTAACAGTGGTGCCTATCACCGACGCGACCCAAGAGAAGTTCTTTTTCACCTTGGTGGGCATGGCGCAGTGGGCGGTTGCCCATCCGTCCGAGAGCCGGTTCGAGTACCTCAGCCCCGATGATGTTAAGGCGAGTAAGACTCTCACAAATGCTTTCATGAACTGGTGGGTCGAGGACCACCCGTACCTGACCGACGCGCAAGAGACGCTGTTTCAGAACAGCATTAGTCGCGGGCTGAGCCCCAGCTGTGTGATTGAACATACAGCGGACGGCCATCATCCTTTCGGATGGTCTTGGGGTTCTGAGTGGTACATCGCAGATTTCTACATGTGCCTGACCTACGCCCTCATTCAGCGGGGTATCAAGATGGGCAAGGACGTGAAGGACAAGTTCGCTCCCATCTATATCGCCAAGCAGGTTGAGCAGTTGAACCGTGTGACACCCACCGTGGAGATTATTGACGCCATGGACGAACGGTTGAATGAACCAGAGCCCAACGTTACGCGCCCGTATGGCGTGGTTAGCGCCGAAGTGAACTGAGTAAAAAGTCAGAATAGGAGACTAAGCGTAACGCTCGATTTTAGCTTTCAACCGCCACTGTTGATTGCCGGCCTAAGGCGGCACCAAGCTGGGTTCCCACACGGCCATCACTCAAGCTGGTCGTTATACCTCACCCAGTCATCGCGGTTGTGGGGCCACGCGATGATGATGTAACTCAAAGGATCGTCACCAACCAGAAGTAGATTGGGGCTTGGTGACGCGGGGTGGCCTGTACGGCGCGTGATTCGTCGTCAACTGCAACCACCCGCCCCGGCGCACATACAGGGAACGCCGGGGTATTTTTCCGTAGCGTCAGGATGAACTGGCCACGAGCCGCCATGGAGACTACAGGATCGGGGTCGCCTGGTCAGTTAATGAGTAACTAATCCAACCAAGCGAAGGGAACGAGTATGGCATTTGAATGGCAGAAGAATTTGTCGATCGCGACACATTTCTCAATCGGAAAACCTGGTGGGCGTTGAGAAACACAGTATTAGGAAACAACAGAAGTCTGCAACATATACAAGAGCTCGGAGACGCAGAAGCCGGGCTGCAACTAAAACACTAACCAGTTGTAAGGAGAAACTATGAACGTGAAAACTCTGAAGGACCTGCTTGCCGATGTGCAAGCAAAATCTGACGGTCTGCCTGCGGGCACCGTCTTAGTGCCACCGGCAGCTTGCCAGGTGTGCGGAGCTGGCCCGTGTAATGCGGTGAACCACAACTTTGGCGTGTGTCCGATCTGCCACCGCACATCCGACTATTTGAACGTTGGCAACGACCATTGGTTTGTCTGCAACGAACACAAGACCAAATGGGTCATTGGTGCCAACCTCTTCTCATCGTGCATGGATGAGACCCCGGAACAGCAGCGTGCCGAGCAGGAGAAGATCGGCTTTGCCAGCTATGAGAAAGTTGCAGCACACTATGACACAACGGGAGCGGACGTGGAAAGCGATGGATGCCACTGCTTCCGGTGTGAAAACAGCGATGTGCGAGAAGTACAGTTTGGCGATCCGGAATTGATGAGGATTACCTCCGAAGAAGAGTTGATCGAAGAGTTCGTGAGGAGCTATCCCTATCAGGAATTTGACTACATCTGTCGCAAGCTGCGGCTTCCACCCGCCGAAGCCCTGAAGCGCATCCTGCCCCTCGCCACCGAGGGCAATGCATGGTATACCCCTGAGATTTTTGCCGAGGACATCAAGAAGGAGGCGGCAGGCTGGATCGAAGCGGAATGGGAGCCGGGAACTCCCCCGTCCGCACCAATGACGAAGGCGGAGGTCTTCACCCTGTTCGCCGCGATCCTCAAGGTTGAACTCAAACTCAAGTCAAGTTGGTCGATCTACGATATGGCCTACCGCACGGGAATGGATGTGGAATCTCTGGCCTCCTACTTCGTGGACTATGTAGTCACCCACGTCCTTTCCACCTTCAAGTATCTCGGAGGCCAAAAGTGGCTGTTGTCCCCCGAGGAAATCCAAGAGGCGGCGGTTCACTGCGAATGGACGCGGACGGGTTCGAATTCCGTTTACAACGAAATTCGCGAGAAGCAAGACGAAAAGCGGAAGAAGTGGGAAGAGCAGCAGACGCCGGAACAACGGGAGAAGCGGCGCGGGTGGTGGATGGATCATTTTCCCACTAAGGAAGAAATTCAGGAGTGGGATGAAGAGCAGAAGAAGTGGAAGTGGCCGTTCGTGCCCTATGTGGACTATTGCAGCACGTGCGGCGTGTTCTTCACGGGTGACGAGACGGCCTGTACAGGCTGTGGTGCGTTGCGGATGTACAAAGACCCCCGCCCATAGGGCATTGGTGAAAGGCTGTGCCCAATGGGCGGCCGACGATCTCCCACGCGGCACACCTCGGACGCGTGCCGCAAGATCGCACCAGATGTGACTCCTCGGGCGAGGATGCTTAACTTCCACATCTTCTTCTGCTGGCGCCGGCAGTCCGGGAGATGGTCTTCCCAGTCCTCGCGATTGCTGACGAGCAGGCGACAATCAGAGCAGTGGTAGATCGGCGCAGTGATGACGATATTGGTGACAGCGTCATCCTCAAGCGAATCCCAAAGTAACAGACACCCTTCAGGATTCGCCTTAGGCGAGGTCATCATCCTCCTCAATGCTGGAGTTGGTCGTCGCCGTGGTGTCGCCAAGGAACTGTATCTCTTCCTTCGGCTGAGCATCTTTGTATGTCTTGCCGCCCATCCGGATAGTCCCGTCCTCTTGCTTTCCGTTCAGCGACTTACGGCAGTTCAAGACCTCGTAGCTGTACTTGTCCTTGATGGTGCCGCGAACGCGGCGAATGAGTCCGACCCCCTCAAGATATTTCATGTTCCGCTGAACGGAACTCCACGAGATACCAAGGTTGGCGTCGTTGGCGATGACGGCAAAGCCGATAGGCAACCCATCCAGCACCTTGCCGGTGGGAGTTCCATCTTCGTCCTCGTACACCGATGTGACCTTATCAATGCACCACAGGTAACAGAGCATGGCGTAAACGGAAGGGGGACGACCGCCATCCTTCGGTTGCCAGAATGCTGGATTGAAAACGTAATTGGGCACATTGGTGTTGAAGGCATAATTAACTGCAATGCCCTTACTGGCTGGCTTGACTTCCTGTTGCGGCTCCTCAACTGGAGCAGAGGGTGCTTTCTTTGGAGGCATCGGCTTACTCCCCCCTCTGTGTCAGGTCAGATAGCTTGGTAAGGTCAGCTTCAGTGAGGGCGGGTCGCTGGCGACGGATTTCATACTCCCGTGCGATTGTGGCGACTGTGGAGATGGCACAATTCAGCTTGAGGCTCAATGCCTTGTAGCTAAGCTTGGGATTGTCAGCAATAAACTGTGCGATAGTGCGGCGTACTTCTTTTCGGGTCATCAGGTTTCTCCTTGTGAGTTCCTACATTCAAGGAGTTCCATAGTCGATAAATTTGTACTGAGCCTAAATTTGTGGGCGGTTAAGCAAGCCATAGGCTTATGCACAAATCGGGCAGAGGAAGACCGAATTTCATGCAGTAGTGAGGGCTGGCAAGGGGCTCAAAGTATTTGTTTGTGCTGTGCTCAAGGATTCGTCTGTGACATCCTTAATACGGCCTACGATTCATTTGTGACATGCTTGAGCATTCGCTTGTGCTATGCCCAGCATTCGTTTGTGCCGCACCAGTGGTATCTCAACGGAGTATTGCAATTAGTAGTATTTCAATCTCGTATTACATCGGGTTTAAATATGGAAAAGACTTGCCCTAAAAAGACTACGCTAACGCTAGACAATAACGGGAGAATCAACAGCCGAGAGGCTACCCGAAGCAGTTGTGGAGCCCGAAGCAGTTGTGAAGTCCGAAGCAGGTGACTTCCCGCCTACAGCAGCGGTAAAGATATATCCCCCGTGTATAGCCCACCCCCTCGCCGCCCTCGCCTAATCCACTACCAACCAGCGCCACGCGGCCGTTCTGCATGAGGCGGCCAGGCTGGATGTGGACCAGCGTAATCTTGCGCTCCTCGGCCCAGCCCAGCATCCGCCGCGAGGTGAACTCCGGCCCGTTGTCGGAACGCACACTCTCCGGCTGACCACGCTCTTCGATCAGCCGATCCAGCACCCGCGTCACTCGCCCGCTGCCCAGGCTGGTATCCGCCTCCAGCGCCAGGCACTCGCGGGTAAACGCATCGACCACGCTCAGGATGATCCTCGCGTGTCTATATGGCGGATGTCCGGTGAGACCGTTTACACGCATCCTGCGACAGCGCTTTCTAGCGGCTCCGCCCAACTAAGTCGCCACCAATAGCACACCCGAAATTCCCGCAGGTATAGCAAGTTTCTGGACTATGAGTTTCTAGTTAACACGCCCAAAGTCGTCAACCACGGAGGTCATAAATGGAAACTAATAAGATAATTCCAAACGATAAATTCGAGCTTCGGCTCCATCACAATCTTAATAAGGAGTATCAAAAACTGAATGCGCTTTTGGTGGAGCAAGTCAAACTTCTCCGACAGCGCGAGGCTTTAATAACCAACGCACACGCCGCACGCTGGGAGGAAGAAGAGCCAGCATCGGTCGCCGTCCGAACTGAACTCACAGAGGAGGAGGCTCAGCATGGAAATGAATGAGCAGGAGAAGTTCATCGAGTTACGTCTTCCTGTACGCCCCGGTTTGGATGGCTGACCACGGTATCGACCAGCAGCGATACAGCGTTGCCCTGCGGCTCTCTAACTTCTTTGAACGTGGTGATTTCCGGGATGCCGGATGTGGTTGAGGCCGGAGTCCCCGACGACGTTCAAATTTCGTCGCAAAGAAATTCCAACGTGATGTATGGGTGCTGGAAATAGGTCACCCATACATCACGCTTCGAACAGGTGCCTATACCTCCGGCTCAGGTGCTCCCGGCTGACCCCGACAATTATCGCCACCGACGTCATGGTTGGTTCTTTACCAGATTGCCGGAGTCGGTCTATTGCTCGAACAATTTGCTTCGTGGTCTGTGCGACCCTAACATCGTGAGTGTGATGGGCTCCAGCTATCATCCTATCTTCTGGAGTGGAAGGCTTCGTATTTGTAGGTTTGTCTTCGCACAACAGCACACTCGGAGAAAGCCACAGGCATTCCGTCCTACGTACTCGCTTGACCGAACTATAGGTCGGTACGTCGAAATCAACCCGATGCCAGCCTGACTGCTCTAGCGGTTCGTATACTGGATGGAAATAACCAGAAACCACCGACATTCCCCGTATGGCAAGTAGACGTGCAACCAAGTTTCTATGGGCACCCTCGTCCATCTCATGAGCATACTTGCCTCCATCTCGCGTTCTCGTGCTTGGCACATAGGGCGGGTCAACATAGAAAAGAGTCTTTCGGGCGTCATATCTGTTTATGATTTTGCGCCAGTCCCCGTTCTCGATTTGAACATGGCGGAAACGCTCGTGAACCAAGGGCAACTGCTCAATCCCATTCTGCCAACGGGCAATGACAGAGGACACGCTTCCTTGTGAGTTACCGACGCAATATGCCCATTGTTTTCCCAATCCCCCGTATGACTGGCGCTGACGAATAATGAATCGTCGGGCGGACTCTACCGGGTCGTCTGTTGGTTCTTTGGAAAGAAGGAATTCTGTCCTCGCGTATCTTGTGTGGTCGAGAGCGCGTTGTAGTTTCCGGTATAGGGTGGCGTCCCGTATCACCTGAAAAAGGTTGACGAGTTGGCCGTTAAGGTCGTTGTAGACCTCAACTCGGGATGGTTCCTTCGCCAACAGCACCGCTGCGCTGCCTCCAAATGGCTCGACATAGGTCTGGTGTTCTGGAAAGTAGCCAACAATCTTAGCGGATAGGTGTGACTTGCCACCGTGATAGGTGATGGGAGACGATATTCTCATTGATTGTTTCTCGGG
>CABEBC010000470.1_pt1 | contig 11508 bp, 12 predicted proteins | sample 3422291 | NCBI WGS metagenome assembly CABEBC01 (sample SAMEA5534345, study PRJEB31848) | metagenome | biome: tundra; feature: field; material: soil | place: USA | collected 2013-05 | depth 0.45 m
AAGCCGCGCCGCCTCTTGCTTGAACTCAAGCGTGTACCGCCCCCGCTTCGACTTCGTCATCTTCGCTACCCTTTCGCATTAGAACAGCTTGCTAAGGGATACGTTTTGCGGGGGCAAGGTCACTTCTCCAACGCCTCAAAGCTGGCCTTGTCGATGGAGTGCGCCATGCCCAGATCCTCGGCCTGAATCACAAGCAGACGCGCATCCGCCGCATAACCCAGCTTCTCGGCCACGGTCTGCGGCTTGGCTGGCGATGCCTGCTGTGCCGTTGCCCATGCGCACAGCCCGAGCACACACGCCCTAACCAGATAGCCTCTCAACGTCCCGCTCATTCCGAGTGTCCCCTTCAATCGCAACACTTGTGCCCTAGCGCCTGCCCTGAGCTTGCCGAGGTATCCCGATTCTGGAACTCGGAAACTCACAGTCCTCCCTCCATGGCGGGAAGACAAAACGTAGACTCGAAGCACGGACTGTCGAGGTTCGAGCTATCCCAGGTCCGAAAGCCCGGACCTGGGGCACCCAAATTTGTTACTCACGGGACGCGGGCCACCCGCCAGACCATCGACAGCGCCACCACACGAGATGTTTTTTACCGATACATTTCTCCATGCGCACCTTGATCTACATAAAACAACGCAACCGCCCTCCCGTTTTGTTCCATGTTTTCATGCGGTCTGTATGGCACAAGCTCGATGAGCTCATTTGTTCCCTTTTCAGTGTGAACGCTATAATATAATGAGGCTTCAGATCCCCCCGTACTGCCCCTGACCTTCGAAAGCTCCCTTCCTTTCAGGTCCCTCAAAACGAAACTGACATCATATCCATGAATAGGCGTGTACAGGTATAACATCACTGAAACGTCCTTGCGCGTAAGTCCAGCAGGTAGAGTTATGCAAGCGGGCAGTCTAGATTCGCTCGATAGGGTAAAGGCAGACTCAACACAACCGCTCATCATGTAAGACAGCGCACAAAATACAAGGATAAGCAGGAGCGCTCTTCCGTTTGAGATGTGTTTCATCGTCCTTGATTACCTCCGCCTGAGCCAAGTGTCGCTCTGCCAGTTCAGTAAGACGGGTTGGGTGATCTTGAGCCTAGCCTCGCCATATAGCTCAAAATACCTTGCCTATCCAGCTAATTACTTGCGCTACGACGATGCCCACCGCTCCTTCCAGGTTGACCATTGTACACGGACCCGGCATTAATGGTATCCATGATGATGAATTGCAATGGTACATTTCATAACCAACGTCGTGTCCGTTGCATGCACCTTGCACGAGGAGGGAACTGTTCATCCCTTGAGGCATGGGATGTGAACAAATGCCGTCTTGGTTCTTATAGCCAGGCCAGATATTTCCATTGGTGAACCATTGATCGTCATGAAAAGAGTAGCTATCAAGGTAGTCCCCGTCCGACTGGACTCCTGTGAGCGCGGTCCGCATGTCACTCAGCATCTCAGATTCAGATGCCGAAATCGTTCCGTTGAAATTGTGCTGCTGGGCGGCATCAGTTGAATCATAAGATACGTAAGTGCCAGTTGAATCGACCATGGAAAAGGACATTAGGCCTGCAAGCAAAGCGTTATAGTCGCCAGCTTGCACATCCATATCTCCCGGAACGTAGACTCCTCCATATCCGGTGCACGCGTCCCCGATCGGGCCCTGATTATCGATTGAAACAAGACCGTCATCAGTTGTGATGCAGGCTTTTCCGTCCGGATCGGTAAGGCTCAGCGGGTTGTTTTGCACATACGCATATCGATTGAGCGACTGTGGGTAAGTTGGGGATACAGAGCTCCACCCTGCAGGATCAGGCGACAGCCACCGTCCGGCCGATGGATCATACTTGCGGAAGAGGAAGTCGTAGACGCCATTGCCGAGGCTGCCCGTGACAACATCCTGATCCTGGCCGGTGAAGGAGCGGTCGGGCGTGCCAGCCTCATTGTAAGTCTCGCCGAAGGGCGCGTAGGCTTCCTTGGAGTAGACAGCGTGCCCCCACGTCGTGGCCAGGCGGCTCGATCCGAGCCAGTCGGTATGGCGGATGTAATTCAAGCCGCTTCCATTGTAAATCGCGGTGCCGCCGCCGGGTAGCCGAATCGTCCCTTTGACCAGCGAGCCGCTGTATTCGGCTAGAAGTGAACCGGAAGGACTGAAGACGAACTGCGTATAGGTGCCGCCTGAACCCTTCTCTACCATGCGGCCCAAGGCGTCATAGGTGGCGGTGGTTGAGTTCACGCTGATGGGCAGGTTGAGCGCGTTCCAGGTAAGGTTTGCTGGAGTGCTGGTCAACTGGTTGCCGTTGGCGTCGTAGCTGGGGCCGCCGGAGACCTGGTTGGTGACCGGACTGTAAGCCGCTGAATAGGATGTGCCAGGGTTTCCGGTCTTATTGATGTTGCCGAAGGCATCGTAGGTAAAGGTCTGCACCCAGGTGGAGCTGCCGCAGTCGACCTTCGCAATCCGGCTCAGATCATCTGCCGAGTAGTTGCAGTTCTGGCTTTTCGTCGAGTCGTTCGTATCCGTGACCTGCATTTGCTGCAAAGAGGAGTTTGCGTTCCAGTTCAGGCTGTTGGTGATAGAAAACGGGCTGCCGCCTGCCACGTTGAAGACAATCGAGCTTGGCCGGTTCATGGCATCGTAACCGAATGCATCCGAATCGCCGTTGCCGTAGCTGACGCCGGTAGCCGCGCTTGCCGGGTTGTAAGACGCGCCGGTAACCAGGTTCAGATTGTAGGTGGTATCAGTGGCCGCATTCGGGCGTCCCTCGCCATCCAGCCCAAAGCTGAGGCTGGGAACCCCGTAGGACGCTGTCCGCACGCCCAGCGCTCCGTTTGGATAGTAGGTATCGGTGGTAAGGAAGTAGCCTCCGGAGTGCGGCGTCGCTTCCCATACCTTCGAGACGACCCCACCCGCCGTTGCTCCCGATCCCCCATACGCTTTGCTGAAGTACAGATCGGTGAGCTTGGAGGAACTGGTTCCCGTGTAGGCCTCGGCGAGGCTGCCCAGTGCGTTCTGCATGGCCGTGCCGTTGTAGGTAGCCGCGTCATAGACATAATTCATGACCGGCGTAACAGAGGCGTAGGGTCCCGATACGACCGTGGCACTGAGGGGGCGATGCAGGCTGTCGTACGTGAGGCAGGTCACATTCCCGGCATTGTCGACACTTTTGATCAGGTCTCCCGCGGAACTGCCGCTGCACGAACTGGAGGAATCATAGGTGTAGCTGCTGGTTCCTGCCGAGGCGGTCCCGGCGCTCCACTCGGGAATCTGCTCCCACGTCTTCCGGCCCAAGGCATCGTAGGTCACTGAGCGTGTCTGCATTCCGGTTGTGTTCGGCTGGGCATTCTGCTGGACGGTGGTGAGGTTCGGGCCGTCGTAGGTGTACAGGCAAACAACTCAAGCGTTCGGTTCCTGTCCGCCGCGCTCTCGTTCACAGTTTCAATGGTCTGAAACGGTAGAGCCACTCTCACAGGAGTCCACCGCTTGCCGTCAATGTACTTCCCATCCCAAATCAGTTCTGTCATCGGTTCCTGTTCTGTCCCGGCCACCAGGCCAGGGGCCGCTCTGGAGTTCTTAAGCGCGTTCACGGTCGAGGTACTGTTGAACAGCCTCGTTCAAGATGTCTTGGTTCGTCTGTCGCCGGGTCGCGCCCAGGGTGCAGAGTCGCACGTAGGTCTTGGAATCGACCTTCACTGTCAAGGCCACCTTCTCAGTTAAGACCGCTTTGGGGGTGGCCGTACGAGTTTTCGAGGGGGTTGTGCTGTGCCCAGGTGTTTTGGTTGCCATTTTGGAGATTCCTTTGGAAACGACAGTATACGCCGTTGCGGAGCTACGTAGGCATTGCGCTGACGAGTTCTCGCCTTCCTCGGGCTGGGACTGGAATCCTGCTCTGTTGAGCGTTATGATTCACACATTCACGGACACCGTTCGAACTGTGATGTATGGGTGATGCCGCCCGTCCCAAAAACGTCGCCTTTTCTACCTTCAAAAATCCCCGTAAATCAGGCGTTTTTGGGGGCTCAGCACCCGTCCCAGTAACGGACGTTAACGGGAAAGGTATTTACGTAAAGTAGTAGATACGTATAGACTGAATTCATGAGAGTTGCAATCTATTGCCGGGTTTCGACCAAGGACAGAGGCCAGGACACAGCCAACCAACTTCTCCAATTGCAGCAGTTCTGCACGCGCCAGGACTGGACGGTGGTGCAGGTTTACAAAGAGGAAGTCTCTGGCCGGAAGGGTGAGCGTGACCGCGAGACATTCCGCCAGGTATTCGTGGACGCCAGCAAGCGGAAGTGGGATTGCCTTCTCTTCTGGAGCCTCGACCGCCTGACCAGGCAGGGAGCCTTCGCCACTCTGAAATATCTTTCCAGGTTGAGTGAACTCGGGATTGGCTACAAGTCGTACACCGAAGAGTATCTCAACACCATGGGTGTCTTCGGCGACGTGATTATTTCTCTGCTTGCAACGCTGGCGAAACAAGAGGCCATCCGGGTTTCAGAGCGGACTATTGCCGGTCTGGAGAGAGCCCGTGCCCAAGGCCGGGTCGGCGGACGCCCCCGCACATCCATCACCGCCGAGCAAGTCCTCCGCCTCCACAAGAAGGGGATGAGCCTGGCGGGCATCGCCGGTCAGCTTCATATCGGCAAAAGCACGGTTCACCGGCTGCTACAAGGTGTGAGCCCGGAGACCTCAAAAAAGCCGTCCAAAACGGAAAATCCTCATTCGGGAGGGAGGACACGATGAACCAAGCACAGAGAGAAATGGAAGAGGCTGTTGCGGATTGGCTGGAGTCCTGCGAAGGCCACAAACGCTTCTTGGCCGCAACCGAGAACCTCTACACCATCTTTGCCAGGTCATGGCAGGGCTCCCGCAGGAACCTTGCAGAGGCGTTCACGGACTTCCGCGAGGCTCTGCTGAAGGAGCATGAGTACAAGCACCTTGAGGTCAGCGAGGTCTATCCACACCGGCGTCCTGAATGCCAGTGATGCGGTTCCCGTACAACTGATTGCCCTCAGAATCGGCAAGGGCATTCATTCCTAATGAACATCACGCAGGAGGAACTATGAAGAGCTACGACAACAGCGGCAAACTGGTCGGGGAAATCAACCACTTCCGCACCACCAACGGTGATTCGGTCACCACGAACACGATGCACAACAACGGGCGAGTTGTCAGCCAGACGGTCACTGTTGCCCAGCCCACCGGCAAGGTGAGCACCACGACAACCATCGGCGGCAAGTTGTTGCCGTGATGGCCGCGTCTTTATCCCAACGACAGATGCCGCACCGACAAAGCAGGGGAGTCAGAGGATGGTTGTCTACAAGCGTGGCGGTTTCTACTGGGCGGATTTTGCCGTGAGCGGACAGCGGTTCCGCTTGCCTCTGAAGGCCACCAACAAACAGGAAGCCGCGAACCTTGAGAAGGTCAAAATTGCTGAGGCGCAGAGCCACGGTGGTCTCTTGCCGTCGCAGACGGCCAAACTCACCGTGTCTGACGCTGGCGTTGCCTACTTCTCAGGACGAGCTGCGGAGGTTTCGCCTTCCACTGTCCGTTTGGAGACCGATGCCTTCAAACCCGTCAGGCGGCACCTTGGCTCCGCCAAGTTGGGCTCAATCAACCTTAAGGCAATCGAAGGTTACGTCCAGAAGCGGAAGGCCGAGAGCATCGGCAACCGCACGATAAACATGGAGGTCGGTGTTCTCCGGCGTGTGCTGAAACAGTTCAAACTCTGGACGCGGTTTGCGGAGGATTACAAGCGACTGCCGGAGCCGAAGAACATTGGACGGGCTCTGACTCCCGAGCAGGAAGAGAAGCTGTTCACCGTGGCGAGTAGCCACCCTGAATCAAAGGTTGCGTTTCTGGTTGCCCTCATCACAGCGAACACCACTGCTGGCGGCGTAGAACTGCGGAACGTTCGAATTGGTGACATTGACCTCCAATCTCAGACGCTCTCGGTACGGGTAGGAAAGAACAGGTTCCGGGTTCGAATCCTCCCACTGAACCAAACAGCGATGTGGGCTGTTGAGCAGTTGCTCCTCAGAGCCCGGATACTGGGAGCGTCTCAATCAGACCACTACCTTATGCCGAGCCGCGTGTCAGGCAAGCAGTATGACCCTGCTCAACCTCTCAGCCGTTGGGGCTGGAGGACTGCGTGGCGAAAGCTGGCGAAGGAGGCTGGGCTGGAAGGGTTGCGACCGCACGACTTGCGTCATCACGCAATTACCAAGCTGGCAGAGTCGGCGGACGCCAGCGAACAAACCATCATGTCAATTGCTGGACACGTCAGCCGTGAGATGTTGACGCATTACAGTCACATCCGCACTGAAGCCAAACGCAAGGCCGTCGCCGCCTTGGATAACGTCACAATCACGTCACAATTGGGGAATTGGAAGACCAACGCCGACGATTGGAAAAAGCTGGAACTTAAACAAAACAAACACGTTTTAATGGTCGGGACGGGCAGATTTGAACTGCCGACCCCTCGCACCCCAAGCGAGTGCTCTACCAGGCTGAGCCACGTCCCGACACAATCGAGCCGGCTCGTTGAGAGCCGGCTTTGGGGTCGTCCTTAGTTTACACGAGGCAGCGCTTGCGCGCTTGCGCCCGAACTAAGATTTGTCCTGGGAACAGCCAGAGAATCAGACCGGCCAGCGGCAGCTTCTGTTCCCTGTTCCCTATTCCCTGTTCCCTGTTTTTTCACTGCGACGGTGGAACGAACTCCTGGGGTAAACCAAGCCCTTCGCCAAAGAAGAACTGCTCCATCTGCTCCACCAGGAACTGCTGCGCCTGCGGGGTCCAGGGCTGCAAGCGGTATTCGTTCAACAGCATCTTCTGCCGATCCACCCACTCTCCCCATGCTGCCTTGGAAACGTTTTTGTAAATCTTCTGGCCGAATTCGGAGTCAAAAGGAGGCTCTTCCAGGCCCTCCATCTCCTTTTTGTTGCGAACGCAAAAAACCATGTGTGCCATCCGTCATGCTCCTAGTCCCATTGTATTGGATCGGCGCCTATGTCCGCAGGCTGGCCTTTGCGCTCGCATCGGATTATCCTGTGCGGGTATGTGCTGCCGATTCATGCGCCAATCCACGCTCCAGGCTCTCGCCGGTTGGTTCGACGTAGAGCTGGCAGGAATCCCCTTCTTTGCGTCCAGCTACAACATTGCCCCGCAGAGCGTTCAGCCCGTGGTGCGGCTCAATTCCGGCGTCGGCAGCCGGGAGTTTGCCTTGCAGCGCTGGGGACTGGTGCCCTTCTGGGCCAGGGAGTCCAAGCTGGGCTACTCCACCTTCAACGCCCGCGCTGAGGAAGCCGCCCGCAAGCCCGCCTTCCGCGAGGCCTTGAAGAAGCGCCGTTGCCTGGTGCCCGCCGACGCCTTTTACGAGTGGCAACAGGTTGACGCCAAAACCAAGCAGCCCTTCGCCATCGCTCTCAAGTCCGGCGAACCCTGCGCCTTTGCCGGACTCTGGGAGAGCTGGAAGCCCGCTCAAGGCCCACCGCTGGAAACCTTCACCATCCTCACCACCGGCCCCAATGAACTCATGAAACCCATCCACAACCGTATGCCGGTGATTCTGGATCCGGGCGACTATGCTCGCTGGCTTGCGCCTGGCGACCCGGCAAAGCCGCCCGTAGACCTGCTTCGTCCCTTCCCGGCAGAAAAAATGCGCGCCTGGCCGGTCAGCAGCCGCGTGGGAAACGTCCGCAACAATGATTCACAATTACTTGAGCAATTCTGACCTGCCGGATTCTCTTGGGACAGGGCACAATCTCATTGGTGCTCTGACGGGTTCTTCAATTGCCTACCCGACCGGGCAGCCGAGCCCCAAAGGAGTCTCCATGTCCGATTCGAATCCGTCCGGTCTATCCGACAACGCCGCCGCCGGCATTGCTTACATCACCCTCATTCCGGCAATCATCTTCCTGATCATCGCGCCCTTCAAGAACAGCTCGTATGTCCGCTTCCATGCCTGGCAGTCGATCTTCTTTTTCGTTGCCTGGGCGGTAATCGACATTCTCGTCGGACTTGTGCAGAATCTTGTTCCTTCCACCGTCTTTCTGACCTTGACGGTCTTGCAACTGGTGGGCCTGGCCCTCTTCGTCGTCTGGATATACGTCTTCGTCAGCGCCTTCAACGGCAAACGCATCAAGTTGCCCATCCTCGGTGATCTGGCCGAGAAGCAAGCCAACAGATAGCCGGCTTCCCCCCCGAACACAAGAACGGCCTCCATGCGGAGGCCGTTTCTGCGTTCGCTTCTTCCGCTTGGACATTTCTTCGCTACAGGTAGCAATCCAGAACAAATCAGTGGGCCTGCGCCATGTCGCTGAGCCGGTTTTGAGGGTTCAGCGGAGATTCCGCTTGACAACCGTCTGTGTGGGCATTTTTTCTAACCTTGTCTCAAGCCCGCGCCCTTTGCACGCGAGTCTTCCGGATTTCCCCTGGGTTTGCCCGTTCCGGTTGGGGCGTGAAACGTCTACTTCTCACAAACCGGGTTCTATCCCAAAGGAGCTAACGTGCCTGAAAATACTCCGCAAAATGGCCTTACCGACAATGCCGCCTCCGGCCTCGCCTACATCACCTTTATCCCGGCGATCATCTTCCTGGTGACCGCGCCTTACAATCAGAAATCTCTTATTCGTTTCCACTCCTGGCAGTCGATTTTTCTGGCCATTGGCTGGTTTGCGATCTGGGTTGTGCTGGCGATCATTAGCATGATTCCATTTGTGAACCTGCTCGACATCATCCTGTTCCCGTTGCTGGGCATTGGCTTCCTCGTCGTGTGGATCTTATGCCTGGTCAAGGCCTTCAACGGCGAGCGCTTCAAGCTGCCGTTTATTGGCGATCTAGCTGAGAAGCAGGCTGGCGCCTAAATCATCCGGCCAGTTCTGCAAGCCTGGGATTAGCATCATCCGCGCCGTTGGGGCTTGCCTCAACGGCGCTTCCCTTTCTTGCCAAACTTTTTTGGCGGCTTGAATTTGGGGCGTGGAGCATCCCTGCGCTTGCTCTTCTTTGCTCTGGGCGGGGCGGCTTTCTTGCCGGTCAGCGGCAAACCTTCTTCCACAATCGAAAATTGCAGCTTGCGTTCCTGCGCCAGGATGCGGTCCAGAATCACCTGCACCCTGTCGCCGGCGCGGAAACGGCGGCCGGTGCGCTCGCCGATAATCTCGTGGGTGTTCTCGCGCCAGGTGTAGCGGTCGCCGGCGAGCGAATCGATGGGCACCAAGCCCTCGACAAACAGGTCGGTCAGCTCTACAAAGAGGCCGTACTTGGCCGGGTTCAGCACCAGCGCGGCAAACTCCTCGCCCACCCGGTCCTGCATGAAGCGCACCTTTTTCCACTCCACCAACTCGCGCTCAGCCTCAGCAGCGCGTCGCTCTGTCAGGCTGGTCTCCTCGGCAATCTGAGCCAGCTCGGCCTCGGGAATGGGCGGGGTGATGCCGGATGACGCATGAATACTGGGTGCCCCAGGTCCCTCGCATTTGGGGACCTGGGAAATTACGAACCCATGCCCGGTTCCTTCATTCGGATGCGTCCAGGGCGAGCTGTGCCGTCCTTCGGGCACCACTCCCTCGCCGCGTACACCTTCTTGCAGCAGCGCCTTCACAATGCGATGGACAATCAGATCGGGATAGCGGCGAATCGGTGAGGTAAAGTGCGTGTAGGTCGGCGCGGCCAGCGCAAAGTGGCCCTCGTTGATCTCCGAATAGCGCGCCTGTTTGAGCGAGCGCAACATTAAATAACTGAGAATCCGTTCCTCCGGTTTGCCCTCGATCCGCGCCGCCAGCTTTTGATACATGCGCGGCGTCACCGGAATGTCCTCAGGCACCTCGTGGGTGCGGACATTGCGGCCGGTTCGTTGCGCGTCGCGGCGGTCACTTTTCATTTGCAGGCGTTTGACCGGCAGCGCTCCCAGGCCCAGTGTGTAGCCAAAGCTGGCCGCCAGCTCCTCGAACTGGACCACGCGTCGCGGCTCCGGCTTTTCGTGAATGCGATAGAGCGAAGGCACACCCAGGTCTTCCAGCCATGTGGCCACGCACTCGTTGGCCGCCAGCATGAACTCCTCAATCAGCCGGTTGGCCCAGGTGCGCTCGGACTTGGTGACGCCGCGCATCTGGCCCAGCTCGTCAAACTCAATCACCGGCTCGGGCAGGTCGAAGTCGATGCTGCCCCGCTCCTCGCGCCGCTTGTTCATCAGTCCCGCGAGTTTGCGCATCCGCTCAAATTCCGAAACGAGGTTGGGTGCCCCATCCTTCTGAGCGAAGCGCAGCGGAGTCGAAGAATCTGCTTTTTGAAAACTATTGCGAAATGGGTGGGATTCCATTCCACTCATTTCGTTCTGAATGAAGGTTTCGCCGTAACGATCCCGCATCTCAGTATCACCCTCGAGAATCGCGTGGACCTCCGTGTAGGTCATCCGCGCCGCCGAGCGAATCGTCCCCTCGACAATCTCGTAGCTCTGAATGCGGCCTATGGAATCGAGCTGTAGGATGCAGCTCAACACCAGCCGGTCTTCGCCGGGGCGCAGGCTGCATATATTTGTTGAAAGCTCCTGGGGCAGCATGGGTATGGCGCGATCAGGAAAGTAAACGCTGGTTCCCCGCAGCCGCGCCTCCAGGTCGAGGTCAGTTTCCGCGCGCACGTACTCCGCCACATCGGCGATATGAACTTGCAACTCGTAACCGCCGTCGGGGCGGTCGATGACCAGAACCGCGTCGTCAAAGTCCCGCGCTGTTTCGCCGTCGATGGTAACAATGGGCAGGCCGCGAAAATCTCGACGACTCGAAACCTCGGAGAGGTCCAGGTGAGCCACGGCGCGCGCCTCGGCCAGCACATTGTCTGGGAAGACCCGCGGCAACTGGTGCTTGCGGATCATCATTTCCACGTCCACGCCAAAATCATCGGGGTCTCCCAGCACTTCGATTACCCGGCCCACTGGCGGCTTGGTCGGCGTGGGCCAACTGGTAATCTCCACGTCCACCACCAGGCCTTCCAGGCTTTGGTGAGCTGCGGTTGCGGACGCTTCGCTGCCCAGAACCCGGTGCGGCGTGGCTTCATTGGCCGGGGGCAACTCCTGTCCCTCGGGAATAAGAATCGCTTGCGTCATCCGCTCGTCGAAGGGAACGACCGTGTGCCCAGCCGCTCGCTCGGACCGCGCATAGTGAAACACGCCGACCACGGTGGGGTTGCGCCGCTCCAGCACGCGCACAATCCGGCCCATCCGTCGCCCATCGGCCTTGGGAGGTTCGACTTCCACCAGCACCTGGTCACCCTGCATGGCGCTGTTGATCTCGTTGGGAGGAATGAAGATATCTTCTTCCACCCCACGGGCTAAGTCTTGTCCGGAGGCCTGGCGCGTGTTGGGCCGCACAAATCCGTAGCCGTCGCGATGCAGGTCCAGCCGCCCAGCGGCCAGATTGTCCCGCCCGACAAGGGTTTTGGGGATGCTCCAGTGCTCTTTATCCAGCTTGGCCAGAGCGCCGCGAACGGTCAGCCGCGCCAACTGTTCAAGCAAAAGCCG
>CABEBC010000478.1_pt1 | contig 11317 bp, 9 predicted proteins | sample 3422291 | NCBI WGS metagenome assembly CABEBC01 (sample SAMEA5534345, study PRJEB31848) | metagenome | biome: tundra; feature: field; material: soil | place: USA | collected 2013-05 | depth 0.45 m
GCCGCATTCGGGAGCGCGAAGCGCGACTGGAAGACGAAAACGATTCCGAGGGCGAGGAGGACGGCGATGAGTAAACCTGTCCGCCCAGATCCTCCCGATCAGCTTGAGCGTCTGAGCGCCCTCGATTCTGGCCGGTCCATACTGGTGCAAGCACCGGCCGGCTCGGGCAAGACCGACCTTTTGGCGCGACGTTTCCTCCGTCTGCTGGGTGAAGTGGATGAGCCTGGCCAGATCGTCGCCATCACCTTCACCTACGCCGCCGCCGCCGAAATGCGCCACCGCATCCTGGCCGAGCTGGAAAAGGCTACCGCCAATCCCGTTCCAGAGGCGGAGGAATCCGCGATGGCCGAGCTCGCCCATCGCGCCCTGTTGCACTCCCAGGCGCTCGGCTGGAAGCTACTCGACCTACCCGCCCAGCTTCGCATTTCGACGATTGATTCCTTTTGCCGCGAGCTGGCCCTGCAGCAACCACTACTCTCTGGTTTGGGCGGCGGCCTCAACATCGCCGATCAACCGGAGGAACTCTATCGCCGCGCGGCACGCGAAACGCTGAGAAAAGTCGACCAGAACGGCTCGCCCCTCGGAACAGCTATCGAGGAACTTTTATTGTGGCGCGACAACGGCTGGCAGGAGATGGAAAATCTGCTGGTCGAGATGCTCGCGAGCCGCGACCGTTGGATGCACGGCTTTGTCCTCGAACGCGAGCCCGATTGGGACACGCTCCGCGAGCGGCTGGAGCGGCCCTTTGCACATGCAGTGCGCCACGCACTCACTTCGTTGAGTGAGCTTCTCGACCAGGTTCCCGGCGCGCGCGGTGAAGCGCTGGAGTTGGCGCGGTTTGCCTGCGAACAAAGCGGTGGCCAGCTTCATCGGGAACTAGCCGAGTTGGTCGAGTTTCCCTCCGCTCCGTTCACACGCAGTGACGATTTTGAAGAGGCTCGGCAGGCACACGTGAATCTTGCCGCACTGCTGCTCACCGGCGAAGGCGCCTTCCGCAAACAGGTCGATAAGCGTCTGGGTTTTCCCGCCGACCGCAAACGCGAGAAGGGCCGCATCCTCGAATTGATCGCAAAGCTCACTGCCATTCCCGGCCTTGAAACAACCCTGGCCGCTGTTTGCAAACTGCCTTCCGTTGGCTATACCGAAGATGAATGGAAGATCGTGAAGGCTTGCTTCACGCTGCTGCGCGAGGCAGCAGGTGAGCTGCGAGTCGTCTTTGCCGAGACCGGCGCCGTGGACTTCACCGAGGTGGCGCAGATTGCCCAGCGCGTGCTCCGGGGCGATGACAATCTCCCCACCGACGCCGCGCTGGCGGTTTCCGACGGCATACGCCACCTGTTGGTTGACGAGTTCCAGGACACCAGCCGCCGCCAGCATCAGTTGCTCTCCAGCCTGATCGCCGCATGGTCCGAGCGCACGGACCGCACCTGTTTTGTGGTCGGCGACCCCATGCAGTCCATCTACTTTTTCCGCGACGCCGATGCCGAGCTTTTCCCGCGCGTCAAAGCCCTTGGCCTCGAAATCCCTCACGACGTGCCGCTGCTCTTCGACTCTGTCTCCCTCGCGGCCAACTTCCGCACCTCGCCTAAGCTGGTCGAGCGGCTCAACCAGACCTTCGAGAGAATCTTCGCGGCTGACGACGGCAGCGGCGTTTCCTTTTTCTCCGCCGAAGCGGCGCGCGAAGAAACAGCCAATTCCGGCACACCATTCTCGCTGCACCTGCGCTTCAATCCCCAGGCCGGACGCGGACAAACCGCCGATGCCATCGACGAAAAAGAAGCAGCCCGCGCAGCGCAGATCGACGAGATCGTTGCACTGATTCGCAGCCAAATGAACCGCATCGAAGCAGCGAAGGCAAGCGACGAAAAATTCCGCATCGCCGTTCTGGGCCGCGCTAAAAATCACCTCGCCCCCATCGCCCAGGCACTGCGCGAGGCCGGAATCCCCTTTCGCGCCGTCGAATTGGAGCAGCTCGCAGCCCGCCCCGAAGTTCTCGACGCGCTGGCCCTGGCCCGCGCCCTGCTCAATCCTCAGGACCGCGTGGCCTGGCTGGGAGTTTTACGCGCGCCCTGGTGCGGCCTCTCGCTCGACGACTTGCATCGCATTGCCGGCAGCGACGATCCAGAGTCGCGCCCTCGGACCTTGCCTGAGTTGATTGCCGAGCGGCTACCGCTGCTGAGCGAAGAGGGACAACTGGCAGCCGACCGTGTGCTCGACACGCTTACTTCAGCGTCCGCGCTTCGCGCTGCCCAGCCCACGGCCTCGCTGGGAACCTGGTTGGAACAGATCTGGCTGCGGCTGGGTGGAGCAGCCTGCGTGGACGCGTCCGCCCACGCCAACCTCGACCTGCTCTGGAGCTGCCTGGACAAGCTGATGAACGGCGAACCAGAGCTGCTTGGCCCTGGCCTCGACGCAGCTCTCGACAAGCTCACGGCCCTGCCCGACCCCGATGCCAGCAGCGATTGCGGCGTGCAGTTGATGACCATCCATAAATCCAAAGGCCTGGAGTTCGAGGTGGTTATCGTTCCCGAATTGCAGGCCCGCATCAAGGGCGGCAGTCGCAGGATGCTGACCTGGCTCGAACGTGGGCTCGAACGCGGGCTAGCTGAACCCGATGAATCGGATGAGATTACCGAGTTCCTAGTCGCTCCCCTCCAGCGCAAGCGCGAAGACCGGGGCCGAGCCAAGGAGTGGGTTGATCGCGTCTATCGCGAACGCGAATCGCAGGAGACCAGACGCATTCTTTATGTCGCAGCCACCCGCGCCCGCGAGGAGTTGCATCTTTTCGCCCGCCCCGTCTTCAAGGAGAGAGACGGGGAGTTGACCCTGGTGGAACCCTCCAACAGCCTTCTGGCCACGGCCTGGCCAGCTCTGGAAGAAAAGGTTCGCTCACGCTTCGAGGAGTGGAAAACTACCAGAGCCGCCTTGGAGACCCGCGAAAGCCAGAAGATCGAATCACTCGCCGCATCCGGCGAGAACAACCTGACCGTTATGCCGTCTCCCATCCGGCCCACGCTGCTGCGCCGCCTGCCGCCGGACTACCAGCACGTGCCGGCCGAAGTCTCTTCGCGGACCGCCGCGGAACCAGCCAGCCTCGGAATGGGAACAGGTAGTGCCCAGCTTTACGCCCGCCACGAAGGCGGGCAGCGATCCAGAGCCCTGGGAATTGCCGTCCACACGCTGCTTGAAGAGCTGGCCCGGCTGCGCACCAGGCTCGATTGGGAGGCTGCCCGCTCGGCTCTTTGCCAGCTTGAGCCGCGTATCGTTGCCCATGTGCGCGCCGTCGGAGTGGACAAGCCCCAGGCCGCACAGATCGCCGCTGAGGCCCTTCAGCTTGCGCTCAAAGCCTCCCACGACCCCAATGGCTCCTGGATCCTCTCGCCCCACGCAGAAGCAGCCAGTGAGGCCGCCTGGGCCGGAGTTGTCGCTGGTGACCTGCGTTCTATTCGTGTGGACCGCGTTTTCAAGGCCGGTCCCACGCCCGGAGCCAAAGGTGAAGATTGCTGGTGGATTATCGACTACAAGACCGCTCACGCCAGCAATATAGACCCCGCGCAGGCCCTGCCGGGACTCCGCGAGCTCTTTGCGCCCCAGCTCGAGGCCTATACCGGCATCCTGCGCAACCTGCATGGAGGCGACGCGCACCTGTTCGCCGGCCTCTATTATCCCCGGATGGCGCTGCTGGATTGGTGGGAAATCTAGCCGGCGTGGGCACTACTGCCCGAGTTTTTTGGGGGCTCACAGCCCGGCCTTGCCCCCGGACGAACACCAAGGCCGTAAATTTGCCCGCACAAGTTTTTTAGATTCAAAAGATTATTTGTATGCAAATGGCACATTGGGCTGTACAATTTCCACGAGGAGACCCATGGCCGGAGATATGCAACTTACGTGCAGCGATTGCGGGCAGGACTTCACCTTCACCGCTGCTGATCAGACGTTCTTTCAGGAACGTGGTTATTCGACCCCAAAACGTTGCAAGAATTGCCGTCAGGCAAAGAAAAACGATTCGGGGGGCTCCGGCTACCGTTCGGGCACGGCACAGGGAACACCTGTGATTTGTTCGGGATGCGGCCAGCCTACAACAGTGCCTTTTGAGCCTCGTGGCGACCGCCCGGTCTTCTGCCGGGATTGCTACCAGGCGCGCAAGGGCAGCGGCGGCGGCGGTTCACGCGGCAACCGGTAACAGTATTTTGGCGGGTCCGATGGCCGCATAGCTCATCGGACCCGTGTAGTACGGCTAGTTCGAGCAAAGCTTCCTGGCGACGCAGATTTGTCTGCGGCTGCTGTGAGTGGGCATTGTGAGCGGGGTTTTGTCCATTTTCTGCTCCAGCAGGACGGATTCATAATTTTCGAGGACTGCTCTCTGCGCATGGCCAGCCAACTCTCCTTCACAGGTTTTGCATGGAAGAACCTCTGGCGCAGACGCTTGAGGAGCTGCTGACGCTGGGCGGCATCGCGATGGCCATCGGCGCCTTTGTGGGGCTGGTGGGCTTTTCACGCTCCTTTGAGCATGAATGGCTGCGCATGTACCTGAGCAGCGGCACCGACATTGCGGTCGTGCAGCAGACCTTCCTGAACACCTCGGTCAGTGAGTCGGCAGGAGCAACCCTCAAGGCCCTGCCCATCGTGGCTCAGGCGACTCCGATGATCCTGAACCTGATGGACCTGACGCCCGAGGTCAACGCTCTGGCCTACGGCTGGAAGGCCGATTCCTATGAGTTTGACTCGCTCACGCTGAAGTCGGGCCGCCGCTTCCGGGACGGCCAGCCGGAGGTGATGCTGGGAGATCTGCTCGCCGAAAACATGAAGAAAAAGCCCGGCGACACCCTGGAGATTCAGGGCTCAACATTCACAGTGGCCGGCATCTACCACGGTGGCTCGGCACTGGAGGCCGGCGCGGTGATCGCCGCTGGACCAGATGCAGAAGCTGGGCAGCCTGGAGGGCAAGGTGACGGCCTTTCATGTGCGGCTCAGGCCGGCGCCGTTGGGCGAAGCGCCCGAGCATTACCTGGCGCGTGCTCAGGCGGAAATTGAAGCCGCGCTGCCGGGTTTGCGAGCGGTTCCCGTAGCCGAACGCGCCGGCAACAACCAGCTTGTGCTGATGGCCCATGCCGCAGCCTGGGGCACATCGGGCATCGCGCTGCTGATCGGCATTCTGGGCATCGCCAACACCATGGCCATGTCCGTCTTCGAGCGCACACGCGAGATCGGCATCCTGCGCGCGCTGGGGTGGAAGCGCTGGCGGGTGCTGGTGCTAATTGAGATGGAGGCGGCGGTGCTTGGCCTGACCGGCGGAATCGTCGGCATCGCCGTTGGCTGGGGTTCGCTGCGTGTGCTTGCCGCGCTGCCGCAGACCGCCAGCATCGTCTCCGCTTCGTTTCCTTTGCTGCTGCTGGCCGAAGCGCTGGGCATCGCCGTGCTGGCCGGGCTGGTGGCGGGATTGATTCCCGCATGGCGCGGCGCGCATCTCTCGCCGATGGAGGCGCTGCGCCATGACTAGCCCAATCTTGACTGAGCCGATCCTGGAAGTTTGCGACGTGCGCAAGAGCTACGACGAGGGACGCATCGAGGCCCTGCGCGGCGTCGATCTCGCCATCCATGCCGGGGAGTTTCTGGCCATCAGCGGACCGAGCGGCAGCGGCAAATCGACCCTGCTGCAGCTGCTGGGCGGACTCGACACGCCAACCAGCGGCGAAGTTCTCTTCAAAAATACCCAGCTCGGCTCCGTGATTAACCTGGATACGTACCGCTCCAAGAGCGTCGGATTCATCTTCCAGGCATTTCATCTGATGTCCACGCTGCGCGTCCTCGAAAATGTTCAGGTTCCGATGCTGGCCCTGAGCCCCGCGCCGCCGAAGCGCGCCGAACGAGCTGAGGCTCTGCTCTGCGAGATGGGCCTCCAAGATCGTCTGCGGCAGTATCCCAATGAACTCTCCGCGGGCGAGCGGCAGCGGGTGGCAATTGCCAGGGCGCTGGCCAACTCGCCTGATATTTTGTTGGCCGATGAGCCAACCGGCAATCTGGACAGCGTCAACTCGGCGCGCATCATGGAAATCCTCATCGGAATTCAGAAGCAGCGGGGAATGACGCTGATTGTGGTAACGCACGAGAACGAGATCGCGCACTCGGCGGCGCGGCAGATTCGCCTGCGCGACGGAAGGATTGAGGCATGAGAGTTGCCCCGGCTACCCGCGCCGCAATCCTGCTCGCGGCGATCCTGTTGCCGATTGCCGCTCATGCTGCGGATGTGAAGATGGCGCTGGCTGCGCCACGCGCTCGCATCGAGTCGGCGGATTATCGCGCCAGCGGCCACCTGATTCGCGTACAGGCGAACGGCATACGCACCAGCTTTCCCATCACCATCAAGGCGCACTGGTTTCCTGGCCTGCTGCGGGTGCTCATTAACACGGACTCACCTGCGAATGAGCGGGTTCACGTTCTGCTGGAGATGCACCCCGGTGGCAAGAACACCATCCTGATTGCGCACCCCGGCGACAAGGAACCCACTGCTCTGCCCTTCGACAAATGGAGCGACGGAGTGATGGGGACAACATTCAGCTATGAGGATTTTCTGGAAGCGCAGTATTACTGGCCCGGTCAAACTTCGTTGAGTGAAGCCAAGTTTGGCGCGCGCGATTGCGATGTAGTGAAGAGCACGCAGGGCCCTACTGACAAGACTCACTACACCGAGGTCACCACCTGGTTTGATCACAGCATCGGCTTTCCGGTGTATGTTGAAAAGACGCTGAAAGGCGGGACGGTGAAGGAGTTTACTTCCTTCGGCCTGCGTCACGAGGGCGGAGCCTGGTCGGCACATCAAGTGGAGGCGAAGATTCGCGGCCATGCCGGTTCAACCCTGCTGATTATCGACCGCGGAACACCCAAAGCAAATCTCAGCCTGAAGGACTTCAGCCCCGCGCAACTGACGCATTTCCAGGACGGCAAATGAACTTGCTCTTCTACCTTCTCGCTTTGGCAGCGGCCCTGATTACGGCGGGCATTTTGTATCAATGGCTGGGTGCGCGCAGCGACCGCCGGCGCTATACGAGAGGAGGCCGGTGGATCGACATCGGAGGCAGGCGGAGTCTCTACCTCGTAGAAATAGGATCAGGAAACCCCACCGTTTTGTTTGAAGCCGGGATTGCAGCCACTCATCTGAACTGGTTTCACATCCAGGAGCCGGTTTCTCGGTTTGCCGCGACAGTTTCCTATGATCGCGGCGGACTGGGCTGGAGCAGCCCTTGCCGCACACCGCGGATACCCTCCAACATCGCCACCGAACTGCATCAACTGCTGGAGGGAGCCTGCATCAAGCCGCCCTACATTCTTGTGGGGCATTCCTTTGGCGGGCTGGTGATGCGCCGCTTTGCGCTCAACTATCCGGAAGAGGTGGTTGGCATGGTGCTGGTGGACCCCATGAGAATTGAAGAATGGCCGCCGCTGGACCCTGCCAGGCAATCCGAGCTCAATCTCGGCAGGAATCTCTTCCGTATTGCCATCCCAGTGGCACGCATCGGGATTACCCGCTTCGCTGTCATCTCGCTCTTTCTGCGCTCCGGGCGTACCGCGCACCGGTTGGCTGGCGCCGCCGGCAAGGGCGGCCAGCATGTGCTGGACCGAGTCAAGGATGAGGTGGGCAAGATGCCGCGGGAGGTCTGGCCCATGATTGCCGCACACTGGTCACGGCCCGGTAACTTCGCCGGTATGCGCAGCCACGTCGAGGCAATTCCCGACACCGTCCGGGAGATGCAGAACAGCGAACCGATTCAGGACATCCCCGTGCTTGTGCTGACCCCGGGAAAATCGACACCGCTCTCTGGCGAGTGCCTTGATCGCATCGGCAACAACGTGCAGCAGGTGATTGCGCCGGCAAGCGCGCACTGGATTCATCTCGACCAGCCCGACCTGGTGATCGATTCAATCCGGAAGATGGTGAGAGCCGCCTCCGCGGAGCCTGTGACGGCTGCCGGTTGAGGCGTGGTGAAGTTCACAGTTTCACAGTTACACAGGAAATAGGGGGGTGGGGGTGGAGGTCAGCCTGATACGGACCGGGCACATCCCTGACTCTGTTCCACACTCTGCCTCTGTTCACCTTCATTGTCTGCCCGAAGCTCCAATGGACATTATGCGCCAGCGGGATGTAATTTTATGCAACCGAGCTCAATTTGGCCGTAAATAGAAAACGGCCCTGGCGGGGGGCCGTTTTCAAATACAGCACTTGTAAAAGCGACTAGCGCTTCTTTGTCTTCTTGGGAGCAGCCTTCTTGGCCGTGGGCTTGGCTGGCTTCCGGCTTGGAGCAGAAACAGGCTTCTTCTTAACAGGCATGGACTTGTGAGTCACGGCCTTGGCCGGGGGCTTGGTAGCAGTTTTGGCCTTGGCCTTCACCGTAGTCTGCACCTTCGTATGAACCGGCAGCTTTGCCTTGGCCTTCACCGTAGTCTGCACCTTCGTATGAACCGGCAGCTTTGCCTTGGCCTTAGGGGCGGCTGGCTTGCTCTGAGGAACTGATCTCTTTACTTGTGCTGTAGCAGTCTTCGCCGGTGCGGGTTTGGGCTCCTGCTTTGGCTGAGCCTTGTGACTGGGAGCCTGCTGAGGCTTTTCTGCCTTTTCCTTCTTGGGTTGGGCCGGCGTTTTGGGAGCGCCCTTGACCGGTATCGGTTTGGAAGCCGGCTTCACAGTCTGACCCTCTCCTTCATCCTCGTCTTCATCGGCAGAGGCGTCGGATTCTTCGGTTAGGTCGACATCCAGATCAATTTTGGGCAGCGCCAAGCCCAGATCAAGGACATCGTCCTCACCTCCGCTGATGTCGTCGAGATCCTCATCGTCTTCCACGTGGACCTCAGACTCCTCATCGAAGGCGTCTCCTTTCAACTTGGCATCTGCGCGCTTGACGCGTGGCCGCTTGATGACGACCTGAGGCGGCGGAGCGGGCGGCGAATACGGCTCGAGGAAGGCGCGAGCTTCCTCCGGAGTGGTGAGATTGCCGTCGATCAGTTGCAGGAAGACTGTCTGCACAATCTCACCGTAAGAAGGCAGATCGGCCGTAATGCGCATCTCCTGCATCAGGGCGTAAGGGATACGCTGGCGAGCTTCAGGCCAGACTTTGAGAAAAAGGTTAAAGCGTTCCTTGACGATTGCATCCTTGCTGGTAAACCCAAGCCAGAGAATAGCTTCTGGGTCATAGCTCGTGAAGAGCTTGAAGCTTATCGAGGGCGTGGCGTTCTGCTTGGTGAGCAGCACCTTGGCAAATCCCGCAGCCATCGAGTCCAAGCTGCTCCACTCATCGACGAAACCGGGGCGCAGTATCTGCTTCTTCAGGGCAGACTGCTCTCGACTTGACAACTTGGCGGTCAGCAGGCGCATCTGCGCCGCCGAGATATCGGCATGAACGCCCTGCAGGAGCAACTCGACGGCCAGATCGTGCAGGGCTATCAGCCCCGCCTCGTCGGCCTTATCAGAGGTCCAGATGGGGAACAAGACCTTCATCCAGTCCTCGGATTCGAGCGCCTGCAAAACCTTCAGTCCCTCTTCCTCGTGACCTATCTGCTCCAGTTCCCGCCTTCTGGCGTGGGTGGAAAGGCGCTCGATTACGCCTTCTTCCCTTGCGTTGTCATAGCGGATGCGGGTCCTGGGGTCCATCTCCCAGCCCAGGCGCGTCATGTAGCGCGTGGCGCGAATCAGCAGGGATGGCTCTTCAAGGAAACCGTAGTTGGAGACCAGGCGCAGCATTCTGGACTCGATGTCCGCAGCGCCGTTCATGGGGTCCATCAGCAGCCCAAACGAGCCCTCATTGAGGGAGATAGCCATGGCGTTGACGGTAAAGTCGCGGCGGCGGAGGTCCTCCTGGATGGAAGCAGGGAGATAGACAATCTTACCGGGCTTGGGAATCTCAACACGGTGCGCACTGACCAGATCGACACGAACCGTGCCGGGGAAACAGAGGTAAAGAGCGCGGGAGTCATCGTCTTCGCCCCACACCTTTGCGCCTAGTTTAATCATTGTTTTCTTGAACTTGAGCGCATTTCCATGCAATGTCACTTCAAGATCGCGGACGGCATGGCCGCTGGTGAGGTCGCGCACCGCGTCCCCGGTAAGAAATAGAATTGTGCCTGCTTCGCGGGCAGCCTCACGCACTTGGCGCAGGGCGCTCTGCTGGTCAGCCGAGAGCCGGTTTTCCAGAAGATAAATGTAGTCGGGCATTCCGTTTCCTGCTTCCGCTCTGATTTCCTTTGCCAAGTACCTGATGCGGTTACGCTTACAGCAGGCCCCGGCATGGGTTGCAAAGCAGTACCTTAACACAAGTCAGTCCAGTTTGCTATGCCCTAGTGCACTGAATTTGCTGCTTTTCCCTTCCCGGCCCTGCCACGCCATGCGACAATCCAAAGCGATGGCCTCTCAGCGCAAACCAGTTATCGTACGCAAGTTCAGTCGCGACTGGTGCGCCGGCTATGCGGGGGTCAGCTTTGGGCAGGACGCGGCCGAGTTGGAGATTCTGGACCTGGGCGGCAAGGTTCTGCGCATCGGCTGGGATCATGTGAAGTGGGTCTGCTACGTGCGCGATTTCCCGGCAGGCGAAACCGCCAATCCGGAGCGGCTGCTGCACAAGCGCTTCTCCATCCGCCCGCGGGCTCCCGGCCTGTGGTTGCGTATGACCCTGACCGACGGTGAGGAGTTGGAGGGTCTGGCGGCCAACGACCGCTCGCTGGTGGAGGGCGCCGGACTGCTGCTTACGCCTCCGGATACGCGCTCGAATACACAGAGGATCTACGTGCCGCGACAGGCGATAAAGACTCTTGAAGTGGTGGGCCAGATTGGCGCCACAGGCCGCAAGCGGGCAGAGGCCGCCGGCCGGGCGACGGAACAGCCAGAGCTGTTTCCGCAGGAGCCAACTGGAGAGTAGGCGAGCCCGGTTTTGCATATTTCAAGAAGGTGCACAGCCTCTGCCGCTGTCATTCCGGTACAATTCTTGCCATGAAGCTAGGAGAATTGGCAAAGAAGCTGAATGCTGAGTTGCGCGGCGACGCGGAGTTGGAAGTCACTGGCGTGAAAGGAATTGAGGAGGCGGGGCCGACGGAGATTACCTTCGTGGCCAATCCCAAATACGGGGGCTTGGCGCGCACCACAAAAGCGGCCGCGGTGCTGGTGGAGCCGGAGTTTCCGGAGATTGAAACGGCCACTCTTAGGATCAAAAACCCCTACCACGCCTTTTCGCGTACTCTGGGCTTCTTCTATCAGCCGCCGGCTTACGCGCCAGGAATCCATCCAACTGCGGTGATCGACCCGACGGCGGTGATCGGCGAGGGAGCGCACATCGGC
>CABEBC010000496.1_pt1 | contig 10939 bp, 7 predicted proteins | sample 3422291 | NCBI WGS metagenome assembly CABEBC01 (sample SAMEA5534345, study PRJEB31848) | metagenome | biome: tundra; feature: field; material: soil | place: USA | collected 2013-05 | depth 0.45 m
GCCCTGATTTGGTAGGTGTCGCATTCCGGTCACCTGACTGGCAACAGCTGGAGGTACCGGTGCCGAAAAGCGACCCTTCAATCTCGTTTCGGGAATTCGCTCCAAACGCGATCGCTTTCCTTGAGGCACAGAGCTGCACCATGTTGCACAGACTGCACAGTTTGCGTCTATCGCGGTGTTTGGAGCAGAAAACTGATTCGCAATCATCTAGCCTGAATCCAATCAAGGCGATGACGTTTGGTCAGTCAGAAGTGGGACGGCCAAGCACCTCTTCCAGAGCCACGATCTCCACCGGCCGTTCCAGATCCACGATAATCGAATACGTGTGCCCGTGAAACACCGGCGCTTGAATCACCTGCAGCGCCAGCGCCAGCGGCGCCAAGTGCGCCGGACAAACTGCCGGTTGAGAGAGGAGTATCCTGCCCGGCATGGCGTTCACCAGAGAACAACTCATCGCACAAGTTCGGATCGTCACAGATACAGGGTGTTGGGAATTCACGGGCAAACGGGACGCCTACGGGTATGGCCGGCTGTTCTCGGCCAACAGGGAGCTAAAAGCCCACCGGGTTTTCTACGAGGTCTGGATCGAGGCCGTTCCGGAGGACCTGTTCGTCCGACACAGCATGACGGACCAGAAGTGCATCGGTCATGCCTGCTGTTTCCCCTTCCATCTGAGGCTCAGTCCCAACAACCGCAAAATGGACATCGTTCTGGCGCCGTCAGAAACATACACCCGGAAGTTTGAGATGTTCTCTCAGATACAGGTCCTTCCTCAAACCGGATGCTGGCAGTTCCAAGGCTCGACCGATCGAGGAGGGTATGGGCGCCTGTTCATTGGAGGCAAAGAGCGGAAAGCGAACGAGGTATTCTTCGAGGAGTGGGCCGGACCAGTGCCGGATAATCAGTTCCTTTTTCCCTACCTTCACGAGTGCATCGGGCGCAACTGCTGCAATCCGGCCCATTGGCAGCTCCGTCCAAAAACCTGGAAAAGGCTGGAGCCTATTCCGTCTCGAGCCGCGCCGGTATCCGGGGCAGTGATTACCATTCCAGCAACTGTGGAAATCCAAAATCTACCTTCCTTGAAGATTTGCCCAAATGGCCACCCAATGACCCCTGAGAACACCGTGATGGAGAACCGGAATGGGCATCCCAAAGCCAGGTGCCGCACCTGCCGGCAGGAATCCTGGCGGAAGCACTCAGCCCGAAGGTCGGCAAAGGGACTCCACACCTGAGTAGGTTGGCTCACTCCGGCCAGTAGCGCAGCAAGGTTCGGAATAATGACCGCCAGTCGGACACAGCAAAACCCCGCCACGAGTCCTACGTGGGGCCGACGTTCCCGGGAGTCGACGGGTTCCACGAAGACAAGGGCGTTTGAACTAAGTCGCTGGCGCGACGGACGCTGCGGCGTTGGGCTTCCTCCAACTTCATTGGCCGTGTAACGCTTGGGTCACAAGGAGGCTTTTGTGACCCATCTTCGTCAGCAGATGCTGGATGAACTCCAGCGTCGTAACTACTCTCAGAGCACCGTTCGTTCCTACATCTTTGCGGTGGAGGACTTTGCCAAGTTCTTTCACCGTTCGCCGGAACGCCTTGGCCCGGATCATATTCGCCAGTACCAGGCGTACCTGTTTCGCGAGCGCAAGCTTTCGCCCGGAACCATCCAAGGCCGCACTGCGGCGTTGCGTTTTCTCTTCGTCAAGACGCTGCGCCGGCCGTATTTACCTGATGACATTCCTTTTCCCAAGCGTCAGCGGCGACTGCCAACCATACTGGATCAGCAAGAGGTGGCGCGGCTCATCGATTGCGCCGGGAACCTGATGCATCGCACCATGATGATGATGCTGTACGCAACCGGCCTGCGCCGTGCCGAGATGTGCCACCTCAAGGTCTCCGATATCGACAGCAAGCGCATGGTCATTCATGTGCGCCAGGGCAAGGGAGGCCGCGACCGCGACGTGCTGCTGGCTCCGAAGCTGCTGGTTACTCTGCGCGAGTACTGGCGATGGATGAAGCCCAAGACCTATCTTTTCCCAGGCACAGTAAAGGGCTGGCGGGCCGACGTGCCCATTACAGAGAAGATCGTCTGGCAGGCCGTGAACGAGGCTGCCAAGCGTGCCGGGATCACCAAGCACGTATCTCCTCATTCGCTTCGACATTGCTTCGCTACCCATATGCTGGAAGCCGGCGCCGATCTGCGCACCATCCAGGTGCTTCTCGGACACTCCAAGCTCGCTCACACCACCGTTTACCTGCACTTGTCCCAGCGCCATCTGCAGGCGGTTCCCAGTCCGTTGGAAGCCATCGAGGTGTCCAGCCCTGACGAGGTGAAGCGTTCCAGGAGGCTGATGAAGCGATGAGCCGGCCCACCTTGGAGGTGGCCGATATCGTCCGTTCAGCGGGCAACAGTTTCTGGGAACAGCAGCAGTCGCATCTTGCATGGCCACATCGCAAGGTGCTCGATGCCATCGTCCGTTGCCGCACCGCGGCACTGGGCGGCCATCGTGATCAGTGCGTCCGCTGCGGCCATCAGGCCATCTCATTCAACTCATGCCGCAATCGGCACTGCCCCAAGTGCCAGGGGAACGCGCGCGCAAAATGGCTGGCGGCGCGCTCGGCTGAACTGCTGCCAGTTCCGTACTTCCACATCGTCTTCACCTTGCCTCACGAACTCTCTGCTGTTGTCCTCCAGAACAAGCGGCTGCTCTACGACCTGCTCTACCGCACCAGCGCCGCGACCATGCTCGAACTGGCTCGCGATCCGAAGCACCTCGGAGCCGACATCGGATTCCTCGGCGTGCTCCACACCTGGGGACAGAGCCTTGAGCATCATCCCCACGTCCACTACATTGTTCCCGCCGGAGGCCTCGCTCCCGATGGCTCACGATGGATCGATTCTTCGCGCCGATTCTTCCTGCCTGTCAAGGCACTCAGCCGAGTCTTCCGCGGCAAGTTCGTCGCTGGACTCAAGCAACTCTTCGCGCAGAACAAGCTTCAGTTTCACGGCTCGCAACTGCATCTGGCCGCTCCCGGCTGCTTTCGCAGTTTTCTCCGGCAGCTATTTCGGCAGGACTGGGTCGTCTACGCCAAGCCACCCTTCGGCGGCGCGGAACATGTTCTCAACTACCTGGCCCGCTACACCCATCGCGTGGCCATCTCCAACCATCGGCTCGTGGCCTTCGAGAACGATCGCGTCTCATTCCGCTGGCGAGATTATGCCCATGACGGCAAGCAGAAGGTCATGACCGTTTCCGCCCATGAGTTCCTGCGCCGCTTCCTGCTTCACGTCCTGCCCGGTGGTCTGGTTCGCATCCGCCACTTCGGACTCTTCGCCAACCGCAGACGGAGTGCTGCGCTCGAACGCTGCCGCGCTCTGCTCGGTACGGCGGTCTGCGTCGATCCGCCCGAGCAGCCCAGCCTGCGTTGTCCCGCCTGCTCCGGCATCATGCTGGTCGTCGAACGGCTAACCCGCGGACAGCTTCACTTCCGTGCATGCCTGACACCGTCCAAGCCAAGGAGGTGCGGCGATGACAGCTCCTGAGCGCCTCAACGCTCGCCCGGCCGCTATCCATCCTTCCCGACGTCGTGCTCCAGCGCGCAACGCCGAAGTGCGCTCGAACTCAGATAACGACCGCAACGAGACCCGTCCGAAAATGCAGAACAGACCTACATTTAGTCATGGAGCCGGAGTCCGCACTCCCCAAACCGTCGCTCCCCGCCCTTGCAGCACCATACAGGTCATCTGGCGGCCATTGAAATCCCATAGGTAGATCACCGCGTCCGTCGCAAACACCAGCGACTTACTTCAAACGACCCTATCGAAACTGCCCCGGCCAAGCGTCTTGGGACAGACCACCAGTGTCGTGCTGGGGCAGTCCCGATAGGGACCTAACGTTTATGGGGACTGATCCTGCGAAACTGCGCGTAACCGACGCTCAATGAGCGCATTGGGCTGTTCTCGTCAACCCAAGATCGCGCCCAGGTAAATCGGCGAACACTTGCCGACATTCGGGCACCAATCTTGGGGAAATCCTGTAACGAGCAGAAAATGCAACCGTTCTTCAGATTCTCGCCGTATTGTGTGTATCAGCAGCAAGATTTTGGCCGAAATTAACTCTGCCGCCCAGTAGGAGGAATTGCTGCTGCCAAGACTATAGCGGCACCCGGCACGGCTACTGCGACGGAAGCGTGTTGGGTAGTGCACGAGTGTTAATTGCCGAGCAGCCGGTGATCCGGCTGTAGTCATGTGATTTGCGTCTGGGCGCTTGATTCCTGCCTCGGCAATTTAGTCTGAAGCGAGGTTGGAGTTTCCAGAAGTCCCGGAGTTGAGGCTTGTGCTTTCCCATGTCTGAAAATCGAGACATGGGGCACCCATTCTCATGTGCTGAGCTTGCTTCCCTGAGACCCGGGCCACCCGCCGTTTCAGAGTGTTCTTCGTGTCAAGAGCGCCGCAATTGCGTTTCCGATTGGCAAGCTGGTCAGATTCTCAATCCAAAGCCACTGTCCATTTGGGTTGATTTCAAGAAACACGTATGCACTATCTGGCCGGATTACAAAATCGAGCGCGCCAAATTTTAGATTCAACATCCTCACAAAGTCCAAGCACTTCTTCGCAACGGTGACGGGAAGTTCATGCGTTCTATACCGAGTATTCGCAAAGTCACGCCTCTAGTCGTGAACGGTCGCAGGGTTTGATTGCGAATCTATTTCGCAAGCAAAGACTTCGTCGCCGACGATCGTAATGCGGGTTTCAACTCTCTTTGGAACGTATTCTTGAAAAATCCCAGGGGCACATACAATGTCTTCCAAGTTGTCTAGGTCTGATGCGTTTATTTTGTGTGTGTATAAGACCTCAACTTGATCTGCGTAGTCGATCGTTCCACCTCCCAGCCTCTTAAAGACCATCTCACCTTGGCACTCGTCATAGAACTGTCGAATCGCAACCGGTGAATTTGAAACGAGCGTGGCTGGAATAGTGAAGCCGAATTCTGCAGCTACCTTAAGCTGATGTAACTTGTTACTTGCCACGCGATTCGCGTCGGGGTGATTCACCCAGTTGCAGGCCGACATGAGCTGCCAGATACCGGTTTTCGCTTCCTTCGTTTCGTGCTCGGCAAATGCCCTCTGCGTTGGGTTCTTGATCGCGTTGCCAAAATCACCCGGCAAGGGCCTGCGATACCAAACGGCATCGATCATCTCCAACTCAATGGGACGACCGGCTTTCGTGAGGATCTTAGCCCCCCTGTAACCCTGTGCACTGAACAAGGCCTCAAAATAATTGCCTAACGGAAAATCTTCCGTGTTCCACCTAACAAATGGCGCTGCTCGTTTGGTGAGCATCGAGATAACGTGATCGGCGTGAATGTCGGTCCTGTTCGTAACAATGAGAATCATCAGAAGGGCACAAAGCGGCGATCGTGGCCACTCACAACCTGCACGGTGGACAGACTTATTTTGTTTGAGCGAAGGGCTCGCTACTGAATCGTGATATTGACTGCGCCTGAACTCACCACTTGGTGAGACTGAGGGGGTGGTGTGGTGGTACTGGTTCCTCCCCCACCGCAGCCGGCAGTGTAAGCCACCGCAGCCAGCAGAACCAGCCCAAGGCAAGCAGTAATCCAAACGCCTCGCGCAGCCAGCTTCTTCCTCAAATACACAAGAGGAAGCAGAAGAATGGGCAGCAGAATCCACGAAGTTGCCGCGCCGGAGACAGTCTCAGTAAAGACTACTGTGATCTGATAGGTTCCCTTGGGCGTTGACGAGGTGGTGGTGATCGTCACTGTGTTGGTGGTCGCCGAATAGCTGCACGCCGCGCCCGTGGGAAGATTCAGGCAGGTTACCGAGGCGCTCTCCACGCTTGAAGGCAGAGTGACCGGATAGCTGGCCGGGGAACCGGCTGTTACGGTCGCTGTCGTTGAAGTAAATGTCGGCCCAGTAGTCGATCCAGAGGCGGAGTTCACCTCAAACTGGAATGAGTTGGAAGTGCCTCCGCCGGGCGTTGGCGTTTGCACAGTGATTGCGACGGTAGTTCCCCCAGTGGCAATATCGGTGGCAGGAACTTGCGCTGTGAGTTGAGTTGCGCTCCCGTATGTTGTGGTGAGAGCGGATGTGCCCCAGTAGACCGTTGAGCCTGCCGTGAATCCCAATCCGTTGACTGTGAGCGGGAAAGTTGTACCACCCGCGTTGGTATAGGCTGGTGAGATGCCGCTGACGACGGGCGTGGGATTCGATGGAATGTTTATCGTGTATGTGGCCGACTGCACGGCGCTGGTGGTGTAGCCTGTGGCCACCGCAATCGCCTCCAGCACTTCTGTTGATGAGATGGTGATCTGCCCGCTGTACATAGTGGAACTGGTCGTTGGCGTTGTGTTGATTGCGTAGTAGATGGTTGCGTTGGACGTCGAATCGCTGATGGTCACCGTTTGCGCCGTTGTATAAGTTCCCCCAGCGGGGGAAAAGGTCGGCGTCGCTGTGGCGGCAAACACCTGCAGGGTTAGCTGCGTCGAATTGGTCGCAGATCCGCTCGATACATTTACCTGAAATGGATAGTTGCCGCTGGCCACACCTGCTGCAACTGTAATGCCAAGGTTCAAGTAGCTGGTCAAAGGAAAGGCTGCAGGATTACCGGTAAAAGAACAAGTTGTCCCCGCTGGCAAGCCTGAACAACTCAGTGCATAGGGTGGTATTCCCGTGATGTTGATTTGATTTGTGACAGTTCCCGGAGAGGCTGCGTTGAACACAGTCCCCGGATAAACCCACACCGACAAGTATGCGACAAAGACTCCGACAGTCTGACGCTGGATCACATTGCCATCGTCGGCCACAATGGTGAAGCTGGAAATGTCGCCGTACTCTGCCGAGGATGCCCCTATGATGAAGGTGACAGTGGTGCTTGCGACCGCCGCTGGCGAGACGTCAAGAGTGTCAGAGCCGAACTGGCAACTATCGCCGGGGTTCATTCCTTGGCAGGAGAGTTTTACTTTGGAACTGTAGCCCTGAGAAGAAGTCAGCGAAAGAGTGATTGGGGCAGAACTTTGGCCCACATACATGGGTAGAACTGTGGATTGTGAAACTGTCTCACTGAAACCGAAGACATAACTATCAGACGCATAAGCGGTAGCCATAGAACCATTCAATTGCGCGTTGATATCGAATACCTGACGCCAGTCATAATTGGCAGCCAGCATATAGCAGAATTGTGCGCTCAACGCATTAGCAGGGATCGTCACCGACGATGGCAATACCACGCCCGGAACCGAAGACCAGAGCGTTACTGTACTCGCAGAACTGGAGGCAACATCAGGAAAGATCCAGCCGCAACTCGAATTTCCTTGTACGATCGTATCCTGAAGAGAAATCTGCAGAGCAGGTGCGGGACCGCCCTTGAAGACATGCAGCGCGGAAGTGCCGCTGTCCAATTCCACCATGTCGGCAATACCATCTCCATCCAAGTCGTGCGCATAGAGTGGATAACCGTAAAGATAAAACGGAAAAATATCGTATGTTGGAGTGAAAGTTCCATCACCATTCCCCATTAATATCTGGGCATACTTTTCCGATGTTCCATATCCTGTCTCTTGAAATGCCACTTCCTCCGGCTTTCCATCGCCGTTCAAGTCAGACACCAGGGAAGAGGCAAGAGGATCTCCCGATTCGAAGCCCACTGCATTATCGTTCGGGATACCGGAGTAGGGCGCGTAGGAGCTTCTTTGCACAAAGCTGCCATTCAACTGGCCAAGATAGGTTGTAAACTTTGCCGGCCCGAGCGTTTCCGTAGTTCCATCGGGCCACATAATATCATAGCGGGCGATATCCGGTCTTCCATCGCCGTTCACATCGGCCAGAATAAAGGGCTGAAAGTCGGTAAAGAGTTTCCGCCCGCTTTGGAATGTTCCATCCCCGTTGCCGTCAAACTCCCAGACGGCCGTCCCGGTGGTCCAGTAACCGTTGCCGGTGGTAAGAACCAGAACGTCCGGCTTGCCATCACTGTTAAAGTCTCCTGTGTAGATCCGTACCGAGGATTCATTGCCGTCGGTGAAAGTAATGGGTACGGTAGCGCGAAAGGTGCCGTCTCCATTGCCGAGAAATGCCGTCAACGTATGAGTGTCTGCGCCGTTGACCGCCACAAAGTCAAGCTTGCCGTCTCCATTAAAGTCGCCGGTCGTCAGAATCCCATCCGCTCCAGTTGTCGCCAGAGGTGTTCCCTTGGCAAAGGTTCCATCGCCTTTGCCCGCAAGAAAGAGGATAAACTCGGAGCCATCGCTATACGCAACGTCTTGCCCGATTGCGATCATATCCAGATGACCGGTGTTTCTGAAATTGCCAAGCCGGTAGTCGCTGAGCGGATAATTCTGAAACTGTATCCCTGTATCAGAGTTGATGGGACCAGTAAATCGGCCAGTACCATCGTTAAGAAGGGATGTTGCGAAGTATTCGCCGCTCAAGCCAAAATCGAGAAAGAAGATATCCGTTTTTCCATCGTTGTTCAGATCGGCAAACGACAGCGCAGTTGCAGGAGAATTGATTGTCTGCTGACCGAGTACACCAACATAGATTCCTTGCGGAAAGCCGAAGCTTCCGCTACCATCGTTCGGGTAAACAGTTATAGTGTCCGAATCGTTGTTTGCGGTTACAAAGTCAGGGTGTCCATCTCCGTTGAAATCAGCCACTCCAATCGAATAAGCCTGACTGGCGCCAACATAGGTGCGGGCAACTCCAAAGTTTCCCTTGCCGTCTCCCAAAGCCACATTGAGTGTATTGCCCGCCAGGAATCCTAAAGCAGGACTGAGCCCAGGAAGCGCGGCCGTGACAATATCCAAATGTCCATCGCCATTCACGTCGGCCAAACGCACCGCGGCATTGCTGTCACCCATGTAAACGGGTGTAGGAGTTGCGAAGTTACCGGCGCAATCACCCAGCGCAACCCAGACCATAGTGTTGACGTCGGCAATCACCGCATCCAGGCATCCGTCTCCATTCACATCCCCCAGTCGTCCATCCAATACCATCGGCAATCCATCATCGCCGTTTCTGATCACAATCGCCCCTGCTTTAAATGTTCCGTCGCCATTGTTCAGGAACACCTGCGAATTTTCCATGCCGGGGCCGGTAATCAGCAGATCGGGCAGGCCATCTCCATTTACATCGCCTGAGGCGAGATTCCACGCGCTGCTACTGAAGCCCCAGTTACTGGTGATAATTGGCGTACCAAAGTTTCCCGTTCCATCGCCCAACAAAAGCGCAATATATGGAACTGTGGTAGTAGCGGGAGTGACCGTGGTCACCATCACCGCCGCAATGTCCGCCTTGCCGTCGTGGTTGAAGTCTTCCACTACCAATGACTCTGGCGGCTCGGGTAAGGTGTATGTTTGCTCGAATCCAAAGGTTCCATCGCCATTGCCGAGTAAAACTCCAATCGTAGAGGAGTCAGCCTCCGCCACTACCAGGTCTAGCTTGCCATTACCACGAGTATCACCTACTGCCAGACCGACCGGAGACAGTCCTTTGCTTAGCGGGATTATGCGCGGCAGCTGAAATGTTCCATCCCCGTTGCCCAGGTAAATCCACAGGTCGTTGGACAATCCATTGGCAACGACAAAATCCATGTGGCCATCCTGATTGAAATCGCCCGTGACAACCGATGTGGGAAGAGCGCCACTCGGCAGAGTAGGGCGAAGCAGGATGCCAGGCAAAGCTGCATTCCCTGTCATAGCTTGTGGATGAGCGGTTTGGCTCGCATGGACACGGCCCTGTAGCTTGGCGGCTTGATGGCGACGTTGATCAAGTAACCGAATGCCGGGCACGGCACCAACGAAATGTGGACGAGGAGTTGGCTGGATTGATTCGAAGTGCCGTTCGATTACTTCTTTACGATTCACGGATGACCGCTTGCTGCCTGAGACCCGATTCGATGGAATTAGCGACGTCTGTGATAGGCAGAACAACTGCGGTAATAAGGTTATGATGAGCAAACTGGCCAGAAAACCACGGCTACATTTCATGTTATTAGCACCTTCGGGCAATGGCTTTGTGCTGATCCGTTGTTATTGAATTATGTGCCAATCAGTATACATCCAACCGGAAAGATCGGCGAATTGGAGGGATGTACCGTGGCAATGACCAGTGGAGTGTCTTTAACCTGAAGAACACGAGAGAACGATCCGAGCACAGGGAGCAGTGACAAATTCAACCTGCATGCCGATGGGGTTGGCTATGCGAGCCATTGCAGCAGATCATGGCGTCTCGTTGGTGAAATACGTCTCACCATAAATAGCCGCAGGCTTGCCTGAGGTGCCATTCCGATGCGGATTTCGCATGGTTCCGCGACGTTGGATGAACTTTCGGATACCGAGTGGAAGTTAACAACTATATTCGACACACCCATCTCGGTTCGGTCGCCTCCCAATAACACCTGTTTTCGGAAGGGTGGAAACGGCCGATTCCGGCACCGCAGAATCAGGCACTTACGAGGGAGGATTCTGGGAGGTTTTTGGAAGGGGGCTGCAGGGCTCGACAGGCCGTGCCGACGCCGATGCCCAGTTGCTCGGAGATAGTCTGCCACGAGGCGCCGGACGTACTCGGTGGCTGAGTTCGAAGTATTCAGCAGGCCAGTCAGTCTTACTCGGTTTACACAACATCGCCTTGTTTTCAATCAATCGAAGGTGCAACCTCAATAATATCCTTCATGTTGTTATTTGCCGACAGAATGCCAGCGTATGCTTTCGCGGGATGCTTCGTAAGATCGCAATGGCCATTTATCGCAGCACAGCAACGAGCACGAGTGTCATTCCCAGCCCCGCGACCGACAGAATCGTCTCCAGTACCGTCCAGGTGAAGAGGGTTTCCTTCAACTCCAGCTTGAAGAAGGACTGGATCATCCAGAAGCCGGGGTCGTTCACGTGCGACAACATCAGAGAGCCGGTGCCGGTGGCCAGCACCAGCA